>Ga0209208_10000108_pt1 | contig 83606 bp, 77 predicted proteins | sample S1TSphfallax_3_FD_187694 | JGI IMG/M metagenome (GOLD analysis project Ga0209208, IMG submission 187694) | Host-associated microbial communities from peat moss isolated from Minnesota, USA - S1T2_Fd - Sphagnum fallax MG (SPAdes) (version 2) | ecosystem: Host-associated > Plants > Peat moss >... | reverse complement strand
CGGGCTCGCGGCTGCCACGGAACAGCCGCTATGGGAGTACGGGCTGGGCTTTGGTGCGGTCGTGCTGACGGACTACCCGGGCGCGTCGAGTTCCCACGCTTACCCGGTACCTTTCGGCTATTTCCTCTACAACGGCAAAATTCTGAAGTCGGACAACGATGGTGTGCGCGGCCTGCTGTTCGACCGCCGGTGGGTGGAGTTCAGCCTGAGCGCCAACCTCACCGCGCCGGTGCGCAACAATGCCGCGCGCAACGGCATGCCGGAATTGCGGTCGACGGTCGAACTCGGACCGTCGGTGAACGTGCATCTCTTTCGCAGCGAAGAGGATCGCGTCAAGTTGGATTTGAAGCTGCCGCTGCGCAGCGCGCTGACGGTGGCCGCGCCGCCGCGGGCGATCGGCTGGGTGTTCGAACCGAGTTTGGATCTCGACCTGCAGGGGATCCCCCACCTGCCCGGCTGGCACGTCGGCGTGCTTGCCGGACCGATGTTCGCGGACGCCAAGTATCACGATTACTTCTACTCGGTCGCGCCTCAGTACGCGCTGGCCTCGCGCCCCGAGTATGCCGCTCCCGGCGGATACTCGGGCACGGAAATCGTCGGCGCGATTTCACGACACTTCCCCAGGTTTCGGTTCGCGGCCTACGTACATTACGATACCCTGTCCGGCGCAAGTTTCGAGGACAGCCCCCTGGTCGAGCGCAGACACGACTGGTCGGGTGGTTTTGGAATCGCCTGGACGATCGGCAGATCGGCACAAACGGTCGAAGTAGCAAACTGAATGGCATGGCGCGTTTTTTCAAGATTCTCTATGAGTATTTCGCGCTGTATTGTTCGCTGAGCCTGCTCGGCTTCATCTGTCTCGCCTGGTCCCTGATCGCGCTGCCCTTGTATTTCGTCCTGCCGGAATCGATCGGTACGCGCGTCGGGCGACGCGGCATCATGAGGGGCTTCCGACTGTACGCCTGGTCGCTGTCCGCCACGGGCGCCTATCGCCTGGATTTGCGGGCGATCGATGCCTTGCGCGACGGACCGCCGGTCGTGCTGGCCCCCAATCACCCCTGCCTGATCGACGCATTGCTCATTTTGACCCGGCATCCCAACATTGCCTGCGTCATGAAATCCGAACTCATGAACAATGTGTTTCTCGGCTCGGGCTCGCGTCTCGCGCGCTACGTGCGCAACGATTCACCGCGTCAAATGGTCAAGGAGTCCGTCGCCCATTTGCGTCGCGGGTGCGTGCTGTTGTTGTTTCCCGAGGGTACGCGCACGCGCAAGCCCCCGATCAATCCGCTGACGGCCAGCGTCGGACTGATCGCCAAACAGGCGCAGGTGGCGGTCCAAACCCTGCTCATCGAAACCGACTCCCCGTTCCTGAGCAAGGGTTGGTCCTTGTTCCGTCGACCCACCTTGCCGATCACGTATCGCGTACGTCTCGGCCGGCGTTTCGAAGCCCCGGAGAATGCCGCGGCTCTGACCGACGCCTTGGACGCGTATTACCGGGAAGTCCTGCGCGACGCGATGCAATCGCAATGGCTCGAACGTGGCTGACACGACCCCGCGCGGTTCGGCGACGCACCTGGTGCTGATCCCGAGCTACAATCCCGGACCGAAAGTGTTCGAGACCGTGGCCGCCGCGCGTGCGCACTGGGCGCCGGTGTGGATCGTCACGGACGGCAGCACGGACGGTTCGCCCGAGCGACTGCTGCGCATCGCCGAGTCGGATCCGGATTTGCGCGTCCTCGTCAGACCGCGCAACGAGGGGAAGGGAGCGGCCGTCCTGTTCGGCATGCAAGCGGCGCGCGCCGCCGGCTACAGCCACGTGCTGACGATGGACTCCGACGGCCAGCATCCTGCCGTATTGATCGGCGAGTTCATGGCGGCCTCCGGCCGTTTACCCGGCGCGATGATCCTCGGCCGCCCGGTATTTGCCTCCGACGCTCCGCGCCTGCGCGTGAAGGGCCGCGAAATATCGAACTGGTGGGCCGGCCTCGAGACCTTGTGGGCCGGGATCGATGACTCCCTGTTCGGATTTCGGGTCTATCCGATCGATCCTCTGATCGAGGTGATGCGGGGTCAGCGCTGGATGCGGCGTTTCGACTTCGACGTGGAGGCGGTCGTACGCCTCTGTTGGGCGGGCGTGGAACCGTTCAACATTCCGGCGCCCGTACGCTACTTCGCCGCGTCCGACGGCGGTGTATCGCACTTCAACTACTGGCGCGACAACGTTCTGTTGACCTGGATGCATACCCGACTGGTGCTCGGCCTGCTCTGGCGGCTGCCCCGCCTGTTGGCGCGTCGGCGCCGCGGCCGGCCCTCGTCAGCCGGCTGACACCGCGGTCGCCGCCGCGGGCGCTCGTGCGCAATATTCCGAGAAGATGCCGAGTTCGACGTGGCGGCGCACCTCGACGAATCCTGCCTGGGCCATGGCGGTGAGGATCACGGCCGGAGAAACGCAGGCGTCGATCGTGTCCCAGTAATAGCGCATGAGTTCCGGGGTATCGCGATGCCGGGCGAGGCCGCGCGCCACCCACGGCACGAAGCCGCGCAGGTAAGCGCGCAGCAAGGACCGCGCGAGGCGCCCCTCCGGACGCGTGATTTCGAGCAGACACATCCGCCCGCCCGGTGCGAGCACGCGTTTGAATTCATGAAGGGCGGCGGGCAAATCCCCGACATGCCGAAGTGCGTAGCCCATGGAGAGGAAATCGGCCGAATGCGCTTGGGCCGGAATCGCCTCGGCGCTGCCGATCTTCATGGTCAGACCCAACGGAACTCGGGCAGAGCTGACCATGCCGGGGCTGGGATCGATGCCGGTGACGAGCCGTGCGTCGCCCGTGAGCCGCGCGGCCTCGCAGGCCGTAAGACCCGTCCCGGCGCCAATGTCGAGGACTCGCATGCCGGGAGCCAAACCGGCCCTGGCGAGGGCTCGGCGCCGATACCAGGAACCCGTTCCGAATGCCATGAACCGCTCGACGCGCTGATAATCCCCCGCGGTCCTGTCGAACAGGTGGCGAACCCAACCGCCGCGGTCGGCTTCGTTCTGATAGTACCGTTTCAGAGGCGGGTGCGGCGCGCGCATATTTCATTATAATATTGGTCTATGCTCGATAAAGCGTCGCTAGTACAAGAATCCGCGCCGCTTGGCCAAGAGGCTTTGCAGCGTGAAATCGCCAACCTGTTCGTGCAAGCCTTGAATTTGGGCGTCGCTCCGGAAAGCATCGACCCGGACGAGCCCCTGTACGGGTCCGGGCTGGGCCTCGACTCGATCGACATCCTCGAGGTTGCCTTGATCGTTTCGAAGCAATATGGGGTGCAATTGCGCGCGAACAGCGAAGAGAACCAACAAATTTTCCGCTCTCTGCGGCATCTTGCGGAGTACATCGCCGTACAGAGAACGAAGTGAGCGGCGCCGCCCCGACCAAGCTGCAGGTCGCAGCCGTACCGGTCGGCATCATCGCTTACGCCTCCCTGTGCCATTACAGCAATTCCGCGGAGCAGGGCCACGCATGGGGTGCACCGCTCGCACTGGCGCCATTTTTCGTCGTCGGATTCGGCGCCGCATGGCGCTATGGGCCTCGCATCGGCCCTCGGACGGGGCGCCCCGCTCTCGTCCTCGCCCTGCTGGCGGCGTCCCTGCTGGGGATCACCTTCGGCTGGCATGCCCTGGAGCGGAATTTCGCGTGGATCTACCTGATGCAGGAGTGTGGATTCTACGGTTTGCTGGCCTTGAGCTTCGGCCGTTCCTTGCGTCCCGGCGCAACCCCGCTGTGCACCATGCTCGCCGACCGGGTGCACGGCCCCCTGTCCTCGGCCGAGTTGCGTTATACCCGGGCCGCGACACGGGCGTGGTTCGCCTTTTTCACCGGTTTGGCTTTGTTGGAAATCTGGCTCTTTGGCACCCTCCCCCTCGCCTCTTGGTCGTTTTTTTCTTATTTCTGCACGCTGCCCCTCGTGCTGCTGATGTTCCTCGCCGAATACGCCGTGCGTCGCCGCCTATTGCCCCAGACGACAGGTGCCGGCCTGTGGGCGACGATGAGAATCTATTTTGCCCGCTCTGCCTGAACCGCCCCCGGAGGGCACGGTCCCTCTGTTGGCGCATGCGCATCCCGGCGCGGTCGTCGCCTATCGCGGAGCGCGGGCGATCACCGCACGTCAGTTCATCGCCGATGCGACCCGGCTCGCCGCAAAACTCCCGGTTGGCCGGCACGCGCTCAACGTGTGCGCGGATCGCTATCGTTTCGCGGTGGGTTTGGCGGCGTGCTTGATCACCGGGCGCGTCAGTCTGCTGCCCTCGACGTACACACCGGACGTCATTCGTCAAATGGGCGAGTTCGCGCCCGACGCCTTTTGCCTGACCGACGATCCGGCCTGCGACATCGCGCTGCCTCGTGTTCACTGGGCGCTGACCGAGGATGCCGAAGACCGTGAAACCACGTGGCCGGCACCGGCGATTCCGGCGTCGCAGTTGGCGGCGATCGTCTTCACCTCCGGCTCGACCGGCACGCCGCTCCCCTATCGGAAGACCTGGGGCAGACTCGCGCGCTGCGTCCAGAACGGCGCGCCGCGCCTCGGTCTCGCCGAGCGGCGTCGCTACACCTTGATCGGCACCGTGCCGGCCCAGCATATGTATGGCTTCGAATCGACCGTTCTGCTCGCCCTGCAGAGCGGTAACGCCTTCAGCGCCGAGCGCCCGTTCTATCCCGCGGATATCTGCGCCTGCCTCGAGGCAGCGCGACGCCCTCGGGCGCTGATCTCGACGCCGATACACTTACGCACGCTGCTCGCCGCCGACGCGCGCTTGCCGGCCGTGGACCTGATCGTTTCGGCAACCGCTCCGCTGCCTTTGGACCTCGCTCGCGACGTCGAGGAGCGTTTCGGCAGCGAACTGATCGAGATTTATGGCTCGACCGAAACCGGCCAAATCGCGACCCGCAGAACCGCCCTCGGCAGCGCCTGGCGCCTGTGGCCCGGCGTCCAATTGAGCGGCACGCCCGAACTGACCTTCGCCGAGGGGGGGCACGTCGAACAACGTACGGCCCTCTGCGACCTGATCGAAATCACCGGTCCGGAGGAGTTCCTACTGCATGGTCGCACCGCAGACCTCGTCAACATCGCGGGAAAGCGCAGTTCCTTCGCTTATCTCAATCATCATCTGACCTCGATTCCGGGCGTGCTGGACGGAGCCTTTTTCCTGCGCGAGGAAGAGGGTCCGGGTGCAACAGGGGTCGCGCGCCTCGCTGCCGCCGTCGTAGCGCCCGAGTGGACATCGGCCGCCCTGACCGAACGGCTGCGTGAATCCATCGATGCCGTCTTTCTGCCGCGGCCGCTGCTGCTCGTCGATCGTTTGCCGCGCAACGCGACCGGCAAACTGCCGCAGCAGGCGCTGCAGGCTCTGTTCGCGGCGCATTCGTCGGGCCGGACCTGAGTGCGGCGAGACCTGCGACTCGCCTTCGCGGCCGATCATCCCGCTTTTGCGGGACACTTCCCCGGGAACCCGGTGCTGCCGGGCGTCGCCCTGCTCGACGCGGCCCTCGCCGAACTGGCCGTGGACGGGGGCCTACGGATCACCGATTGGCGCCTCGCCGCGGCCAAGTTCCACACCTTCGTACGGCCGGGCGAGCCGCTGATCCTGCATTCCGAAGTGCGCACCGACGGCTCGATTCAATTCGCGATTCATCGGGACGCCACGCTGGTCGCCAGCGGCGTGTTGCAGCCGACGCGGGGACCCGATGCGCCCGACGCCTAGCGCGGCGCACAGTGCCGCTTGGATCGGCGAGCGGGAGCGCGGCAGCCTGCGGATGCTGAGGCTCATGGCGTTCGTCTCGCTGCGCCTGGGCAGACGCCTGAGCCGGCTGCCGCTCTACGCCATCACACTCTATTTTTTCGTGTTCGCGCCGACTGCGCGCAGGCATGCACGCCGCTATCTTCGATTGGCGCTCGGTCGCACCCCGACGGGCCGCGACCGGTTCCGTCACCTGCTGTGTTTTTCGACGACGATTCACGACCGCGTGTTCCTGCTCAACGGGCGGGAGAATTTGTTCCAGATTTCGGTGGAGGGAGCAGCCTTGATGCGCGAGCAGCTCGCCACGGGGCGGGGCGCATTTCTCATGGGCGCGCACATGGGCAGTTTCGAAGTCGTGAGCAGCGTCGGGCGTCGGCACAACGGGCTGTCCGTCGTCATGGCGATGTACGAGGCGAACGCGCGCAAGATCAGCGCGATCCTGAACGCGGTCAACCCCGGCGCGCGGACCGACGTGATCGGTCTGGGGCATATCGACGCGATGCTGCGGATCTCCGAGCGCCTCGCCGCGGGCTCGTTCGTCGGTGTACTCGCGGATCGCACCCTCGGCGAGGAACCGCTCCAGGAAGTCACGGTGCTCGGCGAGCGGGCGTATCTGCCGACCGGTCCGATGCGCACGGCCGCGATTCTCGGCTGCCCGGTGATCTTCATGATCGGGCTGTACCGCGGGAAGAATCGCTATCACGTGGATTTCGTACCCCTCGCCGATTTCAGCGAGGTCGGCGCGGGCGGCAGGGCGCTCGCGGTCCGCGAGGCGGTGGACCGATATGCCTCTTTGCTCGATCGCTACTGCCGCAGCGATCCGCACAACTGGTTCAACTTCTTCGATTTCTGGGCCGGCCGGCCCGAGGAGCCACGGCGCTGATGCGCGCGTTGCTGACGCTGCTCGTTTTTTTTGCGTCGGTCTCGGTCACTCGGGCCGAGGACGGGGGCCTGGACCGGATTCTCGAGGCCTTTGCCCAACGCACGCACGCGCACTCGGACTACGTGGAGCAGCAGTTCCTGAACGTCCTCAGCCGTCCGATCGAATCGCGAGGCGAACTGCGTTACGACGCGCCGGACCGGCTGGAGAAGCGGACCATCGAGCCACGCGCCGAGACGCTGATCGCCGCGGGTCCCGTGTTGACGCTCCAGCGCGGATCCCGCCGTCATGTCCTGCAACTCGCCGACTACCCGCAGATCGCGCCGCTGATCGAAGGCATGCGCGCCACGCTCGCCGGTGACCGCGCGACTCTCGAACGCCTTTTTCATGTCGACTTCGAGGGTGACGTCAAGCATTGGACTCTCGAGCTCGTGCCGCGCGATCCCGCCACGCTGCGGTCCGTGGCGCGTATTCGGATCGAGGGATCGGGCGAGGATTTGGCCCGTGTCGAAATCGGCCAGCCGAACGGCGATCGATCTCTGATGACGCTACGCCCTTCGTCGGCGCCATGACCGGGCCGCATCCATGACCCGGCGCGGCGCGCTGGCCGTGGGGCTCTGGTTGTCCTTTCTGGCCTTGGCGACCCTGATCGTGGTGCGCGCACACTACCTCGCGGATTTGTCCGCCTTCTTGCCGGCTCACCCGACTGCGTCGCAGCAGCTGCTCGTGGATCAGTTGCGCGAAGGACCGGCGTCCCGTTTGATCCTCGGCGCGATCGAGGGGAGTGACGCCGCGACCCGCGCGCGCTTGATGCAAGCGTTCGCCGCGCGGCTGCGGCGGAGCGATCTGTTCCTCAGCGTCGATGACGGCGAGCCGGTGACCGCCGAGCGCGACCGCGAGTTCCTGTTCACTCATCGGTACGCGCTCAATCCTGATGTCGATGCGGAACGATTCTCGGCCGTCGGCTTGAAGAACGCGATCACCGCGACGCTGGACGAACTCACGACGCCGGCCGGCGCGCTGTTCGCGCCCTTGTTCGCGCGCGATCCGACCGGCGAGATGTTCGGCATCCTCGATGCCCTGCAGAACACGTCCGGCCCGGCGCATGCGGCCGGAGTTTGGACGTCCGCCGACGCGCGGCGCAGCCTGTTCGTCGTCGAGACGCAGGCCGCGGGTTCGGATACCGACGCGCAACAACGCGATATCGAGTTCCTGCAGCAAACATTCGCAGGCCTGCAGTCTGCGGGTCGGGAGAATCCGATGCGCCTGCGTTTGAGCGGACCCGGCGTGTTCGCGGTGCAGGCTCGCAGCCACATTCGAGATGCCGCGGTCCGGCTATCCACGGCGAGCACGACCGTGATCGTGATTCTGCTGCTGCTCGTGTATCGCTCCGTCCCCGCGGTGCTGTTGGGGCTCATGCCCGTGCTGACCGGCGCGCTCGCGGGCATCGCGGCGGTGGCCCTGGGTTTCGGCACCGTGCACGGCATCACCTTGGGCTTCGGCATCACGCTGATCGGCGAATCCGTCGATTATTCGATCTACTTCTTCGTGCAATCGCGCGCCGGCGATGCGGCCGCCGTGGCAGCGGCCCCCGTGGCAGCGGTCGGCGTCGCAGCCGCCGCCGACGCGCGTCTCGCGCAGACGACGCGTGCGCAGCAGTGGCGCGCGCAATTCTGGCCCACGGTTCGCTTGGGTGTGCTTACCTCGATCTGCGGCTTTGTCTCCCTGCTGGCATCGGGATTTCCGGGGCTCGCCCAGTTGGGGGCCTACTCGATCAGCGGTCTGGTCGCCGCAGCGCTGGTCACCCGATTCGTGCTCCCGGAGATCGTCCCGGCGCAGTTGATCGTGCGCGATATCGCGCCGATCGGCGCTCGGATCAGCCGCGCGCTCGGCCTGGTGCCTCATCCCCGTGTCCTGCTGTTCGCGACAGGCCTCTTGGCGGTTTCCGTGCTCGTCGCGGATCGCGATAGGCTGTGGAATCGCGAGTTGATTGCCTTGAGTCCGGTCCCTGCCGCCGACCAGGAATTCGACGCCCTGCTGCGCAGGGACCTTGGCACCGCCGACGTTCGCGCTCTCGTCGTGGTCGGTGGCCCCGACCTCGAGAGCGTCCTGCGCGATGCCGAACGGGTCGGCGCGAGCCTCGACACTCTGGTCGAGGCGGGGCAGCTCGGGGGGTACGACAGTCCCGCGCGTTATCTGCCGAGTCGCGCAACCCAGGAACGACGCCGCGCGAGCCTGCCGGACGCGGCGACACTGCAGACCCGCCTGCGCGCGGCGACCGCGGGTCTGCCGGTCGATGCGGACCGGCTCGCGCCCTTCGTCGCGGACGTCACCGCGGCGCGCGAGGCCGCTATGCTCAGCGTTGCCGATTTGCGCGGGACCTCTCTTGCGACCGGTTTCGGAGCCTTGGTCTTGCATCGCGGATCGGGCTGGAACGCGCTCCTGCCCTTGCATGCCCTGCCGGGCGCCGAGAACCGCCCTCTGGACACGGTGCACCTGCGTGCCGCGCTGGCCTCGGGCTCCGTACCGGCCGCGACGGTGCTCGACCTGAAACAGGAATCCGACGACTTATACGCCGGCTATCTGTCGGAGGCGATCCGACTGTCGGCGGCCGGCTTCGCGGCGATCGTGGTGCTCCTCGGCGTGGTCTTGCGCTCGTGGCGGCGGGTGCTGCACGTGCTGTTGCCGCTGATCCTCGCCGTGCTGTGCGTCGCTGGCGCCTTGGCACTCGCGGGGCGGCAGCTCACGATCCTGCATTTGATCGGCATGCTCCTGGTCGTGGCGGTCGGCTCCAACTACGCCTTGTTTTTCACACACCCGGACGTGGGCGCCAGACCCGTGACGATTGCGGCGCTGGCGCTGGCCAATGTGGCGACGGTGATCGGCTTCGGACTTCTGGCGTTATCGGGCGTGCCCGTACTGGAGGCCTTGGGGGTGACGGTCGCGCCCGGCGCGCTGCTCGCCCTGATCTTCTCCGCCTTGGGCTCGGCGCAGCGCGCCCATGCGTGAACTGTTCGTACCGAGCCGGCCCGATCGGATCGCATCCACCCGCCTCGTGATGCTGCCGGGCGCCTATCAGACGCTCGAGGAGTTCGCCGCTCAGGGGTTCGCCGAGGCCTTGCAGCGGCGCGGCATCGCCGCGGACATCGCCTTCGTCGACGTCGAATTCGCGAATCTCACGGATCGCAGTGCGCTTGCTCTGTTGCAACAGAGGGTCATCGAACCTGCGCGCTCGGCCGGCTGCTGCAGCCTCTGGCTGGGCGGTATTTCGCTCGGCGGCTATATCGCCCTGCAGTACGCGGCGGAGCGGACCCATGAACGCAATGCCGGAGTCGACGGCTTGTGCCTGCTCGCCCCCTATCTGGGAAACCGCATGGTGATCGCGGAGATCGACCGGGCGGGGGGACTCGAAGCCTGGAGGGCACAGAAGCTTGCGCCGATCGAGGAGGAGCGGCGAATATGGCGCTTCATCGGGACCCTGCGCGAGTCGCGCCTGAACTGCCATCTCGGTTACGGCCGGGCGGATCGGTTTGCCGCGGCCCATGCACTCATGGCGACGGCCTTGCCGTCGCGCGACGTCGATGTGGTGGCCGGCGGTCATGATTGGCCGACTTGGCTCAGGCTGTGGGAGAATTTCTTGGATTCACGATTGCGGGGCTCGGGCCCTTGAAGCGCAGCTGGCGACCCTCCCCGTTCATCACTGCATCGGTGGGATTGCATGTGGCCGCCGGCGTCGGCGTTCTCGTCCGTCCACGGACCTGGCCCATTGCGCTCGCGTTCGTAGTTGCCGATCACCTCGCCCTGACCGCGGCGGGCCTATGGCCGCGCAGCAGCCTGCTCGGACCCAACTGGACCCGGTTGCCGGCATCTTCGGCCGCGCGAGGCGCGGTGGCGCTGACGATCGACGATGGCCCGGATCCGCAGGTCACGCCCCGGGTGCTGTCGCTGCTGCAAGCGCGGCGAGCCAACGCGAGTTTTTTCTGCATCGGTAGGCAGGTGGAGCAGCACCGGAGCCTTGCTCGGGAGATCCATGCGGCGGGCCATGCGATCGAAAATCACAGTTACGCCCATGCCCACTCGTTCTCCTTGCAGGGACCCGCCGCGATCGGCGCGGACATCGGGCGTGCTCAGGATTGCATTGCCGCGGAAGTCGGCGAGGAACCCCGGTTCTTCCGGGCGCCTGCGGGTTTGCGCAATCCCTTTCTCGAACCAGTCTTGAGTCGTTTGCAGCTGCGCCTCGCCAGTTGGTCGCGTCGCGGCTTCGATACCGTCAATGGCGATCCGGGCGCGGTGCTCGGACGTCTCACGAGATCCTTGCGTGGCGGAGATATCCTGCTGCTGCACGATGGACATGCCGCGCGGACGCGCGAGGGAACTCCCGTGATCCTCGACGTACTGCCACGCTTGCTCGACGCGATCGACGAGGCCGGGTTGCAGACGGTGACCTTGCGCGCGGCGCAGTCGTAAGCGACGAAGCGCATGAATCCGCTACTGTTGAAATCTTTCACCGCGACCAGTTGCATCGGCTTGGGGAACACGGCGACCCTCGAGTCCCTGCAACGGGGCCGCTGCGGACTCATTCCGTGCGCGTTCGAGACCGTGAGCCTGGACACCTACGTCGGCGAGGTCGCGGGCGTGGACTTGCAAAGCCTGCCACCCGCCCTGCGCGCTTACGCTTGTCGCAACAATCGTCTCGCGGAGCTGGCTCTGCTGCAGGACGACTTCCTCGCCACCGTCGCGGAGGCCGCGCAGCGCTGGGGGCGCGATCGACTCGGCGTCTTCATCGGGACGAGCACCTCCGGCATTCTGCAAACCGAGCTCGCCTACCGGGATCGTGCGCCGCAGAGCGGTGCATTACCCGTCGATTTTCACTACGGCGCGACCCACAATTCCTTTTCCATCGCCGACTACGTACGCCGCCGCTGCGAACTCTCGGGACCCGCCGCCGCGGTCTCCTGCGCCTGCGCATCGAGCGCCAAGGTCTTCGCCTCGGCACAGCGGATGATCGAGGCGGGATTGATCGACGCCGCCGTGGTCGGTGGCGTGGACTCCCTGTGCCTGACGACCCTGTACGGCTTTCACTCGCTGCAACTGACTTCGCGCTTCCCCTGCCGTCCGTTCGACCGCTCGCGAGACGGCATCTCGATCGGCGAGGCGGCGGCGTTCGCGCTGTTGGAGCGCGCTCCGGAAGCACCGGCCCGCGACGCCGTTCTCCTGCTCGGCATCGGCGAATCGAGCGATGCCCACCATATCTCCACTCCGCATCCGGAGGGATTGGGCGCACGCCTCGCGATGCAGGCGGCGCTGTCGAGTGCGGCGCTCGAGCCGGGAGCGATCGACTACATCAACCTGCATGGGACGGCCACCCCGAGCAATGATCGCTCCGAAAGCCAGGCGGTGTCCGGCGTATTCGGTCCGGGTTTGGTCTGCAGTTCGACCAAGGGCGCGACGGGACATACCCTGGGCGCCGCGGGCGCGCTCGAAGCGGTGATCTGCGCGCTCAGCCTGCAGGCGGAGTTGCTGCCCGGAGGGACGGGCACGCTCGACGTGGACCCGCAGCTGACGGCGAGGTATCTCACCGAGAATCGCCGCTTTCCGGCACGGCGCGTGCTCAGCAACTCCTTCGGTTTCGGCGGCGCCAATTGCAGCCTCATTTTCGGGCTCGCCGGATGAGCGTTTTCGCCTACGTCGACGGCATCGGCGTGCTGGGACCGGGCCTTGGCAGCTGGCCGGACGCCGCGTCCGTGCTGAACGGCGAGAACGTCTATGCGCCCACGGCGACGATACTGCCGGCACCGCATCTGCTGCCGCCGGCGGAGCGCCGCCGCGCGGGCCGAGTGGTCAAGCTCGCGCTCGCGGTGGCACTCGAGACCGTCTCTCACGCGGATCTGAATCCGGCGGGCACGGCGAGCGTGTTCTCCTCCTCGGGCGGCGACGGCCACAATTGCCACGAAATCTGCGCGGCACTCGCGCAGCCCGCCCGGGAAATATCCCCGACGCGTTTCTCGAACTCGGTGCACAACGCAGCAGCGGGTTATTGGAGCATCGCCACCGGCGCAATGGCGCCCTCGAACGTGCTCTGCGCATTCGATGCCAGCTTCGCGGCAGGGCTGCTCGAGGCCCTTGCCCAGGTTTCCGTTGAACGACGCGCGGTGCTGATGATTGCTTATGACACGGAATATCCCGCTCCCCTGCATGACAAGCGGCCGATTCCCGACGCCTTTGCGATCGGCTTGCTGTTGTCACCGGTCCGCAGCCGCGCGTCGCTCGGGAGCCTCGCCGCCACCTTGACGGGCGCGCCCCCCGAGACGCTGCGCGAACCGGCCCTGGAGGCCTTGCGAAGCGCCATTCCGGCGGCGCGAGGACTGCCGCTGCTACGTAGGTTCGCGAGGCGCGAGAGCGGCGCGACCGTGCTCGATTATCTCGACGAAACCCGCGTGCATCTGCAGGTCGAATCGTGGCGCTAGGAACCGGCGACCGGACTTGGATCGAGAGCAAGCTGCCGCATCAGGGGCGCATGTGCCTGCTCGACGAAGTCATGGAATGGGATGCCGCGCGGATCGTCTGCCGCGGCGCCAGCCATCGCGCAATCGATCATCCCCTGCGCTACGGCGAGCGCCTGGGAATCGCCTGCGCGATCGAATATGCCGCGCAAGCGATCGCCCTGCACGGTGCGCTCTGCGCGGACGAGCCGGTGCCGCGGATGGGCTATCTCGCGAGCGTCCGCGACGTGCGCTTCGGCGCCGCGCGGTTCGACGACATCGAGACCGATTTGCTGTGCTCGGCGACCCGCCTCGCCGGCGACTCAGGGACCGTGCTCTACGAATTCCAAGTGGCTGCTGCCGGTGGCGGACACCCCGGCCAATCCCGGTGGCTCGTCAGCGGCCGCGCTACGATCGCCGTGGGGCGGAACTCTGCAGGTGAAGCATGACAGTAACGGGGAAGCGGGCGCTCGTCACGGGTGGCAGCGGTGGCATTGGCGCGGCGATCTGCCGACGCCTGGGGGCGGCCGGACACGAGGTCTTCGTGCATGCGAATCAGGGTAAGGACGCCGCCGCGGCAGTTGCGGCCGCGATTCTCGCCGCGGGCGGTCGAGCGCGGGTCGTCGTTTTCGACGTGACCGACGAGACCGCGACCCGCGAAGCATTGGAAGCGGTGCTCCTGGAGGGGCCGATCCAGATCCTGGTCAACAACGCCGGGATCCACGACGATGCCGCATTTCCGGGCATGAGCGCCGCGCAATGGCACCGGGTCATCGACGTCACGGTCGGCGGCTTCTATCACGTGACCCAGCCGCTGCTGCTGCCGATGATCCGGACGCGATGGGGCCGCGTGATCAATATCTCCTCGATCACGGCCCTGATCGGTAATCGTGGTCAGGTCAACTATGCGGCTGCGAAAGGCGCGCTCAACGCGGCGACCAAGTCATTGAGCCTGGAGGTGGCGAGCCGCGGCATCACGGTCAACGCGGTCGCTCCCGGCATCATCGCCACCGGCATGGCGGCCCCCGCCTTCGATCCCGCCCGTATCGCCGAACTCGTGCCGATGAAGCGTGCCGGGACACCCGAGGAGGTCGCGGAACTCGTCGGCTTCCTCGCGTCCGAGGCAGCCGGCTACGTGACCGGTCAAATCATCGCGATCAGCGGTGGACTCGGCTGAACGGCACGACCGCCCGGGTACCCGGCGGCCTCAGGCATAGGCGTCCACGACGCCGAGGCTCACGCGCGAGGGTGCCGTCAATACCGGCTGGCCGCCGACCTCCGTGGCGTCGGACTGCGCTGGAGGCGTCCAGACTTGGGCCTGCGAATAGGGCGAGGAACTGTCCTGAAAAGAGCGCTGCGAGACGTCCACGCTGACCTGCTGGAAGCCTTGCGAACTCAGCATGTCGCGTAATTTCGGCGAACTGTTTTGCAGAGCGTCGAGCGTCGCGGGATTGTGGGAACTCATCCACACCTGGGCATGACCCGCCTCGATCGTGACTCGCAGTTCGATCGGTCCCAACTGCGGCGGACTGACCTGCAGTGTCGCGCCGGTGACGTTGTTGCCGGCCATCCACGAGACGCGATTCGCCACCGCCTCGTTGAACTGCGGCGTTCCGACCGGTGCGTCGATCTTCACGCTCGCGGCGGAAGCGCTTCCACCCGCCGCGGGCGTCACCGATGCATCGGGCGTCAACTGCAGCGTCGCGCCCGTCCCGTCGCTCGCAGGCGTGAGGGCGGGGCCGGCGGGCGCCGCGACGGCATCGCCGGGCGCGTGTTTTCCGGCACCGTTGACGAGGGTGGCCAGCGCCGCGATCGGCGCGGCGATCGCGGTCGCCGCGGTTACCGCCGCAGACGGGGTGCCCGTAGCGCCTTTGCCCTCGGCGTCGTCGACCGCGGCGACAGCCTGTGCGCCAAACTTCGCGTCGCTTGTCCGCTGCAGCCCTGAGTCCCGTGCGCTGCGCGCTGCGGCCGCATCGCCAGCCGCATCGACTGCGCTGTAAGCCGAGTTTGCAGCGGACGCATCGACCGCGGTCGCCCCGCTGGCGGCTGCGCTCGCCGGATCTGCGGCGCCGCTGCCCCCGCGCGTCGGGTCCATGCGCGCCGCGTCCGTGCCGGTCGCGACGGCGTCGCCGCTCGCCGAACGCGGAGAATCGACTCTCTGCAGGGCAGCGGCCGCCTGTTTGACTGCCGCTGCCGCCACGGCGGTCGTGGACGCGGAAGTGGGTGCGGTCGCCGCGAGACCGTCGGCGCGCGCCGTTGCCAGGGCGTCCGTACCTTGCAGTCCCGCCAGCATCGCGGAGGTATCCGCCGTCGGCGTCGCCGGCGCGGGCAGATTGGCGGTGGCGCCCGCGCTCGACGCAAGGTCACCGGCCGTTGCGCCATCCCCCTGGATGACCGCGGTCGCCGCGGTCGCGGCAGCGCGATCGGCGTTGGCGGCCTCGAGAGCCGCTGCGCTGGTCGCGGCAACCGCGCCAGCGACGCCCACTGCCGCGCTGGTGACGCCGGCAGGCTGCGCGCCGACGGGCGCCAAGGTTCCGATCGGGCCGACATTGACGGCGGCCGGCGGCAGGGGAGGCGGAAGCCCATTGCCACCGGCCGGCAAATCCGTGCCCGTCGCGGCGCTCCCGGTGGCGCCGGCCTTGCGCTCGGTTGCTTTTTTGGCGACGGTCAACGCGGCTGCGAAATTCCCGGGTTTTGCCGAGTCGGCCGCTGCGCCGGTGCCGGCGGGCGTATTCGCGACGGGCGCCGAATTCGTTTGGGGGGTAACCGACAAGACCGGGATGTTGGCGTTCATAACCCCGGAGCAAGCAAAAGCCGTGCCAGTGTGGCGGCGGCGATCAGTCCGCGCCGTGGGACCCCGCCAACACGAGGCGCATCGCCGTCTCGTCACCTTCGCGCTGTTCACGGCGGTCGGCTGCCTGGGTCTCGTCGCGTCGAAAGCGCTCCACGGCGCGGTTCAGGGATTCCGCTTCGACGCGCTTGTCCGACCACACGGTGCGACGGGACTCGTATTCGGCGCGCGCGACTCCGAGCTTCTGCAGGTGCAGGCGCAGAACGTCGGTGAGCCGGTCGAGGAACGCGCGGTAATTCTGCAGGCGAACGGCGTCCATTGCCGCACTCGATTGAGTCGCCTTGCGGATGTATTCCTCGCGGTAGTGTTTGAGCTGATCGTACTGCCGCTCGAGTTCGGCGACGCGGCGTTGGGAGTCGGCCATCGCCCGCTGCAGTTCCTCCGCGGCGCGGGCGACGACTTCTTGAATGGGTTCGAAACGCTTGGATTTCATCACTGCCTCACACTATCTGCCGGTTGTGCCCGCGGGTGCCGAGAATTGCGTCACGAGTTTCTGTAGATCGGCGTAACTGCGCTCGAATCCCACGGGCTCGTACATGTCCTGGCGCAGGAAGTCGAGAATCTTCGGCCATTGATCGACGGCTTGATCGAGCCGGGGATCGGCACCGCGGCGGTAGGCGCCGACCGTGATGAGGTCCCGGTTCTGTTGATAGAGCGAATAGACCTGCTTGAATTTCATGGCGAGATCCTGCTGCTCGCGGGTCGCGATCTGGTGCATCGCCCGGCTGATCGATGCTTCGACGTCGATGGCCGGATAGAGCCCGTTCTCCGCGAGCCGTCGCGACAGCACGATATGGCCGTCCAGGATCGCACGTGCGGCATCGGCGATCGGATCGTTCTGATCGTCACCCTCGACGAGCACCGTATAGAACGCCGTGATCGAACCGACGCCCCGATCGCTGTTTCCCGCCCGCTCGACCAGCTGCGGCAGCCGCGCGAAGACCGAGGGGGGATAACCCTTGGTGGCCGGAGGTTCACCGATCGCCAGGGCGATCTCGCGTTGCGCCTGCGCGAAGCGCGTCAGCGAATCGAGGAGCAGCAGCACTTTGAGGCCGCGATCGCGGAAATACTCGGCGATCGCGGTCGCCAGCCACGCCCCATGGAGTCGCATCAGGGGCGGATGGTCGGCCGGCGTCGCGACGACGACGGCGCGGCGCATGCCATCGGGACCCAGCGTGTTGCTGACGAAGTCCTGGACCTCGCGTCCGCGCTCGCCGATCAAGCCGACGACCGTCACGTCCGCCTTGGTGTAGCGCGTCATCATGCCCAGCAGGACCGACTTGCCGACACCGGAGCCCGCAAACAGGCCGATGCGCTGGCCGCCCCCGACCGTGAGCAGGGCGTTGATGGATCGCACACCGACGTCCAGAGGATCGCGAATCGCCCGCCGCATCAGCGGATTCATCGGTTCCGGCGCCGCCGCCAGGCGCTCGGTACAGCGCAATTCGCCGAGGCCGTCGAGCGGACGGCCGGCGCCATCGAGGACCCGCCCCAACAGTCCGTCGCCGACGGGAATCGTCGACGCACCCGTGATGGGCACGACGCGCGCGCCCGGCTTGAGCCCGCGGATATCGCCGGTCGGCATCAGGAACAATTTATCCGCGGCGAAGCCGACGACCTCCGCCTCGACCTGCTTGCCGTCGGCGGTATCGACGAGGCAGCGCGCACCGACGGCCGCCTCGCAGCCGACCGCTTCCAGCGTCATGCCGACCATGCGGTTGAGCGTGCCCTCGACCACGATCTGGCCGGCATCGGCCATGCGCGCCGTCGCTTGCCCGAGTCGCTCCGCCCACTGCTTGGGGCGCGGACGCCCGCCGCTCGCCGCGCTCATGCGGATGAGCCGCCGCGCGGACCGGGCGATTGCCGCTCCGTGCCCAGCAGTTCGCTCAAGATGGCGCCCAGACGCGTTTCCAGACGGGCGTCGATGCGCGAGGTCGGCGTCTTGACCTCACAGCCGCCGCGCGCCATCACAGGGTCCTCGACGATCGTCCAGGCGCGCTCGTTCTCGGTCGGCGCGAGATGCTGGCGCACGACCGCCGCATCCTCCGGATGCAGGTGCACACGCACCTCGCGCGCCGCCACCGGCAGGGCCGCGATCGCCTCCCGGATGATGCCGATGATCTGGGTGGGATCGGACTTGATCTCCCTGCGCACGATCTGGCGCGCGAGCGCCATCGCGAGTGTCAGCAGTTCCCTCTCGACCGCTTCGTCGAGCACTTCGAAGGGCCTGGCGAGGTCGTAGAACATGCCGGCCAATCGCTCGACTTGCGCACGCGCTTCCTTGTGTCCGGCTTCGCGTCCTTCGGCGAGGCCTTGCTCGAAGGCCTCCTTGTACGCTTCCGCCTGGAGATCGGCGAGCCCGCCTGCGGTCGGCATTTTCGGGGCGGCCGCGCCCACGTCCGGCGGCGACCAGACTTCGAATTTCGGCTGGCTCAAGAGTGCCCCTTAGACATAGTCACCGGCATCCTTGCCGCCGAGAGTGATGGTGCCGTCCTCGGCGAGTTTCTGGGCGACCCCGACGATTTCCTTCTGTGCCGCTTCGACCTCCGCCAGTTTGACCGGACCGCGCGCCTCCATGTCGTCGCGCAGGATTTCGGCGGCGCGTTTCGACATGTTGCGCATGATCTTGTCCTGCACCTCGGGTTCCGCACCGCGCAGCGCGAGGGCGAGCGTGTCGGATCCGACGTCGCGCAGCACCGCCTGAATGCCGCGGTCGTCCACGTCGAGGAGGTTGTCGAAGATGAACAGCAGATCCTTGATCTTCTGATGCATCTCCCCGTCCGCCTGCTCGATCTTGCCGAGCTCCTCCCCGCTTTGTTCCTTCTTCATCGCGTTCAAGATCGCGGCCACGGTCTTCGCGCCTCCGATCTGGCGCAGCGGCGGCGGCGCCGGCGCGTTTGCCTGTTTGGCCACGATCTGATCGAGTTCGTTGAGCGCCGATTGGGGCACCTCGTTGAGGCTGGCGATGCGCATCAGCACCTCGGTGCGCATTGCCTCTGGCAGCAACGCGAGGATGCTCGCGCTCTGCTCCGCCGCGAGGTGCGAGAGCACGAGCGCGCCGATCTGCGGATGTTCGCCGCTCACGATCTGTGCGACCGCCTTCGCCTCCATCCATTTGAGCGATTCGATTCCCTGCCCGGGCTGGCCGGTGGACACTCGATCGAGCAGCAGGTCGGCCTTTTGTTTGCCGACCGCCTGGGTCAGCACACGACGCACGTAGTCGAGCGAGGACGCGGCGACGTCTTCCTTGCCGTCGACGATGCCGATGAAATTCTCGACGACCGTCGTCATCTGATCGCGCGATACCTCCTGCAGCTCCGCCATCGCGAGACCGAGCTTCTGCACCTCGGTCGCATCGAGCTGCTTCAGGAGATTGGCGGCATCCTGCTCCCCGAGACTCATGAGCAGGATCGCCGCGCGCTGGGTACCGGGAAGATCCCCCGGTTTGCTAGCCATCGGCCGCGACCCAGTCCCTGACGACTTGCGCCGCGCGCTTCGGGTCTTGGATCACGAGGGATCGGGCGGCCGCGATTTGCTGCTCGAAGCTGGGGGCCAGTTTGGCCGGCTCCTTGTCCTGGTTGGCCGAGAGCGTGACTTTGTCGCCGGCGAGATCGCCCGCGCCCTGCGTGACCAGGAGATTTTGCGGCCCCTTGGTCAGGGACTTCATCAGCGGACGCAGTACGAGGAAGGCGACGATCAGCACGAGCACGGCGCCGACGATCTGCTTCGCCAGCTGCACGGCCCAGGGCTGCTGCCACAGCGGCAGCGCCTCGATCGGCGGCGGCGGCGCATCGGTCTTGAATGCCTGGCTGAGCACGTTCAACTGGTCGCCGCGATCGTCCTTGAGTCCGATGGATTCGCGGACGAGTTCCGTGAAGCGCTTGATGTCGGTGTCGCTCATCGGCGCGGTCGTTGTCTTGCCCTTGGCGTCGACCTTCTGCCACTCGTCGAGGACGATCCCGATGTTCAGGCGCTTCAAGGTGCCGATCGGCTGCTTGACGTACTGCAGTGTCCGGTCGATCTCGAAATTGCGGGTGCTGCGCGAACTGCTGGAGGTCGGCGCGCTGTTCGCGGCACTCGACTGCGGCGTGCCGGCGGCGCCAGGAATCGCCGGTGCGCCGGACGTGCCGGGAGGCTGGTTGCTCAGAGCGCCCGGTATCCCCTCCGCGCCGTCACCCGCCTTGCGCGAGTCGCTGCTCGTCTGTTCGCTGCGCACCGCCGTCTTTTGCGGGTCGTAGTTCTCACGCGTCTCCTCGGTGACCGTGAAGTCCAGGTCGGCGGTCACGGTCGCGCGCACCCGGCCGGGACCCACGATCGGCTCGAGCAGATCGATGATGCGTTGTCGATAGCTGTTCTCGAGTTTGCGCGTGTACTCGAACTGGCGCGTGCTGATCGCGGCTTCCGAATTGTCGTCGGGCGAGTTCAACAGGGTACCGGCCTGATCGACGAGAGTTACGTCGGTGGCGGCGAGTTCCGGGACGCTGGAGGCGACCAGATGCACGATGGCCGCCACCTGGCCGGGCTCGAGTTGCCGCCCCGGATACAGCTGCAGCATGACCGAGGCGGTCGCCTTGTGCGCATCCCGCAGGAATACCGAGGGCTTGGGCAGCGCCAGATGCACGCGCGCGGTCTGCACGCCCTGGACTTTCACGATCGTGCGCGCGAGCTCCGTCTCCAGAACCGACTGGTAGCGCGCGCTCTCCATCATCGAGCTCGTCCCCAGCGAGGACTCTTTCTGGATCATCTCGATGCCCATCGCATCGCTCTGCGGCAGGCCCTGGCTCGCAAGCCGTATGCGGGCCTCCTGGACTTTGGAATCCGACACCAAAATGGCGCCGGCGGGATTGAGCTTGAATTCGATGCCCGCCGCGGTCAGCGCATCCATGACCTGGCCGCTTTCACGCTCGGACAGCTGCCCGTAGAGCACCGTGTAGTTGGTGCCCTGGGACCAGATCACGAGCCAGATTGCCGCTGCGATCGCCGCGGCGACGCCGGCCAGCAAGCCGACCTGCTTGAGCCCCGGGATGGTGTCGAGCAAGCCTTTGGGCGGGACGGTGACGATTTCAGCCATGGTTCATTTCTCAGACGGGCATGTTCATGACTTGGGTGTACGCATCGATCAGCTTGTTGCGCACTTCCGTCATGGCGTGAAAGGCCAATCCGGCTTTTTGCACTTCGAGCATGACCTTGGTCAGGTCGGCGCTCTTGTCCCCGGCCTCGTAGGCGTTCGCGAGGGCGGTCGCGTTGTTCTGCATGTGCGCGACGCCATCGATCTGGCCCTTGATCATGTTGGCAAAGTCGGACGGCTCGCCGACTGCCTGGGCCGACTCGGTCGGCGCGCCGGAAGCGCGCGCTTGCAGGGCGCGCATTTCGGCAAGCACTTGGCTGATTTGCAGGCTGCTCACGAGATCATGCCGTGACGAGCTGGGATTCGTGCAGGCCCGGCACGTCGACCCCGGAGGCCTTGAACTGCTGCAGCTTGTGCCTGAGGGTGCGCGCGCTGATCCCGAGGCGTTCGGCCGCGAGCTTGCGGCTGCCGGCCGTGATGCGCAGCGTCGAGAGAATCAGTTCCCGTTCGCGCTCCTTCAGATCGTAGTCGAGGCCGAGTTCCTGCGTCTTCGGCGGCGGCGCGGACGTGGACCCGGGCGCCGCGTGGGCGGCCAGATCGCCGGTGAAATCGAGGTCCGCGGCGGTGATTTGTCCTGCGGCCAGCCAGGCGGCCCGCTGCACGATGTTGGTCAGCTCGCGCGCATTGCCCGGCCAGTCGTAGAGACGCAACTTCTGTTCGGCGTCGGCGGCAAAGCTCGGCGCCGGCCGCCCGCTGCGCGCGCAGGCGGCGAGGGCGTGACGGGCGAGCGGGAGAATGTCGCCGCGCCGCTCGCGCAGCGCGGGCAGGCGCAGCGACATCACGTTGAGGCGGTAGAACAGGTCCGCCCGAAAGCGCCCGGCGCGCGCCTCTTCCGGCAGGTCCCGGTTGGAGGTGGCGATGACACGGACGTCGAGAGAGAGGGTTCGCGTGCCGCCGAGTCGCTCGACTTCGCGTTCCTGCAATACCCGCAGCAGTTTCGCCTGCAGACCGAGGTCCATTTCCGAGATTTCGTCGAGCAGCAAGGTTCCCCCCTGCGCCTGCTCGAATTTTCCGGGATGGGCCGCGAGCGCGCCGGTGAAGGCCCCTTTTTCGTACCCGAACAAGGTGGCCTCGAGCATGTTCTCGGGAATGGCGGCGCAGTTGATCGCCACGTAAGGCTTGTCGAAGCGGACCGACTGGTCGCGGATGAAGCGCGCATAGACTTCCTTGCCCGTGCCGCTCTCGCCGGTGATCAGGACGGTCGCATCGGTCTCGGCGATCCGTTTGGCCAGCCCGAGCAGACGCTTGGATTCGGGATCCACCGCGATGAGGTCGCCCGGCGCGACCCGGTTCGAGAGCAGCCGGCAGGCCAGTTCGATGAGGGCTTGGGCGGCAAACGGTTTGACGATGTAGTCGGTCGCCCCTTCGCGCATCGCGGCCACGGCCTGCGCGACCGTGCCGTAGGCGGTCATCAGGACCACGGGCAGCTCGGGCCGGCAGCGTCGCAGTTCGGACAGCAGTCGATAGCCATCCTTGACCGGCATTTGAATATCCGAGATCACCAGCGCAATCTCCCGTTCCGCCACGATACGCAGCGCGTCGGCGCCATCGGAGGCGGCGATGGCGGGAATGCCCGCGGCCTTCAGGGTATCGATGAGCGCCTCACGCAGTCCCGCATCGTCTTCGACCACGAGGACCGAGCCATTGGTGTCGTTCATGAGTTTTCCTCTGCTGGTATGTCGATGATGAATGTCGCGCCGACGGCCGATTCGGCGAGTCCGATCGTGCCCTGATGGGCTTCGACGACGGACCGGACGATCGCGAGCCCGATGCCGTTGCCGCGCGCCCGGGTCGTGAAGAATGGCTCGAAGATACGCGTGCGCAGATCCGCGGGAACCCCGGGACCGTCATCGGAGACGACGATCTGCGCGCGGCCATTCGCGCGGCGCGCGAGGAGTTCGAGTTCGAGGTCGCCGCGTGCCGACTGCAGGGCGTTGGTCGCGAGATTGAGCACGGCGGAAACGAGGGACGAGGTATTGACGCGCACGCACAGTTCCGGCGCCTCGGTGCGGATCGTCAGGCGCACTCCGCTGCGCAGCGCCGGGCGCAGCCACTGCGCGACCTGTTCCAGGACGGCGCTCAGGCTCACTGTCTCGCGTGCGGCACCGCCGTGGGTGAAGGCGAGCATGTCGTTGACGAGTTTGTCCAGCTGTTCGAGGCTGCCGACCGTCTTCTGCGCGCAACGAGCAAGGTCGGCCTCGCTGCGCCCGGGCAGCGTCATCTGCGAGGCATACAAGAGAGCGGTGGCGAGCGGCGTGCGGATCTGGTGGGCGAGGCCCGCGGCAAGTTCTCCGAGCGTCAGCAGGCGTTGCTGGCGGGCGAGCAGCACCTGCATGAGATGCGATTCCGTGACGTCGGCGATCAAAACCACTTCGCCGTCGCCGCAGAGTTCGCGCCGCGAGATGTTCACGAAGCGGCCCCCGCGCAACTCGACGTGCTCGAGCATGCGGTTCGAATCGACCGCCGCCCTGGCCAGCAGCGCCGTGAACGAAAGTCCGAGTACGGGCTCGCCGAGCAGTTCGCTCGCCGCCGGGTTGCACTGCTGGATGTCGCCGTCGGGGCCGAGAACCAGGACGCCGGCGGGCAGGGCCTGCAACAGGGCCGAGAGGCGGCCCGCCAGGTGTTCCTTGCCGGCGCGCGCCTCCCGCAATTCGGCACGGAGTTTCGCCACCTGCATCCGCAGCGAGTCGAACGCACCGGCGAGTTGTTCGGAGACGGAGCCGAACGCGGCGAACGCGGCCGTCAGTTCCGCTTGCCGGTCCTCACTGCGCTGGGTGGTTGAGAGTTGCATCGTGGTCATCATCGTGATGGGAGAGAGGCAACATCCGTGCCGGAACCACTTTTTCCATTTTGATCATGCGCTTACAGAAATCGTGAGGCGAGGAGGCGGGACAGCGTCAACAATCGCGAGGCGGGCTTGCGTGGGCGCGTCAAAAATTCGGCGCGGGTCGCGAGGGGCATCGCGAAGCTCAGGCGGTCAGACGATATTTGCGCAGCTTCTCGACGAGCGTCGTGCGCCGCATGCGCAGCAGCCGCGCCGCCTCGGCCACCGTGCCGTCAGCCTCTGCAAGCGCCTTGCGAATCAGGCCCAGTTCGATCGCGCAGAGGTGATCCTTGAGATCGAGGCCGCCGCGCGGCAACAGGGTGTCCTGCGCATCGTTTGCCTGAGGCGCAGCGATGAGGACGACGTCCTCGTGATCGAGCGTGGGTGTCGGCGTCGGCGTCGATCGCGACCCGTTGGTGTTGAACCGATATCGCTCGGGCAAGTCCTCGGCGGTGATCGTGTGGCCGGGATACAGAATCATCAGACGCTCGAGCAGGTTCGCGAGTTCGCGAACGTTGCCGGGCCAGCTATTGTGCGAGAGCGATTCGATGGCACTGTCGTGGAGACGTATGGTGCGTTGCGGAACCTGCGATTGCCGCGCGACCAAATGTTCGATCAGGACGGGCAGATCGTCCAAGCGATCTCGAAGCGGGGGGATCTGCAACGGAAAAACGTTGAGCCGATAAAATAGATCCTCACGGAAGCGCCCGTCCTCGATCGCCGCTTCCAGATCACGATGCGTGGCGGCGATGATGCGGACGTTGCAGCGGATCGTGCGATTGCTGCCAACCCGTTCGAAGCTGCGCTCCTGCAGCACGCGCAGCAGCTTCACCTGCATCTGCAGCGACATGTCCCCGATCTCGTCGAGAAAGAGGGTGCCGCCTTCCGCGAACTCGAAGCGGCCCAGCCGGGTCGACAACGCGCCGGTGAAGGCGCCCTTTTCGTGCCCGAAGAGCTCACTCTCGAGCAGCTCCGCTGGAATGGCGCCGCAATTGACCGGCACGAACGGATGTTTGCCACGGCCGGACAACTCGTGGATGTGGCGCGCGGCCATCTCCTTGCCGGTCCCGGATTCGCCGAGGATCAGGACGTTGCTCTCGAACGGCGCCACTTGTTCGATCAGACGATGAATTTGGCGCATCGACGACGAGCGGCCCGTGGGCCGGTAGGTCAGAGACCCGCCGAGCAATGCATCATCGACTCGCGCTTGGTCGATGCGCGCTTGCTCCGCCTTCGCCGGCGAGTCCATCGACTCCATCACAAAACATTTCGCTTCAACCACGTTGGGGGGACTCCTTCCCTATAAAGTGTGACGGAGGTCTCAGATCTCTTGTTCCGTCTCAAGCTTTACCGCTAACCCTTTGACATTGCTCATTCAATGTCCCGACGCAGGAGATACTAACCGAAGAACTTGCGCGCAAAGGAGTTGGCAAACACCCGTAATACCTGTCAGGCGTTCCCTCAAAAGTCCTGACAGTGAATTGATAGGGAAAGGCTAGGTCACCGCCTGCTTGGTACCCGCGACGAGGCGTCGATGATGGCGAAAAATGAATTTTTCGATGCCGTCGACGACCATCTCGCTGACGCCGACGAAGGGCATGCGAACGACGCGCATGGTCCCTTCATGGCGATCGCTCGCGACGCGGACCGGCAGGCGCAGGGCCTGGGGCAGCGTCGGGTTGATGAAGAGACTCACCATGCCCGTGAGGCCCACGGTCGGCGCGTTGCTTGCGAACCACTCAAGACCACGCGACGCGAGACGCACGCGACTTGCTGCGGGCAGCGTCTGGTTGCGCATCGCGATTTCAGCGGTCAGACGCAGCAGAATATTGATCTTGTATTCCAGGCGTTGCAGCTCATGGACCAGCGCGGGCGATTCGTCCTTGAGCGCCTCCTGTACCCGAACTTCCTCGAGCGAGGACTCGGCGCTCAACAGCTGCAGATTGTCGACATTGAGCCGCGCGAGATCCGCCCCCTCGACGGGTGCGCAGGGTGTCCACGCGAGCGGCAACGACTGCTCGAAGACCAGCCCCTCCCCGAAAGGATTGTCGGGGGTCAAAAACGCGATCGCGTGGCGGAATAGGCGCGGACCGCGCGCCGACCGACCGAGAGCATGTCGAGCTGGCGGGCCGTGCGACGCAGTCCATGCTGCAGCGCGCCGATCGCCCGCTGATTCAAGTCGGCTATCTCGGCGAGGATGTCTCGGTCCGTGGCATCCACCGGCTGCAGGGCGCGGCGCGCCTCCTTGAGCAGGCGCATGCGTTCGGCGTTCATTTGCATGGCCGCGGCTGAATCGCCGGATTCGGCGGCCGCCGCCAGGCGGCGCGAGACGTCCAGCGCCTGATGCAGTGCCGATTGCGGATGGGGATTCATCGGCCTTCAGCCACCAATTGATCCCAGCCTTTCTTCACGGTAGTGACGAGCCGGGCGACTTCCGCGAGTTTGACGGCATCGTTCGTCGCGTTCGCCAGGGTCATGCGATTTTGGATGTAGGCATACAGACGGCGCAGATTGGCCGCGACCTCACCACCCACCTCCATGTTCAGCGTCGAATCGAGATGACCGATGATGCGCACCGCCTTGCCGATGGCATCGCATTTGGCGACGACTTCGGGCAGGGGCTGATTGTCCCGAATCCGGCTCATGCAGCCTTGCGCGGTCGCCAGATGCTGCAAGACTTGCTCGTACATGATCTGCACGAGGCGGGCGGGCGTCGCTTCGGCAACCAGGCCGTGATTGCGTACGGCGCGATATTGCGCGGCCTTGTTCTGTGAATACATCATGGAAGTGACTTCATCCTCGCAAAAACGATTGCATGCGCTGTGGGGTCATGGTGCCGATCGGGTCATCAAGTACTGGTATTTCCGCTGCTCAAACTGCCGGAGCTCGACGAGCTGCTGCTCGAGGAGCTGGAGTTCGGATTGAATTCCGCGTTCAGATAGGTCTGCGTCTCTTTCAAGGCGGCGATGGCGGTATCCATCGCGTTGTACTGCGTCGTCAGGGTCGCCGAATAGCTGGCCAATTCCGCATTGAGCGCGGTCTGCTGCTTCTGCAGGTTGGTCAGGTTCGTTTGCAGGCCCTGGGTGATCGAGGACAGCAGGCCGCCGGCCTCCGTATAACTGTTCACGAGATTGTTGATCTGGGTGGCGATGCCGTTCGTCCCGCCAAGCAGGTTGCCGACGGCGGTCAAATTCTGGCTCAGCGCGGTCGTCAGCGTGCCGCTGTCGCTGTCGAGCTGGCCGGTTTGAGCATCGGCCGTGATCCCGAGATCGGCGAGCGAACTCACGCCGCCGCTGCTGCCATTGACGGTGTCGAGTATGTTCTCGAGCTGATTCTGGAAGGCTTCCAGCGTCGCATTGCCGTTCAGCGCGCCGGCCGTGTTCGTCGCCGAATTGTAGCCGCCCAAGGTTTGAATGGCGGACAACACGCCGTTGACGGCGGTGACGAAGGTGCCGATCGAGGTCTGCGCCGCGCTCGTGTCCGGCGCGATCGACAGCGTCGTCGAGGCGCCCGCCGCGGTCGGCGCGATCAAGTTCAGGGTCACGCCGGTGATCGCCGAGGTCACGGTGTTGCTGGCGCTCGTCGCGGCGTAACCATTGACCGTGAAGTTCGCGTCGGCCGCCGCCTGGGTCTGAGTGAGCCCATTGGTCGTGGCCGACGGTGAGTACGTCAGCCCCGACAGTCCGGTCCCGCCATCGGTCTCGGTCACGGTCACGGCGTTGGCGGCGCCCGTTTGCGTCCCCGAGATCACCAGACGCGCCCCCGCCGTCGTCGAGATGACCGCGGCACTGACCCCCGGATTGTTGCTGGCCGAATTGATCGCCGCGGCGATGCCGGCCAGCGTGTTGTCGCTGGAATCGATCGCGACCGTCGTCGACGCGGTGCCCACGGCGATATTCAAAGTGCCCGTCCCGACCACGGAGGTCGCGCCCGCGTAGGCGGCCGAACTCAAGCTGGCCGACGTGGCGAGATTTTGCACCGTGAGCGCGTATTGCCCGGCGACCGCGCTCGAGTCCGTGCTCGCCGACGCGATCGTCTTGTCCGATACGGTGGCGGAGTAGCCCGCGAGTTCGGTTGGATCCTCCAGCGTCGAAAGAGTGGCCTGCAGGGTCGACAGAGCGCTGCTGAAGGTCCCGAACGCCGATAACTGGGCGTTCACCGAATTGGTTTGGTCGGTGATCTGGGTCTGCTGACCCGCGCCTTCGGCCGTCGTCAAGGCCGATACGATCGCGGTGATATTGAGTCCGGAACCGATGCCCGTCGAGGTGACCAGCGAGCTGCCGGCGCTCGACGATCCCGAGGTCGAGGAACTCGTCGTCCCGGTGCCGCCGGTCGAAGAAGTGACTGCTGAACTCATGGGGACTTACCTGCCTACGTTCGGTTACCTGAAATATCGGCGCATCGACTCTGGACTTGAGCAAGAGTCGTACCATCTTTGGGCGTTGCCGCCCGGGACCGGACCTCAGGCGAGGCTGTCGACCAGCAAACCCGATGCCCCGACGCTGCGCGCGAGGGTGGGAAACTCACTGGCTGAAAACTGTGCGATGACTTCGCCGTTGGCCGGATTGACCTCTTGGATCGTCGATTCGGACTGCGGATCCACCCGATAAAGGTCAGGGCGGCCCGTGGTATTGAGATACTTGTTGAGTTGCGCGACGAGAACCTGCAGATTCGGCTGCTGCGCGGACGCGGAGGCCGATTGTTCCTTCGAGGCGGCCGCTTTGGCCGTTGTCGTTGCCTGGGAGGCGGCCGAAGCCCCGGCGTTCGTTGCGGCCTCCTTCGTGATCGCGTTTTCGTCCGGGCTTGCACGTGCAATCGCAGACGGCAGGTTGCCGCCCGCCGGCAAAGGATTGCCGCCGGAGACCTGGACCTTTGCCGCAGTCGGCACCTGACTTCCTTGTACGAGGTGCGTTGCCGATGACTGGATCGGAGTTGCTTCGCTCGACATGGTGAACCTGCCTACACTAAGTTGATCGTCGAATGCCCTCGCATTTGCTGCCGTTTCCTACGACCTGGGCCCGAGAGCTTGCGCTCCCGGGCCCCGAGCCTGTTTGCCCTTTCGAACCGAGACCCAGCGCCTTATTGCAGGAGCTTCAAGATCAGCTGCGGCTCCTGATTGGCCTGCGACAACACCGAGATACCCGCTTGTTCCAGAACCTGAGCCTGGGTCAGGTTCGCCGTTTCCTGGGCGAAGTTCGCATCCTGAATCGTGCTGCGCGACTGGGTCAGGTTCTGCGCCGTCGTCGTGAGATTCTGCACCGCCGAAGTGAATCGGTTCTGAATCGCACCCAACTGACTCTGGAACTGACTGACCGTGGTCAGCGCCGAATCAACCGCCTCGATGGTCGCGTTGGCCGCATTGACCGTCAGGACGTTGCTGCCCTCCAAGGTTCCGGAGGCGGCGGTCGTGCCGGCGGTCAGACCGGCCGCGGTCACGTCGGCACCGGTGCCGGCGACCGTGATGTTTTGACCGGCGGACAACTCCACCTGGCCGTAGGTCGTCGTCGCGGCGAAGCTGGTCGCTGCCGTGCCCGTGATCTCGGCCGTGCCGATGTCGGTCGACGTCGCCCCGTTGTAGGCCGACACCGACGTGATGCCGCCGGTATTCGCTGCGCCGCCACCGCCGGCAGCCGTAAACGTCTCCTGCAGCTGGATGTTGCTGCCGTCGGCCGCTGTCAGGATGATGTGGCCCGTGGCGCCCGCCGTCGCGGTGACTCCGCCGTCCTGCGTGGAGAAGCTGTTCACCGCCGAGATCACCTGCGCGGCGCTGACCGAACCGGCCGCGGTCTGGTCGAGAACGCTGACGCCGTTGACCTGGAGCTGGAACTGGCCGGCGGCACCGCCGCCCGTGCCCGCGGCGGCCGTCGTGACCCCCGTGAACGAGACGTCCTGGTTGTTGGTTGCCGTCGCGGTCAGACCGGACACCTGCGCCGCGTTGATCGTGGCTGCCTTGGCGTACGCCGAGGCACTGTTCTGATACTGGTAACCGGAAGCGGTCTGAGCCGTGGTCGCATACGTCGCGCTCGCGCCGACCGAAGTCGCGGCATTGTTGCCGACGGCGATCGTGAGGCCGCCCGTGAGGGCCGTGCTGGTCACTTCGGTGGTCGACGAGGCAACCGCACCGATCTGGTTGGCACCGACGCCCTGAGCCAGGTTGACCGAGATCGTATCGCCGACGTTCGCGCCGACTTGGTAGTTGGTGATGCCGGCACCGCCGCTCAACACCGCCGACCCGTTGAAATTGGTTTGCGTGGCGACGCGCGTGATTTCCGCGATCTGCGCCTGCACCTGCTGGTCGAGCGCCGCGCGATCGGACGCGCTGTTCGAACCGTTCGCCGCTTCGACCGCCAGGGTGCGGATGCTCTGCAGATTGTTGACGATCGTGCTGAGGGCGCCGCCGGCGGTCTGCGTTTCGGATATTGCGTCGTTGGCGTTGCTGATCGCCTGGTTCGTGCCGTTCACCTGGGTCGTGAACTGCTGGGTGATGGCCAGACCGGCGGCGTCGTCGGCCGCGCTGTTGATGCGCAAGCCCGAGGACAAACGCGTCAAGGACTGAGTCAAGAGAGCCTGTGAGCCGGACAGATTGTTCTGCGCGGTCAAGGAGTCAATATTCGTATTGAGTGTTAATGCCATGGTAGAAAAACTCCTGAAAGTTGAGACACCGGCCCGTCTTAGGCCCTATATGAGCTTGTGTTCACTTTCACCCGCCTGAGCGGGCGGACCGGTGACCACATTCAAAAGGTTTATCGGAACGGGGCGGCAGTTCTTTAGGGGTTAACCCGTCGGTGGCGGGAATATTTTTAGGCTCGCGTCACACATCTGCAATCGAGCCTTTGACATTCCGGCAAGCCCCGCAGCCCGCGCATCCGACGTGCTATCGGCGGCCTCGGCCGGGACTGAAGTTGCACCCGCCGCCCGGCGCAGCCGAGTGCGTACTGCTTCAAAATTCCTCGTGTTAACCTTCAGTTATGTCGCCTAGCGACCCTCCACCCGCCACCGCCATTGCAACCCTTGCCGAACGAAGCGAGGACGCGCTCCTGGTCGCGCTCGGCCGGTCCGATGTCGACGCGGCGCTTCTCGAGGCCCGGTCTCTGACGGCACGCTTTCCTGACCGTGGCCTCGGCTGGAAAGCGCTCGGGGCTCTGCTCGCGGCCAAGGGCGAGATCGAGGACGCGGTGGTCGCGATGACGGAGTCGATCCGCTTACTACCCCGCGACGCGGAGGCTCATGCCAATCTGGGAGTGACGCTCAGCAAGAGGATGCAGCGACACGCTGAGGCGGCACCGCTGCTGCAAAAAGCCGTCGATATCGATCCGCAGCGCCATGCAGCCTACCTCGATTTAGCCGATGCCCTTCAATCGCTAGGACGCTACCAGGACGCCGAGAAGATGCTTCGACGGGCCATGGCCTTGCCTGCCGATCGGAACCATGCAACGAATCAGCACTATACGAGCTGGGTTTTCCTCTTGAGCCACGATCCGGCGGTCGATCCGGAGACGCTCTTCGCGGCTCACCGCAGGGCCGCCGCGCGCTTCCAGAGCCGGGCCATCCCGTCGACTCGGCACGGGAATTCGCGCGATCCGTCGCGCAAACTCAAGGTCGGGTTCGTGTCGGCTGATTTTTGCGATCACCCCGTCGCGCAATTGCTCGAACCGATTCTCGCGCAACTGAGCGCCCGTCCGGGACTCGAGCTGCACGCGTATCACAACAACCCGGCGCAAGACCTCGTCACGTCGCGGCATCATGCGCTCTTCTCACACTGGCGCCAGGTGGATACCCTCACCGACCTGGATCTCGCGACGCGGATCACGGAGGACGAAATCGACGTGATCGTGGATCTGGCCGGTTATACCGCGATGAACCGGCTGGCGGCTCTGGCTTACAAGCCCGCGCCGATCCAAGTCAGCTGGATCGGTTATCCCGGAACGACCGGCCTCGATGCGATGGATTATTACCTCGCCGATCGACATTTTCTGCCGCCGGGGTTATTCGACTCGCAGTTCACCGAAAAGCTCGTGTACCTGCCGGCCACCCTGCCCTTGCAACTGCATCCGGCGGCTACTCCCGTCAGCCCGCTGCCGGCGCTGCAAACGGGATATTTGACCTTTGGCAGCTTGAATCGCCGGGACAAGATCAACGAGACCGTGATCCGACGTTGGTCCGCGCTGCTGCGCGCGCTGCCAGCATCGCACCTGCTGATCGCGGGTCTCTCGCTTCAAGAGGACGTGCCGAAGCTTCGGGCACTGTTCTCGACGCAAGGGATCGATCCGGCGCGCCTGGGATTCCATGCGCTGTGCGGGCGGAATGAGTATTTCAGGCTGCATCGACAAGTGGACATCGCCCTCGATGCCTACCCTTATGGCGGGGGTTCGACGACAGTCAATGCCTTGTTGATGGGCGTGCCCACGCTGACGGTCGCGGGGCCCACGCCGGCGACCCGCCAGGCAGCCGGCGTCCTGGGTCAACTCGGGCTCGACACCTTCATTGCCTCCGATACGGCCGACTTCGTTGCCAAAGGGCTGCGCTGGGCTGCGCGCCTCGAGGAACTGGCGGAGCTCCGCGCGAACCTTAGGCGTCGCTGTGGTGAATCGGCGGCGGGTCAGCCGGCGATCCTGGCGGAGGCCTTGGAACGCGCGCTGCATCGCATGTGGGCGCGATGGTGTTCGGATCTGCCGCCCGAGTCGTTCTAAGTCATACTCAAGGACGCAGTGGACAAGATTTTTTTCCTCGGTAACTCCCAGCTGATCACGAGCATCGTCGCGGCATCGTGTCCGCCAGAGGTGCGGGACGCGTGCGCCATGGACTGGCGCGAGTCGCGGATCTCGCAGGGATCGTTCAGGTCTGCGAATGGGAGATGGATGAATTTCCTCGCGTGCAACATGGATCTGCTCGGCGATCCCTCCATCGTTGCCGGCGTGCTGTCGTATTCTCGAGGATTTGAAAATTTCCTGAGTTTGGTCGATCGAGAAGTGGCAACCTTGTTCGTGATGCTTCGCGGCAATGAGTTCGGGATCGCTTCTTTGGTGGATACCGAACCCGGCTGGGACTTTTCATTCCGAGACCGACCCGCCACCAAGGGGCGGCAGTTCGTTCATCGAGTAGACATCGACGACTACCTGTCCAGGCTCGTGAGTCCGATGCTCACGAGTTGCATGCTGATCAAGCACAAATTTCCCGCGACGAACGTCGTACACGTCATGGCACCGCCTCCGATCCATTCAGAAGAACATATTTTGAAAAACCCCGAAATATTCGGCGCGCTGTTACTTCAGTATGGCGTTCGTCCATTCGACTTGCGCAAGAAAATCTATGAGGCCATGTATGATGGCCTGAACGGGAGACTGCAAGCGCTCGGGATTCGCAGTGCATCGGCGCCGCCCGATTGCCTGACCGTCACCGGGGGACTGGATGAGCGCTACGCCCATGGTTGCCTCCACGGCAACGAAGCCTACGGCCGCGCCCTGCTCGGGCAACTGGAACGGGAGTTCTTACATGCACCCCTATAGCGGGCTTCCCCCGGATCGCTTCTGGCGCGATGGTGTGGCGAGTCAGATATGGTCCGACATCGATTTCATGGCGGAATCGAAATTCAAGCTGTCGCCGGAGGAGCGAATCGGAACGGCCGGAAGTTGCTTTGCTCGGCACATCGCGAAGAATCTGGCGACACTCGGTTTGACTCACTACGTCAGCGAAACGGCGCCGCACATGCTGTCCGAGTTGCGGCGCGAAGAACTTCAGTACGGGACCTTTTCGGCGAGATACGGAAATATCTATACGGCCCGTCAATTGCGGCAGCTGATCGAGTTTGCCTTTGCGGAGCGCCCCGCCTGTCACCTTTTCTGCGAACAGGAAAACGGCTGGTTCGATCTCCTGCGACCCGGGGTGCAAAAAACCGGCTTCGAGTGCCGGGCCGACCTGGAATGTGACAGGCTCTTCCATCTCGACCGGGTCAAGAGACTCTTCCTCGATGCCGATTGCATGGTGTTCACGCTGGGCTTGACCGAGGCATGGGTCGATCAGGCGTCCGGCGCGGTTTTTCCAGTCTGCCCCGGGACCTTGGTCGGGCAGTATGATCCCTCAAGCCACAAGTTCACGAATTTCGGATTCGTCCAGGTCTTGGATGATTTGGAATGGTGCGTCGAATTCGTCCGACGGCACAATCCCACGATGAAGTGGATCCTCACCGTTTCTCCCGTGGCGTTGGCGGCGACCGCGACCAACCGTCACGTGCTCGTCGCCAATTCGGCATCCAAGGCGGTACTGCGCGCAGTGACCGAAGACCTTTGTTCGCGGCATTCCAATTGCGAATATTTTCCGAGCTATGAAATCTGCGCGAGCGTGGCGAATTTCGGTCAGTTCCTGGATTCCGATCTGCGCAACGTCTCGGCCCGCGGGGTGAAGCTCGTGATGCGGGTCTTCAAGAGAGCGTTCTGTTCCGACCAGCCGGCAAGCCAAAGCTCATCCGCGAAACGCGCAGAGGTGTCTCTCGAAAAACAAATAGAGGCGGCAGCGCGTTCCGAATGCGACGAAGCATTCAATGATCCGGGCGATCGCCGGTGACGCCATGGCCCGTGACCCGATAACCGGTCTAACTGCGGCTATCTCGTCAATCCGATGGGTCGCTCGTCGCAGACTCCATCCAACGGCAGATCGTCGTCCAGGTTCGGAGCGAACTCACCGATCGCATATCTGGCACCCCTGACGAATACGTTGTCGTCATCATCGAGAACCAGCCGTTCCTCCTCGAAATACTTGATCGTCTGCAGCAGCATTTTGCATTGCTGCATGAACACGGTGTGCCGGTTGTCCGCCAGGGATTTGCCGGGGTCATAAGGTGACGCCGACTGAATGATCGGTGTGCCGGTATCCACGCCCGCGTCCACGAAATGAACGGTTGCGCCAACGAATCGGGACTTGGATCTTATCGTCTCGTTGAAGCCGTCCGGGCCCGGGCAGGCCGGAAGGATCGATGGATGAAGGTTGACCAGCTTGTGGCGCGCGAACGCAATGAAGGGACCGCGAAAAAGTCTCGTGTAAAAGGAAACGAACAAGGCCGGAGAGTCGGCGCGATAGCGCTCCAACAGGAAGTTGGAGAACTCGAGACCGTCGCGCGTCTCATGCAGTACGACGGGAACTCCGAATTCTCCCGCCAGGTCGAGTGCGGCGCACCGTCGATCGGATACAACGCACTGAATTCTCTGACGGAAATACGAGTTTCGCAGCAGGACCGACAAGACACCGCCGGCAGTCGAGATAACCACCACGAATTTCATAAGTCATCCTCAGACTTCACGAGGGGACCGAGACATTGCACATCATGCCTCGACGGATGACAATCCCGCCGGCATATCAGAAGAGCCTCCGAGAGCGTACCGAAATGACCACCGTTGCCGTGATGCAGCCCTATTTCGTGCCCTACGCCGGATACTTCCGTCTGTTTGCCGCCGCCGACGTTTTCGTGGCATTCGACTGCGTACAGTTTCCCCGTCGTGGCTGGGTGCATAGAAACCGGTTCAAGACGGCGACCGGGGACTACGATTGGTTGACGCTGCCGATTCGCAAGTGCAGCCGCGACACGCGGATCGACGAACTCGAATTTTCACCCGACGCCAGGCGTCTGCTTGCGAGCAGCATGCAACGATTCCCCAGGTTGCGGCGGGTCAACGGCGTGCGTGCGCCATACCTCGACATGATGGAGGACCTTGGCGTCGGCAACGTGTCGGACTACCTGTGCGCACAGTTGGCGAGCATTACGACGGCACTGGGCATCTCCCGGCCGATTGTGCGCTCCAGCACTTTGAACATTTCCCCGGATCTGCGCGGCCAGGAGCGCGTCATCGCAATTGCCGAGGCAGTCGGAGCCAGGACGTATGTCAACTCTCCCGGCGGGCGAGGACTTTACGATTTCCGCACCTTCCGGGAGCGGGGGTTGGAATTGCGCTTTCTTTCTCCCTTCCCCGATTCCGAAAGCATTCTTGCCCACCTCCTCTCGGGACGTGCCGCGGACGTCGCCGCCTTGATCCGCAAGGAGACCGTGCTCGAGGAATGTTGAATTCAAACGGGATCGCCGCGGAGCTCGAAGCGCGCTCATGGGATTCAAGAGGCCAACTCGAGCGGCGCGGTGTCCGGAGCATCAGGTGCGATCGGCTCTCGCTTCGCGATGCGGGCGATGGCGCAGATCACCCGGTCCTGATCGTCGGCCTGAAGCTCGGGATAAATCGGCAGGCAGAGTATCTTCCTCGACACGGCATGGGCGATCGGGAGACTCGCGGGCACCGCTGAAGCGAGAGAACGATACATCGGAAACTCCGAAATCAAGGGATAAAAATACCTGCGGGCGAATATGCCCAGGGTCTTCAGTTCTTCGTAGAGCCCATCACGGCTCAACGTGAAGTCCCCCTCGACCGTCACCGGAAAATAGGCATAGTTCGACACGGTGTCATTGTTCTCGGGCGGAAGCCTTATTCCCGCGACGCCGCTCAGGCCGTCACGGTAACGAGCGTCGATTGCCCGCCGCCGATCCCGCACCTTCTCGAAATGAGCCAATTGGATCACCCCCAGCGCGGCATTGAATTCGCTCATCTTTCCATTGATTCCTGGCGACACGACCGTCACCTCGTCGACGAATCCAAAGTTCTTGAGATGGTCTATGTGCTGCTTCGTCTTCCTGTCCTTGCAAACAATCGCGCCTCCTTCGAAGGTATTGAATACCTTGGTCGCGTGGAAGCTCAGGATCGAGAGGTCGCCCTGCTGGAGAATGCTCCGACCCGCGCGTTGCACGCCGAAAGCGTGGGCGGCGTCGTAGATCACCTTGAGGTTGTAGTTGTCGGCGATTTTCTGAATCTTGTCCACGTCACACGGATTTCCGTAGCAATGAACGGGCACGATGGCCGTCGTATCGGACGTTATGGCCGCTTCGATCTTAGACGGGTCCAGATTCAGAGACATTGGATCGATGTCCACGAAGACCGGTTTGATCCCGTTCCAAAGCAGCGAATGCGAGGTCGCGACGAAGGAATACGGGGTCGTGATGACCTCGCCGGCAATTCTGAGGGACTGCAAGGCCGTGACCAGGGCGATGGTGGCGTTGGCGAATAGCGAGATGTGATGGACGCCGAGAAACTCGCAGAGTCTTTCCTCGAGCTGCTGATGAAAAGGGCCGCCATTGGTGAGGATCCGGTTTTTCCAGATCTGCTCCAAGTACGGCAGGAACTCGTCCAAGGGAGGCAGGTAGGGCTGGGTGACGAAGAGGTCTTTCATGGTGAAGGGACCAAGGTGAACCCGTTGTGGCCGACGATCGATCCCAGAATGGACGGCCACTTCAGGCTGTGAAATCGGCTTCCGGAACCGGCTCCCGGAAAGGATTCGTAAATCAACTCGACCGCGGCCTGTATATGCGGGGTGCTTCTCATGCGCAGCGCCATTTCCGCGAACAGCATCTCGCGCGTCCTGGCCGCAAAGTAGGCGTCATCGACGTCGGGCATCACGGATTTCACGACGAATTTGAAATCAGGTTCGGTGAATCCGATCAGTTCCTTGGCCACTTGAGTCATCTCCCATAGATTTCGGCGCTCGCCCTCCGGCTTTGGCGCACTTTCATTCCTCTGATCGGGCAAGAGCCTGAAGGCGATCAGCGGCTCGGCCAAGATCTCGATGTTCCAGCGCTTCAAGATTCGAATCCACATGAGATAGTCGGGCAGCTGCCTGAAGCGCTCGTCGTATAATCCTTCCAACAGGTAGCAATCGCGGCGAATGAGCACGCTGGGGTGAGAGAGGCAGTTTCCTCCGAGGTAAAGGCGCTGCAGCCACTCCTGCCGCGTGCGATTGACCTGCGAAAAATCTCCGAGCGCCGCATCGGCGGCCGGGATCGGGACATCGTCTGCGTCGATGAAATCCACGTGGGTGAAGACGGCCCCTACCGAAGGTTTCTCCGTGAGCACTGCGAGCTGCTTTTCCAGCTTGCCGGGGTAGAAGCGATCGTCCGAATTGATGACGGCGATGAAGGGTGCCGATGAACGACGGATTGCGTCGTTTATCGCATGGCAGGCGCCATGATTGCTCCCGAGAGGCACGAACTTGATGCGCGGATCACGATGCGAGCTGATGATTTCACAGGTTCGATCGGTCGATCCGTCATCGGTGATGCAAAACTCGAGATCCTGGTGAGTCTGCGTCAGAACGGATTCGACGGCCTGCCCAACAAACTTTTCATGATTGAACGAGGCCATGACGACCGAGATCCGGGGCACCGTCTGGCCGGACGGCTTTTGCGCCTCGAGGATCAAATCGTCGAAGTAGGGCCTGGTCTCGAGGCCGGACAGGACTGCGACCTCGCTCTGCCTCACGGGCTTGCGTTCGAGGTTACGGAATCCGGTTTGATTGAAGATCAACTCCAACTCCTTCCAGTCGTACACGAAAGTGTGCCCCCAGTCGCGCAACCCCAAATTGAAGTGTTCGCAGGGCGTTCGCCCGACGAAGCCCACGGTAGCCCACCGGTCCAGGCGACCCGTCAAATAATCTCTCGCGATCGTGTTGAGGTCGGGGGTCGATATTCGAATATGTCCTGATGGCTTCAACACCCTGTTGCACTCGCGCAGCAGGAGTTCCGCGTCCCGGCGGCTGAGGTGTTCGATGAAGTGTTCAGAGAAGATGTGATCCACGCTGTTGCTGTCGTAGGGCAAGCCGCTCGTGAGATCGCAGGATATTCCGCCCGGCGCCGGGTGGAGGTCGAGATTGTCCCAACCTGCGATGATGTTGGGCCCGCATCCCAGGTTGAGATTTTTGATGATGAGATCCTGTTGTCGCCACGAGAGCCTGGATCTGGATGAGCAAGGAGCGTGCCAAAGCTCGTGCGGCGCGGTTCGATCCGCAAACCGCGCGGGACGCCGATTTTCGGTTGGCGACAGGCGCTCCCTGCTGCGGCGGTATTCGGCCCTCCTCCACCCACACTTGCCGCTTGCGGCATGGGATTGCCGTCGGGCACCCGGGACGGTCATGGGCGCGTCTCCCCGGGGCCGGTATCGCGCCCCCACGGGCGGCACGGAAATTGCTTAGAACCGAGGAACCATGGAATACACCACTCACGCCGGTGTCGTATGAGCATTGCGATCAAATTGGTATGCGCCACCCGCGTGAACGCCGAGCAATTTGCGACTCATACGGCCTTGGGCCGGTCGCTCGCACTATTCCAGCTGCCGTTCGCCACCCTTCGCTTGTTTCCGAGCAACGTCGACGGGCTGCCGCAGGTATACAACCGCGTGTTACGCGAGTCGGTCGGCAACCCCGCCATCCTGGTATTCATTCATGACGATGTGCATTTGGTCGATTTTTTCTGGCCGCAACGCCTGGTCGATGGTTTGAACAAATTCGACGTGATCGGGCTCGTGGGTAACAGACGCAGGGCGACCCGTCAGCCCGGGTGGATGTTCGTCGATGACAAGCAAACACCCGACGCGGCGGAGAACTTCAGCGGGGTCGTCGCGCACGGCGGCGGCTGGCCGCCGCGGACGATCAACTACTATGGACCGTCCTGCTTGGAGGTCAAGATCATCGACGGATTGATGATGGCGGCCCACAGCGAGACCTTGCTCTCCCGTGGTATCGATTTCGACGAGAGGTTCGATTTCGACTTTTATGATCTCGATTTTTGCCGAAGAGCGGAAGAGAAAGGTCTGCGGATGGGGACCTGGCCCATACAAGTGGTGCACGAGAGCGTCGGCGACTTCGACTCAGCACGCTGGCGTCGGGGCTATGAACGATATTTCGACAAGTGGGGGTCTTGATCTCGGGCCGAGCCGACGCCGTGGCTCTCCAATGCGGCCCGCACGGGGGTTTTTCGGGTAGAATCCGCCTCCCTTATCGCCCAGGTCCGCCGGCAGCTTGAAAACCGCGACTCGAAAAATCCCCAAAGTGGGCTTCGTCAGCCTCGGCTGTCCGAAGGCGCTCGTCGATTCAGAGCGGATCCTCACCCGGCTGCGCGCGGAAGGCTACGAAATCTCGCCGAGCTACGCCGCCGCCGACCTCGTCGTGGTCAATACTTGCGGCTTCATCGACTCGGCTGTCGACGAGTCGCTCGACGCCATCGGCGAAGCGCTCGCCGAGAACGGCAAGGTCATCGTCACGGGCTGCCTCGGCGCGCAGCCGCAGAAGATCCTCGATCGTCATCCGTCGGTCCTCAAGATCACGGGGCCGCAGCGCTACGAAGAAGTCATGGCGTCGGTCCACGAACATTTACCGCCCCGACCCGAACCCTTCCTCGACCTGATTCCCGAAGGAGGTATCAAGCTCACGCCGCGCCATTACGCGTACTTGAAAATTTCCGAAGGCTGCAATCATCGCTGCAGCTTCTGCATCATCCCGTACCTGCGCGGCGATCTGGTGAGCCGCCCGGTGGGCGGAGTCCTGCGGGAGGCTGAGCAACTCGTCAAGGCGGGGGTCCGCGAGATTTTGGTCGTCTCGCAGGACACGAGCGCTTACGGCGTCGACTTGAAATATGCACCCGACGATTGGCGCGGTCGCAAGATTCGTACCCGCTTTGCCGATCTCGCCGCCGCGCTCGGGGATCTCGGCGCCTGGATACGGTTTCACTATGTCTACCCTTACCCGCACGTGGACGAGGTCATCGGCCTCATGGCGGAGGGCAAAGTGCTGCCCTATCTTGACATCCCGTTCCAGCACGCAAGTTCGCGGATCCTGAAGCTCATGAAGCGCCCCGCCGCCGCGGAGAACACACTCGAGCGGATCAGGGCTTGGCGCTCGATTGCTCCCGACATCACGCTGCGCAGCACCTTCATCGTCGGCTTTCCGGGCGAGACCGAGGCGGAGTTCGAGGAGTTGCTCGATTGGCTGCGCAGCGCACAACTCGACCGCGTCGGCTGTTTCGAGTATTCACCCGTGGCAGGCGCCGCGGCGAACGACCTGCGCCAGACGGCGGTGCCCGACGAGGTCAAGCGGGAGCGCCGTGAACGCTTCATGGAACTCAGCGCCGAAATCAGCGCGCAACGGCTGGCCGGCAAGGTGGGCCGGGAGATGCGGGTGCTCGTCGACCGGATTGAGGGCAACGTCGCGATTGCGCGCTCGAGCGCCGACGCGCCCGAGATCGATGGCACGGTGCGCATCGCCAAGGGAAAGAACCTGCGGGTCGGTGATTTCGCGGATGTGCGGATCACCCGTTCCGGGGCCTACGATCTCGAGGCGGTCGTGTCCACCAAACTTGTGTAAGCTCGACATTCATCATTATCACGAGGAGCCGGAGGTCAACCGTGGATATAACTGCAGACCGCGTGGTCACCATTCATTACACCCTCAAGAACGACGGCGGCGAAGTCTTGGACAGCTCCTCCGGCGGTGATCCGCTCGCCTACATCCAGGGGCACGGTAATCTCGTCCCCGGGCTCGAAAAAGCCCTCGAAGGAAAACCGGCCGGCGCCAACCTGGCCGTGGTCGTGGACCCGGCCGACGGTTACGGCGTTCGTGACGAGTCCTTGATCCAACGCGTGCCCAAGCGCTCCTTGCAGGGAGCCGGCGAGATCAAGAAAGGCATGCAGTTCCAGGCCAGAACCGAGGACGGCATGCGCCTGTTCACGGTCACCGGTCTGGTCGGCGACATGGTCACGCTGGACGGCAACCACCCGCTCGCCGACCAGACCCTGCATTTCGACATCGAGGTAGTCGACGTACGCGAAGCGACCACCGAGGAGCTGGAACACGGTCACGTGCACGGCGCCGGCGGGCACCACCACTAGCTCATTGAATGTATTTGAACAGGGACAAGCCCTGGGTCAGGGTGTAGGCCTGCATCGCGGCGCTCAACTGGGTTTGTTGTGCCGTGAGCGTCGTGACCGCCGAGGTGTAGTCGAGGCTCTGCAACGAGGAGATCGAGGTCTGCAGTTGGGTCTGCTGACTCGTCGCGACTGACTGCGCCGTGGTGATCGCGTTGAGCCGTCCGCCGACCTGCGCCTCCACGTTGCCGGTGTTGGTGATCGCCTGCGTCAGGCCGTTGAGCACGCCGGCGAGGGCGTTGTTCAACTGGGCTTTGCCCGTGGACGAACTGCTGGGCGATTGCAGCGCCGTGATCAGGTTCTGCACGGTCGTGAAGATGCTTTGATTCGTGCTCGGGTCGACCGCGAAGGTGTCGCCCGTGGCGGGTGCTCCGGACAGAGTGATTTGCACGCCGTCGAATGCAATCGCCTGCCCCGAGGTGTAGGTACCCGTCGTCGGCGGCACGGTGTTGATGCTATAGGCCGTGGGGCCGGTGAAGCTGATCGTATAGGGTTTGCCGTCGTAGGCGGCGGCGTTCGTCACGCTGGTATTGCCGATCACGCCCGAGCCGGTGTTGCCGGTCCCCGCCGTCACCGTGAACGTCCCGTTGCCGTTCTTGATTTGATTGAACACGACGTCGCCATTGTCTCCCGTTGCCACGGTTTCGCCGGCGGCGATCTGCACCTTCGCCTGACCGGTGTCGCCCGAGTAGGTCGCGCCGGTTGCCGTGAGCGCGAACGGCGCCGCCTGCGTCGCATAGCCGCCGAAGATGTAGTTGCCGGCGCCGTCCTGGGTGTTCGCGACCGACAGCAGGGTGTTCTGAATCTGCGTCACCTGCGCGCCGATCGCACTCAGGTTCGATGCGGATTCTGTGCCCGAGTTGGCCTCCAACGTCAGGCTGTAGAGACTCTGCAACTGGGTCTGCAACTGTCCCAGCGCATTGCTCTCGGTTTCCAAACTCGAGTTGGCGCTGGTGGCATTGGTGCTGAATTGCTGGCTCTGCGACAGCACTTGATCGAGTTCGTTGACGCTGCCGGCGGCCGCCGGGTTCTCGGACGGCGTGGTGAACGCGAGTCCGGTCGAGATATCGTTTTGGTTGGTCGCGATATTCGATTCCAGGGAATTGAGTGCCGAGATGAATTGCGTTTGTTCGAGACCTTGGGTGATGCGCATTCGATGATCGCCTTAGGAGTAGGTTCCGTTGATGGAGTCCATCAGCGTCGTGAAGACGCTGTTGCCGATCGTGAAGGCCTGCGCGGAGGCCTGGTAGGCCTGCTGCCATTGCAACAAGCTGGCGGCCTCGTCGTCCAGATTCACGCCCGAGATCGACTGAACGGTCTGTTTCGCCTGCGTATTGATCGACGTTTGCGCCGTCACGGCGGTGTTCGTCTGCTGCGCGACGGTGCCGACGCTGGTCACGAGATCGCTGGTCGCTCCGCTGACGCTGACCGTGCCGCCATCGACCACGCCGAGGGTGGCCTGGCCGGCCAACGCGAGCGCATTCTGATTGTTGCCGGCGGCGCCGGGCTGGACGGTGAAGGTATCGCCGGCGGCGGGCGTGCCGCTGATCGCGACCTGCCATCCATTCAAGGCGATGTTGCCGCCCGAGGTGTAGGCATACGTGTTGCCACCGGCCGTATAGCTCGTCGGACTGGAAAAAGTGATCGTCGTGGGGGTCAGCAGATTCGCATTTGACGGCGTCTGAACGCTCGCGGCGCCGATCGTCGCGCTCCCGGTATTGTTCGCTCCGGCGGCTGTTTGCAGCGCGCCGGCCGCGGCCAGCTGCGAGGGATTGGTCAAGGCAACCGCCACATTGCCGGCGGCGTTCGTCGTCGGCTGAATCAGGAACTCGTCGCCGGAAGCCGGTGTCCCGGACAGGGTGATCGCGAGACCGTCGGCGGTGATGGGATTGGCCGACGTCCCGGTGCCCGTGAAGGCGACCGCGGCGCCGGTCTGTTGGTCCGTGAGGCTGTAAGCGCCCGACTTGTAGCTCAGCACGTAGCTGTCGCCGGTGAGCGCGCCCACGCTCGTGATCGCCGCGCTCGCGCTGGTCGCGTCGGTGTTCTTGCTGGAGGCCGTGACCGCCGGCGTCAGCGTGGTGAACAAATTGGCGCCCAGCGCCCCCGTCAGGTCGAGCCCCGCATTTTGCTGCGCGTTTACCGACGTGGTCAGTCCGACGGCGATCTGACCCAGCTCATTGAGCGTCGGAGTGACCGCCTGGCTGCGAGCGGCGAGCAGTCCGCCCAGATCGCCCGAGGTGATCGAGTTGCTGATCACGTTCCCTTGACTCGTGGCCGTCGAGATTTCGAGTTGCGAGGCGTCGAATTGATTCGGCACGGTCGTCAACTGCGTGACGGTGTTTTGCAGCACGAGCGGCTGGCCCGCCCCGATGAACACATTGACGGCCCCGTTGCTGTCGGTCGTCGTCGAAATGCCCACGAGGGTCGACAGGTTGGCGATGATCGAGTCGCGCTGATCCAGGAGATCGTTGGGCGGCTGACCGCCACCGTTCGCCGTGCCGATGGTGATCTGGGCGTTCAGGGCGGCGATCGACTGTGCGTCGGCGTTGATCTGACTCACGTCGGTCGTGATGCCGGAATTGATTTGCGTGTTGAGGTTTTGCAGCTGGCCCGAGGTCGTTTGAAACGCCTGGGCGAGACTCTGCGCCGTGCCGAGCAAGGCTTGCCGCGCGGCCGTCGACGTCGGGTCGTTGGCCACGGTCGACCAGGCGTTGTAGTAATTGGTAAGGGCCGTCGAAACGCCGCCGGCGGTCGTGCCGACGATGTTGTCGATCTGGTTCGTCAACGTCTGCTGGCTGGTCAAAGCGCTCAAACTGCTTTGGCTCGTGTTGAGCTGATTCTCCGCGAGCGCGCTATAGGCACGATTGACCGACTCGACTTCGACGCCGTTGCCAATCCCGAGCTGGAGGCCTCCGGCCGCGACTTCGTTGCTCAGATCGACCGATTCCTCCGCGTAGCCGGGCGTATTCGCGTTGGCGATATTGTTGCTCGTGACCGAGATCGCGGTTTGGAACGACTGCAGCGCGGAAAGGCTGATTTGAAATAAATCCGACATCTATGCTCCGTCTGCGCCGGTTTCCAAGGGGTGGCTCGTGGGGATATCGGCGGGGTGCGCTGGAACTAAAGCGCCACGCCGCTACCGCTCAGCGCCTCTCGAAAGGTGTTGCTGCGCAGCATGGCGGTCAGTTTGGCGGCGTACGCCGGATCGGTGGCATATCCCGAACTCGCAATGCCCTGCACGTAGCCGAGGGCGGTCTGACCGGCGTTGATCGCCGCACGGTAGCGCGGCGAACTCATCAGAGCGGTGAAATCGCCAACGCTCTGCTCGATGGAGTCGTAGGCGCGGAACGCGGTGCGTTTTGCGCTCGCGACCCCCTCGCTGAACTCGACCGTGGTCGCACTCGCCTTGTCCCCGTCCCATTCGCCGCCCGCCTTGATTCCGAATAGATTGAGGCTCGAGGCCCCGTTCGCCGTGCGCGGCATGCGCCGGCCCCAGCCGGTCTCGAGCGCCGCCTGGGCAAGGATCCCCAAGGGACTGACGCCGAGCGCCGCGGCGGCCGTGCGGATCGCCGGCATCACCTGGCTCACGAAGTCACTGGGACTCGCGCCCACGGCGTCCGCGTCCGTATCGTCGGCGGAGGCGGGCTTGAGGAGCGCCGCGCTGCGGGCGGGCACGGTCGCAGGGGTCGCGGCGGTGCCGCTCCCGGCGGCAGCGGCTGCGCCGGCGACGCCGGCAGCCGTGCTGCCCGCAGCGCCGAGTTGCCGCGTCAGCACCGACCCGAGGCCGATGTCCTGGTGTTGACTGAGCGTCAACGAAACCTGCTTGTCGAACATGTCCTCGTACATGCCCATGGCATTGCTCTGCGGGTCGCCCGCGTCGGCGCTGGCATCGCGCATGCTCTTCAACATCATCTGCAGGAACATCGCATCGACCTGCTGCGCGACGGCGTGCAGCGTCTGCGGCGAATTGCCGCCGGTCTTCAGCGCATTCAAGCCGTTCAAGTCGCTGTAGGTGTTGGCCGCGCCGGTCGCGGCGGTCGCGGTCGCGGGCAAGGCAGTCGCGGCAGCGGCGGCGGCGGGCGGCAGGGAACCGAGTGTATTCGTCATATCAGAGCACCCTGGTCATGTCAGATGACCACCAGTTCGGCCTGCAAGGCGCCGGCCTCGCGCAGCGCTTCGAGGATTGCGACCAGATCGCCCGGCGCGGCGCCGACTTCGTTGACGGCGCGCACGATCTGCTCCAAGTCGACGCCGGGCTTGAACAGGAACATGTGGTTCGATCCCTGGTCGACCTTGATCGTCGAGTTCGTCACGACCGCGGTCTGACCGACCTTGGCCAAGGGCCCCGGTTGGCTGACGCTCTGTTCTTCTTTGATCGTGACCGACAAGGATCCATGCGAGACGGCGGCCGGACTCACGCGTACATCGCTGCTGATCACGACCGTGCCGGTGCGCGAGTTGATGATCACCCGCGCCGGCGCGCTCGCCGGCTCGACCTGCAGATTCTGGATCTGCGAGAGGAACGCGACCCGTTGGGTGATGTCGACCGGCGCTCGGACGCGAATCGAACCCCCGTCCAGCACGGTGGCGACGTCCTCGCCCATGCCCTTGTTGACCATCTCGACCAGGCGGGTCGCGGTCGTGAAGTCCGGATCGTTGAGATTCAAGATGATTGCATCACCCTGGGCGATCTGCGAGGACACGGCCCGCTCCACGGTGGCGCCGTTGGGCACGCGTCCCGAGCTCGGCACGTTGACCGTGAGCTTCGAGCCGTCGTTCGCCTCGACGCCAAATCCGCTGACGATGAGGTTGCCTTGGGCGATGGCGTAGATCTGGCCATCCAGACCATGCAGTGGGGTCACCAGCAAGGAGCCGCCCCGCAGACTCTTGGCATTGGCGATCGAATTGACCGTGATATCGATGGTCTGGCCGGGTTTCATGAACGGCGGCAGTACCGCGTGTACCGACACCGCGGCGACGTTCTTCAATTGCGGGGTCACGTTCGGCGGCACGGTGACACCCAGCTGGGCGAGCATGTTGGTCAGCGACTGAACCGTGAACGGGGCCTGACTCGTTTGATCGCCGGTACCGTTCAAACCCACGACGAGGCCATAGCCGATCAGCTGGTTGGTGCGCACGCCCTGCACCTGCGCCATGTCCTTGATGCGCTCCGCATGGGAGGGCACGGCGGCGATGAGGCCCAGCAGCACGATCGTCGGCAGGAAGGTGTTTTTCATCAGAACGGCGAGAATGGCGAGTTGAAGAAGCGCGCGAGCCAGCCCATGCTGTTCGCGCTGTTGACGACGCCTTTTCCGGAATAGCTGATCTTCGCATCGGCGAGCTTGTCGGAAGTGACGGTGTTGTTTCCCTGGATATCCGCGGTCCGGATCACGCCCGAGATATGCACGAACTCGTCGCCCTGATTGAGCTTGAGGGTCTTGTCGCCTTGGACGACGAGATTGCCGTTCGCCTGCACGTCGATGACCGTGACCGTCAAGCTGCCCTCGAGGCTGTTGCTCTGCGAACTCTGGCCTTCGCCGTCGAAGGCATCGGCGCCGTTCAACGTCGTATTGAAGATGGGCACGCCCTTGGTCGTGATGGATTTGCCGAACAGCGTGGGTCCGGTGGTGATCGCCGAGGTCGTCTTCGTGGTCTTGGTGACCGCGTTCTTGGCCGCCGTAGTCGCCTCGTTCAGGGTGATCGTGAGCACGTCGCCGATGCGCCGCGCCTTGAGATCGGCGAACAGTTCCATCTGCTGGCCCGACTGATAGATCGCCCCCTCGGTGCGCGGCACGGGCGGCGGCAGGACGCGCGCGACGACGGGCTCGGGCTTGTCCCTCGGCTTCGAGGCCATGCCGCCGCAGCCGCCCGCGGCCGTGGCCGCGGCCGTGATCGCCGCGACGAGCAGGAGAGAAGCCGCTCTCATGACAGATTCTGCGTCAGGTACTGCAGCATCTGGTCGGTCGTGCTGATCGCCTTGGAGTTCATTTCATAAGCGCGCTGACATTCGATCATGTTGACCAGCTCCGTGACGGTGTTGACGTTCGAGGTTTCGAGCGATCCCTGCTGGATGGAACCGAGCCCGTTCGAATTCGCGGTGCCGACCTGGGGGGCGCCGCTCGAGGCCGACTCGACCAGGAGATTGTTGCCTGCCGGCTGCAATCCTTCGACGTTGATGAAATTCGCGAGCTGGATCTGGCCCAGCGTCGTGGCCTTGGCCGAGCCGGCCGTGGTCACCGACACCGTTCCGTCCGCGCCCACCGTGACCGACTGCGCGGTGATCGGGACGGTGATGGCCGGCGACAGCGGATTGCCGCTGGCCGTCACGACATTGCCCGAGGAATCCAGGGAAAACGAACCGTCGCGGGTGTAGGCGAGCGATCCGTCGGGCATCGTGATCTGGAAGAATCCGGAACCCGTGACCGACAAGTCCAGGCTGCCGTTGGTCTGCAGGACACTGCCCTGGGCGTAGTTCTTGACGGTCTGCGCGATCCGCACGCCGGTGCCCAGCGACAGGCCGGTGGCGTATTGCGTGTTCGCCGTGCTCTGGGCGCCGACCTGTTGGACGTTCTGGTACATCAGGTCCTGGAATGCCGCGCGGCTGGCCTTGTAGCCGGTCGTGCCGCTGTTCGCAAGATTGTTCGCGATCACGGACATCTGCGTGTTCTGCGCATCGAGTCCGGTTTTTGCGGTCCATAAGGCGAGATTCATGGCTTTTCCTCGGGTTTCTACGACGCCAGCATCATGCGTTCCGCACTCTGCTCATTTTGGTCGTTGGAGTTGATGCTCTTGATCTGGAACTCGTAAAGGCGCTGCAGCTCGATCATGTTGACGAGGGACTCGGCCGCATTGACGTTGCTGGACTCGAGCGTTCCCGTACTCACTTTCACCGTCTCGTCGGTCGTCGCCTTGGCGCCCGTTTTGAGACGCAAAAGGCCGTCCGCGCCCTTGGTCAGCGTCTTCAAGGGTGGATTCACCAGCTTGATGCGATCGACCTGGGATTGGGCCGCGGGCGCGAGGCCCTGCGGCACGACCGAGATCGTTCCGTCGCCGCCGATCGTGACCGTCGTCGCCGGCGGAATGACGATCGGGCCGGATTCGGAGAGCACGGGCAGTCCGGTCGAGGTCGTGACCGCGCCGTCCGCCGTGACCTGCAGGTCGCCCGCCCGGGTATAGGCTTCCTTGCCGTCGGCGCCCTGCACGGTGATGAAGCCCGCGCCGGTGACCGCGACGTCGAGCGGCCTTCCCGTGCTCGTCAACACGCCGCTCGAGAAGTCCGTGCCCGCATCGGCGGCAACGGCGTTGACGCGGGTCGCGAACCCCGGTCCGTAGATCGGCTCGCTGTCGAAGGACACGGTGTCCGCGCGAAAACCGACCGTGTTGACGTTCGCGAGGTTGTGATTGTTGACGGCCTGCGCCTGCATGATCTGCTTCGCGCCGGTCATCGAAACATAGAGCCCGCGGTCCATCAGCGGCTGATCTGGATGACGGTCTGCGACTCTTGGTTCGCGGTCGTGACCACCTGGGCGTTGGCGTCGAACGCACGCTGCGCGGTGATCATGTTCACGAGTTGAGTCGTCAGATCGACGTTGGAGCTCTCGAGCGCGCCGGACTGGATGCTGCCGAACGAGGCCGAAGCCGCCGTGCCCTGTACGACGTCGCCGGAATCGAAGGTCGCGGACCATTCGGTCGCACCCAGCTGCTTGAGTCCCTGGGTATTCGGGAAATTGGCCATGGCGAGCTGCCCCAGCTGCGTCGATCGCCCGTTCGTGTAGACGGCGGATACGATGCCGGACGCGTCGATCGCGACCGTGCTGAGCTGCCCCGTCGCGTAACCGTTCTGCGTGATCGAGGTGACGCCGAAGGCACCGCCGTAAGCCGTGGTCTGGCTGAAATTGAAGGCGACGCTCAAAGGCTGGGCGCCGTCGGGCAAGGCACCGCCCCCGACCGGATAGTTGAAGGTCAGGTTGCCGTTGGTCGAGGTCGTCGCACCGCCGTTGTTGGTCGTGGTCACCAGCTGCCCCGTGTTGTTGAACGTCATCTGGGTGTTCGTGGTCGTGGTGGGCGGCACGGTTGCCGGCACGACCGGCACGGAACTCACATCGACGCCATTGATCGTCTGATAGACGTCCCAGACGTCGGGGTTTGCCGTCGCCCGGAAATAAAACGTCGACGGGTAGGAGTTGCCCAGAGAATCGTAGACCGTGGTCGAAGTCGTCTTGTTGTACGTGGTCGAATCCGCCGGATTGAAGTTGCCGCCGGTGGGGGGTGTCGAGTTGGCCGGTAGATTCAAGATCACGGTCCCCGTCGAGGTCGCCAAGGGCGCGCTCTGTGCCGTCTGCAAATTCAGATCCTGCGTGGTGCCGGTGTTGAAACCGCCGGTCGTCAGAGGCGGGTAGACCTGCAGCGCGGCGCCCGCGGGGCTGACGACGTTGCCGTTGGCATCCTCCTGGAACTGTCCGTTACGCGAATAGACCGTCCCGTTGCTGGCATCCTTGAGCGTGAAGAAGCCGTCCCCGCTGATTGCGAGATCGAGATTCGAGGACGTCGTCGTGATATTGCCCTGGGTGAACTGTTGGGCGTTGGTGGCGAGTTCGACGCCCTCGCCGGTCGTCGACTGGTTGAGATCCGCCGCGCCTTGCGCGTACAGGTCGGCGAACTCGGCACGCGAGGACTTGAAGCCGATCGTGTCCGCGTTCGCGATGTTGTTCGCGGTGACGTCGAGGTCGGTGCTCGCGGCCGTGAGCCCGGAAAGGGCGATACTAAAACTTGACATGATCCTTGCTCCTGCTCCGAAAGAATGTTGACTTCTGCTTCAATTCGAAATCTGTTCGACGTTGGCAAGCGGCACGGCGCCTTGTCCCGAGACGTTGACCGTCATCCCGGTCGTGCCCGCCCCCATCGTCACGCTCTGGATCGTTCCGGAGACGTAGGTAGGCACCACCGTACCGGTCGCGACGCCGTTGACCGCGGCGCTGATGCTGTAGGTGCCGGCTGGCGCCGTCGCGCCGTTCGACTCGGTGCCGTTCCAGGTGAAATTGGCGATGCCGGTCGATTGCGCGCCGAGATTGACCTGCTGGACGATTTGGCCGCTGCTGTTGCTGATGTTGACGAGCACCTGCGACGTCGTTTGTGGGACCGCGACCGCCCCGGTAACGGAGGCGCCGGCCGTGGCGAGCGTGGCCGAGGAACTCGGCACGAGCGCCGTATGGCCGAGCAGCGAGGAGGCCTGGGTCGCCTGGTTGCCGATGACCGCGTTCGACAGGTTCGTGAACGATGTATTGAGCTGGGTGATGCCCTGGACTTCGGACAGTTCCGATAACTGCGTCAGGAACACGTTGCTGTCCACGGGACTGGTCGGATCCTGATTCTGCAGCTGCGCCAGCATCAGCGTGAGGAAGTCGGTGCCGCCGAGGCTGACCCCGCCGCTCGCGCTCGTCGCTGAGCTCGTACTCGAGCTCGACGAAGAACTCGCGGACCCGGTCGCGCCGGTACCGGTACCCGTCCCCGTGCCCGAGGTCGCATGAATAGTCGGATGAATGGAAGTGACTTGCATGGTGTTCCTATGAGTCCTAGTGGCCCATCGCGATCGTTTTGAGCAACAGATCGCGCGCCGTGTTGATCGCCTCGACGTTCGTCGCGAACGATCGATTCGCCGAAATCATGTTCGTCATCTCCTCGATTGCGTTGACGTTGGACATGTAGACGTAGCCGTCCTTGTCCGCGACCGGGTTGTTCGGGTCGTACCGCTTCAGAGGCTCGGTCGTGCTCTGCACGATGCCGAGAACGCGCACGCCGGCGACCGCGTCCTCACCGTCGGAGGAGTCGTCGGGTGCTTCCATCATGGTCTGGAACACGGGGTGACGGGCCCGATACACCTTGCCGGGGTCGCCATCGACGCTCTCGGAGTTGGCGAGGTTGCTCGCCGTCGTATTGAGCCGGATCGTTTGCGCATTGAGTGCGCTGCCGGCGATGTCGAACACATTGAACAAGGACATGGCTGCTTTCCTGGTTGTTCGCGTTTACTGGCCCGAAATCGCGTACTGCAGTTCGGCGATTCGCCCATTGATGAATCCGAGACTTGCTTGATAGCGCACGTTGTTCTCGGCGAATGCAGCCTGCTCCGCCGCCATTTCGACGGTGTTCCCATCCAGCGAAGCCTGGTAGGGATTGCGATACTTGAGTTCGCCCGGAGCGAATTCGCCGGCGCCGGGCGCAAGGTGAGCCGCCGAGGTGCGTGCGAGCGCCAGCGGCGCCTCGCCGCTGTCGACGCCGCTCGCGCTCGCGAGCGCGGCACCGAAGTCGATGTCGCGAGCCTTGTAGCCCGGCGTATCGGCATTGGCCATGTTGTTGGCAAGGACGCCGAGGCGCTGGCCTTGCAACAGCAGGGCTGGCTCATGGATCCCGAATACGTTCTCGAACATCGTGGTTTGCTCCTTTGGGTATAGGCAAAGCAAGAGCTGTGCCAAGTCTGCGAACAGGCCCGTAATGCAAAGCGGGTCACGGAATGTGCTTTCGGAACGCCCGCCGCGCGCGGCCCGTGGGCGGCGCGCCGGCAAGAACTTGCCGCCGGAGGGCGCGGCACCGGCCGGCGGGGGCCCCGGCGGCCCAGCCACCGATGGCACGCGGCTTGCTTATGACTTATCTATGTCCATTAGAACGCCAAGAAGTCGTCACTTCGGCGTCACCGCACTGATCGTCGCGGCGGCCGCGACCTTGCCGCTGGGTTGGGCCGTGCCCGCGGAGGCGGAGGCCGCGGAGGCGGGGGCCGCGGCCGCCCCGGCAGCGCCGGAGCGGCAGGACCTCGCGCAGCTGGAAAGCCTGGCCTCGTCGACGGCGGTACGGGAGCTCGGAGCGCCGACACCCGATCAACATCTCGTCGTCGGACCACTGCAACCATCTCTGCGGCTGGCCCGGTGCACGGGGCCCGTCCAGGCGAAAATCGCCGCAGGCCTGCGAATTCCCGGGCGTTTGCTCGTCGAACTGCGCTGTGAAGGAGCATCCCCGTGGCATCTTTATGTGCCGGTACGCGTCGTGGGCAGCGCGAATGTCGTCGTCGCGGCCCATAGCCTGGTCGCGGGCAATGTCCTCACGATCGCCGACCTGCGCGTCGAGCGACACGATCTGACGGAACTACCGCCGGGTTACCTCGACGACGCCGCGACCGCCATCGGTCTTAGCGCGGCGCGGGGCATCTCCAGCGGTGCGATCCTGACCAACCAAGTCTTATTGGGGGCCAAAGCCGTCCAGCGGGGCCAAACGGTTACCTTGATCGCGCGACTGGATGGGATGAGCGTGCGCATGGCCGGACGCGCCCTGAGCGACGGCTTCGTGAACCAACGCGTCAAGGTCGAAAACCTTTCCTCTGGCAAAATCGTCGAGGGAATCGCCCGGTCCGAGCAAATCGTTGAAATTATTTTTCAATAGCACTTCAGTGACGTGCGTCACAGTCGATAACCCGGATTGAATCGGTATTGGGCAGGGAAATGACTCAAGTTAATCTAAACCCTGACGATAAAAACCCATGGGCAGTCCGATTGCCTCAGGAGATACTTAGGTGACGAACAAAATCAGCGGCTACAACCCGTCCGAGGTCCTGACCTCGACGGTGGGAAACAGCCCCAATGTCCCGGTGACCGACAAGGCCGCGGCCGGAGCAGCGGCGCCGAGCGCGCCCCAGGCATCGACCGCCGACACGGCGACCTTTACCGGATCGGCGCAGACCCTGCAGAAGCTCGCCAGCCGGTTGGCGGCCACGCCGGTCGTCAACTCAGGCAAGGTAGCGACCATCAAGCAGGCGGTGCAGAACGGAAGCTACTCGGTCAATGCGGGTAGCGTCGCCGACAAATTACTGCAGTTCGACGGCGAGCTGAAGTGATCCGATGAATAGCGACGCGTTACACCGGCTCGAGGGGGTTCTGGATGACGAGATCCAGCTCGCCGAGCAATTGGCGTCAACGCTGGCCACGGAGCGGACGGCCTTGACCGGAGCGCTGCCCGGAGCCGTCGTGGAACAAGCGGCGATCAAGACGGCCTTGATCGGCCGTATCGAGAGCCTGGAAAGCGAGCGCCGCATGCTTTGGGACGCCGCGAACGCCGCGTCGTCGGAACGCGTGGCGCTGCGCTGGCGGTCCTTGATGGACGTGGTGGCGCGTTGCCGCAATGCGAACGACGTCAACGGCTACATCATCAATACGCGTCGTGGCCAGGTCCGCCAGCTGATCGACGCGGTTCGCGGTGGCGCACCGGTTACCTATGGACCGGCCGGCAAGACGTTTGCAAGAGCGCTGCGAGCGCTCGCCAGAGCGTGAGCCATGCTCGTCCTCAGCCGCCGCGCTGACGAATCGATCATGATCCAGCCCGCCGAGGGGACGGACGGATCGATGACCTTGGAACAACTCTTCGCCAAGGGACCGATCCTCATCACCCTGCTGGGTGGTTCCGGACGCCGTGTCAAGGTCGGCATCCAAGCCCCGGAACAACTCTCGATCCGGCGCAAAGACGTCGCCTGATTCGACATAAGAGTCCGCCGCCGGGCCCAGGTTCGACATAAAGCCGGGGCTTTGAACCGGGACTATTCGCTTAATGCGGACCAGTGTGCATAATGGTCACGCCTCCCCCACCGTCAGCCAAAGGATCCATCGATGGAGCGTCGTTTGCACACTCGTCATCGCGCGCGCACCACCGTTTATGTGGTCATGTCCGGCCGCAAGAGCCGGATCTGCAAGGCGAAGAATCTGAGCGCGAACGGCGTATTCGTGGAAACGGAAAACCTCGGCCTGCGCAAAGGTCAGCAGGTACAACTCGCGTTTGCGATCAACCTGGGGCTGGTGACGAAGATTCATCGCCGCACGGCAATCGTCGCCCATGTCACGCGGGGCGGCACCGGGCTGATGATGGAGCAGTTCGCGGGCCGTTGAGTCCTGTAAACTAGGGGCACATGCCGCCCTTAGATCCGCCGCGCGCCGATGCCATTCGCATCCGGGGCGCCCGCCAGAACAATCTCAAGAATCTCGACCTGGAATTGCCGCTCAACGCGCTGGTCGTCGTGACCGGCGTCAGCGGTTCGGGCAAATCCTCGTTGGTTTTCGACACGCTGTACGCCGAAGGCCAGCGGCGCTACGTCGAGACCTTCTCCCCCTACGCCCGCCAGTTTCTCGACCGCATGGACAAGCCGGCCGTCGACCGGATCGAGGGAATTCCGCCCGCGATCGCGATCGATCAGAACAACCCGGTGCGCACCTCTCGCTCGACCGTCGGCACCATGACGGAGCTCAACGATCATTTCAAACTCCTGTTCGCCCGCGCCGCGGTCTTGCATTGCCGCGGCTGTGGGCGGCCGGTGCACCGCGACACCCCGGAAAGCATCGCCGCCGAACTCTCGGCCCGCTCGGCCGCCCACGACGATCCGCGACTCGTTCTGAGCTTTCCGGTGCGCATTCCGGCAAACTTCAGCGAGGCGGAGATCAAGGGGCTGCTCGAGCGTCAGGGCTACGCCCGGATTCACGAACGGCGCGGCGACACCCTTCAGGTCGTCCAGGACCGCTTCCGCTGGGGCAGCGTCGATGCGGCACGACGCGGCGAGGCGATCGAAGCGGCGTTGCGCTTCGGCGAAGGGCGCCTGGACGTCTATGCCGAGGGGGACCGCGAGTCACGCTGGGCGTTCTCGACCGGACTGCACTGCGCGGACTGCGACATCGCCTACAAGGACCCCAGTCCGAGCACCTTCAGCTTCAATTCGCCGCTGGGCGCATGCGATACCTGCCGTGGTTTCGGTCGCAATATCGGGGTCGATTACGATCTGGTGATCCCGGATGGCTCGCTCAGTCTCGCCGCCGGCGCGATCAAACCTTGGCAGACCGCCTCCAATGCGGAATGCCAAAGCGATCTGCTGCGCCACGCGCGCAAACGCGGGATTCGCCTCGACGTCCCGTGGAATGATCTGACGGCCGCGGAACGCAGCTGGGTCATCGAGGGAGAGGGAGAGTGGAAGAAAAACGTCTGGTACGGGGTGCGACGTTTTTTCGCCTGGCTGGAAACCAAGGCCTACAAGATGCACATCCGCGTTTTGTTGTCGCGCTATCGCTCGTATCGCGAGTGCACGGCCTGCGGCGGCGCGCGCCTCAAACCCGACTCGTTGTTGTGGCGGGTCGGCAGCAGCACGGACGCGCCCGGCATGAACATCCGGGAGCTCATGCTCCTGCCCCTCGAAGCCTGCGATCGCTTCATGCGAGAGCTGGTGCTGCCGGCGCCGCTCGACGAGGCGACGATCGTGCTGCTGCGCGAGATTCGGGCCCGCCTGGGGTATTTGACCGACGTCGGTCTCGGCTATCTGAATCTCGATCGCCAGTCGCGCACGTTGTCGGGCGGCGAGGTGCAGCGCATCAATCTGACGACCGCGCTCGGCACCTCCTTGGTCAATACCTTGTTCGTGTTGGACGAACCCTCGATCGGTTTGCATGCCCGCGATGTCGGCCGAATCGTCGGCATCATGCAGCGCCTGCGCGACGCCGGGAATACGCTCGTCGTCGTCGAGCACGACCCCAAGGTCATGGAGGCGGCCGACCACCTTCTCGACATCGGCCCGGGACCGGGTGAGCACGGCGGCGAGATCGTCTTCTACGGACCCATCGGCAGCTTGACCGAGGCCACACGCTCGCTGACCGCGGACTACTTGTTCCGCCGCAAACGCGTCGCCGAGGACGTGGCAGGGGGAAACCCCACGACGGCGGCCCGGCTGCGGCTCGAGGGCGTCGCCGAACACAATCTCAAGAACATCGATGTCGACATTCCCCTGGGGTCTCTGGTCTGTGTGAGCGGCGTCAGTGGCTCGGGCAAATCGACGCTGGTTCACGACGTGCTGTACGCGGCGCTGCAGCGCGCCAAGGGTAAACCGACCGAGAATCCTGGCCGCCATCGCAAACTGATCGGCAGCGACTTGATCGCCGACGTCGTCATGGTCGATCAGACCCAGATCGGCCGCACGACCCGCTCCAATCCGGCGAGTTACGTCGGCGCATTCGACGCGATCCGCGACCTGTTCGCGAAATCCCCGGAAGCCAAGGCGCGCAAGTACACCCCCGGCACGTTCAGCTTCAACGCCGGCAACGGCCGCTGCGCGAGCTGCGGCGGCAACGGATTCGAGCACGTCGAGATGCAATTCCTGTCCGACGTCTATATCCGCTGTCCCGACTGCGATGGCCGGCGCTACCGGGCCGAAGTGCTCGAGTGCAAGTTGACGCGCCCGGGCTTTGCTCCCAAGAGTGTCGCCGACATCCTCGAGCTCACCGTCTCCGAGGCACTCAGTTTCTTCGCCGCGGAGCCCGAGGTCGGCGTGCGCCTGCAACCGCTCGCCGACGTCGGCTTGGAATATCTGCGGCTCGGCCAGCCGGTGCCGACTCTGTCGGGCGGGGAGGCCCAACGCCTCAAGCTCGCCGCGCATCTGGGCCAGCATCTGACGGGCTCGGACGCGAAGCGGCGCTCCCGAAACGCGGCGGCCGGCGACACCCGCGGCTCGCTGTTCGTCTTCGACGAACCGACGACGGGACTGCATTTCGACGACATCGCCAAGCTCTTGCGGGCGCTGCGGCGCCTCGTCGCGGCGGGAAATTCCGTCCTCGTCGTGGAACATAACTTGGACGTCATCGGCGCCGCCGACTGGATCATCGATCTGGGGCCCGAAGGCGGCGATGCGGGAGGCCACGTCGTCTGCACGGGGACTCCGGCTCAGGTCATGCAGGCGGCGGCATCCCACACCGGGCGCGCGCTGCGCGAGGCCTTGCAACCGGCGCCGTTCGGCGCGCTGGTGCGCGACGATCCCGGCCGGCCGGCGACGACGCGGGCGTCCACGGCGATCGAGATCCACGGCGCGCGCGAACACAATCTCAAGGACATCGATGTCGATCTGCAACGCAACCGCTTCACCGTCATCACCGGCGTGTCCGGGAGCGGCAAGAGCAGCCTCGCGTTCGACATCCTGTTCGCCGAAGGTCAGCGGCGTTATCTCGAGTCGCTGAACGCGTACGCGCGTCAGTTCGTGCAACCGGCGTCGCGTCCCGACGTGGACGCGATCGTCGGTATCCCGCCGACCGTGGCGATCGAACAGCGGACGAGTCGCGGCGGTCGCAAGAGCACGGTCGCGACGCTGACGGAAATCTATCACTTCCTGCGTCTATTGTTCGTCAAGCTGGGTGTCCAATACTGCGCGGACTGCGACGTCGCGATCGAACCGCAGTCGGAGGAGGCGATCGCCGCGCGTCTGCTGCGCGAATATCGCGGTCGACGCATCAGTCTTTTTGCGCCGCTGGTGGTCGCCCGCAAGGGCCTCTACACGACGCTCGCGAAATGGGCCCGCGGCAAAGGCTATGCCCATCTGCGTGTCGACGGCGACCTCCTACCGACGGTCAAGTGGCCGCGTCTCGATCGCTTTCGGGAACACAACATCGAATTGCCGGTCGGCGAGGTGCTGGTCTCGGCGGCCAACGAAGCGGCGCTGCGAACCGCCGTAGCGACCGCCCTGGAATTTGGGAAAGGCGTCGTGCACGTGGCCACCGATTCCGACACGCCGGCGACGGCCGTGCATTCTGCGGATGCGCGTAAGGCCCGGGCGCACCAGGCTACACCGGCGCGCGTCTTCTCGACCAAGCGAGCCTGTCCCCAGTGCGGCACCGGTTTTCCCGAATTGGATCCGCGTCTGTTCTCCTTCAATTCGAAACACGGTTGGTGCAGGGCCTGCTTCGGCACCGGCGCGAGCCTGCCGGAGTTCGATGCGGAGCAAACCGGTGAAGAAGCCCATTGGCACGAGGCGGGCGCCGAGCCCGCGCCGGTGTGCGTGAGTTGCGGTGGCGAGCGTCTCAATCCGATCGCCCGCCACGTGCTGTTTCACGGCGAATCGATCGGCGCGCTGACGCACCTGCCGGTGCAGGCATTCGCCGCTCGGCTGGCCAAGTTCAAGCTCGTCGGCCGCGAGCGTGAAATCGCGCGTGACCTGCTCGCCGAATTGCAGTCGCGGACCGCCTTTCTTTGTGACGTCGGCTTGGGCTATCTGCAGCTCGATCGTGCCGCGCCGACGCTCTCCGGAGGCGAGGCTCAGCGGATCCGGCTCGCCGCGCAACTGGGCTCGAATCTGCAGGGCGTTTGCTACGTGCTCGACGAGCCGACCATCGGCTTGCATCCGCGCGACAACCAAGCCCTGCTCACCACGCTCGACCGACTGCGCGCCAAGGGCAACACCCTCGTGGTCGTCGAGCACGACGAGGATACGATTCGCCGCGCGGATCACGTCATCGATCTCGGGCCCGGTGCCGGCAAGCTCGGTGGCCGGCTCGTCGCCCAGGGAACGGCGCTGGAACTCGCGCGCATCGCAGACTCCCCGACCGGTCGCTGTCTTTCGGCCCCCTTGACGCATTCCCGGTCGCGGCGGCGTCCGGTGGTCGCGGCCACGGCGGCGATCGAGATCGAGGGCGCGACGCTCAACAACCTGCGGGATATCGATGTCCGCGTGCCGCTCGGGCGCCTCAGCGTGATCACGGGGGTTTCGGGCTCCGGCAAGTCGACGCTCGCGCGGGAGGTGCTGCTCGCGAACCTGCAGCGCGGCGTGGCACAACGCGGCCGCAAGGCGGAGCTCGCGCCGCTCGGCTGCCGAAGGATTCTCGGGCAGGAGACCGTCACGCGGGTGCTCGAGGTCGATCAGACCCCGATCGGCAAGACCCCACGCTCCTGCCCCGCGACCTACATCGGCTTCTGGGACGCGATCCGCAAGCTCTATGCCGAATCGACCGAGGCGCGTATGCGCGGCTACACGACGAGCCGGTTCTCGTTCAATACCGCCGGTGGCCGCTGCGAGACCTGTGAGGGACAGGGCATGCAGCGCATCGAGATGAACTTCCTGCCCGACGTGCAGATCCCCTGCGACGTCTGCAAGGGACAGCGCTTCAACGCCGAGACCCTGTCGATTCTCTTCAAGGGCCGGAGCATCGGCGCCGTGCTCGCCATGAGCGTCGACGAGGCGGTGGACTTCTTCGCGGCGCAGCGGGGCATACACCATGCGCTGCGCCTGCTCGCGGACGTCGGACTGGGTTACCTGAGCCTCGGGCAGCCGAGCCCCACCCTGTCGGGCGGGGAAAGCCAGCGCATCAAGTTGGTCGCCGAGCTCGCCAAGGTGCGCACCGACGCCCCCGGTCTCGACCTCGCGCGGCGCGAGGGCACCCATACGCTTTACGTCCTGGACGAGCCGACGGTCGGGCTGCACATGGCGGACGTCGGCAAGCTGCTCCTCGTGTTGCAGCGGCTCGTGGATACGGGCAACACCGTGGTCGTGATCGAACACAATCTCGACGTGATGGCGGAGGCGGACTGGATCGTCGATCTTGGGCCGGAAGGGGGCGGCGGCGGCGGCCGCCTGGTCGCGCAGGGCGCACCGGAGACGATCATCGGCAAGGCACGCAAGAGTCACACGGCGCGCTTCTTGAGCGAATTCATCGCGACCCGCGGCGTCGCCTGAGGCATGGGCCGCCGGCGTTCACTGCTCGCGTTTCTCGCCCTTGGCCTGCTCGCGATCTGGTGCACCGGGATGTTCGGACGCGGCTACTGGACGCCGGACGAACCGCGCGAGGCCGACATCGCCTGGCGCATGAGCTGGCAGCCGCAGTGGGCCGTGCCGCTGCTCGCCGGCGAGGCCTTTTGCGAAAAGCCGCCACTCACCTACTGGCTCGCGGCGATTCCGGTAAGGGCGTTCGGCATGGAAGCTTGGGCGGCCCGCCTGCCCAACCTGTTCTACGCCCTGATCACGAGCTTCAGCGTCGGACTGCTCGCACGACGGGCCGCCGGCAGGCTTGCAGGGCTCGTCGCGGCGGCGGCGATCAGCACCTTTCTGCTGGCCTACCAAGTCGAGATCTGGCTGGCGACCGATGCGCCCTTGCTCGCGGCCGTATCGCTCGCCTTGTATGGTCTGTACGTCGGCTTCCATGCCACGCATCGACGTGAACGTCTCGCCGGCTACACGCTGATGCATGCCGCACTCGCCGTCGGCTTTCTTTGCAAGAGCGCGGCGGCGTGGCTCACGCCCGTGACGGCACTCCTCGTGCTGATCGTCTGGGAGCGGCGGTGGCGCGAACTGCTGCGCTGGGAGCTTTATATCGGCCTGCTGCTGCAGGCCGCGATCGTTGCGGGCTGGGTCTGGTCCGTCGCGGTGGGCCCCGACGGCGCGGCGCATCTGCGCATCTTTTTTTGGAACAACCTCGTGGGCCGTTTCACGAACGTCGGCGCGCCGGCGGAATTGCAGTACGCCACGGCGCATCGCAATTCACCGGGAAAATATCTGCTCGAGTTACCAGTCTATCTCTGGCCGTGGACCCTGCTCTGTCTCGCGGCGCTGCGCCGCGCTTGGGCTGAGCGAGGACGGCCTCCCGAGGCGGTGCGCTATGCGATCGCGGTGTTCCTGCCGACGCTCGTGATCCTCTCCTGCGCGGCAACCGCACGGAACATTTATCTGGCGCCGGCGCTGCCGGGGCTCGCCTTGTTGCTGGGCTGGTGGGTGGCACTGTGCCTGCCGCGGCCGGACCCCTGGGATCTGCGCGCGCTGCGGGCAACGGCCGTCCTGCTGCTGCTGGCGGTGGTCGTCGTCGCCGCGCTCATGACGCTCGTCGGCACCCTGGAACGGGCCGGCATCGCCTCGCCGCTGGCGTACTGGGCATCGAGCGGCGCCGGCTTGCTCGCGACGACCCTGCTGATCGGTGTTGCCTGGTTCGCGCTGGGACGCGGCCGGCTCGCAACCGCGCTGCTTGCGCTGCTGGTCGGGTATTGCAGCCTGCTCGCCGGTCCCGCGGCGGAGGCCTATTCGGTCGTGGACCAATGGCAGGATCTGCAAGGTCTCGGCGAGGAATTGCGCGCGGACCTGCGAGCGGCACCGCTGGTCTTGATGGCGCCGGACGAAACCACGCGCGCCTGGGTCGATATGTATGTCCGGCCCTCGGTGAGCCGCGTTCCCGGGCCCATCGACGCCGTGTCGCTCGCGCAATTGCAGGCCTTGCTCGTGCGGACGCCGGGTGCCCTCGTACTCGCCGAATTGCCGGGGCGCGCCTGGACCCCACGTTGGCGCGAAATCGCCCTCGCTCTCGGACGACCGGCCATTGCCGTCGTGACGCCGGCACCGGCTTGGATGCACTCCGGATTGGAGATCGTCGGCACGTACGCGCTGCCGAACGGGCGTCGCTACGCGCTGCTGCGGCTCACGCGAGCAGACGACGAAACAGCGTCTCGTATTGATCCACCTGCCGACTCCACGAGAAATCCTGCGCCATCGCATTCTGGATGAGCCGGGCCCAGAGGCTGCTCTGCTGATACCAGTCGAGTGTCGTGTTCAAGGCCCAACGGATACCGTTCTCGTCGAAATCATTGAAGACGCAGCCCGTGCCCTGCCCGGTGACCGGATCGAAAGGTCGCACCGAATCGGCGAGGCCGCCGGTGCGATGCACGATCGGTATCGTGCCGTAACGCAAACTGTACATTTGATTGAGTCCGCAGGGTTCGTAGCGGGAGGGCATCAGAAAGATGTCGCTGCCGGCCTCGATCAGATGCGCGAACGCCTCGTCGTACCCCGAGCGAAAGGCGACTCGGCCCGGAAAATCCGCCGCCAGGCGCTCGAAGAAATCGACGTAACGCGCTTCCCCGCTGCCGAGCGCGATGAAGCCGCAGTCGCGCCGCCGCAAAGTCTCTGGCAGCACCTCGAACAGCAAGTCAAAGCCCTTTTGGTCGGTCAACCGGCTGACAACGGACATCAGCGGCGCGCCTGCCGGTAGGTCGAGTCCGCCGGCCGCCAATAGACGGCGCTTGTTCTCGGCTTTGCCGGACAGATCCTGCGGGCTGAAATGCGTGGTCAGGTGCGGGTCGTGCCGCGGATCCCAATCGGCATAATCGACGCCATTCAAGATGCCGGCAACCCCGCCCACCCGCGCCCGCAGTGCCTCCTGCATACCCATACCCAGCGGGCCGTCGCAGATCTCCCGCGCGTAGGTGGGACTGACCGTCGTGACGGTGTCGGCAAATTTTATGCCCGTTTTCAAGGGGTTGATGAATCCCTGTCGCAGATCGTCTTGGTCGAGCAGCGCGTAGGCCGTGCCCAGTCCGAGATCGGGCGCGGCGCTGCCGGCCATGACGCCCTGATAAGCGATATTGTGGATCGTCAGGACGGACTTGGCCCTTGCCAGGTCCTCCCCGGCGTACCGGGTCTTCAGCAACAAGGGAAGAAACGCCGTATGCCAGTCGTTGCAATGAAACACATCCGGCACCACGTTCAAGCGCTTGCAGGTCTCGAGCACGGCCAGCGTGAACAGGATGAACCGCCGATGCTCATCGGCGTCCGTGGTGTAGAGCGTCCCGCGATCGAACAACACGGGACAGTCGATGAAGTAGATCCCCCGCCCACCTCCGGCCGACGGCGTGGTGAAGACGCTGAACGCGTAACGCGTCCCGCCGATGTCGAGCGGCACGGCGGCGAGGTCGGACAAGGCTTCGAACCGCCACGGTCCGGCGCGTACCGAGGCGTAGAACGGCATGAATGCGCGCACGTCGGCGCCGCGTTTCGCGAACTCGCCGAACAGTGCACCCGCGACATCCGCGAGTCCGCCGGTCTTGGCGTAGGGCATGATCTCGGAAGACAGGATGCACAGCTTGAGTGCTCTCATGGGCTCGAGTTTATCAAACCTGCCAGGCGTCGGTGTTGCCTGTCGGCGCCTTCCTCAGCCGATATCTGGTGCGGTACGGAGGCGACTGTGGCAGTCTTGAGCCCGGGCTGGGGTTCGAGAGATTAATGGGGCTGCATCCATCAACGGTGACAACATGATAGAAAGGCGTCACGCCGCCAGAAACAACACCGGCCGATACGTCAGCCGTTTGACGAGCGGAACGCTCGCGATCGTCATGGCCGGAGGCCGCGGCGAGCGCCTCAAGGATCTCACGAAACATCGCTGCAAACCCGCGACGCCTTTTGGCGGAAAGTTCCGCATCATCGACTTCGTATTGTCGAATTGCGTCAACTCCGGCGTCCGGCAGATCGCCGTATTGACGCAATACAAGGCGCAGTCCTTGATTCAGCATATCCAGCGCGGTTGGAGCTACTTGCGCGGCGAAATGGGAGAATTCGTCGAGTTGATCCCGGCGCAACAGCAGGTCGGCGAACATTGGTATCGGGGGACGGCGGACTCGGTCTACCAGAACCTGGAGTTCATCCGCTCGCACCACCCGACCCACGTGCTGATCCTGGCCGGCGATCACATCTACAAGATGGACTACGGTCCGATGATCGCCTACCACGAACAATGCGAGGCCGACATCACGGTCGGCGTCGTCGACGTGCCCATCGATCGGGCCCGCGAATTCGGCATCATGACCACCGACGACACGAATCGCATCGTGAAGTTCGCGGAGAAGCCGCTGAAGCCGGATCCGATCCCGGGCACGGAGGATCTGGCACGTGCGTCGATGGGCATCTACGTGATTGCGATGGACCGGCTGGAAAAGCTGCTGACCGACGACGCGGAGAACAAGAGCAGCAGCCACGATTTCGGCAAGAACATCATCCCCCCCGCGATCGGCTCGATGCGTGTCTTTGCGTATCCATTCCAGGACGTCGAGACGCGCGCCCAGGCCTATTGGCGGGACGTCGGCAACCTCGACGCGTTCTACGAAGCCAACATGGAGCTCGTCGCGCTCAATCCGGAGCTCAACATCTACGATCGCCAGTGGCCGATCTGGACTTATCAGGCCCAGCAGCCGCCCGCGAAATTCGTGCTCGACGAAGAGGGTCGGCGCGGCATGGCGGTCAATTCGATGGTGACCGGCGGTTGCATCATTTCCGGCGCCCACGTGACCCGGTCACTGCTTTCCACCGATGCGCGCATCGAGGAGTTCAGCCGGGTCGAGAGCTCGGTACTCCTGCCCACCGTGACGGTCGGTCGGCGCTGCCTGGTCAGGCGGGCGATCATCGATGAGAACTGCGTGATCCCCGACGGACTGCAGATCGGCGTGGACCTGGAAGCGGACAAGAAGCGATTCTACGTGACTGAGGGCGGGGTGGTGCTGGTGACCCCCGACATGCTCAAAGCCCTGGGCTGAATTTCTCGGTCGGCGGGGCCCGCCACGGCAGGCGTGGGGCGAGGGCCTCCCATGCCGCGATCACGTCCGTCGTCGTAATCCCCAACATCGAGGGCTGCCCGTCGACCGTACCGGTCAACACGGTCACCGGCGCGCCCGCCGTCCCCCAAGGCCGATAGAGCGCGGGCGACGCCCGTCCGAACAAGACGATCAACGGACATCCCACGGCCGCGGCCGCGTGCGCAGGCCCGGAATCCACGGTAATCAATGCTTCGGCGCGAGCGAGCAAGGCGTTCAGGCGTGGAATCGGCAGGTCGTCGGCGGCGTTGTGCATGCGATCGACGCCAGCCAGCGCGGCAACCGTTTCGTTCAATTCGAATTCAGGGCCCGTACCGAGCAGGATGATCCGGTGCTGCGGACGGTCGGTGTGCAGGCGACGCAGCACCTCGGCCCAACGCTCGAGCGGCCAGTACTTGTGGTTCACCGCCAGACGCCGCAGGCCTCGACGCATCGTGCGCTTGTTGCCGATCTGCACGAGCAAGAGCGCGCTGCCATCGAGGCCGCGGTGGCGCAACCAGGCATCGAGATCGGTGCGTTGCGCTTCGCCCACCGACAACTGTGCGCCGGACCGGCCGTCGGCGACGCCGGGCTCGGGTGTATCGCGCCAGCGCGCCGGTCGAATCGCCGCCATTCGCCGCCATTGTTCGGTCGCGTGTTCCCCGGGCAGCAGCGGATGATCGCGCACGTCGACGATGCAGTCGGCCTCCACACCGGCCCGCCGCAGAAGCCGGCTCGTGGCTTCGTTGACGTCGCAAACCCAGGTCGGCCCGACACCGCGCAGACGCAGACGGCGTACGGCACGCCGCTGATCGGGCGCGAGCCAGTAGGGGGTCTTGCGACTGCGCAGACAGAATATGTCGCCGACGCCGGGTTGCCCGGACAACAGCGGCTCGCTCCACGGTCCCGAGGTGAGTACATCGACGGGCTGGCGGAAACGCGAGTGCAGCTCGCGGATCAAGGCGGTCAACAACACCATGTCACCGAAGGCGCCACAGCGCACGACGAGCGGACGTTCGCTGAGCGGTTTCGAGGGCATTCCCCAGTTTACCGGCAAAATACCCGGGCCGGCTGTGCCCAATGCTATGCTTGGGGGCTAGCAGGCAGCGCAGAACGCCTACCGTAAGGCAGTCAACACCCCATGATTTTGGTCATCGATGTCGGCAATACCCGCCTGAAGTGGGCATGGCTGACGACTACCGGTCTATCCGATCAACAGGCTGTCGTGCATCGGGATACGAAACCTGCGCTGTGGACGGCAGCCTTGTTCGATCCCTCTCAAAGGCCGGACCGCGTCCTGGTCTCGAACGTCGCCGGCGAACAGATGGCCAGGAACCTGAGCTCGCTGACGAAGAAAGTCTACGGCGTGAAGATCGAATTCGTGACGGCGACGCGGCAGTTTCTCGAACTCACGAACGGCTATCTCGATCCTTCCTTGCTGGGCGCGGATCGCTGGCTCGCGGTCATCGGCGCCTGGACGAAGGCGCGGACCGCCTTGTGCGTCGTCGATGCCGGCACCGCCGTAAAAGTGGACAGCGTCGATGCCAACGGCCAGCATCTCGGCGGACTCATCGTGCCCGGCATCCACATGATGCGTGAGGCGCTGCTGAAGAAGACCAGCGACATCGCGCGGGCCGTCGAACACAGCACTCCCTCGATGGCCGGTGTGCTCGCGAACAACACGATCGGCGCGGTATCGCGAGGCGCGGTTTTCGCGCTCGCCGGCATGGCGGACCGGGCTGCCGAGATCATCGAGCAAAGCACCGGTGTCCAGCCGCAATTGTTCATCACGGGCGGAGATGCCGGCATGATCACCGGAACCATGCGCACGCGCGGCGAGATCGTTCCGGATCTGGTCTTGCGCGGCCTCGCGGTGATCGCGGCCCAGCCGCGCTGACTTTCGGCGTGATTCACACAGGTCCGCGCAATCTGATCACGGACGTTCCCGGCCTGCTGGTCGGGCAGGCCACCGACGACCGGGTCCGCTCGGGCGTCACGACCCTGCTGTTCGAGTCCCCCTGGGTCGCGGCGGTCGATACCCGGGGAGGCGGCCCCGGCCTGCGGGAGACCGAGGCGCTCGCGGCCGAGAACTTGTTCGGCCGCGCGCATGCGATCGTGCTGGCCGGCGGTTCGGTGTTCGGACTCGCCGCCGCAGACGGCGTCTGCGCCGGCTTGTCCGCGCGCGGCGTCGGCGTCCGCCTGCGCGCCGGCTCGCCGGCAATTCCGATCGTCCCGACGGCGGTGCTGCACGATCTCGGCAACGAGGGCGACAAGAATTGGGGCCTGACGCCGCCGTATCGCGCGCTGGGTCTCGAATCGCTGCAAAACGCCGCGACGAGCTTCGCCTTGGGCTCCGTGGGCGCAGGTACGGGCGCGATGTCAGGACTGATCAAGGGCGGCATCGGGTCCGCATCCGCCGCGCTGGCCGACCAGCTGATCGTCGGCGCCTTGGCGGCGGTCAACTGCGTCGGCTCCGCCCTGATGCCGGACGGCAAAACGTTCTGGGCATGGCCCTTCGAAATCGACGGCGAATTTGGCGGTCACGGCGCGCCGACCGCGCCGATCGCAATCCTGGAACCCCTGCCGCAGGAGTCTCGTTTGCAGGCGCTAGGCCGCCTGCAAACCGGCGCCAACACCACGCTGGGAGTGGTTGGCTGCAATGCGCGGCTGTCGAACGTCGAATGTAAACGCGTCGCCATCATGGCTCAGGACGGATTGGCGCGCGCCGTCCGTCCCGCCCATACGCCGTTCGACGGGGACACGGTGTTTGCCGTGGCCGGGGGCACGCTGGAGTTGCCCGCGACCGAGGCGCGAGCGGCTCAGATCGCGCGCCTCGGATCCGCCGCCGCGGACTGCCTCAGCCGGGCGATTGCCCGGGCCGTGCACGCCGCCGCTTCATGATCCGCCCGGGGTGAGCAAGCGCTGCAGGGGTTCTAGGTGTTTTTCGTAGTTGCGCCAGCGCGCGACGGAGTTCGTATTGATCTTCTGGCGTACCTGCCATTTACTCGCGGTCATGACACGGCGCGGGGCCCGGTGAAAGTCCAGACAGCGCGGGTCCCAAGGCAACCCGACGAACGCGAGGAGTCGCCGCGCCCCGGCCTCGGGCTCGGCAACGAGATCCTCGTAGACGACTTCGAGAAGCGCGTCCGCCGGCAGCGCCCGGCGCCAATGCCGCATGAGCGACTGGTACTGGCCATAATAGTGGGCCAGATCTTGCAGTTCGTGCGAGTACGCGTGCGTCCTCTTGAAATGCTGAAAGTAGATCGAGAGGCAGGTGTCCAGGGGATTGCGTCGCATGTGCACGATGCGCGCGTTCGGAAACGCGGCGTGAATGAGCCCGAGATGCAGGAAATTTTGCGGCATTTTGTCGATGACCCGCTCCGCGTCCGGGGCGAGTCCATCGATCAGCCGCTCGTACTCGGCGGCGAGCGCCGCCGCATTCCGATCGCCGCGCGCCTGTGCGTTTTCCCAAAAATCGCGTTCGCCGGCTCCGTAGGCCGCCGGGTGGGCCGCCAGGATCTGTTCGGCCAAAGTGGTTCCGGAACGCGGCATGCCGACGATGAAGACCGGTTTTCGCGACGCACTCGCGGCAGTCCTCAACGCCGCGCTCGTCGCGATCTGCTCCGCCGTTACACGCTCCTGTGCCGTGCGGTCGTAGCTTGCGCCGAAGCTTTTGGCGAGTTCGTTGGCGCGCTTGAAATGCGCGAAGGCCTCGTCGTAAGCGCGGACGTCGTCGAGATACTTGCCAGCCGCAAAGCGCAGATGAATCTCTTCGCGAGCCGGCCGATTCCCGGCAATCAAACGCTCGACGGCGGCGAACCAGCCGGCATCGGCGACGGTCATTTTCCGGCCATGCGCGATCCCCGCCCAGGCCTCGGCGAATTCCGGCGCCACCGCGATCGCCTGTTCATACAACTGCTCGGCCTCGGCGAAGCGGCCTTCGTCGGCATGCAATTCGGCCAGCAGCGTGAGCATGGCGGCGGATCGGGGCTCGATTTCGAGTGCACGCGCACAGGCTGCGGCTGCCTCCGCCGGCCTCTGCTCGGCACGCAGGACGAGGCCGAGGTTCCCCTGCGCGGCGGCGAAGTCGGGCTTGAGAGCGACGGCCTGGCGGTAACTCGCCTCCGCCTCGGCGAGTCTTCCCAGATCCATGAGGACGTTGCCGAGACTGTTACAGGCGCCCGCGTTTCCCGGTTCGAGGCGCAGCGCTTGCCGGCTGCTCGCCAACGCGGCGTCGAATCGTCCGAGATCACGCAGCGCGTTGCTGAGATTGCTGTGCGCGGCGGCGAAATTCGGCTTCAGAGCGATTGCGCGCTCATAGTGATCCACCGCCTCGCCCAGCCGGCCGAGATCGCGCAGCGCATTGCCGAGATTGCTGTGCGCCTCGGCAAATTCCGGCCACTGTTCGAGCGCGACGCGATAGGACCGCGCGGCCTCCTCGATGGCGCCCATCCCAAGCAGCGCATTGCCGAGGTTATGGTGGGCCTCGGGAAAACGGGGCTGCAGTTCGATCGCGCGCCGATAGGCTGCGACGGCGGCGTCCATCTGCCCGCTCGCGCGCAGCACATCACCGAGGTTGTAGTATATCGACGCTCGCGTCGGATCGATCACGATCGCGCGACGGTAGGCCACGACGGCCTCCTCATGACGGCCCACGTCGGCCAGCGCATGGGCATGGTTGGATTGCGCCTCGGCGTCCACGGGCAACAACTCCGCGGCCCGGCGCAATGCCGGCAGCGCCTCTTTGCACTGGACCCGCAAACAAACACCGAGCGCTTTCCAGGCGATCCCGGAATCGGCATGTTCCGCGATCATCGCCCGCGCCAGCACCTCCGCATCCGCGTAGCGCTCGGCGCTCATGAGGGCGATGAGTGTTTGCATCACGGCGTCAATGTAGAGCGTATGAGCTCGGCGGTAAAGGCGTGGCGAGGTGCGGCGAACACGCGGCGCGTGTCGCCCTCCTCCACGATTCGACCGCCGAACATCACGTAAATTCGGTCGGCAATGGCGCGCACGACCTGCAGATCGTGCGACACGAACAGAAACGAAACGGCGAGGCGTGCGCGCAGCTCCTCGAGCAGTTCGAGCACCTGGGCGCGGACCAACACGTCGAGCGCGGACACCGCCTCGTCGCACACGATCAAGGCGGGCTCCGAAATCAGGGCCCGCGCGATCGCGATTCGCTGGCGCTGGCCGCCGGAAAATTCATGCGGGTAGCGCCGTGCGTCGTGCGAGGACAAGCCCACCGCTTCGAGCGCTGCGGACACCTTCGATCGACGCTCGCCCGGGGTCGGTTGCACGTCGAGCAGGTGCAAGGGCTCGGCGACGATGCGCTCGACCGTCCATTCGGGGTCGAAGCTGCCATAGGGGTCTTGGAAAACGATTTGAATCTGCCGGCGCAGCCTGCGCAAATGCGCGCCGCGCGCCGATGAAAAGAGCTCGCCGGACAACCGCACGCTGCCCGACTGCGGCCGATCCAAGGCGAGTATCAGGCGCAGGAGGCTGGACTTGCCCGAACCGGACTCGCCGATGAGTCCCACGATCTCGCCGCGCGACACCGTCAGCGAAACCGCATCGACGAGGCGTCGCGACGTGGGGCGTGCCCATGGACTGCGCCGCGGCAAGGAGATTTCTCGCACCACATCCCGCACCTCGAGCAAGGGCGCATCGGACGAGGGTGCCGACACCCCCCCCTCCGATCGGGCTTCTGCAGCGCGCGGTGCCAGGCGCGCGGCGTCGAGCAGACGCCGCGCATACGGCGACCGGGCGCCCTGCAGGATCTCGGCCGTGAGTCCCTGCTCGACGATGCGTCCGTGCTCGAGGACCGCGAGACGCGTCGTCGTCGCCGCCATCACGGCCATGTCGTGGGACACGAGCAGCAGACTCATGCCGCTGTCACGAACGAGGGTCTTCAGCAACGCGAGCACCTGTGCCTGCGTCGTCGAGTCGAGCGCCGTGGTGGGTTCGTCGGCGATCAGCAACGCCGGCGACAACGTGATCGCCATGGCGATCGCGACGCGTTGGCGCTGACCTCCCGATAACTCGTGCGGATAGCGTGCGAGCCAGGAGGCGTCGGGACCCAGGCCGACGCGATCGAGCGTGGCGGCCGCGCGGCGGGCAGCCTCACCGCGCGTCGCTGTCGTGTGCAGACGCACCGTCTCCCCAACCTGAGCGCCGATCGTCAACAGCGGATTCAACGCGGTCATGGGTTCCTGGAACACCATGCCGACTTCGCGACCGCGAAAGGCACGCAGCGCCGCCGGACTCCGGTCGAACAACGGCCGGCCCCGCCAATAAAGCCCACCGTCCAGCATGGCCGTGCGCGGCAGCAGGCCCATGATCGCGAGCGCCGTCAGTGACTTCCCGGATCCAGATGCGCCGACCAGACCGACAATTTCACCCTGGCGCACCTCCAGGGACAGCGCGTTCAGGAGGGTCTTCCCGCCGAGCGCGACGCGCACTGCGTCGAGACGCAACAAGGGTTCTTCGCTCATGTCTCGCGCCGCGCGCGCAAACCGCCGCCGAGCAAATTGAGTCCGAGCACGAAACAGACGATCGCGACCCCGGGGATCACCGCCAGGGACGGAGCAAGCGCGGTCAGGGTCTGGGCATCGCCCAGCATGTGACCCCAGCTCGAGGCGGGGGGCTGGACGCCGAGGCCGAGGTAGGAGAGACCCGCCTCCGCGACGATCGCGAGAGAAAATTGAATCGTCAATTGAACGACGAGGACGGAAACGATATTGGGCAGCACGTGCTCCCAGGAGATGAGGGCCGCGCTTTTGCCGGCGGCGCGAGCCGCGAGACAGAAATCCAAGGTCCAGATCGCCAAGCCGGCGGCGCGCGTGACCCGGGCAAACACCGGGACGTTGAACACTCCGATCGCGACGATCGCCACCCGTGCCCCGGGTCCGAGCACGGCCGTGATCAGGATCGCGAGCAACAAGGACGGGAAGGCGAACAACAGATCGTTGCCGCGCATGACCAGCTCATCCACGGTTCGCGGCCGCGCGGCGGCGAGCAACCCCAGCGGGACGCCGCAACCCGCACCGATCAGGACCGCGAGCAGGGCGACGCTGACGGAGGCCTTGGCGCCGGCCATCAGCCGGGACAACTCATCGCGACCGAGTTGATCGGTGCCCAGCCAATGCAGGGCGCTCGGAGGCTGCAGCTTGTGCACGATCGCAATCGCGGCCGGGTCGTAGGGGGTCCAGACCGTTGCGAGTGCGGCAACCGCGAGGAACAGCGTGGTGATGACGGCGCCCGCGAAAAATCCGGCGCCGCCGCGATCGATTCTCATGAGCCGCGGGCCTTCGCCCGCAGCCGCGGATCAATGAGGGAATAGCCGATGTCGACACAAAAAGTGACCGCGACCACGGCGAAGATCAAGACCATCACGACGCTCTGAACGACGATCAGGTCTCGCTGCGCAATGGCCTGAAAAACGAGCCGGCCGACACCGGGCAGAAAAAACACGTTCTCGATGATGACGCCGCCGGCGAGCAGGAAGGAGAACTGCATGCCTAGGATCGTGAGCACGGGAATGGCCGCATTCGGCAGGGCATGACGCCAAAGAATCCGCCACTCCCCGGCGCCTTGGGCGCGCGCCGTGCGGATGTAATCCTCGTGCAAGGTGTCGACAAGCGCGCCCCGCAGCACGCGCGCGAGGACCGCCGCCTGCGGCGTCGCCAAGGCGATCGCGGGCAGGCTCAGCGCTTTCAGACCCACCCACGGCCCGAGTTGCCAGCCGGGGAATCCTCCCGCGGCGACCCACCGCAGGTCGATCGCGAAGACGAGGATGAGCAGCAATCCCAACCAGAAATTGGGGATGGCGAGACCCAGTTGCGTCAGCCCGGACAACAGCGCCGACGCCGGTCTACCCCGGGTCGCGGCACCGACGAGTCCCAGCGGCAGGGCCGCGCAGATCGTGAGCGTCAGGGCATACGCCGCCAGGGGCACGGAAACTTGGAGCCGTTGCGCCAGCAACGTGGCGACCGGGATACGATAGGTGTAACTGATGCCGAAATCGCCATGCGCGAGTCCGGCGACCCAGCCCAGATAACGCTGCCCGAGCGACGTGTCGAGGCCGAGCCGATGGCGCAGGCCGGCGACCGCCTCCGGGTCGGCCTGCAAGCCCAGCATGAAGTGCGCGGGATCGCCGGGCACGATCTGCACGAGCGTGAATACCACGACCGTCGCGAACGCCAGCGTCGCCAGCAGCATCAACAATCGGCTGCCGAGGTAACCGGGCCCTAGGCGCCGGCCGCCGAGCAGCACCAATCCCAGGGCGCAGGTCGCGCAGGCGGCCCCGCCGTAAGTCATCCAGCCGGGTCGGCCTGCGCCGGTGACGGAACTGCCGGAATCCGCGCCCGCCCCGCGCGGCGGGGTGCCGGAAACGAAATGCGCGCCGTGAAAGTCGACGATGTCGAGCACGCCGCCGAGCGCGACGTCCCGCAGATCGGCGTTCCACACGCAGAGCCAGGGCAGCTGAAACAAGAACCCGTTGACCGCATCTTCGGCAAGCCGCTGCTGCACGGCCCGCAACAGCGGAGCGCGCTTCGCGGGATCCGAGGTCTCCTCGAGCGCGGCGAGCAGCGCCTTGAACTCCGGGCTGACGTAGCCGAAGTAATAATCGTCGCGCCCATAGATGTCGTAATCCATGGGCTCGGCGTGGGCCACGATGCTCATGTCGAAATCATGGCGGGTGAACACCTCGTCGAGCCACTGCGCCCACTCGAGATCTTGCACGACCACCCGGATCCCCACCTGCGCGAGCTGTGCCGCAATGATCTCGCCGCTGCGGCGCGCGTAGGCGGGAGGCGGCAGCTTGAGCGTCAGGCTGAAACCGCCGGGATAGCCGGCTTGCTTCAGCAGGGCCTTGGCCGCCGCGGCGTCATGCGGATAACGGCCCGTAAGATCGACGTAGGCGGGATTCGTGGGCGGAAAATGACTTCCGATCGGAGTTCCCAGCCCAAACATCGCACCGTCGATGATCGCGCGACGATCGAGCGCCATCGAGATGGCACGCCGCACGAGCAGATTGTCCAAGGGTGCGCGGCGATGGTTGAGACCCAGGATCGTCTCACTTTCGCTCGGCCCGACGAATACCACGAAGCGGGCGTCCCGTGCGAATTGAGGGAAACTTTCCGGGGCCGGGTAATTGGAGAACAGGTCGATGTCGCCGGCCATCAGCGCCGCATACGCCGCGGTCGGATCCGCGATGAATCGAAACGTCAGACCGGCGAGTCGTGCGGGGCCACCCCAGTACCCGGGATTGCGACTCAGTTCGATCGAGTCGCCGCGGCGCCAGGCAACGAATCGGAACGGGCCGGTGCCGACCGGTCTCTGGGCATTGGTCGCGGCCGAAGTCGGGGACAACATGACGAATGCGGGACCGGCGAGCGCCTGCAGCAGCCCGCCCGACCGGCGCGCGAGCCGCAGCCGCAGCGTGTGGGCATCGACGGCGTCGACCGCGGCGAGTGCGGCCAGTCGGGTGCGCTGCGGGTTGATCGAGCCCGGTGCGATCACCCGGTCCAGCGTGAATTTGGCGGTGCCCGCGTCGAACGGCGTGCCGTCGGAAAATCGAACGCCCGACCGCAACCGAAACACGTAGGTGAGACCGTCGGGCGAGATCTCCCAGGATTCGGCGAGCGACGCCGCGGCGCTGCCGTCGGCGGCGAAGCGCACCAAGCCCTCGTAGACGTTTCCATAGAGCACTTCGGAGATCGCGGAGGCCGGACTCTCGGTGGGGTCGAGCGTGGGAGGCTCGAGCTGTAGCCCGACGATGACCCGGTCACGCGTCGCGGTCGGCGTCGCGATCGGCGTCCACGTCGACGTCGCCGTCGCGACCGCCCCGCTCCACGGCGACGCTGCGACCAGCAGCAACAGCGAAAGAATCAGGCGCGGGCGCGCGAAAGCGACGCCTCTCATGCGGGCGGATCGAGAAGATTCCACGCCGCCGTCGCCATGACCTTGGCCGCATTCACCATGTCGTCGATCCTCACGTACTCATCGGGCTGATGCGCGAGGTCGAGGATGCCCGGGCCGTAGGCGATGCAGTCCTTCAGCCTGCCGATGCGATCGATGTGTTTTTGATCGTAAGTGCCGGGAGAGCAGACGAACTCGGCCTCGCGCCCGAGAACCGCGACGATGGCCGTCGCGGTCGCGCTCGCGACCGGACCCCGGGCGTCGGTGAGCGTGGGCGCGACCTCGAACAGGTCGCGCAGGTCGTAACGGAATCCCTCGCGTTCGCGCGCCAACTCCTCCAGCAGCTCCCGCATCTCCGACTTGACCCCGTCGAGAGTCTCTTCGACGAGCAGGCGTCGATCGATGATCATGCGACAGGAATCCGGTACGCAGGCCGCCGGAAATCCATCGGCGAGTTCGGCATGGCCGCCGTGGATGGAGTTGATGTTGAGCGTCGACTGGCGCGCGCCGACCGGTACGACCGGCATCGACGTCCGGCGCGCAGCAAGGCGCGGATACAAGTCACGCTCGAAGCGATCGATCACGGCGTGCATGTGACGAACGGCGCAGTCGCCGAGAAACGGCATCGAGCCATGGGCGATGCGTCCATGGGTCTCGATCTGCGCCCACCAGACCCCGCGATGACCGATGCAGACGCGGTCGACGTTGAGCGGCTCCGGGATGATCACATGATGGACCCGTGGCGGCGAGAACCAGCCTCGCTCGGCGAGGTAGTGCACGCCGCCGAAGCCGCCGGATTCCTCATCGACGGTCCCCGACAGTTCCAAGGCGCCCGGCAGTTCCGCGCCGCTGTCGATCAGCGCCTCGATCGCGATGATGGAGGCTGCGAGACCACCCTTCATGTCACAGGCGCCACGACCGTAAACCTTGCCCGCCCGCACGACACCGGCGAACGGATCCACGCTCCACCCCGTGCCCGTCTGCACGACGTCGATGTGACTGTTGAAATGAACGCAGGGGCCGGGGCGGGAACCGGCGCGGCGCGCCACGAGATTCCATCGCGGATACGCGTCGCTGTCGCCGGGGGAACCGAAGGCGCGCACGTACTCCAGCTCGAAATTCCGAGTCCGCAACCGGTTGCCGATGAATTCGGCGCAGGCGAGATAGGCGTCGCCGGGCGGATTGATCGTCGGAAACCGGATCAGATCCCGGGTGAGTGCCACGAGATCCGCTTCGCGAGACTCGATTTCCCGGTGCAAGACCGACAGATCACGCTCAGGCATACGAGCGGCGGGTCGCCTCGGCACGCGCGCGTGGGAAGCGCACCGGGTCCGGCAGACGCCGTTCCCCAGGGACCGCGGCGAGGGTCCTCGCATCGGCGCGAGTGAGGGGATTTTCCAGCGAGTCGGTTGCCATGGGACCGATCATACCGGAGGCGGCTGCCGCTGCCTCCGGGTGGTTGCCTGCGGGTGGCTCAGGAGCCGGTCGCGATTGCCGGCAGGGAATTCAAAAACGCCGCGACGTCCGCCGCGGAGCGCTCCGGAATCTCGATCTGCGGCAGATGGCCCACCGCGGGGTAGAGAATCAGTTTCGCCCCCGGGATCGCCGCGGCGAATTTCCTGGCGCTCGCGGGTTCGACCAGCACGTCGTTTTCACCATTGAGAACCAGGGTCGGAATTTGAATGACGCGGAGGAGATCGGGCGTGGCATTCATCTGGGCACCGATATTGATGTCCATCAGAATCGCGCGATGACCCGGGGCGCGCTGGAAGTCGGCCCAGCGGGCGACGAACGCAGGCGTGATCAACGATTTGTCGAAGACGTCGGTCTTGACGCCCTCTTCAATGAGCGGCGTGTTGTCGATGTTACGCAGCAATGCCCGACCGATGGGATATTGCAGAATTCGGAACGCCAGGGGCACGGTGGTCGGTGGCTTCTCCGGCGGCCAGCCGGCCGCATCGACGAGTATCAGCGCATCGAGTAACTCCGGGTGGCGCAGCGCCAGTTGCCAGGCGGCGCCGCCGCCCATGGAGTTTCCAGCGACGGCGAACTTCGGCAAGGCCAACTGCTGCGCGAAACTCGCGACGAAGTCCGCGAGTCCCGGTCCGCTCAGCTGATAGCCGGCCGGCGCTTGCGTGAGTCCATGGCCGGGGAAATCGAGGCTGATGACGCGGAAATGGCTCTTGAGTTCGCGGACCCAACCCTGCCAACTCGTGTACGAATCGCCGAAGCCGTGCAAGAGCACGATCAGCGGCGCCTTCGAATCACCGTCGTCCTCGTAGTGCACGTGGAAGCCGCCAGGGAGATCGACGAAACGCGACGAAGCGTCCCCGTAGCGGGCCTCCAAGTCGGCATACGGAATATCGGGGCCGCGCAGCTTGAGCCACGCAGCCCCGAGGAGGACCACCAATACCGCGAGAACGATCCCGAGAATCTTCAGCACGACACCCTCAAAATTTGTTGTTGACGCGGATGCCGAACGTCGCCGGCGTGCCGGCTTGGGCGACCTCGGTCCCCGGAAGGAAGAAATTTCGCGTCGTGTCGTAGGTTTTGTTGAAGAGGTTTCTGCCCCACAGAGTGAACGACCAAGATTTCGCGTTCGCCGGCGCCAGCGTGAAATTGGCGTTGGCGAGCCAGTACTTCGGAATCGTGAAATCCGAACTACCCAACAAATAGAACTGACTGTAGGTGTCGTGGAAGCTGTAGTTCGACTCCGCCGTCAACTGGTAATCGGCAAGGCGCCAGCTGTAGGACGCATCCCCTCCGTAGCTCCATTTCGGAAAGCTCTCCGGTCGCCCGTCGTAGTTGTTGCCGCTGCTGTCGATCAGCGTGCTCGTGTAATAGCCTTCGGCGAATCCGGCATATTGAGAGATCTCGAGGCTGCCGATGGGCCGCCACTCGAGTTCCAGCTCACCGCCGCTGATTCGGGAATCGGCGTTCACGAAGCGTCCGATATAGGACTGGGATAGATCGTCGAACACCTTCCCGAGGATCTGCTGGTCCTTGTAACGGTAATAGAAAACCGCCGCATCGACGCGCAGCGCGCTGGTCAGATCGGATTTTTCGCCAAGCTCGAAGGCCGTGAGCTTTTCCGGCTCGAAGGGGTCTGCCGAGGGCGCAGTCGTCGTATTGTGCGCCGTGAAACCGCCCGACTTCACGCCGCGGCTGATGCTCTCGTAGATCAGGGTTTGGGCCGTGGGTTGATAGTCCAGTTCGAGCTTGCCCGACGGCAGGTTGGAGGTCGTGGAACGCGACTGCGGCCCAGTGAACGTCGGGATCGACGGAACGATGAAGCCCGTGTTGAGGCCGAGCAATTCGCGCGTTTCGTGATCCTCCCGCACACCCAGGGTCGCCTTCAGGGTATCCGCGAATTGATAGTTGCCTTGCGCGAACACGCCGACGGAGTTCACCACCTGCTCGTAGGTCGTCAGGGCGATACCGCCGATGTCTGCGGCATCCGTGAAATCGGAGTAGAAGTCCTCCTTGAGGTCTTGATCCGTGTAGATCAGGCCGCCGACCCAGGTGAACGGTCCGCTCGCGGTCCCGGCGATGCGGAATTCCTCGGAGAAGACGTTCACGTCGCTCGCGAAGAACTCATCCGAATCGTAGTACTGCGTGGCGTCCCAGTCACTGTATTCGCGCCGGATCAGCTTGTCGTAAGCCGTGATGCTCGTGAGTTTCACGGCGCCGAGGTCGACATCGGCGCTCAGATCGACCCCATTGTTGCTGTCATCGAGGCCGGGCTTGGCGCCGGGCGACAGACCGATGAATTTCGCGAACGTCGGATCGAGCTGCCAGCCCGTGACATAGGGCGAGGTGTCGGCGGGAATCGTCGGGCCGCCGGCGCCGGCGTTGTACGGCGTATAGGATTTGATCAGCTGCAGTCCGGTCTCCTCGGATTTGTCCTGGGACAGGTGCACGCCGAAGTGCAGAGTGACGCCGTCCGAGGGAATCCATTGCAGCTGCCCGCGCAGCGAGAGGGTGTCCTTGCCGCCGAGTCTCTGACCCGTGTCACGGTTGTACTCCCAGGCGCCACCCTGCTCCGTCGCGAGCGACAATCGACCCAGCAGTCCGTCGGCGATGGTCCCCGACACATAGCCCTGTGCGTCGACGGCGTTGAAGGATCCGTATTCGACTGTAAAACCCCCCTCGGGAGCGGCGGTCGGTTTGTTCGTGATGAAATTGATTTCCCCGCCGGTCGTGTTGCGACCGTACAGGGTTCCCTGGGGACCACGCAGCACCTCCACCCGCTCCAGGTCGAACAGCTGCCCCTGTGTCTGGATCGGCAAGGCGAAGGCGACCTCGTCCAGGCTGACGCCGACGGGTGAGGCATTGTTGGACGTATAGTCCAGAAACCCGACTCCGCGTATGCGAAATTGCGGCAGGCTGCTGCCGAACGCCGGTTCGACCTGCAGACTCGGGACGGCGTTTTGCAGGTCGTTGACGCTGACGACGGATTTCTCCAGCAGACTGTCGCCGGACAGCACCGAGATCGCGATTCCGACGTTCTGCAGGGACTCCTGCTTGCGTTGCGCCGTGACGACAACGGGCTCCAAGCCGTCGTTGTTCCCCGCGTCGTCGGCAAAACTGTTGGAAACCACGAGAACGGCGGCCGATGCAGCGGCCCAAACGGAAAAACGCGACGACATTCAAAGCTCCTGATTGCGCAAAACCCACAGCGCGAGGGGGCGCATCATCGCGGCGCCACGCCTGCCATGTGAACTGATATTTTTCCCGGGGGTTATGCGTTTTGCTTATGAGGGCGGGATCCTCGGCAACTTTCTGCGGCCAACGAAGTCCTAGCGAAGATGAAAGAGAAACTCGAGCTCGTCTGCGGACATTGTGACCGGATCGTGGCCCTGCCGGCGAACCGTCTCTCGGATCATCCTCGTTGCCCGCAATGTCATTTCGAGTTGTTCGAAGGGCGCCCCGTGCCGCTGACGGCTGGCAATTTCGACCGGCACGTGAGCCGCAACGATCTTCCCGTGGTGGTGGATTTTTGGGCTCCCTGGTGCGGGCCCTGTAAGGCGATGGCGCCCGCGTTCGCGACTGCGGCGAGGCAACTCGAGCCGCGCCTGCGCTTCGCCAAACTCAACACCGACGATGAGACGACGCCGGCGGAGCGGCATCACATTCGCAGCATACCCACCCTCATCGTCTTCGATCATGGCCGCGAACTCACGCGACAGTCGGGTGCCATGGGTGGGCCGGCGTTACGCCAATGGTTGGAAACCGCGCTCGCGCGGATCGCAACGGGTGCGCCGTCCCCGGTCGCGTAATCGCAGCTAAGTCGCGGTCGTCGCCGGCAGCAGGCGCTGGTATTCCTTTCTCACGACGGAATAGCATTCGCAGGTTCTCGCTTCGAGACCCTTGCGGTTCAACACGGTGATGTGACCCCGGGCGTAGCGAATCAGATTCGCCTCCTGGAGCTTGAGCGCGCCCTCGGTGACGCCTTCGCGACGGACGCCCAACATGTTGGCGATCAATTCCTGCGTCATGATCAAATCGTTTCCGTTCAACCGGTCCAAACTCAGGAGCAACCAGCGGCAGAGTTGCTGGTCCAGAGAATGATGCCGATTGCACACCGCCGTCTGTGCCATCTGCGTGATCAGCGCCTGGGTGTAACGCAAGAGCAAGTGCAGGACGGGACCCGACTTGTCGAACTCACCTTTGACGAACTGCCCTTTGAGCCGGTAGCCCTTGCCCGCGCTTTGCACGACCGCGCGGCTCGGGGTCGATTCGCCGCCCATGAACAACACGACGCCCACCATGCCCTCGTTGCCGACCACCGCGATTTCCGCCGACGCCCCATCCTGCAGCACATAGAGGAGGGAGACGATCGCGGTGGTGGGAAAGTAGGCATGCGTCATCGTCGATCCGGACTCGTAGACGACCTGGCCTAGCGGCAGGTCGACTGGCTCGAGCATCGGCTTCCAACGCGCGAATTCCGCTTCGGGTAGCGCCGCCAAGAGATGATTGCTTTTTGACCCGCCCGGCATTGCTTTGCTTCCCTTCAACCCGAATCGACGAACCCTTGGGCGTGCCGAGACTACGTGAACCGTCGATTATACGACGGGAGCGGGATGCAGTATGTACGGTACCGAACGGATCGATAGCCCCAAGGCTCGATAGCCCCAAGGCTCGATAGCCCCAAGGCGGGGAAAATCAATGGTGGCCGCCACCACCGTGGCCGCCGCCGCCACCTCGCGCCCCACCGGGGATCGAAGGGGGGCCACCGCCATGCCGGCCCCCACCGGGGCCCTCCCCACCACCATGGCCTTCCCAACCATGACCCCCGCCCCGGCCGCCATGCTCGCCGCCGCGCGGGGGACCGACGCGATAGCCGCCGCCCCAACCGCCGTAGTCGTAGCCGTAGGGCTCATAAAAGCCGCCGTAGTAAGCGCCCCCCTCATAGCCATAGGGTTCGACGGCACAGGCGGCGATCGCCAGCGCGGCCGCCATCACGATCATCAGGCCCCCGAGGGCCGCGCGCCGTGGGTGCAGGGCGGGGAACCGTACGTTGGCGCGGCTCATTGGGGTTCCGTTTTGGAATCGCTGTCGGTCCACTCCATGACGCCGAACGGCGCGCCATAGGGATCTGCCAGCAGCGCGATCCGCCCACCATGGCGATCCAAGCGGGGCTCGACGAGGATTTTACCCCCCAAGGCTTCGGCCTTGGCGGCGGTCGCGGCCGTGTCCTCGACGCGAATGAAATTCAACCAATGGGCGTGGCGATGGTGGCTGTCTTTCGGCAGCGAGTTGATGCCCGCACGCGCATAGTCCTGACTCGACAAGACGACGTGCTGGAGACCGTCCTCGCTGGGCAGATCGAATACGTCATAGCCGAACACGGCTTTGTAGAACTTGGCCGCGGCTACCGGGTCGTCGGTGAGCAGCGCGCTCCAGATCCATTCACCGGGTTCCGCCAGAAAATCTCCGGGATCACCGCTCCGGGACGCGATCACCGCGAACACTGCCCCGTCGGGACCCGACAACACCGCCTGCCGACCACGCCCCTTGTAGCTCGTCGGCTTGGAGAGAATCTTGGCCCCGTCCGCGGCCGCCGTGCGCACCGCCTGGTCCGCATCATGCACCGCAATAAAGGTCAGCCAAGCCGATTGTTTGTGTTCGTCCGGGCTGACGGTCCTCTGCACCAGACCGGCGATCGCCCGACCGTCGGCGGAAGCGACCGCGTAATCGGTGTCACCGAGATGGATTTCCCGGAAACTCCAGCCGAACAAGCCCGCGTAAAACGCCTCCGCGCCGGCAAGGTTCGGGGTGACCAGATCAGCCCACACCACCTTACCCTGAAGATGGGCCGGCTTGGCGTCATCCGACAACGGCGGAAATTCTCCCGGTTGGGCATACGCCGCGGCCGATCCCGCAACCCAGACCGTTGCGCAGAGCGCGATACCGAGGGCGATAGGCTTCAAGGCACTGAACATCGAGACTTCTCCAGCGAAAGGTCGGAATGGCGGCCCCGGGGGGGCCCTGAGGGGCGCGATGATCGGCGGGCCACTGCGTTGAGGTCTGTACGCCTGCGTACAGAGCGGACACCCGCGACCGCTTGCGGCGTGGTCCCGCAGCAGCGAGACTCGGTCGAATCACAGAGGAGAATGCAGCGATGAAAATTGCGGCGAAACATTTTCGCGTGCGTCCGGGATCGCCGGTGGACCTGGGTCATTGGCCGACCGCGGTCGGCGCCGCCTATCGCTCCGACGAGGATTACGCGCAGATCCTCGCGAGTCGTGTCAAGCATCTTGCCGAGCAACAAGAACTGCTCTACGCGAACGATCGGTTCGCGATCCTGCTGATTTTTCAGGCCATGGATGCCGCCGGCAAAGATGGCGCGATCGAGCACGTGATGTCGGGCGTCAACCCGCAGGGCTGTCAGGTGTTCAGCTACAAACACCCGAGTGCGAACGAACTGAAGCACGATTTTCTGTGGCGTACCACCCGCGATCTGCCGGAGCGCGGCAAGATCGGCATTTTCAACCGGTCCTATTACGAGGAGGTGCTGATCGTCCGTGTGCACCCGAAAATTCTGCAAAGCGAGGGGCTGCCGCAGGGCATCGGAGATCGCAAACGCCTCTGGCACGACCGGTTTCGTTCGATCCGCGATCTCGAGCGGCACCTGAGCCTCAACGGCACGCGCATCGTCAAATTCTTTCTGCATTTATCGAAGGAGGAGCAGCGCAAGCGTTTTTTGCAGCGCATCGACGAGGCGGACAAGAATTGGAAATTCAGTCTCGCCGACGTCGAGGAACGCCGCTACTGGAAGCAATACATGAAAGCGTATGAAAAGTGTCTCGCGGCCACGAGCAGTAAGGAGGCGCCGTGGTACGTCGTACCGGCCGACGACAAGCGCAACGCGCGGTTGATCGTCTCGCAAATCGTCCTGGAGACGATCGAGTCGCTCGCGCTGAAGTATCCGGAAGTGACCCCGGCTCGCCGGCGCGAGCTGCTTGCCTTACGCAAGAAGCTTGCCCGCTGATCAAGGCACCTGGCGCGCCGCCGCCGGGATCCAGTAGCCTGTCTGCCCGTAGTGTTTGTAGATGCCTACTTCGGCGTCACGCTCGAGCGGCACGTTGGCGTCGTAGGGCGGTGCCTCCTGCACGGCGACACGCGTCAGATTCACGGTGAGCTTGCCCTCGGACCAACTCACGTCCTCGATCCACTCCGGTGCGATCAGGACCGCGTGACCGACCCACCAGTTGCTGGTGTTGACCACGACATAGCGTATTGCCCAGGACTGCTCGTCGATCAGGAAAGCCTGGACGTGACCGATGTCGCCGTCGCTGGCGTGAACG
>Ga0209208_10000107_pt1 | contig 83857 bp, 70 predicted proteins | sample S1TSphfallax_3_FD_187694 | JGI IMG/M metagenome (GOLD analysis project Ga0209208, IMG submission 187694) | Host-associated microbial communities from peat moss isolated from Minnesota, USA - S1T2_Fd - Sphagnum fallax MG (SPAdes) (version 2) | ecosystem: Host-associated > Plants > Peat moss >... | reverse complement strand
CTCGCGGTCATGTTTCGTGCCAAATACTTTGGCGAGCGTACTCTCGATCATATAGAAGGGCGGGGGTGTGAACTTCCAGTTTAACTGTTTGGACGGGTTGGGGCGGGATTGGTGGCGGAAAGGGTCACATACATTCTGGATGATGCCTGTCGCATCATGATACGATGCGATTGATGAGAACAACCATTTGGATAGAACATCGGAGCTGTTAGCGGCTGACGATGAAGCTTATTACCAACGGCTTGCATGATCATGCCGGACGTGAACGTGCTGGTATATGCGCACCGGGAAGAATCGCCCGCGCATGCCAGGTATGCGATGTGGCTCACTTCTGTCGCTAATGGGCCAGCGCCGTTCGCGCTTTCCGAACCCGTGTTGCAGGGGTTCATTCGGGTTGTCACGAATCCGCGCATATACAAGCCGCCCTCCACCATGGGGCATCTTCCGAAAGCTGTGTGAGTCTGGAACCGTGCAAGGGAATTTGACGGCAGATGCGGCACATGCCGCGCTGGCTATTGAAACCGGCTGCGAATGGGTGAGCGCGGATACCGATTTCGCGCGCTTCGCGCCAGCGCTGCGATGGCAACACTTATAAGGGCTGCGGCTTGCGGAGCTTGGGTTTTGGGATTTTGCCGATTCTTGGATCGCGGTGGAGGATGAGTTCGCAGGCCCGGAGCGCGGCGTTTTCGAGGTCTGGCGAATCGGCGGGAAGGATTTGCCAGCCGGTGATTTGTTTGCCCCAGACTTGAATGGAGCGCCTGTTTGGGAAGTCCAGGCGCAGGGATTCGTGGTGGTCTTGGGTGGTTGCCAGCCAGACGCCGTCGTCCGCGCTTCCGTCGCGCTTGTCGCGCAGGATGAGAAGGATTTTGGGCCCGATATACACAGCGAGGCAGCCGAACATAGGGCGCGTTTCGGGGCACAGCGGGTCAAGTGCGTCGAGCAGGAAGGGGTAGGGCGGGGTCTTCTTTGCTTTGGGCACAAAAGCTCCTACCAGAAACTTTACATTCGAAACATTCACATCCATTCCTTACTCTTATATGCGCTGCGAAGAATGATTCGCCCGACAGGAGTTTCGTTTTGACTGAAATGTTGAAAGTGCGAATGCAAGAGGGGTATCCCACGCCGCGGGGCGCGTTTTGGGATGGCCAAGGCACGAATTTTGCGGTGTTTTCCGCGTATGCCACCAAGGTGGAGTTGTGCCTATTTTCGCCGGACGGGCAGACGGAAACCACGCGCGTGGAGCTGCCTGAATACACGGACCAGATCTGGCATGGTTACTTGCCCGATGTGGCCCCTGGCACCATTTATGGCTACCGGGTGCATGGGCCTTATGAGCCGAAAGAAGGGCTGCGGTTCAACCACAACAAGCTGCTGCTGGATCCTTACGCCTGCGCGCATTTTGGGGAGCTGCAATGGAATCCGGCGATTTTCGGGTACCAGATGGAGTCGGGCGACGACCTGACGTTTGATGAGCGGGACAGCGCGCCGTTTGTTCCCAAGTGCATTGTGGTCGATCCGAATTTTGACTGGACCGGGTCGCGGGCGCATAAGCCGGGGCGCTGGGAAAACACGATTATTTACGAAATGCACGTGAAGGGGTTCACCAAGCTCAACCAGCTTGTGCCGGAGCATTTGCGCGGCACGTATGAAGGGCTGGGCACGAAGGAAGTTCTGGATTACATCAAGGAGCTGGGCGTGACCACGGTGGAGCTGCTGCCGATTCACACGTTTGTGGACGACAGCAATCTGCTCGAAAAAGGGCTGAAGAATTATTGGGGCTATAACACGATTGGATTTTTTGCCCCCGACCCGCGCTATGCCTGCAAGAAGGACGACAGCCTGCGGGAGTTCAAAGAGATGGTGGCGCGCTTCCATGACGCCGGGCTGGAAGTGGTGCTGGACGTGGTTTACAACCACACGGCGGAAGGGAACGAACTGGGGCCGACGCTTTCGTTCAAAGGGATTGACAACATCAGCTATTACCGGCTGCTGCCCGACAACAAGCGCTATTACATTAATGACACCGGCACCGGCAACACGCTGAACGTCAGCAATGGGCGCGTGATTCAACTGGTGACCGACAGCTTGCGCTACTGGGTGGAGCAGACGAATATTGACGGCTTCCGGTTTGATTTGGGAACCATTCTGGCGCGCGAGCCAAACGGCTTTGACAACAACAGCGGCTTTTTGAAAGCGTGCATGCAAGATCCGGTGCTGGCGAAGGTGAAGCTGATTGCCGAGCCGTGGGATTGCGGGCCGGGCGGCTACCAGGTGGGGGGATTTCCGCCGGGCTGGGCCGAATGGAACGACAAATTCCGCGACACGACGCGCGACTTCTGGAAGGGTGACGCGCTGGCGTCGGCCATGACGGAGCGGCTTTGCGCCTCAGGCGACTTGTTTAACCATCAGGGGCGGCGGCCGTGGGCTTCGGTGAATTTCATCACCGCGCACGATGGCTTCACGCTGAACGACCTGGTCACTTACAACGACAAGCACAACGAGGCGAACGGGGAAGACAACAAGGACGGGAACAACAATAACCGATCGTGGAACTGCGGCGCGGAGGGTCCGACGGACGACCCGGAAATCAACCGCCTGCGCGAGCGCCAGATTCGCAACATGCTGGCCACGCTGCTGCTGGCGCAGGGGACGCCGATGATGGTGGCGGGCGATGAGTTCGGGCGCACGCAGCAGGGCAACAACAATGCCTATTGCCAGGACAGCGAAATTAGCTGGCTGAACTGGGATATCAAGGAGAAGGGGCAGTCGCTGATTGCGTTTGTGAAGAAGCTGACGGGGCTTCGGCACAAGTATCCGATTCTGCGCAAGAACCTGTTTCTGGACGGCCAGTTTCAGGAAGATTTGGGCGTGAAGGATGTCACCTGGATCAACGCCAACGGCAAGGAAATGGAAGACGCCAACTGGGGCGACAGCGACATGCGGTGCTTTGGCATGCTGCTGGACGGGCGCGCGCAAACGACGGGCGTGCGGCAGCGCGGGCACTTAGCCACGCTGCTGCTGGTGATTAACGTGCATCATGATTTGGTGAACTTCATCATGCCGGCTTCGACGGCGGGCGAGGAATGGACTTTGCTGATTGACACGAATGAGCCGGAGAAGGCGGAAGGCGTGAAGAAGAAGACGGGCGAGGAGTATGGGGTGACGGCGCGCTCGCTGCTGCTGCTGGGGATTGACGCGGTGGCGGAGTAAGGAGGGGGGTGGGACAGGCGCTTACTCGGCGGTCACGGGTTTGGCTTTCACCACCATGGGCTTGATGAGGGCGTCGAGAAGGGCGGGGCCTTTGGAGTCGCGGATGAGGCGGGGGTATTTTTCGCCGTCGTGGTAGTCGAGCTTGATTACCTTGTAGAAGCCTTGATTTTCGACAATCAGCTCGATGGGGTCGTGGCCGCCCTGGGCGTCCCGGATGGCGTTGTGCAGCAGCTCGTCGGTGGCTTTGCGGCCGTTGATGGCGACCAGTTTCATGCCGGGGCCGAGGCCGGCGCGGTCGGCGAGCGAGCCCACCAGAACGTCTTGCACGCTTTGGTCGCTGGTCTTGAAGCCGAGCGAATACCAGGCGTTGACGCCGCGATAATAGAATTCGGTGTCGCGCGACATTTCGCCCGCTGAGGAGGTGAACTCCAGGCGGTAGCCGCCGTCGGTGATGCCGCCCAGCGGGGCGTTTGGCGCGTTGGATGTCAGCCTTTCCTGAAAGAATTGCGCCCAGTCGTAAGGCTGCACGGAATTCAGGACGGCGGTGAGCGATTCGAATGTGTAAGGGACCACTTTGGGTCCGGTGTTGCCGCCTTCGCCCAGGAATTTGGCGCAGAAATCGTTCAGCGACCGCTTGCCTTGGGAGAGGCGGCGAATGGTGACGTCGGCATCGAGCCAGATGAGCGCGCCTTCGCCATAGTAATCGGTGGAGCGACGCCAGTTGTCCCAGGCATCGACGGTTTCGTAGAGGGTTTGGGCGGCGGTGGCGGTGTCCTGGAGGTCGCGCCAGGTGCGGCCGGGGCGGGCGTTCATTTCGGCGGCGGTCATGGCCAGGTTGCCCAGAAATTGATCCTGATTCCAGAGGCCGGAACGCACGGACAGGATGTAGGAAGCGTATTCGGTGAGGCCTTCGTAGACCCAGAGCAGGCCGCCTTTCATGGGCTGGGAAAAATCGCTGGTGGCGAGGCCGGCGGGGCGGCGGTATTTGCCGTTCCAGGAATGGGTGAATTCGTGCGGCAGGAGGCTGGCGTTGAGGACGTTCAAATCGTCGTCAATGAAGGTGCGGGCATCGACGCGGTCGTCGCTGGATTGATGGTGCTCCAGGCCGAAGTGGGCGACGCTGTCGCTCAAAGTCATCAGGAAGTGGTAGCTGGTGTAGTGGCGCGACTGGTAGAGCGCGCCGGTTTCGCGAATGAGGTTGCTGAGTTCGTCGATGTCTTCGGAACTGATGGCCAGGTCTTCGGGCCCGTCGGCCGCAAGATCCAGGTAATGCTTGGGCGTGATTTCGGACGCCAGCGGAATTTCTTTGAAGAAGCGGCCGGCGAGCAGAGGGGAATCGACCAGCATTTCCAGCGAGAGCGGTTCGTAATGGATGGTGTTCCCTGCCCTGCCGGTTTCGGTGAGCGCGGTGGCGGATTTCCAGCCTTCGGGCAAGGTGATGGAGGGCTCGAAGAGCACGTCCTTAGAAGGCAGGCCGGCGGGATACAGCGTGAATTCGTTCCAACTGATGATGGCCAGGTTGGGGCCTGTGGATGCGCCAGCGGAAAAGCCGGTGGGCTGGGCGGTGGCCAGAAAATCCGCGTTTGCGCTGATCTCCGTCACGCCTTCCGGGACGCTGAGATGAAAGGCAAACATATTGACATCGTCGCGCTTCCAGTGGATGCGCTGGCCGTTGCCAACAAAGACGAGTCCGGCCAGATTGTCGATGGGGCCGGTTGGGCCGTGTTCGCCGGGAATCCATTCGGGATACATCAGCGTCAAAGGGCCGGGCTTGACGGGGATGACCAGGTGCGCGCGCAGGATTTTGCGCGGCGCGTCGGTGATGTCCAAATTGAGCTGGATGGGCTTTTGGGCGAGGCAAAGAGCGCTGAAGAGGAGAAGATAGAAAGTGAACTTCAATCTTCATGATAAGAAAGCCGGTGGCAATATCTGGTCCCTGTTCATAAAGTCCGGCGATGATGACGAGCTGCTTTGCGCGGAGCTGTGGGAATTCGGCACGCTGGGCCTGGAAGAAACGGGCGAAGGGCTGCTGGCGTATTTTGAGGATTCGGTGGGCCTGGCGGATATTCGCCCTGTCCTGGCGGGGCGGGAATTTACCGTGCAGCGGGATTTGCCGCCGGTGACGGTGGAGGAAGCGGACGACCGCGACCCGATTTTGATTGGCAAACGGTTTGTGCTGACGCCGGCGCACCGCATTGTGCTGCCGATAGACGCGGCCATGGCGTTTGGCAGCGGCCGCCATGAAACCACGCAGCTCTGCCTGGAGGCGCTGGAAAATGTCGTGCAGCCGGGGCAAACTGTTTATGACGTGGGCTGCGGATCGGGAATTCTGGCTTTGGCGGCGCTGAAACTGGACGCCGGGCTGGTGATTGCCTCCGATATCGACGAAGCGGCCCTGGCGGTGGCGCGGCGGCATTTTCCGGGCCCGCTGTTTGCGGGCTCAGCCGACTGCTTTTCCAGCCAGTCCGCCGACGTTGTTTTGTCCAATATCACCGGTGCGGTGAACGACCACATTGCGTTTGACCTGAAGCGCATTGTGAAGGCAGACGGAGTTGTGATTGTTTCCGGGTTCACCGGAGAGACCGCGCCTTTGCGTTTCAAAGCGAAACAGACGCTGAAACTGGGCGAGTGGGAATGCTGGATCTGTGACCCAGATGACGTTACGGTTTACGAGCCAGCGGGGGACGCAAACAGGCATAAAACACAGTGGTGGCTCTAAAAGGCATGGCATTTTTACCGATACGCTAATTTGACAGGTAATAATTTCCTATGCCTGGTACTAAACAGGGGCTAAGGAGATTCTTTAACTTATGTCAATAGTTATAGTTGATCTTAAGGGGCAACATGGTTGTGAAATTGCGTTGTAAACGGCATGAACGATAGGTTTTCCCGTCTCACGGTTCGCGTCAAGCTAGTTGATTTGAATCACAATGGCGGTCCGTCCAGAACATCGACGCCGCGCGGTTCTGGGCATTCTGTTTCCGCTCTGGTGGGTTCGTCCACAGAGCAGCCAGGCCGGCTTCGTGCAGTGGGCATTGAAGCGGGCATTTCCATTGACCCCCCGCTGGCGGACAGCCAAGCGGGCGAGATTTGCATGAAGGACCAGCGCACGGTCCCGTTTGCGGATTTTGAAAACCACATTGAGACGTGCCAGGAGTGCGCCAACCGCGTGGATTTGCAACTGGACTTTATTGAGACGCTGGAAGTGGCCATGTTCCAGCGGCAGGCTGAGCCGGAATCTTCCAAAATTCATGGCGCGCTGCTGATTAGCGCGCCGAAGCTGAACTTCGCCATTTGCGGCGAGATTGATATTTAGCGCAGACCACTTCAACCCCACCTCCCCCAGGTTTCCTTTTCATCCCGATCACTTCAAGATCTTGCAATTTCTCCCATAACCGCCCTAGTGGCGCGCACATAATCGTCCGGCGAAAGCACAATTTGCGTTCCGCGCACTCCGGCTGAAACGGAGATGACGTCGAACAGAATGGCGGTTTCGTCCAAAAAGACGGGGTACTCTTTTTTTGCGGCCAGGGCGGTGACGCCGCCGCGGATGTAGCCGGTGAGGGGCGTCACTTCTTTGAGCGGGGCCATTTCCATTTTGCGGTTGCCGCTGAGCTTGGCCAGGGCTTTCAGGTCGAGTTCGGAATCACCCGGGACCACGGCGAAACAAATTCCTTCGCGGTCGCCCTTGACCAGCAGAGTTTTGAAGACTTGCTCCGGCGGGAGGCCGATTTTCTGGGCGACGATTTCGGCCTGCAAATGCTCCGGATCCACTTCGTATTCGCGCAGCTCGAACGAAATCCCCATTTCTTCCAGGATGCGCACCGCGTTGGTCTTCATGCTTAAAGAACAGTCTACTTATGGCTGCTGGCGCCGCTGGAATGACTTGCGCCGCTTCCGCCGCCAGAACGGGACGCGCCGCTGTGGCTGGATGATCTTCCGCTGCTTCCGCCGGAACGGGATGCGCCGCCAGATGACGCGCGGTTGCTGCTGACGCGGACTTGGTTGTGGCTCACGGCCCTGGCTTGCATGGTGCGTGAATTTGTGCCGCGCCGAGACAAGACAGAGACCTGCTGGCTGCTTCGCATCTGCTGCTGGACGCGCGGCGTGCCGGCCACGAAATTGACAACCGGCGGGTGTTTGGGATCGATGGGGACTTCCCGGGTGGAACCAAGGCCAAACCAGCGCGCCGGTCCTATAGGATGCGGCCCGTTTCCCCAATGGCCGCCGCGCATCACCGTGCAAACGACAACGGGAGCGCTTCCCGCCAAACCGGCTGGGTAATAACCCCATCCGTACGGGCTGAAAAATGTTTGCTGCGGCAGCCAGGCCCAGGTGTCGAACAGGTCATAGAAGAGCCAGCCGGTCTGATTCTGTCCGCTGAGTCGGGAAGTCAGCGCAGCCTGGTAGCTGGCGGCTGCTTCGTATTGAGAACGAACGCTGCTCCAGGCGTAAAGCTCATCCGCTTCGTCCAGATTCATTTTTTCCGACCGCAAAGGCACGACCAACTGCGTCTGGTGGTTCTTGCCGAGCTTGATGGTTTGGGTGCCGAGTGTGACATCCAGCGATCCGGAGTAAACGGCGGCAGTGTTGGAGCGGATCCGGTACAGGCCGTTGGCATTGATGGTGATGACGGCACCGCTGGCGGTGACTGACACCTGGGACCCGCGGATTATGCCGACGGCTTCGATCATGGCCTCGCCTTGAAGCAGTTCCAGGCGCGTATCAACCAATGACGGCGTCAGCATGCGGATTTCGCTCGAGTCACCCAGACGCAGAAAGACGCCGGGCATCAGCAGAATTTCCGCTTTGCCGGTCCCGGTGGAAAAGGTTTCCCCGGCATTGATAAAGGCGCGCGGCCTGGCGCTGGCATCGCCTTCGACATAGTTGACCAGCCCAGGCCGGGCGGAAAGTGTTTGAGTTTGTGCCAGCGCCCCATTCGCCGCCGCCAGCAAGGCCAGCATTCCCGTGATGATTTTCATTTGTGCCTCCATTTTCACCCTCATATGCGGAAATGAGCATGAAAAACTTCAATGCTTCGTGATAAATTTTTCTCAGGCTGGTTTGCTCAGGGTGGAGGGGACTGGGGGGCATTTTTCTCTGACAAGCGAAGTCACTGTACTGCTTCAAGCCTTGGGACGCGGGGAAGAAGCCGCGCTGGATCAGCTTGTGCCGCTTGTCTATTCAGAGCTTCACCGGCTGGCGCATCATTACATGCGCGACGAACGTCCGGGACACGCTTTGCAAACCACGGCGCTGATTAACGAAGCGTATCTGCGGCTGGCGGGCGCGAAGCTGGAAGCTTGTCCGGACAGGAATTACTTTCTGGGTGTTTGCGCGCGCGTCATGCGCCAGATTCTGGTGGATTGGGCGCGTTCTCAGCAGGCATTGAAACGGCAGGGCGGCCTGAATGCACTGGAGTTAAGGGAAGCGCTGACGCCTTCGCCTGGGTCGCATACTGGGACGCATCCAGAACTGCCGGCGCTTGATGAAGCGTTGCAGGCTTTGGCGGCAGTGGATGAGCGCAAGGCGGAGATTGTGGAGATGCGATTTTTTGGCGGCTTCAGCGTTTCAGAAATTGCGCAGACCCTGGGCGTGTCCGAGGGCACGGTGGCGCGCGACTGGACCATTGCCAAAGCGTTTCTGCGGCGGCACTTGAGCGGCGCCTGAACCTGACCATGGAGCGTGAACGCTGGGTGAAAGTGGAGGGCCTGTTGCAGTCGGCGCTGGATCAGCCGCCGGCCGAGCGCGCGGCGTTTCTCAATGAGGCTTGTTCGGGGGATGCCGAGTTGCGGACCGAAGTGCAGTCACTTCTGGATGCCGGTGATGACAATTTTCTGGAGGTTCCGGCGCTCAATCTCGCCGCCCAAAGCCTGGCAGAGGGAAAGAAAGACTTGATTGGCGCGCAGGTGGGTCCCTACCGCATTCTTGAGCCGATTGGGGCGGGCGGCATGGGTGAAGTTTTTCTGGCGCAAGACGGCAGGCTGGGCAGGCGGATTGCGCTGAAAATTCTTCCGGCTGAGTTTGCCGCGGATGCCGGGCGGGTGCGGCGTTTTGAATTGGAGGCGCGGGCGGCTTCCGCGTTAGATCATCCTAATGTGCTGGTGATTCATGATGTCGGCGTTCACGAAGGCCTTCCATTCATCGCATCGGAATATTTGGAAGGGGAGACGCTTCGGGACAGGCTAACAGCGGCCTCGCTGCCCATTGCCAAAGCCGTCGAGTTTGGAATTCAGATAGCGCGTGCGCTGGCGGCGGCACATGAGAATGGCATTCTTCACCGTGACTTGAAGCCGGAAAATATTTTCGTCACTTCCGAAGGACGCATCAAGATACTGGATTTCGGGCTGGCGAAGCTGACGGCCAGTCACCCGGATGCCACGGAGGCGGGGATGATTATGGGCAGCGCTGGCTATCTTTCACCGGAGCAGATACGCGGGCAGGAGGCAGTCCGGAGTTCCGATATTTTTTCGTTTGGATGCGTCCTTTATGAGATGGTGACAGGCCGGCGGGCCTTTTCGAAGAATTCGAATGCAGAGACCATGGCGGCGATTCTGCAGGAGGAGCCGGCCGCTTTGCAGAATGTGCCGGCTGGGTTGATCCGGGTAATAACTCATTGCCTGGAGAAATCGCCCTCGGACCGGTTCTACTCGGCCCGTGACTTAGCTTTTGCTTTGGAGGGGTGCCTGACGCCGGTGACGGAGTTAGCGCCGGTGAAGAGGAACAGGCTGGGCTGGGCGGCGGCAGCGCTTGTGATCATTGCCTCCGCGCTGCTAATGACTCGCAAGACTCCGACAGCTCCGGTAGTTCGTTTTGAAATTCCCATCCCGGGCGAACCGGTTACCGGCAGTCCGGCATTGAGCATTTCCCCCGATGGAAAACAAATTGCATTTCTGGCGATGGGGCCGAAGAACAAACCCATTCTTTGGACGCGCGCTATTGATTCCACAACTCCGATTCCGGTGGCCGGAAGCGAAGATGCGCAATATCCGTTCTGGTCCGCCGACAGCCGCTACCTTGCCTATCATGCCGGCGACAAGCTGAAGGCTCTGGAGCTGGCGACAGGAGGGCAGCGGACTATCTGCACCATTCGCGGCAATGTGAACGGAGCCTGGAACGCCGATGGCGTGATTCTGCTAAGCACGGGCGGCGGGCCGCTGATGCGTGTGGATTCCGATGGCGAGCATCTGGGCCCTTTGACCAAGCTGGATGCGGCGCATGGGCAGCGCGGGCATTGGTGGCCTTGTTTTCTTCCGGACAACCGGCATTTTCTTTACACGGTGAACGGCAGCACGCTGGAGAGCAGCGGGCTGGTTGCTGGATCTTTGGACAGTGGCGAGAGCAAGCGCCTGGTTCCCGGCATTGTCACGAACGCGAGTTATCTGCCCGACGGGTATTTGCTCTACACGCGCGACGGAAGCCTTTTTGCGCGGCCTTTCAATGCGTCGCGCCTGGAGTTCAGCGGAGGCGAAGTCCCCGTTATGGAAAAACTGAAGGCTTATTACGGTTACATGGCTTTCTCGGTGTCACGGAATGGAACGCTGATTTATCGCACGGGCGCGCAGGGGCGTTTCAAGCTGGCTTGGTTCGACCGCGCAGGCAAGCAACTGGCATCGGGCGAGCAACAAAAATGGGCGTCGGGCATCCTGCCTCTTTCGCCAGCGCTGTCGCCGGATGGCAACATGCTGGCCACGGTGCAGTATCGAGCCACTGACGGCGGCTACGGAATTTGGCTGAGCGCGCTGAACCGGGCTGATGTGGAGTATCCGGTAACCACCACGAGGAACGCCGAGTATCCGGTCTGGTCGCCGGATGGAAGGCAGATTGCGTATTCAGCTTCGCCGAATGGCGGGGCTCGGGACTTGTTTGTGAAATCAATAGGCGGAGATGACATCGGAACGCTGATTTATCATTCCGAGCGCGATAAGTGGCCGCTGGATTGGTCTTCCGACGGACGTTATCTGGTCTTCTCCATGAATGACGACCAGAGGCGCTCGAGTTTGTGGGTGACATCCATGGTGGAGAAGACCATGCCGAAGCCGATTCCGGGCACGCCGTCGGATGTGAAAGAGGCGCGGCTGTCTCCCGATGGAAAGTGGATCGCCTATGCATCCGAGCAGTCAGGAACTTCCATTATTTTTGTGCAGGATTTCCCGAAAGAAGAGAGCCGGATTCCGATTTCGGGGCGTGGCGCGAGCAATCCGCAATGGAGCCGCAAAGAGAATGAATTGTTTTATCTGTCGGGCCAGAATGAGCTGGTTTCGGTGCCGGTGCGGGAAGACGGAAGCCTGATAGCGGGTGTTCCGCAGGTGCTTTTTAAGACTCAGATAGTGGGCGTCAATCCCTACGCGATAGCGCCGGACGGGCAGCGATTTCTGATGCAGATTCCGGCCGACAACTCCGCTGGAGCGGTGATTGCAGTGGTGCTGAATTGGGCCGGAACGCTTCAGCGCGCGCCGTAGAAGTAATAGTTTTCTTGGCAGGGCGCCTTTGACAAGATTTTAGACATCGAATTGAATACCTTGCGCCAAGGGAAGCTGGCGACCGTAGTTTACGGTGTTGGTGGCGCGGCGCATGTATTGCTTCCAGGCGTCGGAGCCGGACTCGCGGCCGCCGCCGGTTTCTTTCTCGCCTCCGAAGGCTCCTCCGATTTCCGCGCCGGATGGGCCGATGTTGACGTTGGCGATGCCGCAATCGGAGCCGGCGGCGGACAAGAATTGCTCGGCTTCGCGCAGGTCGTTGGTGAAAATGGCGGAGGCCAAGCCTTGCGGCACGTCGTTTTGCAGGCGGATGGCTTCGTCGAAGCTGGCGTACTTGAGGACATATAGGATGGGCGCGAAGGTTTCGTGCTTGACGGTGGCGTCTTGCTCGGTGATCTCCACCAGGGCGGGGCGGGCGTAACAGCCGTTGGAGTAAGTTATCTGCTGGCCACCGGTGATGACTCCTGATGATTCTTGAAGCGCGCGCTGCATGGAGTCCAAGGCGCGCGAGTCAATCAGCGGACCCACCAGGGTGCCGGTTTCTCTGGGGTCTCCGACTGAGACGGACGCATAGACTTTCTTGAGGCGAGTTAGCAAATCGTCATAGATGCTTTGGTGAACAATTAACCTTCGGAGGCTGGTGCAGCGCTGGCCGGCGGTGCCCATGGCGGAAAAGGCGATGCCGCGGACGGCTAAGTCGAGGTCGGCGGAAGGGCAGACGATGGCGGCGTTGTTTCCGCCTAACTCCAGAATGGATTTTGCGAAGCGCTGGGCGAGAAGCGGACCCACCACGCGGCCCATTTTGGTGGAGCCTGTGGCTGAGACCAAGGGAACGCGCGCATCGCGGACGAGAAGTTCGCCGGTGGCGATGCCTCCGAGGAGGAGACCGGAGAGGCCTTCGGGCACGGCTCCGAATTTTTGCGCCGCGCGCTGGAACAGGGATTGCGTGGCGAGCGCGCAGAGCGGAGTTTTTTCAGACGGCTTCCAAACGCAGGAATTGCCGCAGACCAGAGCCAGCGCGGCGTTCCAGCTCCAGACGGCGACCGGGAAATTGAAGGCGGAGATGATGCCGACCACGCCCAGCGGATGCCAGGTTTCCATCATGCGATGGCTGGGGCGCTCCGTGGCGATGGTGAGGCCGCATAGCTGGCGCGAGAGGCCGGCCGCGAAGACACAGATGTCGATCATTTCCTGAACTTCGCCCAGGCCTTCGCTGACGATTTTTCCGGCCTCCAGGGTGACCAGGCGGCCGAGCGCTGTCTTGGCGGCGCGCAGCTCTTCACCCAGCAGGCGCACCAATTCTCCGCGCTGCGGCGCGGGAACCAGACGCCATTCTTCAAAAGCTGTGCGCGCCCGCGCGATGACCTGGCTGGCTGCGGCATCCTCATGCCAGCGCAGTTCGGCAATCTCTTCGCCTGTGATGGGGCTGTAAACTTTTGCGCCTCCGCCCGTGTGGGCGGTGAGATCGACGCCCAGCTCAGCGAGGAGTTCGCCGGTTTCCTGCAAGACCGTTTTCATCATTTACAATGCTACGTCGCTATCCTGTATAGGACAGGCTCATGAGCAAAGATTCGTATGACGTGGTAATCGCCGGAGCCGGCATTATTGGAGCAGCCTGCGCGGCGGAATTGGCGGAAGCGGGGATGCGCGTGGCGGTTGTGGAGCCCGCGATGATTGGCGGCGGCGCGACTGCGGCAGGGATGGGGCACATTGCCGTGATGGATGATTCGCCGGAACAGTTTGCGCTTACGCGCTATTCGCAATTGCTTTGGAAGGCGCTGATTCCAGAGCTGCCGGAGGATGCGGAGCATTTGCCATGCGGCTCGCTTTGGATTGCGGCGGATGAGCTTGAGATGGCTGAGGTGCAGCGCAAGTTCGCGTTTTATTCGGAGCGCGATGTGCCGGTGGAGGTGCTGGATGCACAGTCTTTGGCGGAAGCGGAGCCGAATTTGCGCGCGGGCATGGCGGGCGCTTTGCTGATGAGTGACGATGCGGTGGTTTATTCGCCGAACGCCGCGCGGTGTCTGGCGGCGAAGGCCAAGCGTCGCGGCGCGGAGTTTTTTCTGGGGATTTCTCTGTCTGCCTTTGCCAGGAATTGCGCGCGCTTGAGCAATGGCGAGGAACTGGCTGCGGAATGGATTGTGCTGGCGAACGGGACGGCCGCGACCAGCCTGGTGTCCGGGTTGCAGATGCAGCCGCGCAAGGGGCATTTGCTGATTACGGACCGGTATCCGGGTTTTGTGAATCATCAGTTGATTGAGTTGGGATACCTGAAGAGCGCGCATTCGGTGAGCTCGGATTCGGTGGCTTTTAATGTGCAGCCGCGCCGCACGGGGCAGTTATTGATTGGCTCGTCGCGCCAGTATGGCAGCCATGAGCCGGCGGTGGAGTTGGAGATTCTTTCCAGGATGCTGGCGCGCGCGGTGGAATATATGCCGGGGATTGGCGGACTGCAATCGATTCGGACTTGGACCGGGTTTCGCGCGGCCACTCCCGACAAGCTGCCGCTGATTGGGCCGCATCCTGATTTTGATTATTTGTATCTGGCGACCGGGCATGAGGGGCTGGGAATCTCGACTTCGCTGGCCACGGCCAAGATTCTGGCGGATCAATTGCTGCGGCGGGATCCGAGCATTGCCTTGGCGCCTTATCTGCCTTCACGAGTGATGCAGCATGCCTGACATCGAGATTTTTGTGAATGGGCATGCGGTGAAAGCAACTCCAAAGACATCGGTAGCGGCGGCGGTTGTTCAGAGCGGTGCTGTTGCGTTTCGGAGGTCGGTAACTGGGCAGCCGAGGGCGGCGCTTTGCGGCATGGGGATTTGTTATGAGTGCCGGGTGAGCATTGATGGCGTGACGCATTCGAAAAGCTGCCAGATTCTGTGCGAGTCCGGCATGAGGGTTGTCACTGGATGAAGCATTACGAGGTCATTATTGTCGGCGCGGGGCCGGCTGGCATTGCGGCTGCCAAAGCGGCTTCGAAAACCGAGGCTTCCGTGCTGGTGATTGATGACAACCATGGCGCTGGAGGGCAGATCTGGCGCGGGTCTGAGATCGAGCTGCCGTGCGAGTTTCTGTCTGCGGCGCGAGTGATTGACGGCGATGCGGGCAAGAGGCAGATTACCGTTGAGAGGTCTGGAGTTTTCAAGCTTTCGTACACAAAGCTGATTCTGTGTACGGGGGCGCGCGAGTTGTTTCTGCCGTTCCCTGGCTGGACGCTGCCGAATGTTTTTGGCGTGGGCGGATTGCAGGCGCTGGCTAAGTCGGGGCTGGATGTTCGCGGGAAACGGATTGTGGTGGCGGGCTCAGGGCCGCTGTTGTTGGCGGTTGCGGCGTATTTGCAGGATCATGGCGCGATTGTTCCGGTGATTGCCGAGCAGGCATCTTGGACGAGCCTGGCTCAGTTTGGGGTTGCGCTTCTTCGGCATCCGGCGAAGGTTAGACAGGCTTTGGCGCTTGGGAGGCCGCTGCGCTATTTGCCGAATAGCTGGGTCACAAAGGCTTCGGGAGTGGAGAAGCTGGAAGCAGTAACCTTCCAAGATGGCCGGGAAGAGCGGTGCGATTATCTGGCGATTTCCTATGGTTTTGTTCCCAATACCGAGTTAGCGCAGCTTATGGGATGCCGTTTGAACGGCGCGTTTGTTGCGGTGGATGAGCAGCAGCAGACTTCGGTTCCTGGAGTTTACTGCGCGGGAGAGCCGACTGGGCTGGGCGGCGTGGATGAGTCATTGTTAGAGGGCGAGATTGCGGTAACGGGCAACCGTGACCGGACTAAGACAAGTCATTTTTCGCGGGCTTTGAACAAAGCATTCTCATTGCGGCCTGAGTTGAAGACGCTGGCGCAGCGGGAAACCATTGTGTGCCGATGCGAGGACGTGACGCTGGGGCGTGTGCAGGAGGCCAGGTCGTGGCGCGAGGCCAAGCTTCATTTCCGCTGCGGCATGGGACCGTGCCAGGGACGCATTTGCGGGCCCATTGTGGAGCACTACTTTGGCTGGACTCCGGAATCCGTGAGGCCGCCTATCTTTAGCACGAAACTGGAAAATCTGATTGCTCTGAAGGAGACCACTTACTGATGACTATGAACTGGCAAGGCGTGATGCCCGCTATGACGACGGCGTTTGACTCGAACCTGGAGGTGGACCATGCGTTTGTCGCCAAGCATGCGGCGTGGCTGATTGACAAGGGCTGCACGGGCATTGTGGCGCTGGGGTCTTTGGGCGAGGGCGCGACGCTGACATTCGATGAAAAGATGGCGATTTTGTCCACCATTGTGAAGGCACTGAATGGCCGCGCGCCAGTTGTGGCGGGAGTTTCGGCGCTGAGCACGGATGAAGCGGTGCGGATTGCCAAAGGCGCGGCGGAAGCAGGCTGCAGCGGGTTGATGGTGCTGCCGCCCTATGTGTACCTGGGCGACTGGCGCGAAACCAAGGCGCATGTCGCGGCAGTATTGGAGGCGACGCCGCTTTCGTGCATGCTGTATAACAATCCGGTGGCTTACACGATTGATTTTGTTCCCAGCCAGGTTCTGGAGTTAGCCTCCGAACATGCCAACTTGAACGCTATCAAAGAATCGAGCGCGGATGTGCGGCGGATTGCGGCGCTGCGGTCGATTATGCCTGCGGATTTCGCTCTGATGGTGGGCGTGGATGATGCGATTGTGGAATCGATCTATATGGGCGCGCGGGGCTGGATTGCGGGGCTGGTGAATGCGTTCCCGAAGGAATCGGTGGAGTTATTCAACCTCGCCACGAATGGGGAACGGGAAAAGGCGTTTGAGTTGTATCAGTGGTTCCTGCCTTTGCTGAGGATGGATGTGGTGCCTAAGTTTGTGCAGCTGATTAAGCTGGTGCAGGAAGAAGTGGGCATGGGCAGCGCGCGTGTGCGAGCGCCGAGGTTGACGCTGGGAGGCGCGGAGTTAGCGGAAGCGAAGGAGATTGTGGCCACGGCGCTGGCTTACAGCTTGACATCGAATGCAAGCCGCTGAATGGCTTCGCTGACTTTTGCGTTGCCAGCTTCTATCTGAGCATCGAGATCTTCGATCTCTTTTTGGAGCGTGGCGAGGCGACTTTCCTGATCATTTAATTGCTGGGTGTAGCGCTGCAGCAGGGGCTTCTCTTCGGGGGTCCCTTTCAGCGCCTTAATGTTTTCACGGAGGCGCTGCTGGTCGTCGAAGATCTTCTGGGTCTCGTCGTCTCGCGCGTTCTTTTTTTCATCCAGATCGGAGACGGCCAACTTCTGCTTCAGTATGTCCTGCAAGGCGTTGCGAATGCTGCCGTCGATGGAGTGCTGGGTGGTGAACAAGGCTAACTGGTTGGAATCGATATTGGAGATGGAGTAGCTGGTGCGCGTGGGGCGGGCTTCTTCGACAATGAGCGAGGCGGTTTGCTTGGGCTCGACGGTGAGGCGGAAGCGCATCCAATCGGCGGTGGTTTCGGAGGGTTTTACATCGCTGCGCAGCTCATAGCCTGCGCGCACGGGGTGTTCCACGATAATGGTCCGGGTGTTGGAATCTTCGTTGCGGAAGGTGTAGGTTTTCTTTTCGCGGAGTTCGTTTTCCTGAGTCATGATGCCCTTGGCAACGACGACGCGCGAGACTCGCTCATTCTCGGAGCCTTGCTTGGAGCTGGCGTTGACGGCTAAGTCGGTGGCGTAAGAGAGCAGCCGCTTTTCGCCGGGGCGAATGGGTTCGAAAATGCCTTCGCCGGCGAAGGTTTCATCTTCCAGGACGCTGACGCTTCCGCCATCGAGTGTTAAGCCGGTGTTGTTGGTGATCCAGACGGCGCGCTGGGGTCTTGGAATGCCGTTGCGGTCGTTCCAGATGGAGACCTTTTCGGCGGTGATGGGTGCTTGCGCGATGGGCACGAGAGCGGATTTGTTTTTCAGGATGGTGATGGGGTCTTTGAGTTTGTACTCGAAGAGGTCGCCCAAGGCTTGACTCGTGGTGGCAGGCTGGAAGGCCGAGCGGCCTGGAGGTTCGCGATAGACACCACCGCCACTTCCGCCGCCGGAACCGGTTCCCAGACGCGCGCCGCCTAAATTGGCGCTTCTTCCCAGAGTTCGGCCGCTTCCGGTGTTTCTGGCTGAGCTTACGGATGCACTCTCAGAATTGAGCGCCGGCGCGCTGGCCGTCACCTCGACGCTCTGGGCCGCGCTCCCCACCTGCAAGACTGCATTCTGCTGAAGCGGTGTTCCTGGCGTTGAATTCAGGTTGCTGATGGAAGCTATCTGAAAACCAGGTGATTGCACCTGAAGGTGAAGTATCCCGCTGGGCAGGGATTGAAACGCATAGGCGCCGCTGGCGTTTGTCGCCGTTTGCGCGATCAAGGTATCGCTGGCATCGAGTACTCTGACCATGGCTCCTGAAATTGCGGCTCCCGATGGGTCGCGCACGATTCCGCTCAGTTGCGCCGATCCGGTCATGAGGGTTGCTTCGTAAGTCTGGGGCGTGGTAGAAACCGTGTCGGGCAGTCCAATGGTTGGGCGCTGGGCGTAATAGGGCTGAGAGAGATTCTGGATGAAGGATTGCGGCGCGCCAGCGACGAGGGATAACTCGACGTTGTTCCAATCCTCTCCCACGACGTTATCGACAATGGCCCAGCCTTGCAGCAGCGGACCTTTTTCGGATTTCGAATTCAGCACCAGCCGATAAGTGGATTTCCAGACCGGAACCTCGCTGATGTAACTCACGTAGAGCGACCTATCGCCGGAGCCTTCGGTGGAGATGACCATGTTGCGAACGTCGGCTTCGCGTTCCGCCGACACCAGGTTGAGATAGCGATCCAGCCTTCCGGCCAATCCCGGCTCCAGCAGGCGGACCGAAAAAGAGGGGGATAACTCGGTTGTTCGGAGTTCGCCGTTGTCGGTTATCAGAGACAGGTAATCCACCTCAACGGTGGCGTTGACGATGATGCGAGTTTTTTTCTCGACGCTGAGCAGGCGTCCAGAAATGACGGAGGTCCCGTTCTTGATCTCGATTCGGGTTCCTCGCAAGGCACCCAGGACTTCAGCCAGAGTGGCGTCGTCGCCAATGGGCAGGCGCAGGTCGCCTAACTGGCGATTCACGGGCGCGGATGTGCCGTATGCCACTCCAGCAATGCGCCCGCCGTTCAAATCAAGAACGGTCAGTGACTTCAGCACATCGTTCAACTGGCCGGAGGTGAATGAAACCGTGACAGACTCGTTGCCATGAACGCTGCCGACGTGCTCGAAATAGCCGACGCCGTTTTTGAACAGCACCACTCGCTTGACTGGCAGTTTGCCGATGGCGGGCTTGTCTTGAGCTGCCAGTGAGACAGAAAAGAGAGCGCAAATCGCAATAAGTCGCATTGAGAGCATATTAAGTGACCGGACCTGGAGCAAAGGGTATCAAGGCGTTGCCTAATCCCCAATGCTCAGCCCAGGTTTTCTTTCCGCTGGCTACTTCCAGCATGAGGTGAAATAATTGCCAGCCGATTTGTTCAATAGTTGACTGGCCGGTGGCGATTGGGCCGGCGTCGAGGTCAATCAAGTCGTGCCATTTTTCGGCGAGGGCGGTTTGGGAGGAGACCTTGATGACGGGAACCAGCGAGAGGCCGTAGGGAGTTCCTTCACCGGTGGTGAAGACATGGAGGTTCATGGAGGCTAGCTGCTGGGTGCCGCAGATAAAATCGCTGGCGGGCGTGGCGGCGAAGACAAGACCTTTGGCAGTTACCTTTTCTCCATGGGTGGCGACGGCGCGGATGGCGGTGGTTCCGGCTTTGGCGATGGAGCCAAGCGCTTTCTCGACAATATTGGCCAGGCCGCCGCGCTTGTTGCCGGGCGTGGGGTTGGCGCTGCGGTCCGCGCCGCCTTTTGCGAGATAGTCGTCATACCATTTCATCTCGCGCAGGAGGGCGCGGCCCACATCCACGTTCAGCGCGCGGGGAGTTAGCAGGTGAACGGCATCGCGCACTTCTGTCACCTCCGAGAGATAGACAGATGCGCCAGCTCTGACTAATAGGTCGGACGCGAAGCCGACGGCGGGGTTACAAGTCGCTCCAGAAAAAGCGTCGCTGCCGCCGCATTGCAGGCCGACGGATAAGTCAGACGCAGGGCAGGGTTCGCGGCGGCGGTGATTTAGCTCCTCCAGACGCTTTTCGGCAGCGCGCATAATGGCCGCGACGCTGGCGGCGAAGCCTGGCTCATCTTGCAGGCGAATGACGCTGAGTTCTTCGAGGATTGGCAGGTCAGTTGAAAAGAGGCGGCGAGGCTGGAGTTTCTCGCAGCCGAGGCTAACCATCAAGGGACGCGCGCCCATGTTGGCGTGGAGGCTGATGTGCTTCAGCGTAGATATTGGAATTTCCGCGCCGGGGGCATTGATGGCGACGCCGCAGCCATAGCCATGGGTGATGGCGACCACGCCGTCCACGTTGGGGTAGCGCGGCAGGAGTTCCGACCGGATGCGCTGCGCGGCATATTCAACGGTGGCGGCCACGCATTGCACGGTGGTGGTGAGGCCGAGAAGGTTGCGCGTGCCGACGCTGCCATCGGGATTGCGGTAGCCCTGGAAGGTGAAGCCTGGAAGCGGCGCGGGATCTGGCGGGACGCGCGTGGCGAGTTCCATTTGATCCAAGGGCGGGGCGGCGGGCAGCGAGATGAAGTCTTCGCGGACCCATTGGCCCGCAGGCACGGCGCGCGTGGCCAGGCCGATGGCTTGGCCGTAGCGGATGACGGGTTCGCCGGCCGAGATTTCGCGCAGGGCTATTTTTTGGGCCTGGGGAATGGGGCCGTCCGGGTCAACGACGATGGCGACGTTGTCGCGAAGATGAACGAGAATGCAATTCGGGGCCAAGGCGCATTCTATCTTCTGTGAATGGCCTCAAGCGCAAATGGCCTCAAGCGAAGAGAGATAAACTGTAGGCACTGACTTTTGAAGGAGTCTCTGTTTGATTCATCGTTTTCTGGCTGTTGTTTCGATAGCACTTCCGTTGTTCGCGCAAACCTCGCCCCCCAAGAGAGGGTTTGCCGGCGCGGGCGAGGATTACAAGCACTATCCGCCAGAGGTGCTGGAGGCGGGCCAGAAATTCTACACGGCCAATTGCGCTTTCTGCCATGGCGGCGGGGCGAAGGGCGGCGAGAGCGGGCCGGATTTGCTGCGGTCGGTTTTTGTGCTGCATGACGAAAATGGCGAAAGCATTGGCGGCTTTATTAAGGTGGGGCGGCCGGACAAGGGCATGCCGAAGTTCAATTTGCCAGACGATCAGGTGCGCGACATTGCGGCGTTTTTGCATGACCGCGTGCGGCAGGCGGCGGAACGCAGCGGATACCAAATTCTGAACATCGTGGTGGGCGATCCGAAAGCGGGCGAGGCGTATTTCAACGGCGCGGGCGGATGCACCAGTTGCCATTCGGTGGACAAAGATCTGGCGCATGTGGGTTCGAAGTATAAGGACCCGGTGGACCTGCAGCAGAAGATTGTGATGCCCAGGTCGGGACGCGGCAACTCAGGCGGCGCGGGCACGGCGATCACGGTGAAAATTATTGAGCCTTCGGGCGAGACGATGGAAGGCCGGCTGGTTCATATCGACGATTTCTCGGTCACGTTTGCAAACGAGAATGGCGACCGCAAAACGATTGAGCGCGCCAGCGACCAAGTGCCCGCCGTGGAACTGCATGACCCCATGAAGGGGCACCTGGAAATTCTGGGCCGCATCACTGACTCCGACATCCATAACTTAACTGCCTATTTATTGGGGCTCAAATGAAAATTGCATCCTTATTTTTTGCATCCGCGTTCTTGCCGGCCACTTTGTTTTGCCAGATGCTGGACCCGTCCTTGCTGCTGAAGCCGGCCACCACTGCGTGGCCCAGCTACAACGGCGATTATTCCGGCAAGCGCTTTAGCACGCTGGACCAGATCAACCAAGGCAACATTTCGAAGCTGAAGGTGGCCTGGGAATACAAGGTCAACGTGGGCGAAACCCCCGGCGCGATTGTGGGCGGCGAAGGCAAGCCGACCTCGGTTCCGAATGACAAAGACATTTCGGGCAACAGCGTGAAGGCGACTCCGCTGCTGGTGGGCGGCGTTCTTTATTTCACCACTCCAGACAACACGTGGGCGGTGGATGCGAAGACGGGCAAGGAGATTTGGCATTACTTCTGGCGCACGCTGGGCGGCATTCACATTGGCAACCGGGGCGTGGGCATGTATGGCAACTGGCTGTTTTTTGAGACGCCGGATAACTACCTTGTTTCGCTGGATGCCAAGACAGGGAAGGAACGCTGGCACACCGAGATTGCGGATGTGAAGGAGGAATATTTCTCGACGTCGGCTCCGATTGTGGTGGGCAACCACATTATTGTCGGCACGGGCGGCGATTCGCTGGACGTTCCGGGATTTTTGGAATCGCATGATCCGGAGACGGGCAAGATTCAGTGGAAGTGGTGGAGCGAGCCTTTGAAGAAGGGCGATCCTGGTTCGGAGACTTGGCCGGATGAAAACTCCATGCGGCATGGCGGCGGCATGACTTGGATTCCTGGGACTTATGATCCGGACCTGCATCTCTACTATGTGGGCACGGGGAACCCGAATCCCGTGATGGCGGGGCAGAGCCGCAAGGGTGACGATCTCTATACCTGCTCGATTGTGGCCTTGAATGTGGACACGGGCAAGATGGCCTGGTATTTCCAGACGTCGCCGCATGACACGCATGACTGGGACGCGGCGCAGACGCCGGTGCTATTTGACGCCGAGATTGACGGCAAGCCGAGGAAGCTGATTGCGCAGGCGAACCGGAATGGCTACTTCTTTGTGCTGGATCGCGAGACGGGCAAGAGCATTGTTTCGAAGCCGTATATCGAGACCTTGAACTGGTCGAAAGGCGTGAACGACAACGGCCAGCCGATTCCCAACCCGGAGAAAGATCCGCAAGTGGCGGGCGTTCTGGTGTCTCCTCCGTCTGGAGGCGGGACTAACTGGCCGTCTCCGAGTTATGACCCGGAGACGGAGCTGTTCTATGTCAGCACCTCGGCTATGTACAGCATGTTTTATCTGACCGACACTGATCCGCATCCGGAAGGTTATGGCGCGACGGAGAAGTCTGCGGGCGGTTATGGCAACACGTTGCGGGCGCTGGATTACAAGACCGGGAAACTGGCTTGGCGGCATGACTGGCCAAGCGGGGAAATTTCGGGATTGCTGACGACGGCCGGGAAGCTGCTGTTTTCCGGCGATGGGGCTTCGCACCTGGTGGCTTTTGATCCGGGCAACGGAAAGATTATTTGGCACACCACGCTGGCAGGCAATGTTTCCAATGGTCCGGAGACCTATATGCTGGATGGGAAGCAGTACTTGATAATTGGCGCCGGCCCGCTGCTTTACGCTTTCACGCTGGCGGATTAGGCCAACGCAACCACCATTTTTCCTGAGTTAGCGCCGTGAAAGAGGCCGATAAAGGCCTCGGCGGCGTTTTCAATTCCCTTGACCACGGTTTCTTCGTTGTGCAATGTTCCGGCTTTGACATAGCCGCTGACTTCCTGCAAGAATTCGGGGCGGCGGTTCAGCCAGTCACTCACGATGAGGCCTTTCATGGTGAGGCGCTTGCCGATCATATTTGACAAGTTGGAGGGTCCAGGTTGGGGGGCTTCGTTGTTGTAGGTGGAGATCATGCCGCAAGCAATAATGCGGCCATGAACGCGCAGCGCAGCCAGAGCGGCGAAGAGGGAATCGCCGCCCACGTTGTCGAAATAGACGTCAATTCCGTCGGGCGCGGCTGCATTTAGCAAGTCAACCACGGAACCGGACTTGTAGTTGAAGACTTCATCGAAGCCGCACTTTTCTTTGAGGAGTTTCACTTTGTCGGGCGATCCGGCAGAGCCAATCACGCGGCAGCCGTAAATTTTGGCGAGCTGGCCGGCCACGTTTCCCACCGCGCCCGCGGCACCGGAGATGAATATAACGTCGCCGGCTTTCACTTCCACCAGTTTGAGGCCGGCCCAGGCGGTGAGGCCAGTCATGCCTAGCGTGCCGAGATAGATGGAGAGCGGCTGAATCTCCTGGCTGACGGGCAGTAACTCCTTTGCAGAAGCCGTGAAGCATTCGCGCCATCCGTAGTTGGAGTACACTGCGTCTCCTGGCTTGAAAGCATCGGAGCGCGATTCCACCACTTCGCCCACGGCCGCGCCGGTGAGAGCTTTGCCCAGCTCAAAGGGAGGAATATAGGACTTTTGCTCTTTCATGCGGCCGCGCATATAGGGGTCCACCGAGATAAAGAGATTGCGAACCAAAACCTGGCCTTCGATGGGCGGCGCGATCTCGGTTTCGGCCAGGGCAAAATTGTCCAGAGCGGGCAATCCGGCGGGCCGCGAAACCAGCCGCACTTCTTTGCTCTTGATTGCTGTCATAACCATACGCTACTGCATGCGCCTTTGCCATCATAGGAGGAGCAAAAATGTGGAAGGCCCTGTTTACCCTGCGAACATGCGTGATTGCGCTGCATTTGGCGGTTTTCGGCATCCTGCTGGCGCGCCGGCCGGAAGCAATATTCAATGCGCAGTTCTGGGCCGAGGATGGCGCCATTTTCTTTGCGGACCAGATGCGGGTGGGCTTTTGGCACGCTGTCGTGGTTCCGTATTCCGGCTATCTTCACGTGGTGCCGCGCATTCTGGCGGCGCTGCTGAGCGGCTTCCGCATTTACCGCCTTCCCACGGCCTATGGAGTTTTGAGCGTGCCGATTGCGGCGCTGTGCTGCTGCGCCTTTGCGTGGCCGCGTTTCCGCGTGCTTGTTTCCTCCGATGCTCTGCGCTTCGTGTGCTGCCTGGTGATGGCTTCGGCGCTGCCGGCGGGCGGTGAGCTGATTGGCAGCATCACCAATCTGCAATGGTTTCTGGCGCCGGTGGCGATTCTGATTGCGTTCTCAGGCGAGCCAGACAGCAAAGGCCGGGTGATGCCGATGGCCGCCCTTATCTTGATGGCGCTGATTGGGCTGAGCACGCCGGCATTGTTTGTTGTTTTGCCGCTGTTTCTTTGGCAAATTGCGATGAAGCGAGGCTGGGTGAGATGGAATTCGCTGGCTGTGGTGCTGGCGCTGGGCGTGGAGGTGTTTGAGGTGATCCACACGCATGCCGGAGGCAGCAAGCCGCACTGGAAATTTTCCACTATTCTGATCAGCACGGTTGTGGCAGGAATTTCCAAGTGCATTCTTACGCCCATGCTGGGCGCGCCGATTCTTGCGCAGAATTCGACAAGGGCGATGGTGGCGATGCTGCTTCTGGTGCTGCTGATAGCGCTGCCGCTGCTGGTTGTTTTCGTCATGACGCTGCCGGATTGGCGGCGGCGCTTGATGCTTCTCTCCGCCACGTATATTGGTGCGGCATCGCTGGCTGCGGTGCTGGGCGGGCGGAACCTGGCGGATTCGTATCTTGTTCCCATGGATCTGGCGCATCTGCAAGGGGAGCGGTATTTTTTTCTTGGCAGTTGCCTGGTTCTGTTCATCGCGGCTTTCGCGGCTGATTTTGTGATGAGCCGGATGAGCCATCCGCTGCTGAAGGCTGCTCCGGTGGCGGTTCTGGTGATGGCTTACAGTTATGGCGCGATGCAGAACTTTGCCACTCCTCCGATGGTGGATTTGTACTGGCCGAGTTATGCGAGCGAGATAGAGAAGTGGAATGAGTTACAAAGGCGGAAACAGGTGGTTGGCGGGTTGGATGTTCCCTTGAATCCGCCGCCTTTTCATATGACTTTAGAGCCGAAGGTTTCGGAATGAATGCCTTTCCAATACTTGCATGGACACTGCTGCTGGCTGCGGCCAGCGTGAGCGCTCAGGAACCGGTCAAAGTCGATTTCATGGAGACTGAGAGTCACAAAATCGGTCCTCGCTCCACAATTCGCTCCAAGACCAATGTTGGCCGTGGACAGGAAGGCGTTGATCTCGAAGTCATCACGGATCAATTCGGCAACGTCGAAGAGGCTCAGCCAATTGCCGGGCCGCCAGAGTTCTTCGACGAAGCGATCCAGATTGAATTGAAGAGAAAATTCAAGCCTTTTGAGCAGAACGGCGTCGCCGTCCGCGCCGCGTTTAATGACTACGTGCAAATTCTGCCGCCTGAGCAGTGGCTGGACAAGAATGTGCCGTTCCCGGAAATCAAGAATTGGAGCACCCTCAAGATTCGTTTGGAGCGCACGCCTTGCCTTGGCGGCTGTCCGGTTTACACGGTCGAGATTCGCGGCAGCGGAGACGTCGATTTCAGGGGCGCCTATAACGTGCTGATGACCGGGCATCATCACGGAACCATATCGAAGCAATCTCTGCAAAATCTGGTGGCTGCATTCCGCCGGGCGAACTATCTTTCGCTCCAAGACAGCTATGAAGCGACGGTCAGCGACGTTCCCACTGCCACCTCTTCCATTGAGTTTGACGGCATCCAGAAATCCGTCGTCGACACGCTTGGTTCAGAAGTTGGAATGCCTGACGCGGCAACAAAAGTGGAAGAGGCCATCGACCAATTCGCCGGCGACGAAAAATGGATCAAGGGCAACGCCCAAACCGGCCCCTCCCTGCTTGCGGAGCATTGGGACTTTCAATCTGATTCCGAAGAAAATCGTGAGCTTTTGGCGAACGTGACGGCGTTTCCGGATCTGGTTCGCCTATGGACCGCGAAGACGCCGCCTCCTTTGGGCATGACGAAAAAAGGCACAAGCCCGCTGATCGCCGCGGCGGCTGCTGGAAATTTCGACCTGGTCAAGCGGCTTCTCACGGCCCAGCCAGATGTTGAATCCGCCACGATGACATGCGCGCTGGGCGCAGCCGCCCGCAGCGGCAATCTGCCATTGGCGCAATATCTCATCAGCAAAGGCGCCAACCCTGACGGCGCTTTCTGCCTGGGCAGATACAGTGTGTTGATGAATGCGGCTCTGTCCGGCAAGCCGGAGATGGTGGAGGAGATTCTCACGTACAATCCGGACGTCAATGCCAAGGATTCTCAGCAAGGCCTGACGGCTCTCACCGTTGCGCTGCAACGAATGCCGCAAGGCAGCAACGGCCAGAAGATCGTTCAGCTTCTGATCCGCGCCGGGGCCGATGTCAACATTCAGGACGAAAATCAGAAAGACACGCCGATCTTCTACGCATGCAACAGCGGAAACCCCGAGGCCGTGCGCCTGCTGATTCAGGCGGGCGCGGATGTGAATGCCAGAAACTCGGGAGGCCAGACGGTCTTGATGAACTGTTTCGCCAGCGCGGCCGCATTGAAGCCACTCATCGAAGCCGGCGCCGACCTGGGTCTGAAAGACAGCGAAGGCAAAACAGCCGCAGAATCAGCTCGCGCCTTCGGCAACATTGAAAAAGCGGATTTGCTCGATGCGGCTGAGAAGGCCCAAGCCAAACCGCACCCGTAGCGCGCAAGGGCATATGCGCTTGACTGCATATGCTGTTAAAATCATAATTGTCAATGAAGTGGGTTGTTGGCCTTGATGATGCCTTCGTGCCGGAATACGACGAGCTGGCCGAGGATGTGCGGGATGAGTTGCTGGCGCTGATGCAGACACTTGAAAATTTCGGGCCTTCGCTGACCCGGCCCCATGCCGACACGCTGAATGGTTCGCGTCACGCCAACATGAAGGAACTGCGTCTCAACGCGAATGATGGCGTCTGGCGCTTCGCCTTTGCCTTCGATCCGGAGCGGAAGGCCATCGTTTTTTGCGGCGGCGATAAATCGGGCATCAGCGAAAAACGCTTTTATCGGCGGCTGATTGCGAAGGCCGACAGCCGTTACAGCCTGCATTTGGCAAGACTGAAAGCCGCGCGGCTTGCGGCGGAGAAACAAGAAGAGGGGAAAGGCAGAAAGGGATGAAAACTCTGGATCAGTTGAGAAAAGAACTGTCCCCGGCGCGGCGCAAAAAAATCGACGCGCGCACGGCGCAGCTTGTCGCCGAGGAACTGACTCTGCGGGATCTCCGCAAGGCCCACCGGAAAACGCAGACGCAGGTCGCAAAGGAACTGGGCATGACGCAGGATCAGGTATCGCGGCTCGAACAGCGCAGCGATGTTCTGCTGTCGACGCTGCGCAAATACGTCGAGGGAATGGGCGGGCGGCTTTCGCTGGTCGCTGAGTTTCCTGATCATGAACCCGTTGCGCTGAGGGGCTTCGGCGAATTGGAAGCCGCAGTGCCGGCGTTGGCCGTGCCACCGAAACGTCAGCGGCGGCCGGTGGCTTAGCTGTTGATCATAACCATGGGCGCGGAGATGGAAATCGACGCGGGCGTCATCTCTATGGAGCTTGCGCCGCAGGAGATGGTGACGCCCGACAGCCCGCTGATGGAGATGCTGCCCACGTCGGCTTGAATGGTGATGCTGCCCAGCGATGCCTGGGTGGTGATGCTGCCCATGTCGGCTTTGGTGGTGATGCTGCCCATGCTCGCCTCTGTCGAGATGCTGCCCATATCGGCTTTCACCGAGATGTTGCCCATTTTGGACTCTTCCGAGATGTTCTGCTGCACGGTGACGCTGCGGTTGCCTTGCTGGACGGCGATGGTGTCGTCCCCGGTCTCAACGGTGCGGCTTTCGTTCACGTGAATGGTGCTGGTGCGGTTGTTTTTGATGGTGCGGGTTTCATTGTTCTTAATCAGCGAGTTCCAGTCCTTCTCGGCCTGCACGTAAATTTCTTCGCTGCCTGCTTTGTCTTCAAAGCGCAGCATGTTGTAGTTCGATGATCCGCCGCCGGTGCTGCTGCGGGTGAGCACGCCGCTTTGCGTTTTGTTGTCCGGCAGCGCGAAGATGGGCATGTTGGTGGCGTTGTAGACGCTGCCGATGACGACCGGGCAATCGGGGTCGCCTTCCATGAAGCTGATGGCCACTTCGTCGCCGACGCGCGGAATCCATTGCTGGCCCCACGACTTTCCGGCCCAGGGCTGCACGACGCGCACCCAGCAGGCGTATTTGGCGTCGCGGTCCCAGCAGAAGCGCACCTTGACGCGGCCGTATTTGTCGGGCCAAATTTCTTCGGTGTTGCCGGACGGGCTGTCGTCAATGACAAAGGCGGGCTGCAAGCCATGCACCAGCGCGCGGCGGGTGGCGCGCTGGGGAACAAAAGGAACGGCGGCGGGAATGGCGGTGAATGAGTTTTCGCAGGGCTGCGGCGTCAGATCGCGGTTTCGGTAATCGGGCTGCTGGTTCACGCGCTGGGTGAGGCTGGTCAGCAGAAAGGAGCCGGGCGAGGGGACGCCCGCGACGTCCACTTTGTAGCCGGCGGTGAAGGCGCGGCAGGTGGATGCGCCGGTGACGATGGTTTGCGAGGCTTCCTCCATCTCCATGCGGGTGCGGACGGTTTTTTCGGCTTCGGCGGGAAGGTCTGAAACCGACCCGGCCTGGTTGAAGATTTTGGCGTCTTCGCCGGGAAATTCGTAGGCTTCGAACTTCATGCCTTCCGCCGCGGCGGTGGTGGAAGGCTCGCTGCGCTCCCAGAAGTTGGCGGGCGCTTCGTGGTGATAATCGCGCGTGGTCCATTTGCCGGGGCTCATGGATTCTTCCACCTGCCAGGAGGAAACGGAATCGGCGGCGACGTCCTGGCCGGCAACGGGCGCGTATTTGAACGACGATTGGACGGGGGCGTCCTTATAACAGGACGGCGCGTCGGCCAGCACCATGACGTGATTGCCGTCGTTGTGCTCAAAGTAATAATAGATGCCTTCGTCTTCCAGCAGCCGGCTGACGAAGGCGAAATCGGTTTCGCGGTATTGGACGCAGTAATCGCGCTTGGTGTAAGTTTTGGTCAGCTCCAGGCGCAAAAAGCCGGTGTAGCCGTGGGCGCTGACCACGGCGCTGATGATGTCGGTAACGTCCTGGTCCTGAAAAATACGGCAGTTGGTGGCGTAATTCAGGAAGGAAAACCAGGGAACGATGGTGGCGGAAAAGAAGGCGAACTCTTCGTCCTGGCCGGATTGGGCGAAGCGTTCGCACAGGCCGGTGATGCAGCGGGAGCCGATGGTTTCGCCCAGGGTGACGCTGGTGAGCGAAACTTTGACGGTCATGGACGTGCCGACCAACTGGTGGGGAACGATTTTGGAGGGATTGCCGGTCTCAATCTCCGACAGCATGGTCAGCACGTAGCGGAAAGGGCGCGAAACGGCTTCCACGCCGGAAACGCTGTCCAGCAAAAGCACATCTGCTCCGGCGCTGGTGGTGAGTGAAATCAGCCGGTTGTCTTGCGTGATGGGATCGCCCATGGTCCTGTTCCCTGCCCTGGAGTTTAGAATACTACCCCCATGAAATCGCAAGGAATACTAGATTTTTTGTTCAGAAAACAGTGTAATTACAGAGTAATCTGATATTTCGAAGACGCTCGTTGCAGCTAGTCCCATGAAAATTATATCCGTTCGCCTGGCATTGGCAATCTCTGTTAGTTTGGGTTCCGGCGTCCTTTTGGCCGACACCATTAACTCGGTTTCGTGCTCCACGCCAGGAGCCATGCTGGTGACGGGCAGCAGTTCGTGTTCGGCGTCGGATTACGGATATGCCAGCGCGTCGTCGGTTTCTTCGGTGACGCTGCCGGGTTCGGCGGGACAGGCGCTGGAAATTGACAGCAACGCCAGCGGCTCAGCTTTGCTGGGCGGCGTGCGCGGCATTGGCGCATTTTCAACGGCGGAGGCTTCAAGCGATGTGTCCATCAACCTGGACACGGCGGGGCCAGTGCGGAATGGCTATCTGGAGCTGAATTTCCTGCAGGATTCGTGGACTGCGCCGGCGTTCGGTTCGCTGAGTGAGCTGCTGACCATTGGAACGTACAGCGCAAGCCCCGACGGGCAGGATTTGTCGGTTTTTATTCCAGTGCAGTTGGGGACCGGCTTCAGCCTGAATTTTCTGGACAGTTTGACGGTGAACGGCGATGCGGCCACCGGCGCGGCTTCGGGCGCGATTGGGGCGGATATTTCGCTGCTGGCGTTTGAAGCGGACCAGACGACACCCGTGCAATTGTCTGATCCGCCCAGCGCGGTTCCCGAACCGGCGTCATTTGGAATGATGGCGCTTGGGGTTTTGACAGTGGCTGGCCTGCTGCGCCGGCGCTAAAATTGAGGGAATGCGCGCATTCCTTCTGATCCTTTTTCTGTTTTTTGCCAAGCCAGAAAACCCTTTTTCCGAGCCGGCTCGGGTGCGGGTGCTGGTTTTCGCGCGAACGGATTGCCCCATTACCAACCGATATGCGCCGGAATTGGCGCGAATTGCGCATGAATTTTCCGCGCAAGACGTGAAATTCTGGATTGTTTACCCGGATTCGACCGAAACGCCGGAGAAGATTGCCAAGCATATGGCGGATTATCATCTGCCGGGGGAAGGCATTCCCGATCCGCATTTTGAATTGCAGAAGCGCGCGGAAGCCAAGGTTTCTCCGCAGGCGGCGGTTTTTGACGGCACTGGCAAGCTGGTTTATTCGGGGCGGATTGACGACCGGTACGTGGCGTTCGGAAAATCGCGCGCCGAGCCGGAAGTGCATGATTTGGAGAATGCGATTCAGGCCGCGCTGGCGGGCAAGCCGGTGGCGCAGGCGCGCACGAAGGCGATTGGGTGCTATCTGGACGACTTGCAGTAAGCGCGTTCCTGCTGGCCAGCGCCTGTTTCGGGCAGACTTTTGCCCACGATGTTGCGCCCATTCTTTATGCGCAGTGCGCGCCGTGCCACCATGCAGGCGGGCCAGGGCCGTTTCCGCTGACGTCTTATGAAGACGCGCGCAAGCATGCGCGGCAAATTGCGGAGGTGACGAGCAGCCGCTATATGCCTCCGTGGCTGCCGGATCAGGGGCACGGCGATTTCGCGCATGAACTGCGGCTGAGCGACGGGCAGATTCAGACCATCGCCAAATGGGTGGCGGCGAACGAACCTCCCGGCGATTTGGCGCATGCGGCGGCGCCGGCGGCGTTTGACACGGGCTGGACGCTGGGCAAACCGGACGTGGTGGTGACGGCTTCGCAGCCGTTCACGGTTCCGGCAAATGGGACAGACGTTTACTGGAATTTCATCTTTGCGCCGCATGTGGCGCAGAGCCATTACATTCGCGCCATGGAGATTCGGCCGCGCAACGCCAAGCTCATCCATCACGCGAACATTATTGTGGATCGCTTTGGAACCATTACGGAACCGTTTGCGGGCATGGACGTTTCCGTGCCGCGCAATCCGCTGGATTTGGACGGGCATTTCCTGTTTTTCAAGCCCGGGGCGATCAGCGAACCGGAGCCCGACGGGTTTTCCTGGCGGCTGGACCCAGCGACCACGCTGATTCTGAACACGCATATGCAGCCTTCGGGAAAGGCCGAGCTGGAGCAGCCGACCATTGCGCTTTACTTTACCGACCAGCATCCGAAATACGCGCCCTATTTGCTGCAACTGGAGAACGACAACGCGCTGGATATTCCGGCGGGCGCGCGCGATTTTGTGGTCAGCGACGATTTCAAGCTGCCGATTGACACCAAGGTGCTGGCCGTTTATCCGCATGCGCATTATTTGGGGAAGCTGCTGGAAGCGTACGCCACGTTGCCGGACGGGACGCGGAAATGGCTGATAAGGATTCCGTATTGGGACCCGAACTGGCAATCGGTTTACCGGTATCGCGAGCCGGTGACGCTGCCGGCGGGGAGCGTGATTGCGATGCGCTACCACTATGACAATTCGGCGGCGAATCCGCGGAATCCGAACCATCCGCCCAAGCGCGTGGAGGGGGGAAACCGGGCCACGGATGAGATGGCGCATTTGTGGCTGCAGATTATGCCGGAGTCGCCGAAAGAGAGCCGGCGCGTTTACGCCGAGGCCTGGGCGCGGCAGGAAGCAGCGAAGAATCCGCGCAACTACGCCGCCGATGTCACTATGGGAGCCTTGGCTCTGGCGCGGTTTGACGCGCTGGACGCGGTGAAACCATTGCATGATGCGGTGGAGCTGAACCCGCGCGATGCGATTGCGCATAATTTGTACGGCACGGCGCTGGAAGGAACCGGCCGGAATGCCGAGGCGCAGCGGGAATTTCAGAGCGCGCTGGCGATTCAGCCGGATTTTGCGAATGCGCGGTTTAATTTGGCGCATGCTTTGGCCAAGGCCGGGAGGAAGGCGGAGGCGGTGGAGAATTTGCGCGCGATTTTGCGCAAGTATCCGGATGATCCGGCGGCAAATGGATTTTTGAGCGAGCTATCGCAGCATTAAGAGCTTTCTGCTCGCCATTTTCAAGCCTCCACAGATGATCGCGCCCTGGTAATTGAAAAGTCTTTTATGACCGCATGGTGCGTCGACGGACAGCGGTGAGATCGAAAATGATTTAGGAGATGAACCTACCTGCACAGGTAGTGGCTTGCATCCCAACTCAATCTAACCTGTAGAAGTCTGGGAAACGGACGCTCTTCCAGCGACCACTCCCAAGGCGCTTTCTGTTCTCTCTGGATGTATACGTGCCAAGCGCCATAAACGCTGATCCAGAGACCTTGTTCCACCAAGACTTTCACAGAGGAATGATTATGAAAATCGAGAAAATTTCGACCGTTTGCGGCATCATTGCAACAATTGCACTCGGCGTGGCCTCGCCGGCCAGTGCGGGGCCCGTCAACCTCGTGGTCAATGGAAGTTTCGAGGGCGCCACGGGGGTTACTCCGGCTGGCTGGACCGTTGGAGGCTCCGCCTTCGATCATTATCTGCCGGTGGCAATCGCCTATAATCAAACCGGTTCGTACCCCTTCGGAGCGCAAGGCGAATCCGTACCCACAGACAACGCAAGTTCCCTCAGCCCCGACGCTGCCGGATCGAATGGCGTGTATTTTGTGAGCGACGAAGCGAAAAACCTTTCGCTATACCAGTACGTGTATCTGACACCGGGAAGTTACGATATCGGCTTCGACAGCTACGATACGTACAACGGAAGCGTCCAGCCGAATGAGGCAACACTGACAGCAGAAATAGCTGGTGTTCAGCTTGCTAACTTCAGCGCGTCCAGCGTCTCGCCCGGCTCCTGGTCTTCGCACGCGGGTGAAGCGCAAATCCAGACTGCCGGCGAATACCTGGTGAGCTTTGTCTTCAATACTCCAGACACACCCGCCAACCCGGACCCGAGCAACCCTAACGGCGAGTACGATGCCAAGGACATTGTTATTGACCGGGCTTACATATTCTCAGCTTCGAATGGTGGAGGAACGCCTATACCGAGTGCAGTTCCCGAACCCGCCAGTGTGGCGCTGATTGCTGCCGGACTCGCGGGAATGGCGGCATTACGCCGCTGCCGGAAAAGCGTGTAGTCTCAGACGGGCGAGCCCTGCGGCTGGAGAACACTTGCCACAGCGGCGGCGAGCTTTCGCCAGGATTTTGTCTCCGCCGATAGCTGCTTTCGTCCGGCGAGACCGCCAGTCCGGCCCGTTACGCCAGGCGCCGCAGCTTGGTCACGCGTCCCACCTCCACCCACTCCACGACAAAAATATTGCCATGGTGGTCATAACAAGCGCCATGCGGACACACAAACTTCCCAGGCTGAAACGCCGAGCGGTCCATCTTCCGAACCTTCTCCCAGGTCTTCGCCGCTGAATCGTCGCCTAACTGGCAAATCACCGCATTCTGCTTGTCCAGAAGCGTCACGCGTGCGCCTAAGTCTGGAACCACCACTTCACCCTTCTTGTTGAAGCCGAAGTTGCAGGGCAGATTCGTGCCCGGAAAATAGCCGAGGTGCTGACCGGCCAGATTAAACGTCTGAATGCGGTGGTTGGCGCGGTCCGCAATCATCAAGACAGGCACGCTGCCGCGCGCATCCAGAATCATGCCATGCGGACAATCCAGTTGGCCGTCGCCCGAACCTTTGCCGCCAAACGTCATCCGGTACTTGCCGTCTTTGTCATAGACGTTGACATAACTCGACCCATAGCCGTCACCCACATAGATGTCGCCATTCGGAGCTATCGCCAAGTTGGTGGGGCTGTACTTAATCTTGGCCTTATAAGGCTCGGCCTCGCCTGGATAACCCAGCGTGAACACCACTTCGCCATTCAGCGTGGTCTTCACCACCAGGCCGCGCTGGGTGTCGCACAGGTACAGAAACTCGGTGCTGCCTTCCTTGCGAATATGCAGGCCGTGCGCGCCGCCCTTGAATTCTTTGCCCCAGCTCTTGACGAACTTGCCCTTGGCGTCGAACACCACCATGGAGTCGCTGCTCTCGCTGGCCGCGTTCACCGTGTGATGAATGTAAATGTGGCCTTGCGAATCCTCGCAAACTCCATGCGTGTTGCCATACTTGATGTCGGCGGGCAGCTCGCCCCAGTCATGAATGCATTCGAACTGGTGATCGCCCTCGCCGATCACCGGATTGGCCGACCCCGATTTATTCGTCGCGCCCAAAATCAGCGGAGCGCCCGCTCCCACCGCGTATAAAAAAGATCTTCTGTTCATGCCAGTTTCAGCGAGTATATCGTTAATCAGTGAGCGAATTCATACAGCAGGACGGAATCCACGGCTTCCTGCATCCGCCTCTTGCCGAAGCCAACAAAACCGGCGTTGTTCTCACCCACAGCGCGGGCGCCGATTGCAGCGCTCCGCTGCTGGTGGCCATCGCCGAGCAACTGGCCCAGCGCGGCTTTCATGTGCTGCGCTGCAACCTGGCCTTTCGCCAGCGCCGCCGCACCGGCCCGCCGCATCCCAGCAAGGCCGAAGAAGACCGCCACAGCCTTGTCCAAGCCGCCGCTTTTCTGCGCCTGCACACGCCCGGCAGGATCATTCTCAGCGGGCATTCGTATGGAGGCCGGCAAGCCACCATAGCCGCCTCCGAAAACCGCACCCTGGCCGACCATCTTCTGCTGTTTTCTTATCCGCTGCATCCGCCCGAAAAGCCGGCGCAACTGCGCACTGCCCACTTCCCGAAACTGAAAATCTCCAGCACCTTCATTCACGGCGCGAAAGACCCCTTCGGCACGCAAGCCGAAATGGAAGCCGCTCTCCAACTGATTCCCGCCGGAACGAAACTCGCTATTGTCGAAGGCGCGGGCCACGAGCTAAAGAAAGGCCAATTCGATCTGTTCTCACTTGCTCCCGAGTTAGGAAACTCCTGACTTGCGCACTCATCGCGCTCTCACTCCAGAACTGCCCGTTGTCCTTTGAAGTTGCCTCCATTAAGCCGGTGGGACATCTCGACCTGGGGGCTATCCAGTCCGGCAGAGTGCCGAAGGTATCAGTCGACAAGGCAATGGCACACTTTGCCAATATGAGCCTCATGGAGCTGGTCTGGCACGCATACCGGATCAGCAGCAACCGTGTCGCGGGAGGCCCCGCCTGGTTATGGGAATCGAATGCCGAGAGATTTGATGTCATGGCCAAAATGCCAGACGGCGCCACCACACAGCAGGTGCCGGAGATGCTGCGGGCCTTGCTGGCCGAGAGGTTCAAGATGGCGGCCCATTACGAGAAAAGAGAGGTTCCCGCGTATGCGCTGATTGTGGGGCGCGCGCTGCAGCAGAATGCCGCCACAAGGATGCTGGCAATGCCATAGGCTGCCGGGAGCGCCTGAATGGGAAGACCGCTGAACAATCCGGCCAGGATACGCGGCGCCGCATGAAGATAACCGGAGTACGGAGTGATCAGCGCATGCCAGAAGCCCTTGTGGAACTGTTCGGCAAAGAAAACCGCTCCATCTTCCGCCCAGAACTGTGCGTTGAAGACTGCTTGCGGTCTTCGTGCCACGAGAATGGCGAGAATCAGCAAGTGAAAAGCGATAAGCCGGCTGCGCAAGTTTCTATGATTGCAAAGAGGGCAGGGGGCGTTGTTTGGCGGCGTGCGGGTGCGAACTGAGTGCGGATGATTAGAACTCCAGGAGGGCCAGGGTTTGGGGGCCGAGGATGATGGCGTTGTTGAGGGACACGGTTTGGGCAGGGGCGAGTTCGGAGGATTTTTTCAGGGCTGCGATTTGGGCGAGCGAGAGCAGGGCGGGTGAGCCCATGGCTTGCCAGGCTTCGAGCGGAGAGGCGTGGCCGGGGGCGACGAATTGCATGCGGGCTTTTTTGAATTTCAGGCCGTTGAGATGGATGGCGAAGGCGCGCGGCGGGACGGTTTCTACGGGTTCGGCGTAGTTCCAGAGGGCGAGGACGAGGCGGCCGTCCCTGGTCTTGGTCGCCAGGGCGTTTTCCGATGGGATTTCGATGCGGGTGTCGCCGAGTTTGTGGAGGAGTTGGAAGGCGCGGAAGGCGGCTTTGGGGATGCCGCGCTCGGCGATGAGGCCGTAGCCGCCGTAGAAGGGGGTTTTGACGACGCCTTGCTCTTCGAAGACATCGGAGAAGCACCAGTAGGAGATGAGGGTGACGAGGCCATCGCTTTCGCGGATGTGATTGGCGAGCCAGGGGCCCATGAAGGCGCTGTCGGTGACTTCGGGCTGGTTCATGTAAGTGGCGTTGAATTCGGACCAGATGATGGGCGTGGTGGGGGCGGCCGAGGCTTTCACCTGGTCATAGACTTTCTTTTCCGAACGGGCGACCATGTCGCGGCGGGGGATTTTTTCAGTGGTTGCGAAGACGTCCTGGGCGGTGTCGTTGCCGTAGACGTGGGTGGAGACGAAATCGAAGGGGATGCGGTTTTGGGTGCAGTGGGCGAGGAAGGCGTCGACCCAGGCGGCCTGGGCGGTGGCGGGGCCGCCGACGCGCAGATTGGCGTCGACGCGCTTGAGGGCTTGGGCGGTGAGGTCGTAGAAGGCGAAGTAGGTTTGCTGGGCGGGTTTGCCGTTCCAGAAATCGATGTTGGGTTCGTTCCAGACTTCGAAGTACCACTGGTCGACTTCGGCTTTGCCGTAGCGGTCGACCAGGTGCTGGGAGAAGGCTTGGATGAGAGCGGACCATTTGGCGGGGTCTTTGGGCGGGGACGGGAGCGGTTTGTACCAGAAGGGGTGGGGCGTCAGGTTGAGCGCGAGTTTGCGCGGCATGAAGCTGATTTCGACGAAGGGGCGGATGTGGTTTTCGCGCAGGCCGTCGTAGATCTGGTCGACGTAGGAGAAGTTGTAAATAGGGTTGCCTTGCGGGTCCTCGTTATAGACGCCGTTTTCGTCGTCGAGGATGGCGTGGAAGCGGATGTATTCAAAGCCGGTGATGGACTGCACGGCGCGGAGGTCCTGGCGGTAGGAGTCGCGCAGGCTGAGGTTGGCGCGGCCGGAACCGAACATTTGTTCCCAGAAGTGGGGGAAGGGGTGGGTGGGGGCTTGGGCGTCGATGGTTATTGTTTCGGGAATTGGAGTTTGGGCGGCGAGAGAAATTGCGGCGAGGAAGACGGCCAGTTTCATATGGCATAGATGATACTGGCGCGGGAATTGCTACGATACGAGAAAGTCTGCATACTTGGTGAGAGGTTGTAACGCAATGAAGAGCATTTTGGCGATTTCCGGCTTGTTTTTTGGAATGATTTCCGCTGCCAGCGCTCAGGTGCCGACGGACACGAAGACGCCGGAAGTGTTTCTGGACAATAACCGGCCCTTGATTGAGAAGAAGGGCAAGCCGGCGACGGCGCGGACGGTGACGGGAACGGTGACGGATGACACGGGGCGCCCTTTGGAAGGGGCGCTGGTGACGCTGACGGCGGTGAGGACGAACGAGAAGAGGACGTTTTTCACGAAGAAGGACGGGAAGTATTCGTTTGATGATTTGTCATTCACTGAGGATTTCACGGTGCAGGCGAAGTGGAAGGCGCTGATTAGCGAGCCGCGGAAGCTGAGCCAGTATGACCATTCGGCGAAGGTGGTTCGGCTGTTGCAGGTGCAGACTCCGGAGGGGTATACGGCGGCGCCGGCGGCAGTGAAGACGCAGAGTGCCAAGACGGCTCCTAAGAGCTGAGAATCGAATTTATGACTGCTGCGGATACGCTGGAAGCGAAGGGTCATGAACTGCTGGGGCAGTTGAATCCGGGGAAACTTGCGGCGATTGTTCATTTGGTGGAGGATGATGCTGAAGACAGCGACACGCTCAGCCCTGCTGAATCCAAAGCCGTTGCTGAAGCGGATGAATGGAGCAAGCACAATAAGCCCATTCCGCACGAGGAAGCACTGTCCGAATTTGGTCTTACCGTGGCCGACTGGGAGAAGATGAGCTTGGAAGCTTAGGGTGGCAAATTCCATTACGCGCATGCATGGCCAAACGCATTGTCTGGACCGAGCAAGCAAAGTTCGACATTCGCGGCATTGAGCAGCCGCTCGCGATCCAGATTTTGAAGACGCTGGGACGCTGCGTTCTCACCGGCGAGGGTGCTACAAAGCAGCTTAAAGGCGTAAGTCCCCCCATGATCCGCTTGCGTGCTCAGAACCATCGGGTCTTCTTCCGCGAGCAAGATGATGGTTTGCAGATTGAGCGCGTACTCGACCGCAAGAGGCGTACCGTTAAGCAGGAATTGTGGTGAATTATCTCCCGTGGTCCTCTACGGATATGGAGCTATAGCCTGACATCTTCCATGCATCATCTTCGCGCACAAATGCGTAGGTCAGCAGCAGATCACCGCTTCCATACTTCAGCCTCGCATCGACCTTGCCTCGCCAGTCGTCGGGCCAGTCCTCGGCTTGCACGTTGGTGTTAAATCTAACTACAGCCTTTAGGCGTCCGTACTTTGTTACAAGGTATCGCTGCTGCGCTTCGAAGGAGGAAAGCGAAGTGACGCTTTTGCAGCCGGAGCTGGCCACCTTGAATGCGCTTGGGTAGTCCTGGGCTATCAGATTCGCCGAATAGGTTTCGAAAGCGCTTCGCAAAGCAAACCACTGTATCCAAGTAGGAATGAATATGGCGCCGCATACTAACAGGGAGATCGAACCTAAGATCCAAGTCCACTTATTGGTGTATCTCATTGGCTAGAGCTTGCAGCCGAGTCAGCTGGTTGCCAGCTCGGCTGCGGCACGTTACCGGCGGGCGCAGAGTTCGGGGAATTCTTTTTTCAGGGCGGCGATTTTGGGCATGTCGTTGATCTGGATGTAGGGGTTGTCGGGATTGTGGTCCAGATACTGCTGGTGGTACGACTCGGCCGCATAAAAACCTTTTAGCGGGGTGACTTGCGTGACGATGGGCCTGCGGTAGATGTGGAGGTCGTTGAGCTGCTTGATGTAAGCCTCCGCTACGCGCTTTTGGTCATCGTTGGCGTAGAAGATGGCGGAGCGGTATTGGGTTCCGTGGTCGGGGCCCTGGTAGTTCAGCTCGGTGGGGTCGTGGGCGACGGCGAAGTAGATTTTCAGGAGCTGGCCGTAGGTGACGACGGAGGGGTCGTAGGTGATTTTGACGGATTCGGCGTGGCCGGTGTCGCCTTCGCTGACGCGCTCGTAATGGGCGGTTTCTTTGGCTCCGCCGGAGAAGCCGGAGACCACGTCTTTGACGCCTTTGACGCGCTCAAACACGCCCGCCACGCCCCAGAAGCAGCCTCCCGCCAGGACGGCGGTTTGCAGGCCGGTGGTGGGGGCCTGGTCGGCGACGGGATCGGGGAAGGTTTTGCCAGACGCGGCGAAAACTACGGACGCGCCGAGCGCCAAAAATGTTGTGAATAGCTTGCCCAAACTCATAAAGATTCTCCTCTTTTAGATGATTTTATTTCCACTCCGGGTTCTTTCCAATGCTGACCAGATTGGCCAGGAGGCGATAAGCGCCGGGAACGCCGGAAGGCAATTGACGGTAAAGGGCAAAGGCGTCATAGACATAGACGCCGCGCCCGTAACGGGCCAGAAGCAGGCCGCCTTTTTGGGGGTCCTGATCGGGATCGTGGGTTTCGACCAAGGGGGTGTAGTGCGTGTCCCAGGTTTTCAGGAACCCGTGGCCGCGCTCTTCCTCCCAGCCGGTGAAGTCGCCGGGAACGATTTTGTTGGGCCAGGTGAAGGCCGGGTTTTGCGGCTGCAGGAATTCGACAGCGGAAGCTTCGTCGACGACTTTGGCGGCGTTGGGGCCGAGCGATAAGGCGTAGGGCGCGACGTCGGCGTCGAAGTTGGCGACGTTGTACTGGACGATGAGCACGCCGCCGTTTTTGACGTAGTTGAGCAGCTTGCCGTTGACGGCGCGGACGTCGGGGCGGGTGTAGGCGCGGACGCCTAAGATGATGGCGTCGAAGGATTGCAGATCGGATTTCTGGACGTCGGCGGTGGAGAGCACGGCGGTGTGCAGGCCGAGATTTTCCAGCGCCAGCGGCACATCGTCGCCGGTGCCGGGAATAAATGCCAGCTTCAGGCCGGGCGCGACCTTGACGTTTACCCCGACGGCTTTATAGGAGGCGGGTTCGTAAGCCGGGTAGAGGCGAATGCCGGGATAACCCACCATGCGGTAGCCTTCTTCATACGTTTTGCCTTTCATTTCCGCCACTGCCCTTATTTCGTAGTCTTTGGGCTGAATGTTACGGGGCGTGACCTGGAAGGTGAAATTCTCTTCGTCGCCATCGCGGGTGAACTGGAAATGGGCGGATTCGGGTGCGGCGGTCCAGCCTTCGGGCAGGCGCAGATGAACGGTGCCTTCGCCTTTGGCGTTGCTTTGGATGCGGCAGGGGAAGGCGAAGGTTTTGGCGTCGAGCGGGACTGCGCCGCCGTGGCTCATGAGCGTGACGGAGATGGCGGGACCGACGAGGAGCGGGTCTTCGACGATGCCGACGCCTTCCAGGCGATGGGCGGCTTGAACGGCTTTGGAGATGGCGAACTCTGCGTCGTGATAGCGCAGATGGGCGGTGGCAGAGAGCGGATAGGGGGCGAGGGAGAGCGTCTGGTAGCGTTCGTCATTCACGTTGTAATAAGGCTGTTCCAGGCTGGGGCGGGAGAAATAGGCGCGAGTGAGAGAGGCGTCTTGCGGGGCGGCGATGCTGAATTTGGTTTTGTTTTCTTTGCCGGCGGCGAGGCTGGAAGAGGGCGGAGTTTCGGCGTGGATGGTCCAGGGTTTGCCGTCGGTGGCGGCGATGTCGATGGCGGCGATTTGCAGGGCTTCGGTTCCGCCGTTTGAGACCAGAGATTGGACGGCGAATTTCTGGCCGGGGATGGCCATGGTGAAGGTGGTGGATTGCGCGCCTCCGAAGCGGTTGTCGGCCTCTTTTTCAGGCGCGACGGAGGCGTCGAAGTAAACGCCCAGGGCGAGCACCAGGGCGTCCTGCAACTGCTTTTCTTTGACGCGGAGCTCGAAGATGACGTCGGCGCGGCCGGGTTCGGGGAGCGTGCTTTTTGCGGTTTCTTGGATGAGGGCGCGGGTCTGGGTGAGGGCTTGGGCGAGTTCCGGCGCGATGGCGGCGGGGTGGGATGGTTTGAGTTCAGAAGCGGCTTGATTGACGAGTTCGTCGATTTTTTTGAGGCCGGCGGTGAGGTCTTTGGTGTCTCCGGTGGCGAGGGCGGCGATGCCGGGAAGCGAAACGTCTATGCCGTCATAGAAGGTTTGCTCTTTGTCGGCGGCGGGCACGCGCGAGGCGTAGCGGTGATAAGCCGACAGGTAAGGGCCGGGAGGCGGAGTGGTGTTGCCGCCGTTCTGGGTTTTCTGGAAGCCCCAGCCGGTGCGCGCCATTTGCAGGTAGGTGAGGCCTTCGGAAGGATCGGTGACGCCTTCGGCGATTTCGAGATTGGTGGCGGGGCGCTCGGTCATGACGGTGTGGTCGACAAAGTTGTCGAAGCGGATGGGGACGAATTTGTCGGTGGCGTAATCGTAGATGGTTTTGTCTTTGGTGGGGGCGAAGAAGGGGACGCGGGCGTAGACTTTGACGGCGGCCCAGGGACGCAGGCCTTCGCGGATTTGTTCAGGGAAACGGTTGGGGTCGGCGGCGGCGGCGAAGGCTTCCTGGGCCATCTGGCCGGCGACTTCGTGGTTGCCGTGGCCGTCGGTGGGCGCGCCGGTGAAGACGGAGGTGATGATGAGCGGGCGGGTGGTGCGGATGACGCGGACGACGTCGGCGAGGATGCGGTCGTGGCCCCATTTTTCGAGGGCTTCTTCGCGGGTTTTGGAGAAGCCGTAGTCGATGGCGCGGGTCCAGTATTGATCGACGCCGTAGTAGCGGTCGGCTTGGAGGAGTTCCTGGGTGCGGACGAGGCCGAGGGCGTCGTACATGTCGACGGACATGGCGTTTTGGCCGCCTTCGCCGCGGTTCAGGGTGAGAAGGGTGGCGCGCGCGCCGCGGCCGCGTGATTCGGCGGCGAGCATTCCGCCGTCTTCGTCATCGGGGTGGGCGGTGACCATAAGGATGCTGGCGCGGGTGCGGAGTTCGGCGAGAACGCGGGTGAGGCCGGCAGTGCCGCGGTCGAGATCGAGCGGGGTGGCGTTGGGATCGGGCTGGTTTGTGTTGGTTTGGGAGGCGGCGATGACGAGGGTGAATGCGGCTAGCGCGAGGAGGAGAGGCTGGAGGCGAGTTCGCATGAGCGTTGTAACGCTTATGTTAACGTTTTTGGGTTGCGGACTGCTTCGGCAGACGGGAAGCAGGATGCCGGGGTTGTCTCCCAGGCCGTCTACGCTGGCTCCGACAAAGAGGTTGGCGACTGCGCTGCTTTTGCCGACCACCACGATACCGACGCCAAAAAAACAGCAGATCAGGATCATGACGATTTTCAGGGCGGAGCTGCGGGATTTTATCAGACGGATTAATCTTATTTGGTTCTAGACAAATATGATCCAGTGTGAGACAGTGGAGATGAGGAGATTGAGGAGGAGATTGAGGAGGAGATTGAGGTGGAGACAGCGAATTTAGTGGAAGTGGTGCCGGGTTATCAATTCGACTCTACAACAGATCTGAGTCATTTTGGAACGCGGGAGCGGCTAAGTCAATCGGCGGCGGATGGGTTTTTCGCGATTTTAGACAAATGGGGGATTTCCATTGAGAAAGGCGGGGATCTGCTGGGTGGACGGCCTCGCTCCAGCATGTACAAACTGAAAACCGCTGCGGGGATTTTGACCCAGGATGAATTGACGCGCATTTCGTACCTGGTCGGGATCTACAAGGCGCTGCACATCCTTTTGCCGGAAGAGCTGGCGAATTTGTGGGTGACGCAGCCGAATGATGATGTTCTGTTTAGCGGACGGGCTCCACTGGATTTCATGGTGCGGGAAGGCATTCCGGGGATGCAGCAGGTAAGGAGTTTGCTGGATGCTGCCCGAGGCGGGCGGTAATTGGCGCATGCCCAGCCGGTTGAGTACGTTGGCACTCACAGGCTGATTCCGGAGAAATACAGCAAAGGGGAAAGTGTTCTGGAGACGCTGAAGCTGCCGGAACAGGTTTTAACGGAATTGAGCGAACTGGACGCCGCCACCAATGAACGGAAAGTGGCGGAGGGCGGAAGATCCACTGGAATCAGGCCGCATGAACTGGTTTTTGGCGTTCCGGAGGCGCACATTGTGAATGCTGCGTTTACCCACCCCGGACCGCATGGGGCGCGCTTTAGTTCGTCACGGCGCGGAGCTTGGTATGCGGGAGTTGAATTTGAGACTTCGGTGGCGGAGGTGACTTTTCACCGGCGGCGTTTTTTGCGGAACGTGCGGCATGCGAAATTTCAGGGACGCCAGACGTTTGATTATGCCGATTTTTTGGCTGACTTCCACGGGAAGTTCCATTATCTGGACCCGGATGAACAGGAATCGTGCCTGCAAGCTGGCCCAATTCCGGCGTGTTACCGGGCGTCTCAGATGCTGGCGGACAAATTGCTGTTTTCCGGGGCTGTGGGCATTGTTTACCGGAGCGTTCGGCAGCCAGCGGGGATGTGCGTTGCGTGTTTTCGGCCGGCGCTGGTCTTGAATCCTCGGCGGGAGGCGCTTTGCCGGATCACGCTGGATACTGGGAGCGATTACTGCGGGGTGGTCGGGCTTGGGGTTTGCGGCTGAGTGGTTTGCTGCTGAGTGGTGGAGGGTCCGAAGGTGGTGGACGTTCCGAAGGTGGACTGGGGCTGGGTGTTGGTGTTAGAGCCGTTGGTGCTGGAGCCGTTGGCAGGCGCTTGGCCCAGGCTGGCTGCGCCGGAATTCTGGTCTTTCTTGAGGTCGTAATAGAACTCCCAGAGCTTGTATTTGCTCTGCTCGTTGACCAGCTTGATGCCTTTGCCTTCGGCGTTGCTGGCGACTCCGGCGATGCCGCCGCCGGTGGTTAACTGGTTTCCGTTGGTGACGGAGCCTTGGTTGCCGATGGTTTGCCCTGGCGTGCTGACGCCGCTGTTTGAGGTGGACGGCAACTGGCCGGGCGTGCCCAGTCCGTTTTGATTGCCGATGAGCGAGGTGTTGCCCAGGCCAGTGTCGGGAGCTTTGGGGTTGGTGTTGTTTAACTGATCGGCCAGGCTGGTGATTCCGTTTCCGTTGGCGGCGAGGGTGTTCGCGCCAGGAACGGGCAATCCGGTGGCTGGGTCCACAACGGGTGGCGCATTGGGATTGCCGGGGGTTGGGGTGTTGGCCGCGCCGGTGAGGGCCGCAATGGGATCGACAGGCTGGCTGGCGGCGTTTTGGGTGGCGGCCGGGCGCTGGCGCATTCCGGCGCTGGGGGTGTTTTCGGCAGCCGCCGCCGCTACCGCAGCCGTGTCCCCGTTGAAGCTGTTGTTGAAGCCAGCGAAGGTGGTTCCCTGCCCCAAAGTGCTGGCGTTGGTTTTGCTGGTGTTGGTGGCCACTTTGGAATCGAGAATGATGCCGCCGGGGCCGGCATGGATGAGACGCCAGTCATCTTTGCCGGTGAGCGGGTCAACGAAACGGTGGCGCAGAAAGCGCATGCGGTTGGTGTTTTCCAGTTCATCGAAGGAGCTGGGGAAACGGCCAATTTTGCGCACGAAGAGCTTGACGGCGCGCGTGTATTCGTTGCCGCGGGAGACCAACAATTGCTCTTTTTGGCGCTGGGCTTCGAAGGCGGCGATGGGCAGTTCGCGGTAGAGCATGATGGCGATGATGGCGGCAAAGACGAGGACGACGAGCAGAGCCGAACCGCGCTGTTGTTTTTGTCTTCGGGCCGAGATTGGTTTCGCCATAAATTCCTACTGTGCCGGCGGCACCTTATTGAGCTGGCGGCGCCTCGGGCGTCACCGGTATATCTTGCCCTTGTTTGGCCACCGTGTCTTCCAGGCGGGCCATGGTGGGTGTGAGAGCGACGATGAGGAAGTGTTTTTCCAAAAGATCGCCTTCAGAACCTATTAATATGTTATCGCCGTCGAGGAAGAGTCCGCGGCTGCCCTCGGCGGCGCGGCCCTTGGGCTTGGCGAAACCGTAATATTTCAGCGGAATATTAAAGGGAGGCGCGGATGGGGCGGATTGAACCGCAGCCATTGCACCTGGCAGGGGCTTGGGCGGCAGAATGGGCGGATGGGCGGGAACGGGCGGGACGTTCTGGGCCAGGACGGGACCGCCGGCGTCGAACAAATTGCGCAGTCCGACGGCGGGCGGAACGTTTTTCACGCGGTCGAGAAGGCGCAGATGCAGGGTGGGATCGACATCGCCGCGCGAACCGTCGATGGGGATGAGTTTCAGCACGTCGCGGTCGACCTTGCTCATGCGCCGGGCGCGCGCGGCTGCAACAGAAGGCAGTGCCGGGCGGGCGACAGGCTGATTAGCGGCGGTGGATGGGCCGTTGCTGCCGCCGGAGGGTTCCGAGGACGAAGTGAAGTAATAGACGGCGGCGGCGAGAATGAGCAGGACCAGGATGATGACTTTGGGGTCGATACCCAGGTCCATGCCGAAGATTTTGGTGCGGGCGGCGCTCATTTTGGCACCTCATCGCGGATGACGGCCTCAAAGCGGATGTCGGCCACAATCTGGCCGTTTTTTTCCGGGGCGGCGGTAACGGAATCGAGCATGAGGAGCATGGGCGAGTGGTCGGCTTCGAGGAGAAAGCGGATGAGGCTGGAATAAGAGCCTTCGTAGTTGGCTTTGATGTTCAGCAGAGACAGATCGGCGGTGCCTTCAATAGGCTCTTCGGAAAAGCCGGCGTCGCGTTCCTGAAGGCCGGAAATTGTGGCCATGCGCTGGATTTCTTCAATGACCGCGCCATAAGCGATGCGTTTAGGCAGGAAATAAGTTTTCTCGAAATCGGAGATTTGGTTGCTGCCGGTTTCGACGCGCGCGGCCATGGTTTGGAGGCGCGCGCCTTGCACGTTGAGGGCGGCGATGCGGTTGCGGATTTGCTGATCCTGCGCGGCCAGTTCTTCGCGCGTTCCGCCGGGAGGATCGTAATAAAAATAGAAGCCGGCCGCGTTCAGCAGCAGGAGCGCCAGCAGAAGAATGCGCAGGCGGGACTGGCCGGCGGAGCTGCCCTGGGCGCTGCCCAGAACCGAGCTAAAGCTTCTGCGCATAGGCCACCGTCAGGCGATATTTGAAGTAAGGATCGTTTCCGGTTTGCGACGGCGGGGTGGCCGAAACAACGGAGGTTGCGCCGAAATTGCTGGCTTGTTCCAGGCGCTTTAAAAGGATGAGGAATTGTTCGGGCTGGGTGGTGCCGACCACCATGTCGAGCTGGACGCGGTTGACGCCGTCGGCATCTTCTTCGGCCACTTGCGGCAGGCGGATGGCGAGAAGGCGAACGCTGGTGGGCAGGACTTCTTCCAGATCTTTGAAGATGCGCGACCAGCTTAAGCCGCGGCGCGCGATGAGCTGGTTGAGAAAGACGGAGTTGGAGAAGACCTCGGTGTTGTCGGGCTTGGAGAGCACCGCGCCGAAGCGGTTTTGCTGGGCTTGCAGGGCGGTGAGTTTGGCGGAATCGGACGAGATGCGGGCGTGCAGATCCTTGACCTCGGCCTGGGAATGAAGGATGAGGCCGCCGAGCACCAGCGCGGAGATGAGGAGCGCGGCGCAGGCCAGCAGGACGCCGGTCATTTCGGCGCGCTCACGGCGGAAGGGCTGCGACGCGATATTCAGTTCAAACGGGTCAAGCTGCTTCATGCGGCGTATTTCTCCAGCATGCCCAGCAGGCCGGTGTTTTCCAGTTTTGCGCCGCCGAAGCGGGATTTGAGGGTGCGGACGGGAATTTTGAAATCGGCGAGAATTTTGTCAGACAAGGTTTGCTGGGCGGCTTCGAAGCCGCCGAGCAGGATTTGGGAAACCGGTTCGCCCAATTGGTCTTCGGCGTAGGCCAGGGTTTGCTGCAACAGGGGCAGCAGGACTTGCGCGCTTTCCTGGGATGTGGCGCGTTCCTGGGTGATGCCGGCCACTTCCTCACCGCTGGCCAGATCGACACAGCGCATGAGACGGACGCGGCCGGGTTCGAGCAAAACGACGGAAAGCGTGAAGCCGGTGGCTTTGGCGAGAAGCGTGACGCCGCGCTCGGTGACATCGCATAGGGGCAGCGTGGCGACCACCGAGGGCAGGACCATGCCGAGCCGGTAGCCGGCGTCGAGGAAGATGCGTTCGTAATCTTCGAGAATGGGCCGCGCGATGGCGACAACCAGCACTTCGACCAGCTTTTCGTTGGTGAACTGGATGGAGTAAGAAAGGCGGGCTTCGTCGATGGGGAACGGGACGCTTTTGCGAAGACGGAAGCGCAGCAGGGCGTTGCGCTCGGTTTCGCCGCTGGGGAATTGCTCAAAATCCAGCACGGCCATGCGCACGGCGTAATCGGGAATGACCAGGGCGGAATGCGCCTGCTTGGATTTGGGACGCGCCAAAGCGGCCTGATAAAGCTGCGGCTTCATGATGTTGGGCGCGGAGGGAGACGCGGCCAGACCGCGTTCGGGCAAAAGGTCGGTTCGCTGATCGGCGGGGGAACGCAAGTTGACTGCCGAGAGGGCGTACTCCGTCATCTCGAACAAATGTTCGGGCGGCGGGTCGGAGAGCCATTTTTGAAGCTGGTCGTTGAGCGACAGAAGACTAGATCCTTCCTTTGTCTGAAAAAAAGTTACTCAATGAAGGTTACCTTGTTGGCTTCGCGAAGCGTGGTGATGCCCTGGCGCACGCGGTCCAAAGCGGAATGACGCAGAAAGGTCATGCCGTCGGCGCGCGCTTTGCGGCGGATTTCGGAGGCGGGGCGGCGTTCCAGAATCATTTCGCGAATTTGCTCGGTCAGGTCCAGAAGCTCGTGAATGGCGCTGCGGCCGCGGAAGCCCGCGCCCTGGCATTCCATGCAGCCTTTGCCTTCGTAAAAAGGGATGGCTTGCCATTCGACGGGATTCAGGCCGCTTTCAATTAGAAAATCGTCTTCGTACTGGACTTGATGCTTGCAGTGCGGGCAGATATTGCGCACCAACCGCTGGGCCAGGATGCAGTTGAGCGAGGAGACGAAATTGTAAGGCTCTACGCCCATGTTCAGAAAGCGGCCCAGCACGTCGAGCACGTTGTTGGCGTGGACGGTGGTGAAGACGAGGTGGCCGGTGAGCGCGGCGTTGATGGCGATTTGCGCGGTTTCCTGATCGCGAATTTCGCCGACGAGGATTTTGTCCGGGTCGTGACGGAGAATGGAGCGCAAGCCGCGGGCGAAGGTGAGACCCTTCTTTTCATTGACCGGAATTTGGGTGATGCCTTTGATCTGGTATTCGACGGGGTCTTCGATGGTGACGATTTTGTCTTCGTCGTTCTTGATTTCGCTGAGGGCGGCGTAGAGCGTGGTGGTTTTGCCCGAGCCGGTGGGGCCGGTGACCAGCACCATGCCGTAGGGTTCCTTGATGTAGCGGCGGAATTTGGTGACGTCCTGATCGGAGAAGCCGACGACATCGAGCGTGAGCTTGGAAAATTTCTCGCTCATGGATTCTTTGTCCAGGACGCGGAGCACTGCGTCTTCACCGTGAATGGTGGGCATGATGGAGACGCGGAAATCGATGAGGCGGCCTTTGTAGCGGACGCGGAAACGGCCGTCCTGGGGCACGCGGCGTTCGGCGATGTCGAGTTCGCTCATGACCTTGATGCGCGAGATGACGGCTGAATACCATTCCTTGGCGATGGGATTCATGGCGTATTGCAGGACGCCATCGATGCGGTATTTGATGGCCAGTTCCTGGTCGCGCGTTTCGATGTGGATGTCGCTGGCGCGGCGCTCGAGGGCGTTGAAGATGGTGGTGTCGACCAGCTTGATGACCGGGGCGATGTTGCTTTCTTCCGAGGTCAGACGGTCGATGGAGAGATTTTCGTCGCTGTTTTCGTCGTCGCCAATGACGTCGAGCGTGAAGCCTTCGGTGACTTCTTCGAGCACGCGCTGGGATTGCTCGGTCTTTTTTAGGAGATCGGAAATCTGCGAATGGGTGGCGACTTTAATGCGCAGCTTGCGCGAGAGCAGCACCTGGAGTTCGTCGATCATGACGATCTGGCGCGGGTCGGCGAGGGCGATATCCAGCGTGCCGTTGCTTAACTGCAAGGGGACGAAGTGGTAGCGGAACATCAGATCGACCGGGATGGTGCGGAAGAGTTCGTGATCGATTTTGGCGATTTTGAGGTCGACAAATTCGCAGCAATAGCGCTGGGCAATGGAGATGGCCTGCTCCGTTTCACTGCCGGGATTTTTGAGAACTAAGGTGTCAGTAGCCATTTATCGAATTGTGTCCGCCAGGGAGAAGATAGGCAAGTAGAGCGAAACCAGCACAAACGCCACAAAAATGCCCATAAAAATCATGATTGCCGGTTCAATAAGAGAGAGCAGGGCGGCCATGCGGGTGGCCACGTCTTCGTCGTAAAACTCGGCCACGCTGGCCAGCATGGCGGGCAGCGCGCCGGTGGATTCGCCGACTTCCATCATGTCGACGGCAAGGTCAGGGACAATGCCGGTTTTGGCGAGCGATTCAGAAAGAGGGCGGCCTTCGCGGACGGAAGCGGCGGTGCTGTCGAGCGCTTTGCGCAGGACGACGGTTCCCATAGAACGGCCTGCGGTTTCGAGCGCGGAGACCAGCGGAATGCCGCCGACGAGCAGCGTGCCCAGAACGCGCGAGAGCTGCGACACCTGATATTTGGTCCAGACTTCGCCGATGACGGGAAGGCGCATTTGAATGCGGTCGAGAATTTCTTTTGAAGATTCGCGCTTGGCCCAGAAATAGAAGGCCACGCCGAGCGCGAACAGGACGCCGACCCCGGCGACGACGTAGGTGCGGGCGGTGGTTCCGACGGCGATGAGGATTTGCGTGGGCAGCGGCAGTTTGGCCTGCATGCTGTTGTAGAGTTCGGCGAAGTTGGGGACGACGTAGGTGACGAGAAAGAAGATGAGCGCGATGACGAGCACGATGAGGATGCAGGGATACAGCAGGGAGACGAGCAGTTTCTTGCGCACCGCGAGCGTGAGTTTCTGGTAACTCACATATCGGTCGAGAACTTCAACGAGCGAGCCACTTTTTTCGCCGGCCAGAACGGATGTGACGTAGACGGGCGGAAAAACGCCCTGTTTTTCAAAGGCGTCAGACAGAATGGTTCCGGTGCGGACTTCCTTGCGGACGGCCTGGATGTAGCGGCCGAGTTTTTCGTCGGTGAGGCGGTCGGCCAGCAGGTCGAGGCTTTTTAAGATAGGCAGGCCGGCGCGGATGAGGGTGACAAATTGCTGGTTGAAGATGAGGAATTTTTCAAGATCGACGTTTTTTTTGCCGCTGGCGCCGGTGAAGCGGGCGCTGAGATCTTTGGGGGTGATGGAGTAAACGAGAAAGCCCTGCTGGGTGAGGCGGTCGCGGGCTTCGCGCTCGCTTTGGGCGTCGGCCACTTGTTCGTGCATCTGGCCGCGCGGGTCGGCATAGCGGAGGAGAAATTCAGCCACGGTTAGCGATCCTGACCTGAGTATTCGACGGCGTTGACGACCTCGGCCCCGGGCGGGATTTTGAAGGCGAAGAGGGAATCGCTGACGGGCGGGTTCATTTGTTCGTGAGTTAGTTCGAAGAGCAGGCGCGATTCGTCACGGCTGAAAATGCTGAGGCGGGTGATTTCGCCGCTGCCGTTGACCAGCATTTCCATTTTTTCGTAGGGCGTTTTGGAGCTTTTGGCGGTGGCGGAGAGCCAGGTTTCGCCGTTTTCGGGGCGGGTGGTGAAATCGCGGAATTCTTTTTTGAGATCAAGATGGCCGAGCAGAAAGGCGAGCGGGGCGCGCATGTCTTCCGTGTCTTTGACGGGCATTTGCTCCACTTTGTTGTCGGCGGCGGTGTAGAGGTAGATCATTTTGCCGTCGGAGACGAAGAGCTTTCCGGCGGGGTGGGCGTAGTCCCAGCGCATTTTGCCGACCTTGCGCAGGGTGAGGGTGCCGGATTCGGCGGGGCGGAGGTGGCCCTGGACGCTGTATTGTTCGCTGAATTGCACGGTGAGAGTTTTGGCTTTGTTGTAGCGGTTTTCGATTTTTTGGATTAGCGTGTCGGTGGCGGTGGCTTGGGCGAACAGGGGCAGGCAAAGCGATAGTAAGGCTACCCCGAGTTGACGCATACAGTTCATGACGATGGCGACGGCTTTTCCGTTTAGATGCGGAGACACCGAACTTCCATTGTCTCAGGCCAGGTGCTTAAGGCGACAGGCGGCCGATTTTCCAATCGGCGTCGGTCAGCCGAACATAGAGGATGCGGTCATGCAGGCGGCTGGTGCGGCCCTGCCAGAATTCGATGCGCTCCGGTTTGACGCAAAAGCCGCCCCAATAATCGGGCGGGGGAATGTCGTCGCTGTTGGCGAAGCGGGTTTCGAGTTCGGCGAGGCGGGTTTCGAGAACGGCTCGGTTTTCGATGAGTTCGCTTTGGTGGGAGACCCAAGCGCCGATACGGCTGCCTCGGGGACGGCTGCGGAAATAGGCCTCGGATTTTTCTGGAGGGATGCGGGTGATGGTGCCTTCGATGCGGACCTGGCGTTCCAGCTCGGCCCAGAGGAAATTGAGCGCGACGTGCGGGTTGGCTTCGATTTCGCGGCCTTTCTGGCTGCCGTAGTTAGTGTAAAAAATGAAGCCGGATTCGCCGAATTCTTTGAGCAGAACGATGCGCGAGGAAGGGCGGCCGTCGGGCGTGCAAGTGGCGAGCGACATGGCGTTTGGCTCTTTTAAATGAGCGGTTTTGGCGTCTTTGAACCAGTGGGCGAATTGCTGGACGGGGTTGGCTTCGCAACTGGATTCGTCGAGCGTGGCGAGGCGGTAATCCTCGCGCAGGTCTTCGAGGGAGGTTGGTGCGGTGATTTCACTCATGCGATGTGTTCCGGCGCTGCTATACTGGATGCTGGCATGTTGTTAGCGATTACCATTTTGCACGTCATTATTTGTTTATTTTTGATTATTGTGGTGCTGTTGCAAAGCGGGAAAGCTGCCGACTTGGCGGGCGCGTTTGGCGGCATGGGTTCACAGACTGTTTTCGGCCCGCGCGGGACGGCGACGGTTCTCTCGAAAGCTACCACGATTGCGGCGAGTTTGTTCATGGTGACGGCGCTGACTTTGGTGATTATGGCGAACAATCAGGGCGGCGGTTCGGGCAGCGTGCTGGAGAATCGGAGGAAAGGGGCTGTGCAGGCCCCGAAGACGCCGGCGCCGGTGAAGCCGGGAGTGCCTGGTTCGAAGTAGGGTTAGTTTTTGTCCGGGAATGCGGAGATGGCGGAATTGGCAGACGCACTAGCTTGAGGTGCTAGCGAGTAACATCGTGGGGGTTCAAGTCCCCCTCCCCGCACCAAAATTTTTCGTACAGGCCTTAGAGATGGCTGCCGATCTCAGCGGATGATCGCGGCAGCCGCAAGTGCGTCCAAATAGTCCGCGACCAGATCGACAGAAATTGGGTAATATTCGGCTGAGACTGCGTCACGAATTTCGCCGACGGTGCGTTTTCCGTTGACAAAGTTCAGGATTTCATAGGCGAACAGGCCGGATTGATCCAGCACGCTGACGAAATGGCCGGAGTTGCCATTCAGCAGCTTGATCCGGTTGTAGCGCTGCCGGCCTAAACGCGCCAGGAGAGCGTCATCGTTTTGATTTTCCACGGGTCCGAATGGAGCGATACGGATTGGCATGCGGGTTGTGGCGGCATTGGCGGTCCAGGGCGCGGCGGGAACTTTTGCGCCGCGGGATTTTGCCTGATTGGCCAGCCAGATTTTGAAGGCTGCGGCTTGCGTGTTGAGCGCGCTCACGAATTCAGAATCGGAGTTGGCAGCGGCGCCGGCAAAAACCACCAGCGAGTGAAGGGCGGCGCATTCACGGTTTAGGGATTGCGCCAAGAGATTGTCTGCCTCATACCAGGCAACGTCCGGCGTCATTCCTGGATCGTCCACCCAGTTCCGCGCTTTCAAAAACGATGCCGCGAGGCGCGTTTCGCTTTGGGCGGTGAGAAATGGCAGAAGCTGCGGCACTTGACTGGAGTCCAGATTGGCATAAACATAACCGGCAGCCGCGCCCAGGGCAGCCACGCGCCGCAACTTGGTGGCGTCTATCTGGTCAAGGCTGTCGTGGTCGGTGTGGATGTAGGTGTCGGGCCAGTCACGCAGATAAAGCGAGGGCACGGCGATGGTGGAGGAATCGTAATCGTCATGATCGCTGCCCGTTTCGAAGGGTGTGACATCGGCGAAAAACTGATTGCGCGTGCCGATGTCTCCGCCTGCGGTTTCGACCGCCGCTTGTTCAGGAGAACCTGCGCCTTCGGCGTAGTCGGTGGCCGCCGAACGGATTGTTTTGAGAAACACAGCTCCGACATCGGTGACAAAACTGGGCAGCGACCAGGGCGTTTCCGTCAGGTGCATGACGGCTTTGTTTTTGAACGGATCGCCTCCCACCATGTCCATGTGGATGTTGGCGCGCAGGTCTTTCATGATATCGGGATGGGTGGCCAGAAAGGCCATGGTGCCTTCATGTTCGGGTCCCCAAATAAAGCGGATGGTGCGTTTCGGGCGCGGCAAAGCGCCGGAGTGGATCAGCCGTTGCAGCGCGCGGGCCGCCTCCAGAATGGTGACGCAGCCGCTTCCGTCGTCGTTGGCGCCGGGGCGTTCGTGGTCCAGATGGCAGCTAAAAACCACCTGTCCGGCTGAGGGATCACTGCCCGGAATGGTGGCGGTGTCCACAATCCAGTTGCCGGGCTCGACGGTGGCCTTCACTTGCGCGCTGAGCACAATTTCCTCTCCGGCGGCGAGGCGCGCTCGCAGCACGCCAGCAGTCTGACGCGAGATCATGAAAGCGAAACCAGCTGGCTGGCGGGCATCCAGATGGCCCCAGCGCACCAGTGTTGGATCGAGACCCGACCAGGCGGTGGCTTGGTTGGGCATATCGCTGAGAATGCCCACCGCTCCTTGTTGCGCAATCGCCAACTGCTGCACCAGAGACAACACACCGTCGGCCAGAACAATCTTGCCCCGGACATTCTTGCCGGCGTAATCGTCTGGATTGGCCCCAGAACCGACGTCGACCAGCGAAGTTTCGACGGAAGCCGTGTGGCTGTAATCGGCCAGCCGAATGGGATCGGTGATGGCGTCGGCAACCAGAACATGCCGCGGGCGCATTTCCCATAGCTGGCCGGATTGCACGCTCCAGGCCAGATAGGAGCGCATTAAGCCATAGGTCTTGACGCCGTCGATGGGAAACTGCTCGGCGTGTGCGTCATCCAGGCTGTATTCCTGGGCGCGCTGGACGATGAAGCGGGCGGCCTGCTTGAACGCCGGCGTTCCCGGCACGCGGTGCAGGGCGGTGAGATAGCGAAGGTTTTCGTAGGGCGCCACTCCGTTCACTTCGTCACGGATCAAGGCCCATTGCCGCGATGAGAGAAAGGGCTCTTGGGCAAACGCGAGCGAACAAAGCGAGGCGAGCGATAGAATATGCCTGAAACGCATTTGATTGACGATAGCAATTCGTCAGGCATTCAAGCGGTTCTTCCGCCCAACGCCTGTTACGGCTGCGCGGTGGTGCGCCCGGTTGTCATGGGATAGGCCGGCGTTCGGGATCGCCAATCAGCGAGTGGTTCACTTAATTTCCGCTAACATGCTGAATGTGCTGGGTCCATTTAGAGCGGCTGGCGACTGGTTTCGGCGGTGAAGTCTGGAGCAAGATCGCTCAAATTTAAATGAAGCATCCGATGGTGTCCCCGAAGCCTTGCTCGACCTTGCCGTCCGGCCAAACAACAATGGGGACCAGGCTGCCATACTGGCGAGCCTCATTGAGGACGGTCTGGCTCAGCTCAACGCGGCGCTCCTCATAGGCGACCTGGTCGGCGTCCCACTTTCGCAGGAGCTTCACGCAAGCATCGCAGCCGCGGATGGTGTAGACAACGGGTGTTGACGGGCGGGTGTCAGCCGGCATTTGGAATCCTGAGAGCAGCGGAAAGGAGAGCGCGAATTTCGGCAATGGCGTCTTTGCGCCATTGGTCCGATTGGGGCTGAACTCGGGCGATTACTTCCTTCAGAAAGACGGCCCTGTCTGCGTCCGGCACAGTTGCAACCGTGGCGGTTGGGGGAAGATTGAGCTGGGCTTTCACTTCGTCCATGGCCTGAGCCAGCCCTAAGTGCGCGCTGGCGGAACGCTCCGTGAAACGGGCGAGGTACTGCAAGTCAGCCGTGTAGAACGCGAACACGGGGATGGCGCGCGATTTTCCGTTGTTGCTCAGAAACTCATCCATGATGTCCGGGTTCTGGTCGCGCAGGAAGACGCGCAGTTCAATGCCGGCGGCCTCGGCAATGCGGGCGATGGTGGGCAGTTCGCGATAAACGTCTCCGCACCAAGGCTCGGCGAGGGCCAGAATCTTTGCCAACCCATTCGGCAGTGCGGCGGCTTTCTGGAAGAAAGAAATGTCTTCCTGCGTGAGCGGCACAGTTTCGTATGAGGCGGCAAATTTGTCGTGATTGATGGTTGCCTGTGACAGGAAATCAGCGTAGCTGAGGCCCTGACTGAATCGGGAAGGCGAGAGGACGGACGAAGTGGTGACCATAGTCTATCAATTTAGTGTAGTGTGCGTTACTGGGCCAACGCCTCTTCTGAACCAAGCCCGGTATTGGCGCGCACCTCAAACTGGGTGAACTTAGGGGCCGAGTCTTCACTGACGCGGCTTGCCAGGGTGCCGATAAAGGCGCCGAGGAAACCGAGCGGGATGCTGACGATGCCGGGATTTTCCAGCGGAAACAGCGCCTTCGCCTGGATCAGGTGGCGGGCGGCGGCGGCCACGGCTGGCCCGTCTATTCCCATAATGCTGGGGCTGATGATGATTAAGGCGAGCGAACTGATGAGGCCGGTGGCCAGTCCCGTGACCGCGCCCTGGGTGGTGAATCTGCGCCAGAAAATGGACATCAGGATCACGGGCAGATTTGCGGAGGCGGCGACGGCAAATGCCAGGCCGACAAGAAACGCCACGTTGAACGTGGGCCCCAGGATAATGGCGATGGCGATGGAGACCGCGCCCACCACGCAGGCTGTGATGCGCGCCACCAGAACGGTTTGTTTCGCCGATTGCGGGCGGCCATCTTTCGGGCGAGCATGATGAATCACATTTTCATAGACATCGTGCGCAAAAGAAGTGGACGCGCTGATGGTCAAACCGGCCACAACAGCCAGAATGGTGGCGAAGGCGATGGAGGAGATGAAGGCGAAAAAAATATCGCCGCCCAGCGCGCGCGCCAGCAGAGGGGCGCTCATGTTGATGCCGCCGTTTTTGCCGATGAAGGCCTTGCCCAGAATGGTGGCCGCGCCGAAACCCAGGAACGTGGTCATGATGTAGAAGACGCCGATAATGCCCATGGCCCAGGCCACGCTGATGCGCGCGGTTTTGGCGTCGGGCACGGTGTAGAAGCGGACCAGGATGTGAGGAAGGCCGGCGGTGCCCAGCACCAAAGCCAGGCCCAGCGAGACCAGATCCAGCGCTCCGTAAGGGGGCTTGTAGCGCAATCCCGGCGTGAGAAAATTCACCACCTTTGCGCCGTCCTTCACTTGCGTGACTGCGCTGAAAAATTCGGCCAGGCTGAAGTGGAAATGCGCCAGCACCAGCACGCTGAGCAGGCAAGTGCCGGCAATCAGCAGAACCGCTTTGACAATTTGCACCCAGGTGGTGGCCAGCATGCCGCCAAAAACGACATAAGCCACCATCAGGATTCCGACCATGGCGACGGCTGCGTTGTAGGTGATGCCCGATCCTTTTAACAGCAGGGCCACCAGCGTGCCCGCACCCACCATTTGCGCAATCATATAGAACGTGCTGACGGTCAGCGTGCTGAGCGCAGCCATAGCGCGCACCGGACGCGGCGAGAGCCGGTACGCCAGAATATCGGCCATGGTGAACTTGCCGGCATTGCGCAGCGGCTCGGCCACAATCAGAAGCACGGTGAGGTAGGCGACCAGAAATCCGACCGAGTACATGAAGCCGTCGTAGCCTTGAAAGGCAATGATGCCAGCGATGCCGAGAAAGGAGGCGGCTGACATGTAATCGCCCGCCACGGCAACGCCATTTTGCCAGCCGGTGATGCGGCGTCCGGCTGCGAAAAAGGCGCTGGCGCCGCTGGATTGGCGAGCCGCCCAGCCTGTGATGACGAGCGTGATGGCGATGAAAACCAGGAACATCAGGAGCGAAGTGGTCACTGGATTTGATCTCCTTTCACCTGCTTCAGAACGCTTTGCGCCATGCGGTCAAACCGGGCGGCCGCCCGCATATACAGCCACGCCACAATGCCGACCATGAAAAATTGCGAGAGCGCGAACAGGTAGGCGAGGTTGACCGGACCGATAATTTGCCTGTTCATGAGGCCGGGCGCGTAGCCGACCAGCACGGGCAGAGCGAAGTAATAAACCATGAAAAACACAGTGGCGGGAACGACAAATCGGACTTTTGCGGCCATCAGCGCCTTGAATTCAGGATGGCTGGCGACGCCGCGCCAGTCGGGGGGAGCGGGCAGGGATTGCATTTTTGTTTTGGCGGGCATAACGTTGGTCCCATTCAAGCAGAATTGCGGGCGGGCTTCATTATATGTGAAGGCAGCGTAGAATGATCGTTCGAAGGAAAAGATGAAGCTCAGCATCCTTTGCCTGCTGCCTTGGTCAGCCACTCTGCTTTCTGCGTTCAGCGGCGCAAAGTTTCTGGGACCGGAGCCATGCGAACTTTGCCACAAAGATGTTGCGGCGCGGCAGGAAAAAACGGCCATGGCCAACACGTGGCAGGGAACGGCCACTTCCTGGCTGCCGGCCGATGTTTCTATTGCCGATGATTTTGCTTATCGAATAACGCAGGCGGATCACTCCATCAGTTACTCGGTTGATTTTGGATCGGGCCACAAGCTGACGCTGCCGGTGGCTTTTGCAATGGGCGGGCGCAGGCATGGTCTGGGCTTTCTTTCGCCGGTGGAAGAGGTGGAAGGAATTCCTTTGGCGCGCAAGACTCTGGTGCAGGCGCGCTATGCGTGGAGCCAGGACCACCATAAAGTCTTGCTGGCGCCGGGCTGTGTGAAAACGATGCCCACGTCGCTTGAGGCGGCGCTTGGCGTTGTGCTGAGTCCGGCGTTTGAAGCCAGATGCCTTGCGTGTCATGGCGAGCCAAATCAACAAGGGGCCGGCAGCAAGGGCGGAGTGCATTGCGAAGCTTGTCATGGGGCTGGTTCGGAGCATCTTGCGGGTGTCGCGAAGGGGCAGCCGGCGCAGGGAATTATCAATCCGAAGCGCTTGCCGAACGAAGAGAGCATAGCCGTTTGCGCGCGCTGCCACGTGGGGCTGACGAAGTTCCAAGATCCGTCGCCCGATGATTTGTTGATTGCGAATCAGGCGCGAGCTATCCAAGATTCAGAGTGCTATCTGCAAAGCCGGAAGGGGTTTTCTTGCACTGCCTGTCACGACCCGCATAGCGATGCCACTGACGACAGAAAAGCGACTGAGACGTGCCTTGGATGCCACTCCAGCATGGCCGCGCGGCATGCCGCTATCTGCCCAGTTAGCGCCAAGACTGGATGCATCGGCTGCCACATGCCAGCGGTTGATGAGGGGCCGCTGCATTTGGTGGATCACCTGATCCGCGTGCATCCAGATGGCCACAAATATGAACCGGCGGCAAAATCCCTGGTTCCTCCAGTCAGCGAATATCTCAGGATGATTGCGGCTAACTCAGGCGAGGCGGCTGGCTCGGCTCGAACGCGCATTGAGACCGGAGAAGATTTCTATCGGGTAGCTCGTGAAGTGTCGGTGGATGGTTCGGCGGCTATCGGAGGATATCTAGGGCGGAAAAATATCTCGGATCTGGAGGCGGGATGGAGAGAGGCGGCGGCGCGGCTGAGTTATGGAGAGATGAGTCCTGTGCTGCGGGCCAATGGGCGCTGGATTTTGCTGCAACGGCTGCCGCGCGATTTTCGCTGGAGCGCGGAACAACTTCAGAATCAGGCGCAGGCCTTGGCGGCGCAAGGGGATGCGGCTGGCGCCATCGGAAAGTCACAGCAAGCGCTGATGATTTATCCGCAATTTCTGCGCGCACTGGTGTTCATCGGGACCACGTTCGCGCAAAGCGGGAATGCCAAGAAGGGCGCCGACGTGCTGACTGTCGCCAGTCATCTTTACCCCAATGATGGCGGCGCGGAATTCGCTCTGGCCAGCAGTTTGAGCGCCATGGGTGACTTAGCCGGCGCACGCCAAGGATATCGGAGGGTGATCGAGCTGGAGGGCGATTTCACCGCTGCTTATCTGAATCTGGGAATGATGTCACTTGATGCGGGCGATTGGACGGATGCGATTCAGCAGTTTCGGCAAGGGCTGCAAATTGATCCGATGTCGGCCGAACTGAATTATGAACTTTCGGTTGCGCTGACGCGAGACGGACAGACGGCGGCTGCGAGCCAAGCGCTGGCGCTGGCGCGCAAGCTGAAGCTTTCTGCCGAGCCCAGCGGCTTCAGGACCCCTGCTATATTTGGAGAAATTCGAACATCTAGATGACCTTATGCCAGTCCGGATGAAAGACATTGCGCGCGATCTGGGGGTTTCGGCTGTGACTGTCTCCAAGGTCTTGCGGAACCACGGCGACATTGGCGCGGAGACTCGCGAGCGCGTTCTGAGACGCATCAAGGAGCTGAATTATCAGCCTAACCAGAATGCGCGCGCGCTGGCCACTGGCAAATCTCACCTGGTAGGCCTGATTGTTCCCGATCTTCTGCACCAGTTTTTCGCGCAAGTGACGAAGGGTGTCTCGCGGACCTTGAGGACGCGCGGCTATGGGCTGATCATTGCTTCCTCGGAGGAAGATCCGGAGTTTGAGCGGCAGGAGATTGACCAGATGCTGGCGCGGCGCGTGGACGCATTGATTATTGCTTCCACCCAGCGCACGGCTCAGTCTTTCAGCCGCATCAGCAAGCAGCGCGTTCCCTATGTTCTGGTTGACCGGAAATTTGAAGGGCTGGACGCAAACTTTATTGGCACTGACGACGTGAAGGCAGGCATGCTGGCGACCGAGCATCTGATCTCCCGGGGCTGCCGCCGGATTGCTTATATAGGAGGCGATTATCCGAGCACGGCGGCGGACCGTTTGGGCGGCTTTCTGGCTGCGGCTGCCACCCATGACATCCAGGTTCCGGCAAAGTACATTTGCCGCCGCAAGCAGCACCTGGATGACGCCGCAGACACCACCGGGCGCCGCGCCATGAAGGCTCTGCTGAAGCTGACGCCGCGACCGGACGGCGTGTTTTGTTTCAGCGACCCCATTGCCAATGGCGCCATTCAGGCAGTGCTGGAGCAAGGGTTGCGCATACCGGAAGATGTGGCCATTATTGGCTGCGGCAATGTCCTGTATGCTTCCGCGCTGCGCGTTCCGCTGAGCAGTGTCAGCCAGGACAGCGAGAACATGGGCGAGCATGCGGCGAAACTGGTGCTGGAGATGGTGGGGGCGGGCGCAAAGGCCAAGCCGCGCGAGGTGAGGATGCGTCCGACGCTGGTGGCGCGCGCCTCCACCATGGGTGTTTCGGCGGGTGTTTCGGCGCACATAAGATAATCTGGGCAGTTGAAAATGGCTGCTGCCATAGCGATCGGGCTGTCTGCTTTGCTTGGGGTGACTGTCCATGCGTTCGTGGATGCCACGGCGGGCTCGAAGGTCGATTTCGTGAATCACGCCAGCCATACGTCGCGAAAGTATCTGCCTGAATCGATGGGCGGCGGCGTGGCCATGCTGGACTATAACAACGATGGCCTTCTCGATCTATTCTTTGTGAACGGGGCGGCGCTGAAAGACCCCATGACGGCTTCCTCCGTTCCCGACAAATCAGACCCGAAGTTTTGGAACCGGCTGTACCGGAACAACGGCGATGGCACATTCACTGATGTCACGGCGCAGGCGGGCTTGCAGGGCCAGGGCTACGGCATGGGCGTGGCGGTTGGCGATTATGACAACGATGGATACTCAGACATCTATGTCACGGCCGTCGGCCACAACACGCTGTATCACAACAATGGCGATGGCACATTTGCCGATGTGACCAAGCAGGCAGGCGTGGAAGGCAGCGGCTGGTCGGCTGGGGCGATGTTCTTGGATTATGACCGCGATGGGCGTCTGGATCTTTTTGTCTCGCGCTATTTAACCTGGGATTTTTCAAAGGATGTCTACTGCGGACTTCCTAATGCGCGCGCCTATTGCCATCCGGACCAATTTCCTGCGGCCACTCATCTGCTGTTTCACAACGACGGGCACGGGCACTTTCAGGATGTTTCGCGGCAGAGCGGCATTGACAAATCGCCGGGCAAAGGTTTGGGCGTTGCGTTCAACGATTACGATGGCGATGGCTGGCCGGATATTCTGGTGGCCAATGATTCTGCTCCGCAACAGCTATTTCATAATTTGCGGAATGGGAAGTTCGAAGAGGTGGCGTTGCAGGCTGGGCTTGCTTATGACGAGGACGGCAACACTTTCGCCGGCATGGGTGTGGATTTTGCGGATTTTGAAAACACCGGCTGGCCGGGTGTGTTCATCAACGCCTTGGCCAAACAAAAGTATGCGCTGTTCAGCAACCATCATGGGGCATTTGAATATATTTCCGGGAAGGCCGGCTTGGCGGCGGCCAGCGTGGCGCATTCGGGCTGGGGCGCAAAATTCGTTGACTATGACAACGACGGGCTGAAAGATATTTTTATCGCGCAGGGGCATGTCATGGACAACATTGAACTGACACAGCCGGATGTGAAATACCTTGAGCCGCCCCTGCTGCTGCGCAACGCGCCACCTTTATTTATTGATGTTTCGGCGGGCAGCGGCGCGGTCTTCACCAAGCCTCTGGCGGCGCGGGGTGCGGCGTTTGGTTATCTGCGCAATGACGGCCTGATTGACGTTGCGATAAATTGCAGTGACCGCCCGGCGGTTTTAATTGAGATGTCTGGCACCACAAATCACTGGCTGACGGTCAGCACCATGGGAACTCGCAGCAATCGCGACGGGATTGGCGCTCAGTTGCGGCTGATGACTCCCGATGGCAAGCAGCAGCACGGCCTGGTCAGCGCGGCGGGCAGTTATCTTTCATCCAGCGACAAGCGGGTGCATTTTGGCCTGGGCCGAAATCTGTCGGCAGCCGAACTGCAGATTCAATGGCCCAGCGGAGTCACTCAAAAACTGACAGGCATTCGCGCGGACCAGGTGCTTGTGGTTCATGAACCGGCGCAATGAGAATGGCCTTGTTATTGGCGAGCTTGTCGCTTTTGCTGCGCGGGCAAGATGCGGACACGATTGTCCTGAAGAATGACCACCAGAAATACACGATTTTGTCGCAGATTGCGGACCCGGCGGAAGCGGCAGCTTTCCTTGCCGTGCTGCGCGCGGGCAACGCGGCTGAGCGAAACCGCATGGCATCTGACTTTGTGAAAACGTATCCGCGTTCCTGGCTGCTTCCGCAAGCCTATGACGCGCTGGCCCGGACGGAAATTGATTTGGATAAATATGATGACGCGCTGAGAGACGGACGATTTTCCTTGCGGCTGGCGCAAGAGAATCCTTCGCTGCTGATTCTGATGGCGAATATTGAAGCGCAGCGGAACGATCTGGATCAGTCAGCGGAGCATGCGGCGCTGGCGCTGGAATATCTGGATGAAATAGAGCGGCCTGGGAATATGAGCCAGGCTGAGTGGGACAGTCTGCGGCCGGAACTGAAATCGTCGGCATACTTTGCGCGCGCGCGGGTGGCCACGGCGCGCGGCATGCCGCAAAATGCTTTAAACGATTTAAACAGGGCGGCCGCGTGGAATCCGAATGATGCCGAGGTGTTTTATCTTCGCGCCATTGTCGAGGTCAGGCTGAATGAGAAGGATGCCGCGGCTTCGGATCTTGCGTTTGTTTCGAAAGGCACATCCGCGCTGAAAGATAAGGCCAAGAGCATCCTGTTGATGCTGGGGAAGCCTGATCCGCCAGCGCCCAGTATTGATATGAGCCTGCGCCAGGAGAACGTTTTTCAGACTGATTCACAAGCTCTTGCCGGCGGCTATGCGGGGCCTGAGGCATGCAAGAATTGCCACGAAAAAGAATATGCGGCGTGGCGCAAAACCGGCATGGCGCGCATGCTGCAGCCTTACCGGCGTGAAAACGTGATTGGCGACTTCTCCGGCGAATACAGTGAAGCGTCCGCTGTGATTCGGTTAGGCTTTGACCGGCGTCCTTATTTCGAAATCAACAGCAGCCGCTACTATGTCGATTTCACAATCGGCTCAAAATGGCAGCAGGCCTACGCGACGAAACTGAGTGACGGGCGCTTGCAGGTGCTGCCGATTGAGTACAACGCGCTTCAACAGAAATGGATCAATTATTGGAAGATGATTGACCCTCCGGGGAGTCCGCGCGCCGACATTGCGGAGTTTCCCAAGCTAACCCAGGCAACAAATTACCAGCAAAACTGCGCTATTTGCCACACCAGCCAGTTGAAGGCTGATGGCGGTTCGATGCAGCATGCCAGCTATGTTCAACCGGGCATTGATTGCGAAATGTGCCATGGTCCTTCCGCCTGGCACGCCAAACATCCTGAGCAGCAGCCGCTGAATTTCCGCAAGATCAGCAATCGCGAGGGAGTTCGTGTTTGCGCGCAATGCCACCGTCAGAGCACGGTGCGCGAAACGGGCGCCGGCGGCGAGATGAATTATTCGACGAAACAAAACTTTGTGCCAACCGCGTGGTTCATGCCCTATGATGCGTTCTCACGCAAGGCCTTTTATAAGGATGGCCGCTTTCGCGAGACCACTTTTATCGTGGAGGCGTTTACCCGTTCGGCCTGTTATTTCAAGGGGACGGCGCAATGCGCCACGTGCCACTCTCCGCATCTGGGCGATTTTGAAACCAACCAGACTTCGCTGAAATTCCAGGCCGCGCCGGATGAGATGTGTCTTGGATGCCATTCCGATTTTCGAAGCCGGATCTCTGAGCATGCGCGGCACCCGGCCAACACAGAAGCGGCGCGCTGCGTCACTTGCCACATGCCGCGCATCATGAATGCGCTGCTGTTCCAGGCGCGTTCGCACCAGATTGAGATTCCCACGGCTGACTTGACGGAGCGGTTTGGCCAGCAGGAGAGCCCCAACGTCTGCCTGACTTGCCATGCTGAAAAAGACGCGATTTGGGCCAAGGAGCAACTGGCTGCATGGGCGCGCTGAGGCTTCTGCTTATTTTTGCGTTTGCGCTGAATGCCCAGTATGTGGGTTCGAAGGCGTGCTATGGGTGCCATTCTGACATTTACAAGGCGTTCAAGAAGACGGATATGGGCCGATCTATGGCTTCTGTTGGCGATTGGAAAGCGGATGGCATTCCGACTGAGGCGAGCATTCAGCAGCCGGGCACTTCGCATGTTTTCTCCGTGACCAAGAGCGAAGCTGGCTGGACGCAGACCGAATCGGAGGCGGGCGTTTTTTCTATCGACCACAAGCTTGACTATGTGGTGGGATCAGGCTTTAATGGCTTGGCCTTTTTGATACGCCGGGGCGATTTTCTTTTCCAGGCGCCGCTGTCTTATTATTCGAGAGCGCATAAGTGGGACCTTTCGCCGGGGTATGAGCAGGTGGATCTCGGGTTCAGCCGCATGGTTCCGCAGGAATGCATTAACTGCCATGCGGGCAGGCCTTCGCCGCAATCCAATGGCTCTGCTGCTTATGCTGAACAGCCTTTTCAGGAAGTGGCGATAGGCTGCGAAAATTGCCATGGTCCGGGCGAAAATCATGTGAAGGCCGGAGGCAAGAAGGGAACGATTGTGAATCCCGCGAAGCTCAAGCCGGCGCTGGCGGATAACATTTGCCTGAATTGCCACCAGGCTGGCGATGCTCGCGTCCTGCAGCCGGGAAAGAGCTATCTGGATTTTCGCCCGGGTGAGTGGCTTTTTGACACGGCAGTGATTTTCAAGCAGCCGGCTACTGGAACAGAGCCGGAGTCGGATTTGCTTGAGCACTATTCAGCAATGCAGGCCAGCCGCTGCTTTCGTGAGAGCGCAGGAAGACTCGGATGTATGACCTGTCACGATCCGCACACTCAGCCGGCTGGCGAACAAGCCGTGAGTTACTACCGCGCAAAATGCCTAACTTGTCACACGGAGAAATCATGCAATCGTCCAGCGAGTGCGCGGAGCACGGATAACTGCGTGGGTTGTCACATGCCGAAGCGGGATGTGACACAGATATCTCATTCGGCACTGACGAACCATAGAATTCCCGCCCGTTCCGATGAACCTATGCCTGCGCTGAAACAGGTTGTGCAGGACGGCGTGGTTGTGATTGATCCGCCTGAGCAGGGCGCCCGGCAGTTGCCGAAAGTGATGCTGTTGCAGGCCTATCAACAGATGGCGCAAAAACATCCTGAATATGAGCAGAACTATCTGTCAGTGCTGGACGAATTGGAGAAATCGCAACCGCGAGACGCTTTTGTGGAGGCTGCTTTAGGCGACCGCGCCTTCACTCAGGGACAAACGGAGGAAGCGATTGAGCATTTGCAACAGGCGCTGCCGCTGGCAAAGCCTGCTGTTTATCTTGAACTCGGGGAGTCTCTTATCAAAGCAGGGCGCAGCCAGGAAGCTATAGAATATCTGAAAAAAGGCGCCGGTTTAGACCCTTACAATGCCGTGATGCAAAAGACTTTGATTCTGCTCTACATCAACTTGAGGTCCTATTCAGAGGCGCGCCTTTCTATGGAAAAGTACGTTGAAACGTTTCCGGAAGATTCGTTTATGCGGAGCCTGCTGGCGCGAGTAAGCAGATGAAGCGCGCCATTTTTCTTGCGGCCGTGCTGGCGCTGCCGCCATCCGGGTTCACACAATGCGTAAACCCGCCGGACCTGGCGAAGGCGATTCAGAGATCGCCCACCTCCGACGCTTACAACGCGCTTGGCGCTTATTTTGCGAAGAACCAGCGCCTGGATTGCGCCCTGCCTGCGTTTGAAAATGCCACAAAACTGAACCCTACTTCGTGGGAAGCGCATTTCAATTACGGGCTGGCGCTAATGACGGCAAATGAGCTTGAAAAAGCAGCGGCGCAATTTCGCGAAACATTGAAATACCGGCCTGATTTTTTGCAGGCTCGCAATGCGCTTGGGCTGGCGCTTCAATCGCTGGGGCATATGGATGAAGCGGAGGCTGAATTGAATCGTTCGCTGAAGCTGGATCCAAAATCCGCCGACACGCTGGCCCGGCTGGGCGAACTTTATTCAGCCGAACGCCGGTATAGCGCGGCCATTGACAAGCTTTCGCAGGCGGCCAGTTTGTCTCCCGCCGATGCGGACCTGAAGATTGAACTGGCGGTGGCGTGTTCCAGCAACGGGGATTCAGCCCGCGCGATCCAGATTCTTTCTGATCTCACCAAATCGAATCCATCTTTGGCCAGCGCCCACTTCAACTTGGCGACTATCTACGCCCATGAGAAGCGCTTTCGCGAAGCAGCCGGCGAATACAGCGAAGCGCTTAGAATTGAACCCGACAACGAGGCAGCGCGCTTGTCTTTGGTGAAAGCTTACGTCACGATTGCGAACTATCAAGAAGCTCTGCCGGCGGCTGTTGAGTACGTTAAGCGGCGTCCAAAGGATTTTGAAGGGCATTACCTGCTGGGCACTGTTTATCGCGGCATGGCCCAGTACGCGGAGGCTGAGCGCGAACTCAAAGCCGCCATAACAGGCGAAGACGAGTATGGCCCGCACTATGACCTTGGCTTTGTGCTCAGCAAAGAAGGCAAATATGACGAGGCGCTGGCGCAGCTGCGCCGCGCCGTCCAATTGCGTCCCGGCTCGGCCGAGGCTCACTTTCAGTTAGCCGGCGTTCTGAAGGCGCTGAACCAGCCGGAGGAAGCGAGCAAAGAAATGAATGCCGTGCGGCAGCAGAAACAGCAATCGACGGACGAAAATGTGGCGGCCGCGGCTGGAAGCGACGCCAACCGGATGCTGGCGCAAGGCAATGCGCGCGAGGCGGCGGCGGAGTATCGCAAAGCCTTGGAATTGGATCCGGCGAACGCCAAGACCTGGTTTAACCTTTCTCTGGCGCTGGGCGAACTGGGACAGCGCGACGAACAGCGCGGCGCGCTTGAAAAGGCGATTCAGTTTGATCCAAACTTGGCTGGAGCTTACAACCAGCTTGGCTTGCTGGACGCCGCCGCTGGCAAGCAATCGGTGGCCGAAGAAGAGTTCAAGAAAGCTGTTTCGCTGGACCCGCAGTCGGCTGAAGCCGAAAGCAACCTGGGAACGCTCTACGGCCGGACCGGCCGCATTCAGCAGGCGGAAGGGCTCCTGCGCAAAGCCGTGCAGGATGACCCGAAGCTGGAGGAAGCGTCTCTGAATTTGGGCTTGATACTGGCCAGCGAAAACCGGCTCAGCGAAGCGGAGACTTTTTTGAAGAACGCGGTGGTGCTTGCGCCGAAGAATACGGTTGCCATCGGCGCGCTGGGAATGGTGGAGGCTAAACTTCAAAAGCCCGATTCCGCCATTCAGGATTTTAAAAAGGCGGTGGACTTGCAGCCGGGCTCATACGAAGCTCACCTGAACTTAGGGATAGCTTTGGCGGACCACTATCAAATGGACGGCGCTTTGAAAGAATTTACCGAGGCGGAGAGACTGGCTCCCGATGCCGCAGGCCCGCGCTACAACCGGGGACGCCTGCTGGTGGACTTGAACCGCTATCCAGAAGCGATTCCGGAGCTGAAGCTGGCATGCCAGAGGACACCGAACTTTGCCGCGCCTTTTTACCTGCTGGGCCTTGCCGAATCAAAGGCGGGCAATAACCAGGAGTCACTGGATGCGTTTTCGGTATTTGTTCGTCTGGAGCCGAGAAATGCCGACGCCTACTTTCTGGCCGGGCAGGACTTACAAAGGCTGGGACGAACCAAGGAGGCGATTGATTACTGGAAGAAGGCCGTGGCGGCGGATGCGAACCAGTCGGAGGCGCTCTATAGCTTGTGGCGCGCGCTGGCGAAAGATAACTCGCCCGAGGCCGCCAGTTACGGAGCGCGCTTCAAAGAGGCTCAGAAGGAAAAGCAGATTGCCGGCCAGGCAGGAATGCTGGGCAACTTCGCCCTTGCTTCGGCTAACCGCGGAGATTATCAGCAAGCTATCTCACAATTGCAGCAGGCAGTGAAAGAATGCGGTGAATGTCAGACGCGAGCCGACTTACTGAAGGACTTAGGCTTGATTGAGTGCAAGAGCGGAGACGTGGAGCACGGCAAGGAGCATCTGCTGGTGGCGCGTTCTCTGAAGCCGGATGACCCGGACATTGCCAAGGCGCTGGAAATTGCGAGCCAAGTTCACCGGCAATCTAATTAGCCTAAACACGTTAATCCGGCTCCCACCAAAGACGTATTGACTTTCACTCAGAAATGTATTGCACCCAGAATATTGCTGTGATAGGATCGCATTACTTTACCGCAAAAGTAGGGTAATTACGAGACTTCAGGAACCAGCGGGCAACCGCGCGAGGGAGACCATGTTGCGACTCTTTTCACGAAGCCAAACTTTCGGGCTTACGCTTTTTCTTCCCATCTTGGCGATGCTGATCGGTTCTTCTCCGGCATTCGCACAGCAATCCTCGGCAGTCATAAACGGCACAATCAAGGACTCTTCGGGCGCGGTTGTGCAGGGCGCCACCATCACGCTGATAAACAACGAGACGTCGGTTGCGCGCACCAGTGTCAGTAACTCGGCCGGTAACTACGTGTTTATCGACATACCGCCCGCCAGTTACACCGTGAAGGTTGCGATGGCCGGCTTCAACACGATCACCCAGCAGCAAATCACGCTCAGCGTGAATCAGACGGCGACTTATGACTTCACGCTGACAGTGGGTTCCACTCAGCAGGCGGTGAACGTGGAAGCGTCGGCGGTGGCGATTGAAGCTTCCACCTCCGAACTCGGCACGGTCATCAACCAGCAGGCGGTGGAGGATCTGCCGCTGAACGGGCGCAATTTCACCCAGTTGCTGACACTGACCCCTGGCGCAAGCCCGGTGAGCGTGGCGCAGAATTCGGGCGGCGGCGGCGGCTTTGCGGGCAACGCCATCGGGTCATTCTCGTTCCCCGCCCTGAACGGCCAGCGCAACAGAAGCAATATGTTCCTGCTGGACGGCGTGGTTGATCTGGGCTCATTCATCGGCAACTACAATGTGCCTCCCATCATTGACACGGTGCAGGAATTCAAGGTGCAGACTCACAACGATCTTTCAGAGTGGGGCGGCGCTCCTGGCGGAATTGTCAACGTGGCCACCAGGTCAGGTACAAACGCATTTCATGCGTCAGTTTGGGAGTTTTTGCGAAACGACGTGCTGGACGCCAACAGCTTTTTCAGCAATTCGTTTGGCGACCCGCGCAATGCATTGCGGCAAAATCAGTTCGGCGCGGCGGTGGGCGGCCCGGTGTTGATTCCCAAACTCTACAACGGCAAGAACCATACGTTCTTTTATGGCGGCTACGAAGGCTTCCGCCAAAGTGTTGCCTCGCAGAGCACCGGCCTTGCTCCCACCACGGCGCAAATCAACGGCAATTTCCAGGGATTTAACACGATTTACAATCCGGCGACGGGAGCGCCATTTGCAGGTAACATCATTCCTGCTAGCTCCATCAACCCGATTGCGGCTATCTATGCCAAGACGAATTTTCCAACAGGCAATTATGTCACCAGCGGAAACAACTACATAGACCCTTCACCCACGCATTTGCAGCAAGACAGCTATTCCATCCGCATTGACCAGACGTTTGGCGAGCACGACAGCCTATTTGCGCGGGTTTCGCAGTACTGGGAGCCGCAGACGTCGTCGGACGGATATCTTGGCGCTACCAGTTACGCAAATGACTATGGCTCCAACGGCGTGATCCACTATATTCACACCTTTAGCCCAACGGCTGTGATGGATGCGTTTTTTGGCCGCAATCTGGGAGACGCCGACACCGGCAACAACCCGATTGGAGGGACTTCCCTGGCCACCAGCCTGATTAACGCCGGCGCTTCCGCCAGTTTTATTGATGGATTGAAGGGCGTTCCTTTCGTTCCGGGCATGGGCGCCAGCGGCTACCTGGGCGGAAACGGCCAGAGTGTTCAAGACACGCGCTACGCGGATGACTGGACATTTGGAGGCAGCTTCACCAAGATCATAGGCCGGCACACTCTAAAGATGGGCGCCAACGCCTCCACCAACAACACCGTGTCACCTATTTCCTCCACTGGCGATTCGTTCACCACGGTGCCGACACAGAATCCGCTCAACCCGGCCGGAACTGGCGACGCGTTCGCATCGTTCTTGCTGGGACTTCCCGACGGCGCCAACCGCCGCGATGTGGATGAAACCGAGCATGGCGGCTGGATCAATGGCTGGTATTTCCAGGATCAATTCAAGGTGAATTCAAGATTGACGGTCAACCTTGGCATCCGCTGGGATGTGACGCTATGGCCCATTTATGGCCAGCCGCCCGCTGCCGATGCCTACGTCGGTGATGTGGATTTCAACAATGGAACCTACATTCTGGCTCGCGAACCCGCTGCCTGCAGTTCCACTGTCGGCTTTCCCTGCATACCGGGCGGAACCTTGCCCGCCAATGTCGTGGTCACCTCGCACAGCAACGGAGCTATCTATACCAATGACCACAGCAACTGGCAGCCACGCGCCGGCTTGGCCTATCGCCTCACCGATAAAACAGCGATTCGCGCCGGCTACGGCCGCTTCTATGACAGCTGGAATTCCATTATTCAGTTGGCCCAGAACTATGAAGGAACCTGGCCAGACATTGGACAGCTGATCGCGAATAACCTGAACCACCCAGGAACCACCGCGGCCAGCATCGGCAACCCGTTCAACCAGACATCGGGCAGCGTGGTTTATCCGACGGCTTCCCCATTCCTTAGCTCAGGGTTCGAGGATTGGTATGTCGATCCCGGCAAGTACAAAATGCCTTACTCTGATCAATGGAATGTGGGTGTGGAGCAGGCGCTGGGCAGCAATACGGTTCTATCGCTTGCCTATGTCGGCTCGCATGACTCACAACTCAACCAGGGCGGCGTTGCCAACACAGACCCAACCCCTGGGCCTACCTCTACTGAGGCGGCTCGCCAGCCGTACCCGTACATTCCCGTCACTTATTACGACAAGAGCGTGGGCCAGAGCAAATATAATTCGTTCCAATTCCGCTTGCAGCAGCGCGCAACCCATGGCCTGACTTACATCCTGTCCTACACATACTCGAAGTCCATGGATAAAGGGTGCTCAGGCAGCTTTGGCGCGGAAGGATGCGAAACTGAAACTCCTTACAACACAAATAATGACCGGAGTGTGTCGGGCTTTGACTTGACGCATATCTTCTCCGGCAGTTTCGTCTATGATATACCCGTGGGCAAAGGCAAATCTTTCAGCACTCACAACGGCTTTGCGGATTACCTTCTGGGCAACTGGCAATTGGGCGGAATTCTCACGTTGCACTCCGGCCAGCCTTTCGACGTGACTGTCAGCAACGGAGACACGGCCGGAACAGGCAACACGGTGGACCGGGCCAATCTGCTGCTTTCAGATCCTTACACTTCATCCATGGGCGCTTCGCTTCAATACCTGAACCCCAACGCCTTTGGCATACCGCTGACAGCGACCACGACGTCTGGCGGCGCTTACGGCACTTTGGGCCGCAACAGCCTTAGAGCGCCGTACTTCCATAACCTTGATATGTCGTTAACCCGCCAGTTCCCCATCAAAGAACGAACCAGCCTTGAATTCAGGTGCGACTTGTTTAATATCAGCAACTCGGTTGTCTTGGGAATCCCGAACAGCACGCTGGGTAACTCCAACTTCGGGGTGATCACAGGCACCGCTAATACTCAAAGGGAAGTTCAATTGTCCATGAAACTCCGCTTCTAATGAAATTCCCACAGGCCGTCCTCTTAACGGCACTCTTGGCTTTGAGCCATGGCATTTCCATGGCTCAAAGCGACAAGATGCCCGGTTATCAGCAGAACCTTAAGACGAGATTAGCCCAGGTGGAACGCACCATAAAGAATGGTCCGTTCCGGCCTTCCTGGGACTCTCTAGACAAGTACAAGATTCCATCCTGGTATCTGGATGCGAAGTTTGGCATCTTTATCCATTGGGGAATCTATTCAGTTCCCGCGTACGACAGCGAATGGTATCCGCGCAAAATGTATCTTCCGGGAGACGATGTCTATAAGCATCACATCGCCACTTTCGGCCCGCAGTCCACTTTTGGCTACAAGGATTTTATTCCGCAGTTCACCGCCAGCAAGTTCGACGCGAATGCGTGGGCGAAGCTCTTTCATGATTCCGGCGCGAAGTTTGTCGTTCCCGTGGGTGAGCATCATGACGGCTTTCCCATGTACAATTCCGACTTGACCGAGTACAGCGCCGTGAAGATGGGTCCCAAGCGTGACGTGATTGGCGAGTTAGAGAAGTCAGTTCGCAGCCAAGGCCTGCATTTCGGAGTTTCTTCTCATCGCGCGGAACACTGGTTCTTCTTTAACGGCGGGACCAAGTTTGATTCCGATGTGAAAGATCGGAAGTACAGCGACTTTTATGGTCCGGCTCAATCCGACGGCAAGCCGCACGACAATCCGGATGATGACCGGGGCGAGTTAGCCGACAAACCGACCAAAGCTTATCTGGATGACTGGCTGGCGCGCTCGGCGGAGATTGTGGACAAATACAATCCCGACCTTGTCTGGTTCGACTGGTGGATTGGCAGGCCTGCGTTCAAGCCCTACCTGCAGCAATTCGCCGCTTTCTATTACGACCACAATGCGGCCAGGCACGAAGGCGCGGTTATCAACTATAAGTACGATGCCTATCCTGAAAAAGCCGCAGTGCTTGATATTGAGCGCGGACAGGAAGGAGACATCAGGCCGCTCTACTGGCAGACCGACACGTCCATCAGCAACAAGTCCTGGGGCTACATCGAAAACGACACTTTCAAGACTCCGGAGTTTATTCTCGGGATGCTTGTGGATATCGTGAGCAAGAATGGCGCTCTGCTGCTGAATATTGGGCCCGACAAGGAAGGCGTCATTCCGCAACAGGCGCAAGATATCCTGCTGGCCATGGGGAAGTGGCTGGCAGCCAGCGGTGATGCCGTCTATGGAACGCGGCCGTGGAAAATTTATGGAGAGGGTCCCACGAAGACCGCTGCGGGAGCGTTTAAAGACACGGACACGAAACCCTATACGCCGGAGGACATACGTTTCACCACAAAGAACGGATCGTTATACGTCATCGCGCTGGCAACTCCAGCCGACGGTGTCATTCATGTAAAATCTTTGGCAGAAGGCGCAAGGTACGCGCCGGCGGCCATAGCCAGTGTTGCCAGGCTTGGATCTAGCCAGAGCGTCAACTTTGAACAGACGAGCAGCGACTTAACTATTCATTCAGAACCGGGTGCGGCTTCTCAGTACCCGGTCGCATTCCAAATTAAATTCAAAAGATAAATGTTTCTAAAATCAATTTCCTACACCCTGGCCGCCAGCCTTTTGCTAGCCGCGCCAGTTTCCGCACAGATTGAAGGCGAGCACATAGCCACCAGTTCCGCGCATCCGGTGGCTGCCATTCAAGACAGGGAAACGCCCGCCCAGCGCGATGCGCGCATGGCCTGGTGGCGCGCCGCGCGCTTCGGCATGTTCATTCATTGGGGGCTTTATTCCATACCTGCGGGCACCTGGGATGGGAAACGGATTCCCGGCATTGGCGAATGGATTATGAACGATGCCTCTATTCCAGTGGCTGACTACAAAGCGCTGGCGCCGAAGTTCAATCCTGTTGCGTTCAACGCGCATGAGATTGTGGCGCTGGCCAAGGCGGCCGGCATGAAGTACATTGTCATCACTTCGAAGCATCATGACGGCTTTGCGATGTTTGATTCCAAGGCCAATGCGTTTAATATCGTGGCCGCCACGCCCTACCATCATGACCCGATTCGCGATCTGGCGAACGAATGCAAGCGGCAGGGCATCAAGCTGGGATTCTATTATTCACAGGATCAGGACTGGACCGCGCCCGGCGGCGCTGCTTATAAGACGGACCACCATGATCTGCCGAGTCATCACTGGGACAAGGCCCAGGATGGGAATTTTGCCACCTATCTGCATGAGAAAGCTATCCCGCAGATGAAGGAGATTCTGAGTCAGTATGGAGATTTTCCGGCCGTGATCTGGTTTGACACTCCGACCGACGACATGACTCCCGCACTGGCCGGCGAGATTGTCGCCTTGCTGAATCAGCATCCGAATTTGATCTGGAACAACCGCCTGGGAGGCGGCTATAAGGGAGACACCGAGACGCCGGAGCAATACATTCCCGCGAAAGGCTTTCCTGGCCGCGATTGGGAGGCGTGCATGACGATGAACGACACCTGGGGTTATAAGTCCTACGACATGAACTTCAAATCCACAGAGACCCTGCTGCGAAACCTGATAGACATCGCCAGCAAGGGCGGCAACTATCTGCTGAATATCGGGCCGGACTCCAAGGGCAATGTTCCTCCAGCCGAGATAGAGCGTTTGCAGCAGGTAGGCCAGTGGCTGGCCGTGAACGGCGAGGCGATCTACGGAACAAAGCCCACGCTGTTTGGGGATGAGGCGGGCGAGTTTAGCAAGACAGAGAAAGATGTGGAAGGTAAACCAAAGTTCGTGCCGTCGTGGAAGTGGCGTTCCACCACAGCGGCGAACAAGGTTTATATCGAGCTATTCACCTGGCCAACGGGCACGTTTCATCTGGACAAGATGCCGCGAACTGTCACCCATGCCTATCTGCTGGCGGATAAAACGCGCAAGCCTTTGACTGTGAACCAGACAGCGGGCGGAGTGGACATCGCGCTGCCTGGCAAGGCGCTTGATCCCATTGCCACCGTGCTGGTTCTTGAAACTAAATAGTGTTGCGGGGCATGGACAAGAATGGTTTCGCTTCTCCATGCCCCTAACTTGCTGATGCCTACACAAAATCGATGGTGACGGGGAACTTCCCCACCGATGACTTAGTCAGGATTGTGCCGCTGGCCGGTTCAATATTTGTCGTGCTGCCAGTGTTGGGGTTGCCAATGGTTCCCGGAGGAGTGGCCAGGATGCCGCCGCTGCAAGCAATGGCGGAGGTAAAGGCCACCTGCGTAAATTTCGCCAGTGCCACGTCGTTCCCCTCACCGCCGCGCGGCCCCCAGCGGAGTTGGCTTAAGGCCGATAGACCCCGGCAAGTTCGGAGCTGGTAGCTTTGTCCTGAAAGTGATCTACCTTCGCCGCCGGCTTGACAGACCGCAGGAGCAACAGAGGGCACTCGACTTGCTTGACAACCTGTTGCGCAATGGACCCGAATATATCTTCGCGCCAGCCTGAACAGCCATGCGTGGATATGATGACCAAGTCGATCATCTCTTTTTTGATCGTCAGAAGAATGTTGCCGGCGACGTCCTCGCCCACTTCAGTCCGGGAGGATGCCCTGACTCCTTGTTCCAGCATCTTAGCCGCGGACTGAGCGAGTTCCCTGAGATCATCACTCCTGACACTGGAAGGCTCGGAGGTGGGAATGAATTCGTCACTCATTTTGTCCCTTGAAAACATCGGGACCACGGTTAAGAGGATCACTTCAGCATTAAAATGCCGGGCTAAGTCTTGACCAACTTCTAACGCCGCCGATGAAGACGGGCTGAAATCAATGGGCAAAAGAATCTTTTTCGGGTGGAAGCGCGCTGACAGCATGTTGATCTCCGCTTGTTAGAGGGTCATCAGCGCCATATGTGTCGAATCATTATTTCTGGGGTGAAGGAGAACAGGAAAGGCGCGCTGAGTTATTTGACCAGATTTGGTCATCTGACGCTCCGCAGTCACTGCAGATAAACTTTCAGAATTAGGTCGCTGGGCTTTGTCGGCACAGTTCCGGAATTATACGGCTGCGCGGTCTTGTTGTATGGAAAGCGGTACGGATAAGCTCGAATTCCCCCGTAAATATAACCAACTAGAGTCCGCTTTCCGCGCAGTTCTGTCAGGTCTAGAATCTCGGTTCCTGCGCTTGCCCTGGGCAGAGCTTCCAATGGAATGAACACGCCTTCCGCGCCCACAAAGCCCGGCAGCGAGGATGGTTCCGTGATTTCGGAGGTCTGCTGTTTTGCTTTGCGAATGATGGAGATCTGGTCACTCCACTGCATCCCATCCAGATAACTGCTTTGACTCTTGCTGCCGGTTCGGGCGTTTTCCACATAGCATTTGTTATCCGCATCCCAGGCATACTGGCTGATGCCTCCGAACAGCACGGTGAACATGGTCTGTTCCGCCGGATCGTAGAGCAACAGCCGCGCCGTGTTGTAAGCGTTCATCTTCTGCTCAAACGCCGAATCAACCAGCGGATCGCCGGAGGGCGACAGATACACAGGCTTGCTATAACTCAACTGCGTGTCAGGTGTGAATACTCCGCCATAGGCAGCCAAGCCGACGCCCTTGGGAGACATGACTTGAACCACATTCAGGTCGCGGCGATGAAACTGGGATTCATCTCTGAATCTCTTGATCAGCTTGACCGAAAGAGGCGCGGACCCAATGTCGAGTTTTCGAATCTCATTCAGATAGGCCTGCGAAACCGTTTGGGAGTTAGTTTCTCCCTGCCCTTCAAAAGCGGTGTAACTGCCCGTGAACACATGGCCCATGACGAGATAAAACGCACCATCAGTCAGCTTGACCAGATCTCCTCCGGCCGATTGAACCAGTGGCGAACTGGCAAAGCTGATGCTGGCGGCTGGAATCTGGCCATGAATCACTCCATCAATAAGCCGCGGCAGATCTATTCTTGTTATCAAAGGGAATGTAAGCCAGTGCCCGGCGGAGTCTTCGCCATACCCGCCGCCGACATAGAGCGCTGGGCCATCCTGATAATAAAACTGGCCGCTGGATTGCCACTCATCCTTCACATCCTGCAAACTCGCCGGCAAGCCGCTGACGGGCGCGTGATAAGTGCGCGCGGGGCTAACAGTGGTATCGATCACCCAGACATCGCGGTTCGATTCAGCGCGCGGAAAATCGGCTGACGCCCCGCCCAGCGCGTGATAGCCGGCAATCCGCCCGCCTATGAAAACCCAGCGGCCGTGCCATTGCGCGAACGAAAACGATTGGATGTGCGGAGCACCCGGAAAACTGGCGCTGACATCCTCGGTGGCGTCGATTGTAAATGGCGGCGGGGGCGGCAAGAGCGCGGCGATTGCCAGTAAGAGGTGAATCATATAGTGTAAAGAGCAAGGGACTGCTGAAGAGTTTGCAAGCGCCGGTCAGCCATTTCCTGACAGGCGCGCGCCACAAAGCCAGTCATGTTGGCGACTGCGAAGCTGATACCACGCAGATTGCGCGACATGGGCACTCCCGGCAAAGGGCGCGGGAAGCCGGAAGCGAAATAATGGAGACCGTCTGAAACACGGTAAGCATGGCGGTCTAGCTGCCAATCGACATCCACGGAGACTACACCGTCGAGGCTTCCTGGAAACACCGGATTGCGGCTGTCGTGACGGGCACACACCATAATGATGCCCTTGGCTTCGGCCTCTTTCACCAATAACTGCAGGGCTGGCTTGACAGATGCATTCGGCGTGCCCAGACTTAGATTGACCACATCCATTTGGTTATCGATAGCCCATTCGATGGCTTGCAGGAGCCTTCCGGAAGAGGCAGCGAGAGACTGGTCAAACAGCTTCACAGCGAAATATTCAGCCTCAGGCGCTTTTTCCTGAATAGCAGCAGCCACCGCCGTGCCATGGCCCAACCCATCAGCAAAGCTTGTTGATTCCGTTCCCAGGACAATTCCCGAAGTTTTCGCAATGATGTGAGGGTGAGTTATATTTACACCACTGTCAATAACCGCGATCCGAATGCCCTTCCCCGTGGCTCCGGGGAAAGGCATGGAGGTTTCAGCGCTGAGCGAGGGCAATGATATTGGTGGTGGTGTCTTTATCGAGATAGATCACCTTCTTGGAGGTGAGCGTTTCTGCGTCGAATACCTCAAGGGTTGATCCGGCTCCATACAGATACAGGTGCTTCCCATCTCCGCCCACAGCGAACTTGAAAGTGGTACGCCCTTCGAACTCTTTCTTGGCGATAACAGAATGGGTGGCGATGTCCCACACCCACCACTCCACATAGCGGTTCTCACCAGCCCCCATTTTCGGCATCACTGAATAGCCGCGCTTATGGTCTGGAGAGATCAGGAAACCCATCATGGGGAGCAGCGGGCCAATGGGATAATACTCCACTTTGCGGGTGTTCAGATTCATGGTGGCCATGCCAATGGTTCCCTTATGCACAATTTCGTCCGTTGAGGTGAAAACGGAAGTCACGGTGTCGGGGGAATCAAACGTGTCGCCGGTTTCGGCCAGCCGGTAGGGCGTGGCTCCTGGATAAGGAGGCTGCGCCAAAGCGATTTTGTCCACTTGGGCAAATGTGTCCAGGTCGAAAACCAGGATGTCATCCTGAAAAACGAAAAGCTGCTTGCCATCGGGCGATACCTTGAATGTGGCGTTGAAACCGAAGCCCTGATCCAGATTCTTGGGGAACGGCCATGACTTGGCAATCTTCATGGCGTGCAGATCTATGGCGACAAACTGCGGCTCTTCAATGCGGTACTGATCGATATCCTTATACACGACCCGCATGGTGGTGTAGAGATACTTCCCTTGCGGATCCACCGCCATTCCGGAAAAACGCGCGTTGCTGCCAATGTTGATGCGGTCCGGGCTGACAGCCACCATGCGCGGACGGCTGCGTAGGTCGGCTAATTCGAAATGCGAAATTTCCTTGCGGCCGGGAAGATCGACAATCTCCAGCTCCATGCGAGTGGTAATGATATAGAGGGTCTTCTGGTCTGCCGAGAGAGTGGTCACGCGGGGAATACCTGTGAGCGGGATCTGGTCAACCACTTCCTCCTTGTCTTCGTCGAACACTAGCAGCTTCTTATCCAGTGTTCCGACATACATGAAGTGGCCGGACGAGACCATTTGAGACGACGCGCCGAAGCACGTCGCTGCGCCGATGAGTCCCCCAATAAGTCCAATGACAAGGGTTTTCATTTTTCCATCTCCAACTTACGGGAAAACGATATCGACGTTGCGCCAGTCCTTCGCCGCCGAGGCGCACTTGTCAGTCCATTCCACGGCGTTATTCAGATGATCTGGAACCTGAGCAGGCCAGCCGCAGCCGAGATAGCAATCGAATAAGTCGCGCTCCACAGGCTGACACAGACCGGCAGTGCCGCCGGAGGAATCCACTTCCCAGCCGGGAGTGAAATTCAGCGTGCAGCCCATGGGATAGTAGATTTTGCCTTCACCGCCCTTTTTCTGGAGGGCCTGAACATCTTGGGCTGCCGAAAGCATGTTTTTTTCCGCTTTCTTGGCCTTTACATTAATAGCTCGCAGGGAATTCATCTGGTTAGATCCTCAACTGTCAAAGCGTGTTAGAAACGATGGGTTACGGACGGCGATTTCGCCGTAAATTCGGAGGCAAAGGTCACTCCAGCCGCGAATCCAGTCGCAATAATGCAAGTTAGCGGCGGAAGTTTGGCCGTGATGGATGAAGGCTTCATGGTAGCAGCCGCCAGCGCAGGTGGGGCGGGCCCAGCAGGTGTGGCAATCGTACCGAGCGCCAATATGATGAGTATTGAGAAAGTCCGTGCGCGCGGCATGGTCCACTCCGCCATTTTGCACATTTCCCATCTTGCCGACGGGAGAATCCACAAAGCGATGGCAGAGGCTGACATCGCCGTTGGTTCCCACACCCAGCAAGCCGAGACCGGCGCCGCAGGGGTAAGCCTTGCTGACTCCGGTATGGAGTTCCTTCAGCGTGTCGGTTACGTTCGTGAAGCCATGCTGGCGGCCCTCAAGGGCAAAATCACGGTATTGCCAGGCTAACTCCTCGAACCCCTCCAATACATTGCCCATGGTCTGTGGACCAATGGAGTAAAGGCGGTCCGGGCTGGCGGTGGCGGGCGAAAAGCCCACTGAATCAAACCCAACTTCCTGAGTCAGATGCTCATAAATCCGGCGAACGTGCGAGACGCCCGAACTCAGAGTCACGCGCGCGCCAATGGAATTGGTGCGGTGGCGCTTCAGCAGCATTCTTACTTTCGGAACAATGATGTCGTAGCTGCCGCGACCATCGTGAAAGACGCGCATCTTGTCATTCAACTCGCGGTCGCCATCAATGCTGACAGTGACGCCGATTTGATGCTCGGAGAGAAAATCAACAATCTCTTCAGTCAGCAGCGTCGCATTGGTGGTGAGACTAAACTCAACTTTTTTCCCAGCCGCCGCGCATTTCTGCCTGGCGTAGTCCACCGAAGAGCGCATTAGCGGGAAATTCAGCAGCGTTTCTCCGCCAAAAAACGTGACGTGAACGCTGGGACGCTGGGCCGATTCCTGAATCAGCATGTCGATGGCGGATTCCGCCACCTGATGATTCATGTACTTGGGCTTGCCAGTGGTGTTGCTGATTTTGTCGTCGCTATATTCATAGCAATAGCCGCACGCCAAGTTGCACTGATTGGTAACGTTCAGAACAATCCGCTGCAGCGGGAAGCTGGAATCCGGCAGATGGGGCTGCTGCGCCACATAGTCGCCGAAGGATATGACCTCCGACTCCTCAAGTTCAGCCAGTGACATTTCTATCAAGCTGACCCGGAAGCCTTGCCTGGCCAGATTTTCAATCAATTCCTGTTTGGTGCAGACATTGGCGGAAAGCTCGCGGACAATGGCGCGTCCTGGCGCATCCAGCGCGAAGATTGAGCCGCTGGGAACCAGATAGACAAACTGCTCTCCCGCAGACTCGAACGAATGAAACTCACGCAGCCGGTATGGCACCAGACTGGCAATGGGCTCCGCAACGGCGCTCAATTTCCCACCTCCGGCTGATCGTACTTCATGTAGACCGGAATGGTGACAACAAGGAAAGATCTGGCTTTCATCTCTGGACCTGATGGGGGTTTGAAGGAGGCGGCTACCCAAACATCGCCCCAGTTGTCGGTTGGGAAATTGTTGGCCTGCTTCCGGCGCTCCGAATTGGGACCTTCAATGTTCGGAGTAAACAGACCCGAGTCGTTTATTTTGCCCACGAAGTTTTTGTCGTCGTCGCCGGGAGTGGAAACAAACTCCTCCAGTGACCAGTTAGCCGTCACCGGGCCAAGCGGGATGTCGCCGGGAGCGTAGGCAACTGCCTCGAATTGCGCGAATTGTTTTGCGGCAATCACGCCGCCCAGGCGCGCCATGCTGGCATCGGGAAGAACCTTGATATAGGCGATCTTGTCATACACCGCGATGGCCTTCTCGGCAGTGGACCTGTCGACCGAGATATCTCGGATACCGGCAGGCAAGTTCGGATCCACTTGCACCTCGACGGTGGCCATGGAGGAGTCATGACTCACAATGCGAGAAATCTTGACGCCGGTTCCCATGTCGATATCGGAGGTCTTCAGATCAGCCGGGAAATTTGCGCCATAGAGTTTCACCTCGGTCTTGGAGGGAGACTGAACAGCAAACGATCCGGCACCAGCCAGCATCGGAGTGGTGCCGATCCTGGTCAAATGCGCATCAATACCGAATTCCTGATAGCCACCCCAGAACCAGCGCCCATCAAGGGTGTTAGCGTCACGGGAAACAAACAACGCCTCGCGCACGTCGGATGGATGCGTGCCTGGATCGGATGATTTTTCCACCGGTCCGGTGCTGCGGCCGCGCCAGCTATAGCCCGTGTAGACAATGCCCTTGCCAGTCAGTGCCACCTTGATTCCGCTCTGCGCGTATTCAATCTCAGTCTTGGTGATAAATTCATCGGGCGCGGCGCCCTGGGACACGGTAAGCGTGCCGAAGACGCGGCCTTTGCCCTGCTGATATCCGGTCAGCATCCACTTGCCTTCCAGCTTTGGAGTGCGCATCACGGCTTTCCACGCGGTCCACTCTGGAGTTATCAGCGGCTGTTCTTTCGAAAGATAAGCAACCGCGACATCCACTGGATATTTGCCGGGCGCGTAAGGCGTATGCACCGCAGCGGGAGCGGGGGCAGGATAACTGCTGGTGGGTGAAACCTGCATGATAGGCGCCTCCATGCTGGGCGTCGGCGGCGTGCGCGGACGGAAGGTGTTTTCCGCGCCGGGGAACAAGCCAATGTGCATGGCCACCAGCTTTTCGTAATCATCATGGGTGCGGCGCTGAGTCAGCACGCGTCCAATGGTGTGGCAATAATTGCAGGTATGCTGCAAGGCATCAGCGGGGATCTTGTCGCTCTGGTCGCGAAATAAGCGGTGTTCGGCTTCCCAGAAAACCGGCTTCGCCTCTTCGGGCGCAAGTCCGTTGTTGGCGCTGAGATATTTCAGGACCGCGCGCGCCTCTTCGGGCTTGATGCTGAGGCCGTTAAGGCGGACCATGCGTTTGATTGCCTGTTCCCAAACTTCCGGACTGGTCCGAATGTAAGACAGGCGGCGCATCATGCCATTGGAATCGCGCGTATGACAGCCGCCGCACTTGGCGATTGTCAACTGGTCGCTGATGGGAATGCCGGGCTCGGAATCCTGAGCCTTCACGGAACAGACTCCAGCAGCTAACAACACGAATAGTAGAGATAAATTTGGCCGGACCATCTTTGCACTTTCAAAGGACCAGATGGAGAGCACAAATTGCGGGGGTGCCCTGTTGAGACGGGAATGCGTGACACGCCTAGTATAGGCTTCTAGCTTCCATCCGGAATGGGCACCAGGGATCTTGCGATCTGCCCTACCACGACGAAGCTTAGAGGCTAGCGTATAAGAAGGTACTATCACGTGTCAAGACAATTACAGAGTTTTCGCGGATAAACATGATTCGCTAAGCTGTCTTGATGAGATTCCTGATTCTGGCGGCCGCGGCCGCGCTGATGCAAGCGCAGCAGTATCCAAATTTTCCCAGCGAGATACCCAAAAAGATTCAGCCGTCGGAAACCAGCTTCGATTATGTGAAGCGCGACGTCATGATTCCCATGCGCGACGGCGTGAAGCTGCACGCTGTCATCATTGTCCCCAAAGGCGCGCAAAATGCGCCCATTCTTCTGACACGAACTCCTTACAACGCAACGGAACTGAC
>Ga0209208_10000106_pt1 | contig 83874 bp, 39 predicted proteins | sample S1TSphfallax_3_FD_187694 | JGI IMG/M metagenome (GOLD analysis project Ga0209208, IMG submission 187694) | Host-associated microbial communities from peat moss isolated from Minnesota, USA - S1T2_Fd - Sphagnum fallax MG (SPAdes) (version 2) | ecosystem: Host-associated > Plants > Peat moss >... | reverse complement strand
GGGGGGGCCAGCAAGGGAAAGGACCGGGCGAAGGGGGGGGACGGGTGGGGGACTTCCCAGTGGCCGAAGGTCATGGGTACCCACATTAATGCCTATCCCGGTAGCGAACGTAACGGGTACACGCTAGTTATGTTTTATTTATTGTCACTTTTGATTGCATTTGCTAGAAGGTACATATTGTAAAACTTGTCTTTTTTTGTTCACAACCCAAAGAAGTTTGCAAATTTTTAGTAGTTTTTTGTTCCCCACAACACCAAATTAGGCAACAAGCTATTGAAGAATGTAGAAAATTCATGGACTTCCATGCTATTTCTAGCAAAACATGTTCATTCCAAGTATCACCTTTGCATTGCAAAAATGTAAGTTGAAAGTGCAAAAAGTGCGGTATAGTTCATTAGCCGAAATCATTATGGGGCTTTAAAAGTGAAATAAGTTCACCCCACCTTGACTATTTCACCTTGGTCAAAGTTATGTCATTAAGGGTCATTATGTAATCATCATGTTTTAGTACTACTTTAAGTAATTCACTAAAATAGATAAGTTTGTTTTGATGTTGTTATTAAATAGGTTGTAAATAGCTAGGGAAAGGTAAATATATAGGTAGATAGATATTTATGTAGGTAGATCTATAAGTAGTTATGTTGTAAGTAAGTAGGTAGGTAGCCCTTAATATGTAGGCCTACATGTAACTCCTAGGTAGATATGTAGCCCTTTGTAGGACCTAGGGTGCAAACATAATAATAGGAGCCAAAGGTGCCAAGGTAATATTGTTTTCCAAAGACTAAATTTGACATGTGGCATTAATGTGTTGGTATATTATTCTATGTTGGCATTTTTCATACATAGTTTTTAATTGTGTGCTAGATATAAACATTTTTTGACTACATCTTGGTCCTATATAATATATGAATGCATCCACTTTCTTATGACATAAAAATGATTAACTTTTGTTTAAAACACATCTTCAAAATTTATAATTTTAAGGCTATAAACACATTTGAACCAAAGGCACAAAAATGTGTTGTAAAAGTAAATTTCATTAATTTCAAGTTTTTTCTTCTTTTAATGATCAATATTGATATGGTGTCCAATTTTGAAAAGGAATCATGCACATTTGATAAAGGAATTATGACATTTGAAAAAACAAATTGTCCAATATGCTTTGAACTTGCAAAAAGACTCTTAAAACATCATCAATTTGCATCAAATTTTGAAAATAGAAACTTTGTAAATAATGGAATGTAAGAATTTTTATTTTTTTGACAATCCAATTTATTGTGTTTCCTTTATGATTTAAAAAAAATACAAAACTATAATTTTAAACATTGTCCACACATATTGTGGCTCTTTTTATTATGTTTGCACCCCTAGGTACTTTACATAGCCCTATTATAACCTACAATAACATAGGAAGGTAGACCTACATAGCCCCGGGTCTATGTTGTGCTTAGGAAGACCCTAAGTAGCCGATGTAACCCCTATGTAAGCTTATGTAATTTTTATGGTTCTTTTTACTATGTTTGCACCCTTAGGTAGTTTACATAGTCTTACTATAAACTATAATAACACCTATGTAGGCCTACATAGACCTTAGGAAGGTTTATGTTGTCTTTAGGTAGGCCTTAAGTAGCCTATGTAACCCCTAGATGTAGGCTGATGTTCCTTGTATGTAAGCCTAACTAGGGGCCATGTGACCTATCTATGTTGGCCATAGGTTAATCTAGTTTGCCTAGACTTATTTAAACTAGGGTAGATTATACATTAAGGTAGGTTGAGTATGCTACTTAGGTAGGATAGAAAAAATTGTTGCAATTAGAGAAAAAAATTCCATCAAAAAAAATTGATGGAATTTTGAAGGGATCAAATTGTAATTCTTGCAACCTAGTTCCAAATAGGTAGCCTAGGTGCCTATGCTAGTTTGCTTAAATACCATCCTCTTAAACTAGGTGGCCTAACCACCTAACTTCAACCCCCTAGCTTAAGTGGCTAGGCTTGGGTTCCTATCCTAATATAAGAACTAAAAGGCTAGCATGGTGAATTAGACATTAATGAATTTAACTAACTAATAGTGGATTCACTATACATGTAGCAACTAGTCCTCATTCATTAGGGGGTTGGCCACTTTCACCATGGTAAATTTGTTCAAGTCCATTTAAAATATAATGAAACAAGGTGTATTCACAATTGAGGTACCAAAAAAGGATGACCTATTTTTAAAAGCCTACAAAGGAAAAATTTGGAATTTTGTCTAATTTACATTATTATAATCATAGTGGATTGTTGTATGCCAATAGATAAAATGATGTATTGTTAAATTAATAAAAGTAATTTTAAATAATCTAGATACTATGTAAATGTCATTTTGAATCCTTTAAACTAATTATATCAACTTTTTATTTATTTTAAAGTAATAAAAAGGAATGCATAAAGTCATACAATTGATTTCAAACTTTTTCTACAACAAAAAAATGTCCCCTTCTATGAAAGTACATGTTCATTGGATGAACTTGATGAAAAACTATATCATACAAAACTTTTAAAGTTTTGAAATTTTGAAGGAAAGGGCTACAAGGCAAATGATTTATTTCTTAAACCATTATGCGAAAAAATTATGTTCAATTAGTTCAAAATGTCTAGTTGTAGATGCATGTCGCATGTGTAGGAAATAATCTTGCCAACAAACATGTTTGGTTGTCCATTGAAACTAATTTTGGGATTTTTTAGGATTTTATATGTTTTTGGCTATAAGCCAAAATATTGATACATAATAATGTATGCATTTGGAAAATCACCGTCATCACGTGAATTATCTAAAATTGGATTTTCAATTTTTCTCACTTAAAGTTTTTTCAAATAAATGTTATTTGCAAAAAGTAGCCCTACAAAAGTCTTGGAGTCCTTTTTACTTTTTTCTGAACCCCAACCTTGAATAGGCTCAACATAGAATGAACTTGGCCACATATTGTAATAGTGTTAATTGTTATATATGCATTATGGAGTGCATTTAAAGGCTCCCATGCATCCTTCCATTGCTTGATTGTGTGCTTAGAATGATTCATTTCATTTTTGATCCATGGCCAATAGTTGATAATCTATCAAGTTGTCATGACATGATAATTATTTAATCACCTTATTGTGCTTCACCTCTTGTTGATTCCTACATCTATAACAAACTACAAACCCAAGGCACATTCCTTAGCTTTTGAGAGAGAAATGGGGGTGGGAGCTCCAAGATGGGGCTAAAATGAACCCACACAATTAAAAAAAAGGAAGTAATTAAGGCAAGTTGAAGCCAAAATGGTGCATAGATGAGCCATGGGTGAGTGAATTCATAGACACTTTATAGTTTGAATTTGGAAAAACACATCACCACTTTTTCTCCTCTAATATACTTTATGATTGGTGTTAAAGGATGCATCAAAGGGGCAAAAGTTCTAAGACTCATAAGAAGGAGTATATTTGCACTCTTAGCAATCCCAAACTAAAACTAGGTGAAAATATTGGGTAAGATCAATGTGGTGTTGGAAGGCAATTACCATCCTAGTTCAATCATGTTATCCCTACTACAAATTGTCCCAAAGGGGATATAATGCCCTCACCTCCTTGGAATACCTTCCACCAATGTTAATACCTTCCATGGTTAAAACTAACATCCAACATGTAAATGCAAAACAAAAATCTAATAGGCTACAATCTTTTACATTAAAAGAGAAGTAAGTACATACATTTGCAAACACAAATAATGTCTATCTTCCTCCAAACACATCTCCTTCTATTCCAAAGTTCTCCCAAGTACATGTCCAAAATATTCCTTAGCAAACTAGTTTTTAAAAATTGAGAAATCAAAGGGGTTCTCCATCACTCATAAATACATGGGTCTCCTTATCGTCTCATAAATTTCCTCACCATATCTTTCCAAAGTTAATTTACCAACTCACTTTTTAGAAAATTTTCTAATTTGTTTTTCTAAATCAATGGAACCTTTTAGAAGAAATCATTAGAAATTATCTTTAAATAGTGGGGATAATCAACTATCCCTTTAAAATAGTGAAGGTAGTTTTTTAATACATTAACATCACAATCAAAAATAAAAATTGGCAAGTTAGTTCAACATTAAAACAAAAGGAGTCTTCAAGATACCCAATTTCATCAAATTATGAATCTTGCAACTTTGTGGGTTCATAACTCGCATGTACAAGTTCCAATCAAGGTGATTTCAAGGGTAAAGTTGTAATTCTTGAAGAAAATTTTCCAATGTTGTATCACATGTTCAATTAAAAGGTCATTTGACCCATTCTTCCTACATTTTAGTAATTGAAAATCAAATTGTCAATTTGACTCTTGGTCATTTTTTGGCCATAACTCCTAGTTCACCAAATGAAAATGTGAAACCACTTTCAATATCTATGCTTTAAATCCATTTCAATGATTCATTTGGGGCCCAATTTGGACCACATTTACTTCCTACACTAGTATACCAAATATTTGGGATTCTAGCAAGATTACAACTCCCAAAATGTTTCACTTGAGAATGTTTGGGGCTCATTTCTTTGCATTCTCCCACACTTGTGAAAGTGTGTTCAATTCTCAAGACACTCTCCCAACTTGCTCTTGGATTTACATGCCTTAAATTTGTTTATGAGCCCAAGGTTAGGGTGACAACATCAAGATTGCACAACTTGCAAAGATGAACATTTTGTGTGCAACTTTAAGGATTTTGTCAAGTTAACCCAACATGAATTCTATATGTTTGATTGTGATCTTTTTGCCAAATTTGACAATTTTTCATTTGATGATTTCAATGACATAGAGGTCCTAAAGAAGGACACCTCTTCCATGCACTAGTTTTAAAAATCTAAATGGTGGAGAGGATGCAATTCATATCTTGCATTCCCATTTTATGGACACAAGTACCTTATCTACATCAAGATGGTGTTACATTTCTTTAACTTGTCACCACGGTTGCTTTCAACATGGCAATGAACAAAGCGAAAGATGAATGCAAAGGGGCAACTTGTAGCATTATCTTGGAACTTGAAAATTGTTTCATGGGTGCAAACACACTAATAAGAGCCAAAGCAAATGTAACCTTGCTGAAATTTTCATGTTTTAATGTAAAAAATTGCACTAATGTTGCAAGTCATTCAAAAGCACTCATGAAAATGTTTCTAATGTATTATGAAAACATGTGATATGATTTGGAATGAATCTAATGAAAATAAAGTATTCAAAAAAAAATATCAAACATAGTAAGGATTAGTTTTGGGGAGGTTTTTTAAACATGACATACTTTGGGGGAAGATCTTCAACACTAAAGGAAAATTGGAAAAAAAATTTAACATTTGCAACTATATTTTAGTTGCATTAAACAAGTTGCATAAGACATTAGTTACAAGTGTAAATCAATGGTCAACCAATATTTCATCATTTGTATACTATTGTATGCCACCTATATATTGCCATAAAAATCAACAACTTACATAATGACATGTGGGAAATGAAAATAATTCTGGAAATTTTGTTTTAAAAATAGATAATGAATCCTTGTTGTCTATTTTGGATGGTTTTAGATTGTGACACATGGCATAATACAAATATGTTACATAACATTTATTATTATTATTATTATTATTTTAAATTTTATATAACTGAACCCTAAACCTTATAAACATATATTTATGTAATAGTATATTGTAACATCTTTTTAGGTCGATGTATTTTTCAATTTTCAAACAAAACATTCCTAGGATATTTTGGGGATATTTTTGAATAAGTAGTCACCTAAGGAGGCAACCTTGGCTTTTATTATCATGTTTGGACCCTCTTAAAACATGAAGTCATGATCGCTTCAAAAGTGATTTATCCATAATTTTGGGTTATTCTAATCTAAAAGATGTGAAGGAGAATTTTTACTTTCATTTGAATGTGTTGAAATCATCCACCTTTTGTGCTTTTTGTGAAGCACAAGTGTATTTGGGCAATATGTTCATGCCTTGCTCTCAAGTAACACATTTGATTTCCAATCTAGTTTTTTCAACATGAATATGGTGCATAACTTTCGAGGCAATTTTGTATGAAGAGAATGAACTCAATTCTTTTACAAGGCTTTATTGCAAAGTTTTTTCATCTACCATCTTCAACCATAAGCATTTGGAATACATAAAATCAAGGTTGACATTGTTCCTATCAAAGTTTTTTGTTTCATACAAAAGGAACAAGCATTCAACACCATGAACTTCATGAAAAAAAAAATTTGGAATCGTCAAAACACAAACATGGATTTGTGCACCGAGTTGTTTAATCAATATTTTTTTTAGTTTGCAAAATTTTCCTTATGAAAGCCATTGTTTAATGGCAAGGCAAGGTTTCTTATTGTGTAAATGCATAGTTGACAAGAAGCTCTTATAAATTGGAGGTATTCTAGACTATAATCTAGATGGAAAATCTAATAAGATTGTGTTAACATTTGTTTGTTTGAATGAACATTTGAACTTTTGTTCACAAATTTGTTCTTTTCACATTGTAGGCTCAAATTTTTAAAAAAAAATCTCTAGTGAGTTTTTTTTCTTTTTCAAGGGGTTGCATCACTTTTGAGCTTTTGTGAAACTTTGGGTTTTGTTGAGTGATTATAGGTGAGCAATTGATTTTGGCTAGGTGATGATTACTAACTCATCATGTACACATTGAAAAAAAGGCAATGATGGCTTTAGGTTAACTCCCAAGAATTTGATGTTATCCACACCAAGTCTATTTGTTTAATAACTGATTATTTCATCATAGATCTTACCTATACATTATGACATTGCATTTAGACAAAAAAAAAAACAAGTTTATATTTATCACAATTTTTTGAAAAGTTTCATTTATTGTCATTAGGAATGTTATACATGTATTTTCTCACTAAAGGTTCATTTTGTTGAAAAAGTTTATTCAATTGATGACATGCCAAATTGTTTCAATTTTTGCGATTTCAACAATATTCCCGTATTATAATTTTGAATTGCACAACTTTGTTAGATGAACTATATGAACTAGTAGTGGGAGAGGAAGGTGCACCTTAGACATTGGGAAATGAAATATCATCAAATGAGCTTAGATGATCTACGTTTTCACTAAAGTTTGAAAGCATTGAGGTTTGCCTCAACAACCAGTAAACATGTTCCCCAATCATACAATTTGAGGTGGTTTTCTATTGAATCTCTTTTATTGACCTATAATTGAACATGGATTATTGAGAAAATATGTCCCTTCATTTAATTTTTTTGAATATTATTGAGAGATCATGATTTTGAAAAGAACAAAGGTTTACTTTTGAAGATTTCAATTCTAATCAACCTTTAATTTATTAAAAGGACAAAGGATTTAATATTTAAAAACCATTTTCTTCCACAACTTTAGATTATTGTCTAAATTTTTTTGACCCCATTATAGTTGGGTATTTTCTAGATTATGTAATTCACATTTTGATTTAACTTTAATTTTGATTGTAAATTGATTCATAAGTAGTCTATATCATAAAGAGATTTAAAAAAAATTCAAAATCAAGTAAAATTGGGTCCAAAATGTAAAATTAAAATCCAAAAAAATACCCAACAAGTTATTTTCAATCTTCAAAAATTAACAATTGATAACAAAAGGGTGATTTGGAGGTGTGAGTGAGTACAACAACATTTATAATCATGTTTAACATGATTTTGGTGGTGAATTGAACCCATGACCTTTTGGGGCCATGGTTTGCAAAGGGTCGTGAAATTTATAGTTATAAGGTTATCATGTTGTTAAAATTACAAGTTATAAATGTAAATGTGAATTATTAACATTTCTTTCATCATTTACTTCATTTAAACAAACTATGGTATAATATTGAGAAACTTTAAATGTTTTAAAAAAATATTTACATCTTGAGGTACACAAGAAAAGAAAATAAGTTGCATTGGTTTTAAAGGAACACAAAAACATGGAAAGAAAATAGAAAATTTGTCTATGAAAATCTAATTAAAAATTGGTTAAATTTTTTACACAAACAAAAGAAAGTAGATCAAAAATAATTTAAGTGACATTATATATGAAATTATGAAGCCTTTGTTAAGTTTATGATAAGTTGAACATAAAATTTGAAAAAAATAAAAATAAAATTGGAAGTAACAAATATGATTAAAATTAATCAATCAAAGTCGTGTTCAAACATTCTTTTGCATTAGAAATTTGATATATTATGATCATAATATGTAAAGGTTGAAAGAAAATAAATACATTTGAAAGTTCCATCAACTTGAAAATGGGAAAAGTTCAATATTTCGTCTATTTAAAACCTACTTTGTAAGAAAAACTACTTGCAAAATAAAACAAATACTACTAACATTTTTGGAAAATCTACGTAAATGCATATTGAACATATGATTCTTCAAAATCATTGTGATAAACTCAAAGAACATGTTCATTTTAATCATTAAAATAATTAATATTTATAAATTCAAAGTATCAAAGGTTATTTTATGGCTATTTTCCATTTATGTTGCAAGAATTTTAAATTGTCTACATTATCATGCTTTCACCCTCAAGCAAGCCATGGATTTGTGATGTTGTCCATATGCAATCTTTTAAAAATTCATCGTAGATGTGGATTTTTGAACAATAAATGACTATTAGAAAATCTTTTAGTTTGATGTTTTGTGATTTGGAACAATTGCTTATTCTACAACTTGACATAGTGGAATACTTTCCAAAGGATTTGTATTGCACATGGTAGATAAAGCCCAAGATTTTCAAGATCTTAAGTTTTGACTTCAGTAGGCAAAATTGGTGGCACGTAACTATTTCAAGAATAAGGTTTGTTGTTAATTTGTTTATCCAACCATTTCATCCACTATGTGTGACCTTTCAATAATGCAAGTGTAAGTGTAGGATTTTGTTTGGGATGATGTCTTAAGTTATTAATAGCATGTTGAAATGTTATTTTATTTGGTGGTTTTGTGATTTTCTTTTTGACCTTGTGAATGCATTGATAAATAATGAGTAATATGAACTATGGAATGAACATCTTTAATCCATTTTTGGTGGAGAAAGTACATGGCTCCTCAAATATTGTATGACAATTTTACAATATGTGTTGCTTTCAATAGTGTAGGTTATTAGATTAGTATTGTGTTTACGTTTTGTGGGAACTAAATAAATATTTGTGTTATATAATGAAAAATGTATTTCATTACATTGGTATCATCTTGTTTTCATGGTGGGTCCAAATTAGATATGAACAACCACCTACCCTTAGAACTAAGTCCTTAACAAGTCCCTAAAAGTATAGTATTTCATAATATATATTTAGAATCAAGATTTACAAATTGAATTTTAAAATTTTAAAATTCTTATTCACTCAAAAATATGTTGTGTTATATGATAATTTAAAGACATGCATTAAAAAAAATTCCATAATACTTGTCATTTTCAAATCATTTCAAGTCTTTTTTAAAGTCTTTCAATTAATGAAAAACATTAGTTACATTATTTAAAAAGTGTTTTTGGGTATTCATTTGAAATTTTGCCAAATGTTCCCATAATACATCAAGAATATTGTTGTACAAATTCATTCAAATTTTTTTAACATCAACTTAAATAACCATTTACCACAATGAAAATTAAGCAATGGTTATGTTTTGAGGTGGTTACTTATACCTAATTTGGAACTTAATATGAATTATGTTTACATTTGGGTTATACTAATTTTTGAAAATCAAGTAAATAGTAAATTGTGGTAATTTTTTGTGGGGACATAGTTAAAACATGATCCCAAGAAAGTTTGCGAAGAGGTTTGCATTAATTAAGCAAACTTATGTGCCATGTGTATCCATCATCCAAAGTTTTAAAACATTGTTGTGGATTTGTTGTGATCTAAGAATAATTGAACAAAGGCTGGATGTGCAAATGGTTATAACTTATGGATACATGAAACAAGAATATGATATTGAAGTAATTTTGATTCCTTGTGATTTCTTTGGAAAATTTTCATTTTTATCCATTGTGTTGTTGTCAAATGCAAAATTTCAGTTCCCCAAATCAATCTTAAAATATTTTTTATTCAACCCCAATGATTAACATTTTTTGGTTATCATTTGCAAATTATTGGAATTTTACAAAGCGTCTACAATCAATAATGGGACTTATTGTGGAACATGAACCATGACAATGAAATTCACAAAAGGGTCAAAACACACTCAAAGGAGCCAAAAAGAGCATCGAATGTCAAAAATATCATTAAAATTTAGAGGATTTAAAAAATTATTATTTTCATTTGAATACATGGTAATCCCCACACATTATTCCTTTTGAACACATATGAATGCCAAGAAATTCAAGTTTAAAATCCATTTGATCCAATTTTAGGTTTTGGTTTAGTTAAGGACTTTTGAAAATGAAAATTTCTATCAATCAAGAAAGACATTTTTATAAAAGTCTTTCAAAGGACTTGTATAATAAAATTAAGTTGATGGTAAAGAATATGAAATGATAATAACCTATTAGACACACTTTAAAAACATTCACAATTTCAAAAATGTGGAATTCTAAAACTTTGAAAATTTGAACTATGTACACTTGAAAATTCAAAGTTTCAAAACTTCAAAAATGTTTTACCACATAAAATGGGGTATAATGTACATGATATATTGAAAACAGTTGTAGTTAATAAATAAATAAAATTTAACCTTTAAAAATAAACATTTTTTGGTATGATTTGAAATTATCATCATTTTTCAAATCGAAACATAGAGTCTACGAGGAATCTATACACTTAAATTACAACTTCATATTTATTAAAAACTTATTAAGAAATTTTTGATTTACTGGGGAAATTATAATCATTTTTAATAACATGATGCTAAAAAAATCATTCAAAAAACATTTGTGTGAAAAAATCATTTTGGGGAAAAATGACATGTATTGTAATGCTTATGGCTCCTTTGAGTGCATTTTGACCCAAACCAATTTTTACACTTGCAATTTCACGCAAAGCTCTTGGTAACCTTTTAAACTCTTTTTATTTATACACCTTGCCCACTTGAAATTTGAATTATTAATTAATAAAATTACTAGCAAGGAGTTGTAGAGTGCATTAGCTAAATAGATTATGGTGGGAGTTGGTTGTAGTTCTATTGAACCATTACCGATTGGGTATGACTACTAGCATAATAGGATAGTTGGAAGTAGTTATAATCAATTGTAGAATGGTATAAAAGGTAAAAAGAAAAATAATGTGGGGGAATTCAATTTTGGTACTTTAACATTTATTTTCTATGAATTTAGAGCAACAATGAGCTTGAAAGTCATGTGTGTATGTTACATATGCTTGTTTATAATGTTTTTTTGTGTCATCAATTTGAGTGTAAGTAAACATAAGTTTATAATGGGGTATTAATGAGCCAATCACAATCAAATGAACCAACAATGACAAAAGACCTCAAAATTATGACTCCTTTTATGGTCATTTTGACTTTTCATTAAGGAATTTTTAATGAAATCTTTTACAACATGCTATTAAAAATAATTGTAATTGCGTTAATAATCACAAATTTTTTGTTAATTGTTTTTGAATATCTATGATGTTTTTAATGTATAAATTTTGTTTATTATGTGTTTTTTTTTGAAAATATCATAATTTCAAATCATATAAAAATAAGTTTATTATTGTAGGTTTTTGTTTTTTGGATCATAGGCTAAAAATTTTTTTTTTTTGTCATGTACATTACACCTCATTTACATGTGATAAAGGACTTTGAAATTCAAAAATTTAAAACATGCTTCAAATTTCTAGAACTTTCAAATTTCACAAATTTTAAACTGTAAGTGTTTTTTTATTTTGGAGAGTAGGTTACTATGATTTCAATTTATTCCCTTCAAAATTTCTTATTAAGAGTTTTTAACTTAGTCCTTTTCAAAGTTTATTACTTTTGACACAACTATTGTTCAAGTTCAATAGTCCTTTACTAAAACTAAATAAATTAAAAAATAATTTTGAATTTGAATTCTTCAACATTCATATTAATCATTGAACACAACTTCGCATGATTAACATGGCATTAAAGTGGCGCCACATAAATATATGTAGTAAAATTAACAGTTTTGGTGGTCGTTTAACATGATATTTGGCTTGTTTGACTATGATTGCACCTTAGTTTTACAAATGATGTGAAACAATATGAATAACTATATATTGTAATATTGCAAGTATGAATTTAAATGATTTTTCATCACAAACATTCAATATCAAGAAATTTCAATAGGATTCATGTGAAAATTATAAAACAATATGTTTGTGCAAAATTCATGGGCTTCAAAGTGTAAAAATAACATGATTTAAAATAAAAATAAATTGATGTGGCTTTTTTACTTATGATGTTTTGATGTGAAATACATATTATTGACATTTTAACTAAGTTCATGCAATTATTGTGATGTAATTTGTTTGAAACTATGTGATTTTTGCATATTAAACATGAACATGAACATTCACATATGTCATTCAAAAAAACCGTTTCATCCGTTTGAATATTTAAAATATTGAATACATAAAAATATCATTCATATTAACTATAACATGAAATTGCTATGATTTTTGCACAAACCTATGAAAACTTTATTTCACATAAAACTTGAATGAACTATGAAGCATGTCAAGTTTATGATGTTAAACTAGGAATCTATATAATAAGTTTTATTTGTATGAACAATAGTAATATATTTGGAAGGATTAATTAAGCTTTCCCCAAAATCTAAACATTGTCATAGTTATAATGGCACATGGTGTTTAAAATAATGAAATGGGTAGTCAAGATTAACCTAGTAATGACAGTCTAATAAATAACCTACAAATTCAGATTGTTAAACATGAACCCATGCATTTCTTGGTTTTTTAAAATTTCAAGGCTCCAACATGTGAACAAAAATGTGGTATCAAAGGCACAATTGCTTGGAAAAATGATCTTATATTGTTTCCAAGTGCTTTTATAATATATTTATTTCAGTAATGTATTATTGGCCTTTGGAGGTTTGTTGGAATAATGTCTAGTGCACAAAAGGGAATACTCTAAATGAAATGTTCAAATTTGAAAGGTAAATGTCAAACATACACCATAGGGTTCAAAAATATGAAATATTGTCCATGCAATGGGGCAAAAACATGGTAGACTAAACAATTAAGTAGTTTGCCCAAATTACAATTTACAATGAAGACAATTTTTGAGATAAACGAAATAAATAAATAAAGAATTGATATAAGTAAAATTATAAAACCATCAAGGACTTCATTGAGTTTGTGTTAAATTAATACAAAATTTGAAAAACCTTTGTATAATAAAAGTAAGTAACAAGTAGTTTTGAAATATATTAGTCAATATGGTGTTCAAAGCTATTTTTACATTAAAAGTTTGATATTTATGACTATAATATCTGTAACATGAAAATATATGAGTGTCTTATGAGCCTTCATTAACTAAAAAGTAAAAAAAAATCAATATTTCATCTAGTTGTACTTATTTTGTAAAACTCAAACATTTATGCAAGTGGATGCATTTTTTCAAAATATACTTGAGTGCATAAAAGATTTGATTTTAAATTTTTTACTATAATAGAATATAAGATTATCCTCATAATATTTTTGGGTGAATGCAAGCTATAGTGATTCATTTTTGGTGTTACAATGGTCATTTTTGCATCTATGTAGAGGTGTTTAAATGTTTGTGGTGAATAACATAATTTTGAGTTTGTCAATTAACAATTAGTTTTCCACTAACAACTTGATTATGAACACATCTATATGACTATTGTTTGAAAATAATGCATTTACTACTAGTAATGGACTTTTGAAATTTAAAAATATGGATTGGTCGGCTAAATAGATTGTTAATAAATTGAAAAAATCATATTAAATTCCACTCCAAATTTTTTTCATGACTAAGTTTGCCTTTAAAAATGAAACCACAAAGTTAGATGTGAAACTTTTTTTCTTTGGTTGAATGTTGAATGTTTTCATGATCAAATTACAAAATAGAACCAAATGTAATTTGATCACATAAACAATATTCTAATTTAGCTTGGTATGAGATCCCAAGCATCATTATCTTTTTGTACATATTCCATTAGCAATAATCATGTAGCCAAATACAAGATTACCCTTGCCAACACACTTGCCAATGTTTTTTATCACAATCATTCTCATTCTGGTTAGTCAATCCAAATTATAACTAACAATCGAAGGAACTTTTCAATTTTTTAAAAATGTCAAGTCACCTCCACTAAAGCACACAAAACTTTATAGCTATGTTAATTGAAGTCCAAGTTATGTAGCCACATTAACAACTAACTAAATTTGAAAAAAAAAGATTGGATGGTAGGTTCACATTGGGCACAAACACAATCCAATTGCGAGATCCTAATGTTTAGGAACTTATTTGTATAATAATAAACATATAGGATTGTGTGTTTCTTACCTATGAATTTGTGTAGTTAGAAACACATACCTAGTCACCTAAACTTACACACATTGAAAGCAACATTGTCATTGGCAAAGTGACATGTGGTTGTTTGATGACTTATGTTACTTGGTGTAAATATATAATAGCAATCAATGCTTAAAATTATACTTTCTCAAGTTGTTAAAAAAGAATTGAACACAATTATTTTGATTCTACCCACAAAATAAGAATAACCTTTTTTTAACACTATTGTTCCACACATTCTGAAATTTGCTAACCCTTTTGTTCCACACATTTGTGAAATGATAATAATAGTTTTTAAATGTTTAGATGGATATTGGTCAAATTTTAAACATGGGGATGATAATAATGATATGTTATAAATAAATAAAAGCCTTTTCCCTTATGTATTAAGATACAAAAATAGTTCAAAAAGTGTGGGAAACTTATGTAGGGAAAATAAAAAGATTTTTGGGTGCTATAAGAGGCCCCAATGGGGCACATGCAATGTTGATCAAATTGGGAATTAAATTTTTTTTTCTCTAGTTGAAATTTCACTAATTTTACTAGAAAAAATTTCTAAATTTTTTAGATCACATTTTGAAAACACAAACCTTGGTTGGAAGGAGTTAAATTGATGATTCAACAACAAGAAGTCCATTGTGAATCTTGCATGAGGCTATGTTAATCAAACTAATGCATGTTACTCCATATCATAAATCAAATATATTCATTTGAAATAGTTTTTAATGAAATCATAAACACAAATATTGTTTGATGTCTTTAAAAGGAAATTTTATCCACAACTAGTATATGGGCCTTTGTTAATGTTGGCCACATCCCAAATATTTTGTAAGTTAATTTCCCATCCACATTAATAAATATGAAATATTGGACAATGTAAAAAGTGAGGATGAATGATGTCTTCATAGGGACCAATTCATATGACTGATTAACTAAAGCCAATTATATTTCTTTACTAGGGTGAAAGCACATTAAGCCCCCCAAAAATTGTAGTCATAAGTTTTTTTTTTGCAATTAAAATTTTTGGTAACATATGGACATCACATCTTGGATTATTTTTACTTGTTTCAAGTATATTTGATTAGCTTTAGACTTAATCTAATTAATTATTTTGAAAATTCCAACAAACATTGAAGAATTTGAATGTATGGAATATAATTGTGACCAAATAATATTCGTCAAGAGTTTGAAAATTGAATATGTACTTTAAAATAAGGTTGTTGATGGAATTCTTGGGTGAATTTTTTTATGGTGTATTATATTGATATACATCAATTAAATATTTTAAAATTAAAAATTAAAAACTTTTGGATGAAATTACAATAAAAAATGTGTTTTTTTGCATGCATAATAACATCTTCCTTTTAATAAAAAACCACTACCATATCCAAGAGAATGAGATTTTATAGATGGGCATTGCATTATTTTTCAATTTCCTTTTGTTTGGTAATGTTTCATGAATCACAAACATGAGGCCTTACGGCCATTGAAAAACTGTAAGTTATATGTTGTGTGTACATTGATTTTATTCAATCCTATTCATTGAACTGTTGGATCAAGATTAATTTTGATTCAAAGTGAATTTTGAATTCCAAAATGTTGTGGTGAAAAACCTAAAGTTTTTCGCTTGTGTTAAAGTTAGCCAAAGGATGCCATCAAGATTTTTGTTTACTATGTACTATAATACTTGTTATACATCACCTTTTTTGAACAAAAATGACTCACCCTTAATGTGCTTTCACCCACTAGCCCTCAAGAGGGAAACATTATATCATATATATATTTACAAGTCCAAATTCAATTTAAAATTATTTAAAGTTCTAAATCTTACTTGAATTTCATGGATCCAATTATAGTTTACCAACCATTATAATGCTACAAGTGGAATTTCTTTTAGCACAAAACTTTTAAGCACTTATTTTGACCAACATCCATCCTACTTGTTTTGTTGTCTACCCCCACCTCTTTTAGATTATTTTTCATTGTTAAAATAAGTAATTTTTGAAGTTTTTGGGCACCTTTTAGGCCTAGGATCATTGATAATCCAAATGAAGTTCTAGTTCACAAACCTACCTTCCTCCTATATCCCTCAAAGGCATTAGGCTCCTTTTAATAACTACAATTGTTCTAACATCATATTTGGGAAGTTGGGCCTTCATAGTGTCAACCATTACTTTTAGATTTCTAGTTGATCAATGTGTTAGTCTTCCTTGAATCCTTAGTTTGGTTTGGTGATGACACATTCCTTTATTTGCAACACTTGAAAATGGCTATTGACTTATTACTACCCTTCATGCAAGCATGCCTTCTTCCTTTTGAACAACTAATTGGTTAATAAGTAAATTGATTTTAGGATTCCATTTTTGAGCGCTTGCACCATCACAACTTTTCGAACATGTTCTATGAGGAAATGCCTAATCATGCACATTGAGCTTGCATCTTATCATGTTTTGGCCTTAGGGTGGGCACAAGCAAACTTACAACACAACCTATCAACTTAACCTTTCAACTATCTTTTCCAACTTTCTTCATGGCATTTTGAACTACCCATTATTAAATTGCAAGCCTTCCTTGATGTGTGTGCACCTAGTGCATTCATGATCCAATGGGCATTCACCTTTTGTGATGGGCCCATGACAACAAGTGTATAAGGACACATGATGAAATTTACAACAATGTTTTTGCATCCATTGGTTGAGAGGCAAGCTTCCATGTGGGATATGGACAACTACATGTGCTTACTTTAGTCACCCCCAACTCCTTTTGTCAACATTGTCATTTCAAAAGATGGGGTTTGCACTTTAGGTGATGTCATAGCCAATTTAACAAGGATAGACTTAAGTCCATAATCATGTTCAAATTGAAGTTTTGCCACCTCAAAAACAACACATGCAAAGCAAATGAGTTATTGTGATCAACACCCAACATATCAATTCTTTTTTTTAGCAATCAAGGTTTATAGTTGTTTTCACAAACAAATGGACATTTTTCCACATGAATGTGCCAATGTTGCTTGGGTTATGAAAGGGCTTAAACATCTTAAAGTTTCCAACTTGGTTATTTTCCTTCATCAAAGAATTTCCATTACCTTCCAAAAGATTTAAACATCTTCCATCTTAAGTTGAACATTAGGTTTAGCTACCTCTTGACTCCCCCCTTTTAAAGACCCACCTCCCATTCCCATAGTCAATTTATTGTAGGTTGTTGATAGTTAAGTGAGATTATTCAACATCACTCCTTGCTTTTGAAATATAACCCATTTGCCATTCAACTTAGACCTAGCATTTTCTTTTTTCTACTTCCACATCCCCTGATGGCATGTTTTGTTTTTCAATAAAATTTTGCAAGGTTACAACATGTAATCATGATGCATTGTGACATGTCAACTATAATATCAATATTTGGTTGTCTTTGATGATGTTATCATTTTCTTGATTTTTAAAAGCTTTCATGTTCTATTTTTTCTTAATGTTCATTTGGGTTGTGTGTGGGCCTTGCAATTTGTTTCTTCTTTTCTAAACTAGCCATTCATTTGTGCAACATCATAAATAAATCAGTTTTTTTTTTAATTTTGAAAATTTGGTGTAATTTTTTTAATAATTTTAAATTTTCATTTTATTTTAGAATTTTCTTTAAAAAGAAAATTCAATTAATTTTTCTTAAAATTTGGAAAAATTTCCAAAATTTTGAAACTGCAAAATTGATCAAATGTCAAATTGATGTCTAAGGGAAATATAAATTTTTTTATATTACAACCACGAAGACAACATTTCTAAAATAAACTTGCAAAATACAAAAGGATATCTATTTTAAGGCAATTGTAAACCTAAAATTAGCCCCTTGGTCCCTATGAAAACATTCACATCTTATTTTTGGTTCTACAACATTATAACAACAAACATATAACCATCCCTTGTGAGAATCTCAACCCTTTGATTGGTTGTCAAGTTGTGAATTACAAACCCATAAGTTTCAACCTCTATTTGATTAATGACCTATTAATTATGACAAGGTACCACCCTAGGTCTGCATTCGCCCAATAATTTTTGTAACCTTTAGTTCTTGGATCCTGATTCTCACAAGGGATGGTTATGTCTAATAACTAGGAAGAAGGCATTGTCTTGCACAAATAGGCGTAGCGTATTCACACCTCAACTATTTTCAACCAATAGTCAACACCCATTTGTTGGTTATCTCAACCACAACCATATGAATCAAACCAAGGTTCATGGAACATATTTGGTAAAAATAAATGGTCCTAAAGATCAACTTGTTATGTTGCTTTAAAGTTCGATGACAGACTAAAGTGAAGCAAAGTATGCAGTAGTACATTTGTAGAATAGCGATCGCTTTATACTACTACCAAACATAGTTGGCAAACACTAAATTGTAGCTACATTGAATTCAATGCAAGCTTAATTTTTGATGCAAAAATATTCATTCTGGTCTACAATGCCCAATAGCAAACTAACTTTCAATTTTTATTTCATGTCCCCCAAATATGATGAATGTGATAAGTATGGTTGGGACACCACTATTTATAAAAACAATCATGTGGCACAATGATTGGGCCCTCTCACTTAAGTGTGAAATCCCAAATTCAAATATATTTATTATCTTAGTGTTGGTTCTAAATTTTTTAATTTGGAAAAGGCTTCCTAAGGAAATGCTTGTGTTCCTTGGGTGCCTTAAAGTAAATGAATTCCAGTGATAAGAAGGTCTGAACCTAGCATCTCTCACTTAAAGTTAGAGGGTTCAACCATTTTACCACATGACTGTTAGTACAAATAGTATTGTGTGTGAACCATACTTATCACAATAATCATACTTGGGAGCCAAGAAAAATAATATCGACAATTAGTGCAATGTTGGGCATCAGGGCCAGACATGAATACTTTTGCATGAGAGACTGGCTTGCATTTACCTTGATGCTAGTGTTTAGTGTTTGCATTGTCAAAACCCTAAACCCCCTACACAATGCATTGTTTAAACCAACATTAGGTTTAAATTTTGAACATCTGGATTAGTTCCACTCAATGGTCCAAGGTTCTAGAATGACAGATTGACTGATGGCAATTTGGATTGAAAAAAAATCCCTCCAAAATTCCCTGAAACTCTTTTATGAACACAAGTTTTGGTCAATATTTTGGTGCAAATTATGCAAAAAAAAAGTATGAAACCTATCCAAATGGATGTATAAATTAGATGAGAATCATTGGTAAGTATACATAGTCAATTTGATCTGTTTTTTCTCCAGATTAAAGAGGCCACCCAATAAATAAATTATACTATTTTTTTCATATAAAATTTTGCCGGCACTATAATGCTATTACTTGATATCTGATAATATTTAATAGTAGATGATTAAAATACTCGTCCCTGTTTTCTATTTTTTTGAAGTTTAGTATTGCCCCTTGGTAACTTTGGGAGAACTAAAGAGAGAAAGGGTTTTTCTTCTTTGTAAAAAAGGATGAATAAAAACAAAGTGGAAGGGAGGGGATAGAGGGGATGGAGGGGAAAAGAGCTCTGCTGGTATGACAAAGCCTTACTAAGGGCATAGTCAGGGGGCCAAAGAAAAAGATTTGACTATACCCTGACCATTTTGGCCCTCCACCAGAAAGCACAAAAAGAAAACTTGCAGCCTAAAAATATATATATTGGAGAAAGAAATATATATATATTTTTTAAAATTGATTTTTTAGTTTAACCTCTTTGAACTGAATGAGTTGTTAAAAAACCCTGTGTAAATTTTTGACAAAAGGTAGCCAGTTGATTGTTAATTTGTTTAGTGATGTTCTTTTGTTGTACAATAGTTGAAAGTATACTTGAGTCCATAGACTTCAAAAGCTCATGTTCCCAGTGATCCCTAATGCTAAGGGTAAGAAGGATCCAGATATATATATATATATATATATAGACAGCGTCCTCTCAACCAACCAGAATGTGACACAAATTAGTTAGAATTTTCCAAAAGTCTGTTTTGTGACAAAAAACTGGGGAATGGGTGACTGGCAGACTAGTATCCCATGCTGCCTTATTACAGTGTTTAGGTGCCTTCACAAAACCATAAAGCATGACAAGAAATTTCCTGGTGAACTTGGAGGGCACATTACACACATTAGTGATGCTTCCTTAGAAAGAGGAGGCACTTTCCGACCACATAATGGTTCTCATATGATCTTTCTGTCTCTTTGTCGGGTTGGTCGGCGAACATAGTTTTGGTGATCACTCCTTAATGCGCCGACCTAACCATTGTTCAACCATTATGCAAATCCTGAAAAACCTGCCAATTTGGAAAATTTTTGACTCACCAAAATGTTGAAATTCCTTGGAGGCACCTTACCGGGCAAAATGGCTTGTACCCAACATTATTCATAATACAACAAGCCTTCTGCAAGCTCCTTAGTATTTGTAAGAGACCTTTCATATAAGCATAAGGTACCTCTTGCTCCTACTACCTTGTGATCAGATTACAATTATTATAACCTTCACCTAGTGCTTTACAATTGGGAAGGCCAATAGTTGGGGATTTTACTAGTGTTGGGCAAATAACACATTTTAAAAATATTTTTCATTATCAGTTTTTAAATGGTTTTTAAGAACTGGGTCAGATGTTTCTTCTTTAATTTTTAAGTTTTTTCATTTAAGATATTCAACAAGGATATCAATTTTTAAGGTTGGATCTCACTCTTCTAAATATCCTAGGAAACAATATTCATCAGATATTGAAAATGGATATCACAGCTTGAATAACAAAATTCAGCAATTTTATTATAAATAATCTTTTTACAAGGGGGATGAAATTAAATATTCATAAGCTCATTTTGCTCAAAATAACCCTCATATTCTTGACACACCAAAATGAAAAAGAAGAACACAAACAGAACAAAGTGTAAACAAAAGGCAAGAAAATATAATGAGAAGAAAGAAAAAAAAGGTGACGACCCAAGCTTAAATTCAAGCTCCTTATACTTTTGGAAAGAGGTTGAGAGCATAGCAAGTAGGGTTTGAGATAGCAATTGCCCCAAACTTTAAACTTTGTTTTTTCAAACCTAATTGCCATTACCTGATATCTGGATCTGGATAAGAAACTAATATCCTGCTTAGATTTCAGATTTGTGAAATTTGGATTTAAGTCCATATATTATATGGCCACATCTCATAACTTTGAGATCCAACGGACATCATATCACTCAAATATCACTATTGATATTCAACAAATATCAAATGTGATATCCAGGCTTCATATCTGGATTTTCGCCAACACTGGTTCTTACCTTACCCATAGTTGGACTACCTCAATAGTTTTTAAATTTTCTGGCCATTAGAGTAGTAGAGACCTTTCAACTAATGTGCCTACCTAGAATTCTTCAAATACATTGTCTAAGAAAATCAAACTTGAATTTTTTTACACATTAAAAAAAAAAACTCAAAACAATTTGAAACTCAACCCAAGTTGAAAGTAAATTTTTGGATTTAATTTTCAATTAGTTAGGGATTTCTGGATTTTTTCAAAGGGCTTCCCAAATGGTGAGAAGGTTCTTTTTGAATGGTGGATGTAATACCCAAAAATCTTCAAATGAGAGTTTTAATGTGGTTCCAACAAGAATTCATATACCTTCTGAAGAGAATTTTTAATATGGTCAAACAAGGATCCTAAAGTCGAAGCCACATATGCTCAAATTGATTTTTAAAATGAGTTTGGATTTGAAAAGCATTGGGAGGGGTGTGGGTAGGGAAGCCAAGCTTTAAGAATTTGGGTACTTGTTTTTAAACCACTATCAAGGCACCCCTAAATAGAGAAAGCTCACTATCTTAACTTATAATTTAAGTCATCCTATTTGAAGGGGATTTAATTTTTAAAATCACAATGTGAGCCATATTAGAGAAATTAATAAAGTAACCTTGCTTTAGAGCCCTCCTTTCATCTTTTATTTGTTATTTCAACCTCAAACCTTGCTGTCTGCAAAGTAAAGAAAATGGATTGAATCGTGGCTAAAACTCAATACGACAATATTTGATGCATGGGATTCAAAGTAATTACAGTAACAATAAGACAATAGCAGTGAAAGTGCTTACGAAAAAAATAAAAATAAAATTTAAGTGTACACTGAATTTTGTGATACCTAATTTGAGTTTCGTTCCTTGTTTAAATGCAATGTATTTATTATTATTTTTTAAAAGCAAATCTCACACCCACCAGTGTTTTGTTTTTCAAATTCCTCAAGTAGGTGCAGTGGCTAGGATTCTCAGCATTAATTAGCAGTAAATGGTGACTGTCCTGGTGGACTAGTAGATTTTGTTTTGGAATCCTGCCTAGTTCTGGCGACCTGCAGTAGCACCACTGTTTAAATCTGGCGACATCGTTTTTTTTTGGGTCAAGATATGGCGTTTGTTTTTTTTTAAAATCTCAGAAATCCCTTTGTTGGATTCGCAAGCCTTTTTTTTTTGTTGCAAGGTTACGAAAATTCGTCAATGTTTTTTTTATAAAAAATCTCAGAAATCCCTTTGTTGGATTCGCAAGCCTTTTTTTTTGTTGCAAGGTTACGAAAATTCGTCAATGTTTTTTTTATAAAAAATCTCAGAAATCCCTTTGTTGGATTCGCCAGCCTTTTTTTTGTCACCAGGTTGCGAAAATTCGTCAATTTTTTTTAAAAACAAAATCTCAGAAATCCCTTTGTTGGATTCACCAGCCTTTTTTTTTGTCACCAGGTTGCGAAAATTCGCCAAATGTTTTTTAAAAAAAAATCTCAGAAATCCCTTTGTTGGATTCACCAGCCCCCCTTTTTTTTTGTCACCAGGTTGCGAAAATTCGTCAAATTAAAAATTAAAAAAAAAACTAATCTCAGAAATCCCTCTGTTGGATTCGCCAGCCTTTTTTTTTGTCACCAGGTTGCGAAAATTCGCCAAATTGGTTTTTAAAAAAAATCTCAGAAATCCCTTTGTTGGACTCGCCAGCCATTTTGTTTTGTCGCCAGGTTGCAAAAATTCGCCAAAAAAAAAAAAAAAACCACCATCACCCACCTCAATTATCAAACTCCACATACTAATGATGAGTTTACTTCAGTTTTACAAATATTTCTATTGTGTGGCCTTAAAAACATGTGTAAACCACTCAATATTATATTGTCTTGCATTCCCAAAAGATGTGAATAACTATGAAAAGCAAAAGTAGAATGTGATATAGGGTGCATTAACATTACTAGTGGGTGCCCATGGCCGAAGGCCACTGTGAAGCCCCCTGTGTGAAATCCAGGTCCCAAAATTGAGATCCCACATCCTGAAAATCACGTCCTCAAAGTTTTCAGGTTTCGGTCTTGGAAACCGCGAGTGTGAAAATCCAGGCCCCAAAGTTGAGATCCCAAGTCCTGAAAACCATGTCCTGAAAACCATATCCTAAAATTTCCCAGGCAAACCTGGCCGCCCTGCCCTGCCTGTGAGACAATGAGACAGACAGATAGACATTGTAGATGAAGAAAAACTCTCCGAAAAGTGACTGCTCATAACTTCCCTCAGTGGGGGTTCTCTGGAGCTCCATCAGAGACAGTCCGGACCGGACCCGGCTCGTCACCCCGTTCTTCACGTCGGCTATCCCGGGTCTCCGTTCCGCGCTAGAATGTCCTAACCTAAACTTTGCCCACAGACTGGGAACAGGAAATTCCGCCCTCCGATTAGCGCCGGGCCTGGGCAATTAAAACGTTTGAGAACCACAGAGATATATGATAACCATGAATATCAACATTGATACTCACCGTCACAGACTGACTGACCAGCGAGCGTTGGTCGAAATTATACAGAGGCCGTCTGTCCGGGCCGGTTCTCCCACAGAAAATCTGTCTGTCCGTCCGTTCGACTGTCCGGGCCGATTTCGCCGGCGAATTAAAACGCGGAAGTGTCGCGTCGGACAGACGCACGCACGCACGTAGTGAATCTTATATATAAACTAGTGGGTGCCCGTGGCCGAAGGCCACTGTGAAGGCCCCTGTGTGAAATCCAGGTCCCAAAATTGAGGTCCCACATCCTGAAAATCACGTCCTAAAAGTTTTCAGGTTTCGATCTTGGAAACCGCGAATGTGAAAATCCACGCCCCAAAGTTGAGATCCCAAGTCTTGAAAACCATGTCCTGAAAACCATATCCTAAAATTTCCCAGGCCCCAAAGTTGAGATCCCAAGTCTTGAAAATCATGTCCTGAAAACCATACCCTAAAATTTCACAGGCCCCAAAGTTGAGATCCCAAGTCCTGAAAACCATGTCCTGAAAACCATATCCTAAAATTTCAAGACCTGGTCCTGTCTGTCCGTCGAGGTCCTGAAATAAAGATCGACACCTGGACGGACAGACAGACACACCTAAAATTTCAAGACCTGGTCTTGTCCGTCCGTCGAGGTCCTGAAATCAAGATCGACACCTAGACGGACAGACAGATGGATAGACGGACACACTGTTGTAATTATATAAGAGATTCACTTAGTTAGTGTGTGCGTGTGTGCGTGCGTCCGTCCGACGCGACAGTTCCGCGCTTTAATTCGTCGACAGAACCAGCCCGAACAGTCGGACGGACGGACGGACAGATTTTCTGTGGGAGAACCGGCCCGGACAGACGGCCTCTATATAATTTCGACCAACGCTCGCTGGTCAGTCAGTCAGTGAGCGGTCAGTCAGTCTGTGACGGTGGGTATCAAGGTTGATATTCATGGTTATCATATATCTTTGTGGTTCTCAAACGTGTTTTGAAAAAAAACCAAATATCCACCTCGAACTGTCTGGAACCCGGCGGTTCTTTGAAGTTTTTTCACCCACCCAAACTGGGGGCTCTTTTTGATTTTGCTACTTTTCAAATACCCGGAACTTAATTTTTAATTTTTTGGTTCTGAATTGTTCAAATCCACGCGACAGTTCCGCATTTTAATTGCCCGGGCCCGGCGCTAATCGGAGGGCGGAATTTCCTGGGCAAAGTTTAGGTTAGGACATTCTAGCGCGGAACGGAAGAACGGGGTGACGGGCCGGGTCCGGTCCGGACTGTCTGTGACGGAGCTCCAGAGAACACCCACTGAGGGAAGTTATCAGCAGTCACTTTTCGGAGAGTTTTCAGGACATGGTTTTCAGGACTTGAGATCTCAACTTTGGGGCCTGGATTTTCACACTCGCGGTTTCCAAGACCGAAACCTGAAAACTTTTAGGACGTGATTTTCACGCACGCACGTAATGAATTTATATATAAGATTAGGCATCTCTCCCTTATCGTGGTACCAATACCACGCTTATGGAATGTGACCAGAAAGTGTAGGGTAACAACTGAGAAGGGAGGGGGCTGTCAAGGGAATGAGGGCCCCTGCAAGGCAAGATGGAACCTTATTATTATACATGCGTAACAATAAGATGCCTCCTTTGTTGAAGCACAAGTGTTACTGACAGTAGTAGGGTGCCCCCTTCACACACACACACACACATACACACTACATACAAAAGTTTTAGAAATTCTCGGTTTGTGTTTTGACAATCAGGTCCCAGAGGTGAAAGAAAGTCTGCACACTCTGGCCTCCATTCCCCCAAAATATACTACACAAATTCTACCAGTTCTTGGCGCATGTTTTGACATCAGACTATGAAGAAGGTACCTGAGAGGTGAAACAAAGTCTGCACAGTTCAGCCAAAACCATTGAATAAGTACGGTGTTCTTTGCAACGGGGTATTAGCCCAGGCCAAAAATCTTGACAAACTCTTTTGGGAAGAGAAATTTCATGCAGCCAATGGGAAGGCCCAAGCATGCACTCAAGGCGGCTTGCTTTTTTTTCCCTTAAGTTTGGGGGGAAAGGATTTTTTTTTCATTTTTCCCTGGTTCCCAACATGTTCCTGTTATGTTCCCTTTAAGTTCCCAATGGGTTCTCATCAGGTTCTCAATATGTTCCCAAGTTCCCAGTGAGTTCCTCGACATGTTCTCCATAGCTTTTATCTCAATATTCTTTGGCAAATGTTGTCCTCCTGTCACCTATATAGGTGAGCCAAAGGGGAGGAATTCTATACTTCAAATTAGAACCTTCTATTTTGGGGAGCCTCCATAAATTATTATTTTTTTGAGTGATAGGCCAATCAAATTGGCTCATTGCAAAGAATAAAAATAAATTCAACTTGGGAGGCACCTCATCTAATTAATAGGAGAGGTAAATAGGTAGGGTGATTACTGGCTTTCTACACCATCTGAGGTAACATTTTTTTTGTTTAAGAAATTTTGTCTTGAAATGGAATTTAGTTTTGTAGCCTACCGTAGCATGTGATGCATGAGGGATCATATCGTACCGAGCTTCAACCATGTGGGCAATGGTGCACCATGAAAATAGTTTATATCATCATCCAAAATTCTGATGTGACGTTTGAGACAAATAAATAATTTGGAATTGGGTAATTAGAGAAGTGGAATCAGGGTTTTTTTTCCAATTTTTTAATATCGAAAATTAGAAAAATATTTTAATCTACACCAGGAAATTTATAGAAATTTCTCCATTTATCTTTTTAAAAACGAAGAAAATTGTAGGGAGAAAAAATCAGAGTGGAATGTACTTGCAAGTTTTGTTCTTTTTAGAAGTTTGACATACTGTTTGCAAATAACAGAGTTATCCATGAAGTCACCCTGTCTTCACCCTGTCTTTGGGCCTGCTTTCACGGTCTATCCCCTCTTCCAGTGGGGTCTGCAAAGTAATGAAATTTTATTAAATCTCAGTATGAAGAAACTCAGCATTCAAGAGAGATTGTAGTAGTTAAACAGGTAGGAGCAGTGAAAATATATGTAGCAGTAGTGAAGGCGATCAGGAAAAAGGAAAGACAGGGTGAAACTCAGTTTACCACCAAAATTGGTGGAAAAACTAGACTGGGTCCCAGTTATATTGCTTTGTAAAATTTTCATTTCCAATTACATGTTTGACGCCCTACTCTGCCGAAACTGGCTATTCTCGCCCCTTAATCACGAGACTTTACATATAACTCTAATAACTGTAACTAGTTGAAGCACAGTTGCATATATAGTTCACTACACATTTCTGTTCTAAAATATAGTAAAAAAAACCACTGCCCTGATGTACAATTTGATTTGCATGGTCACCTCAATATCCCAATTCCCAGGTATTGGACTGACTGAAGCTGTGTTTTTTATTTTGAAAAAAAATCAACTTTTGACTCTGCAAAAGAGTCAATTTTTTTTGCTGAAATAATAGATTCTGAGCTGACAGAATACATTTGACAAGATAAAGTATGTTCTTTGAAAGCTTTGTCAATTTGTTTTGGAAAACAATAGGAAGATTCCTCAAAATAAAATAACATCATTGGGTGGAATGTTGGCTTGTCATTTTAGCGTACAAACATTACAACAAAATATGTCCTTATATGTGAAGTGATTTCATTGAATTTTGAGTGAATTCACTTGTCATAATGAACAGGATTTAATGAGGATGCAATGAATTTACTGGTCTAGTGAACTAGGACTAGAGAATTGCACCATAAGAGATATATAATATAATATATGTAGATCATTAAAAGCATGTCATCTGCCAAAATAAAATCTGACTTTAGTTTCTGGTTCTAGTGATGAAAACTTAACAATAATCTCACCTAGAAATTAGAGCAGTCAAACAGTCTCTTGATGTACTAAAAATCTAACTACACTAAAAAAAACTAACTAGATTCTTATGAAACAAGATGCAACATGCAGACTAATTAATTAGTCATAAGTAGTCTAGAAGCAAAGAAAGATACAAAATAGTTGTTGCTTAAAAATAAGTCCCCACGATTCAGATGTAATATATAGGCTGTAAGCAAAATAGTGTGAACAATTAAATTCTTGTCAAAGCTGCATGTAACTAAATGTAAAGTAACAATAAAACTAATTATAAAAATTATGGAACGTTCAATGCTTTTAATTAAATGATCCAACAATAATATATTTTTTCATTAATGTGCAAGGATTTTTAAATCTCACATTATAAAAATAAGTTTCAAGTAAGTTCTAACAAAACGAAAGTACATATATATTTTTGATGATTCTTTAGAATATATGATGATTTTGAAAGTATGATTTAATATATATTTATTTCATCAAATTTTCTAACATAAAAATATATTTGAACACATATTAAATAATATATTTAAAAATCTATTATTTATTTAATTAAAAATTTCATTTTTTGAAAATAGATTCTTAGAAATTCAATATACAACATGAATGTACTTAATACATATTTTCACACAATTTTACGATACTTTTTAATAGTTATATGCATGACGCAAGATTGATGTGAAAACATCTACTTCTTTTTGTGTCTATTTATCATGCTTTCAACCAATGTTTAGCGTGTCTTTTCACTGGGCTGATGTGATCACAGCACACTGACATAGAGCCTTGGTTCTTGCTTGGTTCTTGCTGCAAAGGACACTTGCTCTCCATTGGAGAGCTGCAAGTGCATTGAAAATATGTAATTAGTCAAGTTAGGAACTCTGGGAATACATGTTCTCATTATTAAAAAACATCGACAGATGTCACTGAATGGTGACTCACCGGTCTCATAGCTCGTGCAACTGGTCAATGCTTATCGCATAGAGCTGTGAGATGAATGTGAGCACAACTAGACTAGTTCCCAAAAAAACAACAAAGGAAAGCTGCTGTGATCACAAAATCTGTGATCATAGTAGCCTAATGGAAAGAAAGATGTGCTTCCTACTTACTTCCAGATCAGACTCCAGAGCACCATTATTTTCAACACTTGATCAACCCGATGAACTAGATTGGAGTTTCCGGCCTGGTTCAGGTGCACAGCAGGGTGGAAAGAGGACAGACAGTAGTAGCTTTGTAAACTTAGCTGACTCTGCAAACACACTAGATGAACCACCTCACTTTTTCTCTTTTCATGGAAGTTGAAGACATTTGTTTTGCTTTTGACTGGTAGCAAATAGAGATAGATGATGGAAACCCATGAAAGTCACAGAAACCAACCAACAGCAAATGAGTCCTGCATGTGTCGCCACTAAGTTGCCACTCACGATTGATTTAATACGTACATAAGAGTGGGTACTACTAAACCCTAAACCACTAATTTCACATGATGATTTGTCATGCCATCTTCCGGCCACCAGCTTGCAAACCCCTTTTTTCCTGGTCTGGAAACTTCGGCGTGTCTGTAAGTATTTTACGCCTGACCTGGCCTGTAGAACTTGCTGGAAGTTGTACCATTTCAGAGACCTAGCAAGCAAGAACATGCAACTAATTGCTCTTCCTGGAATTGTTAGAGCATGAGAGTACGCCGTTAGTATCATTTTCAATAGTGCAGATGCAAACCAGGATTCAGGATAGTGTAACTCATTGACTTGTTAGGCCGTCGCTAGCTTACCGTCGTGATTCATGCCGAAAGAGTATTTTTTCTTTCTTTAATGGAGAAGCGGCCTGCAGGCTGATACCAAAATTGCACAGCACCAAATGCAGTAGTGCTTCTCTCGATTTGCAGGCAGCCTGATTGAAGTAGACGTAGGGTTACTAAGGGTGCGGCGCATACTGTTTGTTACTGGCATTGTCTTTGTTTCAATTACGCATTGACGTGACTAAAGAAAAAGGACGACTAAGGCAGCGCGCGCTGATGAACGGACGGCGCCTGCGTGTACTATAGGGCCACAAACCCTGAACCACTAGACTTCCTAAGCCGTCTTTTATAACACGCAGTTGCTTCATGAAATATGACGTGATCATACACCCTAACTATCCTTCGGAGCGGCGAACGAGGTTTTTGGTCTTATAACGACTAACACTCTGACACCATGAATGCTGCAGGAGCATCCATACTGAAATTGCGGTCGCTTGCAGCCCACGTGAAATCACAAACATTGCACGGCATGACAATTCAATTGAACAAGCCTAATTAGAGTTTCGCACACGTTCTTGTTAATTATTGGCTCTGAAGTCAGTCAATCCACCGGATACAAGTATTGTTTAGTAGGTCAGTTCCTTCACGAATGGCCAGATACCCAAACTTTTCTTTTGGCAATGAGGAGCTAGCTATAAACCAGCGAGCTGGTTTCTGGACCGATTTTTGACTCTGACGCATGCACGCTACAGATCTTATAGCAGTCATGAAGGATGATAGTATTGAAATTTTCTGAAGCCATGTAAACCCGAGATACAACTTAGAGTAAAATTCAGCTGTGCACACCAATGTTCAATCCACAAAAACGTGTTTTCCTACTCCTATTTCTGGCTCTCAAATTCAGTGTAGTGTAAAGCCCTCAGGGGTGTTGGCTTAACCAGAATAAGGGCGCGCCCCCAGGCGAAGCCCAAGGCCGCGCCCAATTCCATTAAAGCCCAGACCCAAGGGCTTTACACAGTGTAAAAAATCGCCAGTAGGTTTTTACTTCTTTTTTTCCCATGATAACCGCCAGGTATCGCACCAAAGTAAGGGCATCAGGCTGTACAAAAAGCAAGCTTATGTAAAATAGCTTGCATCCGTTGTATGGTGATACCCAGTTGGGTATCTTTGAAGAAAAAAAGTAAAAACCTGCAGCGGTTTTTACTCTGTGTAAAGCCCTTTGGGGGTGGGCTTTAATGGAATTAGGCGTGAAAGCAGGTTTAAGCAGCTTTATAAATGAAAAACAGGTTTATTGGAATATGAATTGGAATAGAGGAATTCCTTAGAACTTGGTTTTGCCTTTCCATTAAGTAAAAGCACTCAGAGAGAATTCCAAGTGGTTTTGGAGGATACTTTATATATTTGCTAAGGTCTGGGGATTGCAGATTATGTCATTTTCTTGACCACACACATAATCTTACCATGATCCTCATGCACGCATACTAGTAATCAAAATTTGTCTATTCAATAGGTATTATAAAAATCGTTGAATCTGCCATTCCAAACCTTAATGACATGGAGTGGTCAAGCCCTTGCCCATTACATTGGGTGCATCATGTGACTCACCCTAACATGCTCAAGTAGCACCTAACATCTTGCCCAACAAAATGGGCAAGGGCTTGACCATTCCATAATTCATGAACATCCCTCCAAGAAAAGAGAAGGGAATATTACATGTATATTCATTAAGGGTGAAAGGAAAATTATGACTACTTATAGGTATAAGATCCCTCTCACTTTTAAGGAGTAGGCATAAGAACCCTCCCCTTGCTCTACCCCATGATCTATGTATGTTTAGGTTCATATGACTTGAGTCACGCTTCACAAGGGGTAAAGCCCACACTAGTGAGAGACATTCCCAAAATGTGGTGCTAGATTCAGATAACCCTTCATTAGTGCCACTTATTTTAAGAATGCCCCCACCCTGGGGTTTTACCTTACATTGACCTAATTTGGAAGAAAGCTGCTGGGAGGACCTAACAGATTCTTAACAGATCTTCCCTATTGCTTCAAAGTCCTGCCTAAGGAAGTACCTAGAATACAAGAAAAAAGATTAACTTAGGTCAATGTTTTATGTATGGCCCTGTTCTGAATTCTTATCATTGCAAAATTTTGAATCAGAGCTGGAAGTTAGTTGACTGCATTCTTTCATACCTGGTCCTTTCAACAAATGTCTTGTCGGTGAACTACCCCATGGTGGGCTTAATTTTTTGTAGCATCCTAACTCTTCCAAGAAAACAATTATTTTTATATGGTGTAATTGGAAGACGTGCAACACCCACCCCTCCCCCAGAAAAAAACCACCACCAAATCTATCAGCCAGCACAAAGGTCTACACAACTCTAGGTGAGTTCCAAGGATTAGCAACTTTAATGTGTTTGTTTTCTTGCTCAATGTAACTGAAAAAAAGAAAGCTCATGTGAGCTTTTCCCCCCTATCATCCGACCAAAAGAAACACACACAAACATACTATCATAATATAACTTTGCTAGCAGACAATAAACTCCAAGAACTAATGTGCCTACTTGCTAATTTCAAGATTGCATCGTCACAAGTATAAGATACTCACATTGGTAGTTAACCAAGTGCAGTATCATAACTCTTCAACTTGATGCAAAATTGTGTGATCCCAGTAGTTCCAACTTGACCCCACAAATTAGATGAGCCCATATGCAATTAGGCATCAAAGGAATGAGAGACAACAACCACATTGTGTAGCTCAGGCGCCTTAAGTAAGTGTTCAATAGAACTTTGTGAAATTTTAGTTGATCTAGAAGCATCACTCCCAATTCTTGGTTTATCAGGACTTTCAAAATGTAAGTATGTGTTTTCTGTATCACCTCGTTGTTCACATTCTTGTCGGAGCATTGGTCATCCTTTGTAACCCAAATGTTGGAATCAAAACACTAGCCTTTTATGGATTCATAAGGAGGCCAACTACTTCTTACCAACACAGCTGCTATATGATGGCTATAACGCTTCAAAAGGCTTTTGAGTTAATGTTCTATTTGCTTCTGCAATGTTTACTTGCAAGGGAGTTTTCTTACCAGTGTTGGCTGGGTATCTACTCTTCAGGAATACCTGATGGGCAGGGCATCTTCTTAAAAAAAGCCATTTGTGAAGGCCACAGGGCCCAGGCCTAGGATTGTGATGTGAGATGCCTACCCACAGGGCATCTCATGGGCTTTGCAAAACACAAGCCCGCCCAAGTAAGGGCATCTATCTATGGGAGAAGAGAGGCCTGCCCAGGTAGGGTGTAGCTTGGTTTTTTTTTGGTTAGCCAGTGCCTGTCAGTCAGTGTACCCCATACCCAGGTGCATGCCCTAGTTAACGCCAGGCCAGAACCTAGATACCCGGCCAACACTGGTTCTTACCCCAAATTTTGTTTGACAAAATAGAGGTACTTCATTGTGTTAAAGAAGAATAGAATAGTTTGCTTTTTAGAAACTCCCCTGAGTAAGGATTTTTTTTGGGGGAGAGGGGTTTGTGTGTTGAATTTCTGCATCCTGGGAACTCAATACAAAATCAAATGGAGAATTTCTTTTTTTCAAAACTCTGCCCCTGAGAGACCCAATCCCCCGCAAAAAACTATGATTTGTGAATGACTGACATGTAAGGTATTGCCCAAAGAGCAGGGAGTTCTGGAAGTAAATGCTTGCCCAAGGCGGAGCCAAGTTGTGCTTACTTCCAGAACTCCCCGCTCCAAGGATCTTACTGAGAATAAAAAATTGACATGATTTTTATTTTTAAAATGTTTTTTCTGTGATAACCAGCAGGTATCCACTGGATACCCTCCGAGCATTGCAGAAAAAAACAATGCAGGGTATTTTGTAAAACAGAATGCCTGCCTGCACCTGTGGGCCTTTGGTTTTTCAAAATGCCCCATTGAATTTTAGGCTATGTAAGAGCATCTCCACGGATGCTCAGTATGTCACTCTGGATAAAAAATTAAATGTCTAAGTATAGCTGTTTTTTTTCCGGCAACCCCACCAATAAAACTGTAACTGGAACTGCATATACGTGGGAACTACTAATAGCAAACCACCTGGACCAATTATTATGATCGACGAATCAGAAATACTGAGCCGCAGTCAGGTCCAATTTATTACAATCTTTTTTGGAGGTGCACAACTGTGTGGGACTTTTTACTAGCCATGGCAAACTGCACGATTTTGGTGCAGAAAAACCAATTTCCTGAGCTAAACCAGCACATTTTGACGTTTTCGCAATAAATTTTACTGTCTAGAGTCACATATTGAGCACGGTTGGAGATGCTCTAGGTGTACGTACAATACACTTTAAAATATCTCTGAGGTTTTTATAGATGTGTAGGGGCTAGCTAGCCTGGCCTGCGGCCGATGTCCTCAAACCTTGTAAGGGCAGGTCCCCAATAAGGCATATCAAGCACAAACTTTCTCTCAAATTTTGTTACCACATTTATTTAATTATAAGTTTGAGAAGGACATCTTGATTAAACTTCTTTTGGAACCCAAAAGGAAAGGAGCTAGTAATCTGCCAAGTGTCCCTTTGGCAAATGAAAGTGACCTCCATGCCCATGGAATGGGGGTAGGCTCTCCATGTCAAAAGGTACGTCATACATACTTAAAGGAAGAAATTCAAAAGTACTTTACAAAGGGAAGTAACATGCATGCACACACACATCATGTGCCATATAGGTAGTAGTGTGAACTCATTTGACTAAACCCCCCATTCCACTCCCGTAGTGCCCACCCTCTTGTGAGTCCTCATTTTTCTCTTTCTTTCTCTCCCTCTCTCTCTTTCCTTCTTCCTCCTCTAGCTAGCTTCCTCTTCTTCCCACCCAACTTTGTGTTGGTAAAAAAGTAAAAGCTACAAGACGTGGAAAGAGAAGAGTAGCACACAAAGTCCGAGTGAAAGAAACAGCAAGCAAACGACAAGAGAAGAGAAACCTGAGCCGGTAAGTTAAGTTAACCAAAGTTGAGTTTTTCACCCCACTAGATTTATCATCTGTTAACCAAAACGTGTGGTACACAAGTTTGACTGCAAACTGGGCGTAAGTAGTAGGCTAACACTTGGTTTTCTCCGTCCTTACTAGGGTATTAAAAATAAAAATAAAAAGGCGTTACTTACTTGATGAGTAAAAAACGTCAACACGCTTGTTGACCCCTCGCTGTGAGATACGCGACAACACTGTTGTGCACACAGGGAGAAATGGCAGGAAGGAAGGAAGCAAGGAAGTAAAGAGAGTGGATGGATGAAAGGATGGATGGATGGATGAATGAGACAGGTTGGTCAGCCCGAGCCAGCGGTCGCACTCCGGGACCTCCTTTTCCGCTGCGGCCTCCTGCCTTTTCTTTCGTCGTCTCCGCTTTACAAGCAACGCGCTACATTTCTTTACACCGCACTTTCTTCTCTTCTTTCCTCTTCCTCCTCCTGCTGCTGCTTCTTTGTTTTGTTTTGTTTTTTCACACTCTTTCTAGTTCGTGATGATCTCTTGCTCGAGAGTGGTAGTGCTGCTGCTGCTGCTGCTGCTTTGTTGATGAAGCTCCTGCCTCGTCGACGATGGCCAGTACCTAAGATTCAGAATATTGTGGAGTTTAATAATATTAAGGTTGCACAAGATGAAACTGTTGACAGCTGTGGAAGATGTGTTGTTGAGATTCAAGTGTGTGGTGCACGAGGAGGACGTCGAGGTGGAGGCCAAGGCCAGAAGTTAAGGTCGACATCCGAGTCAAGCCCTGCTGCTGCTGTTGCTGGTGCTGCTGCCTCAATAACAAAAGCGTAAGCTCCGGGAAACCATGTGTCGGCACACGCACGGTGAGTGCAAGGATCCGGCGAGCCACCACAAGTGTGACAATGCGATTTCCACTACACAAACGGGATCGTTTGTGCTCCCTATTCTTGTGTCAGTGCAGTCTCCTTCTTCTTCCTCCCACGCCGCAGACTTCGTGATTCCGCCTCCTCCTCCTGGGCAGCAGCTCCTCGTCGGGGATGGAGCACATGGAGAAGCCGTGAGCGATGAGCTTCGGCGTTGGCCATCTTCTTCTGAGGTTTTCACCTTGACACCCGGCCTGGCACCCTTCTGAATATGCTGCTTCTGCTACCGCTTCTACTAATTCTCTTCTTGAACACTCCAGTAATGGGGAAAACTTCTTCTCTGTCGAAACACAAGCCTTTGTCTACAGGGGACACGCAATTGTTTCTTGAACGCGTGAAAGCTAGCTAACTTAGCTGCTCCAGAACTCGACACGCTTCCGAACAGTTGCATAGAGTTTGTAATTCAGATCATGCGGAACCTTTCCGCATGCGGATAGTAATGCCTGTGACGAACAAGAAGAGACGATCCGCGTTTCTTAGACCTTCGGTCTGGAACAGTTCCAATTGAGATTTGAATGCACATCATAGAACTCTGCGGAGTATTAACTTTGTCCCAAACCGTTGGATTTCTGAAATGCAGGTTCTGGAAGAGCTCAAGCAGATGAGCACAATAGCTGGACCGATGGTGATCATGGGGCTGTTACTGTACGCTCGAGCCATGATATCCATGCTGTTTCTGGGCCATCTGGGTGAGCTTGAGTTGGCAGGCGGATCACTCTCCATAGGTTTCGCAAATATCACAGGCTACTCCGTTCTCGCAGGGCTGGCGATGGGGATGGAACCCATCTGCGGCCAAGCATACGGTGCCAAGAGATGGCACCTGATGGGACTTGCATTACAACGAATGGTCATGGTCCTGCTCTGTGCCTCCGTGCCCATTGCCTTTCTCTGGCTCAACATGGAGCGCATCCTTCTCTGGTGCGGCCAAGACGAGGGGATAACCGCCATGGCTCACACTTACATTCTTTTCTCCATTCCTGATCTGCTAGCGCAAGCCGTGCTGAACCCGCTGCGTATCTATCTCCGCACCCAGAACATAGTCGTCCCGCTCACCTGGTGTGCGGCTCTGGCTCTCATCATCCATGTCGCCATCAACTTCCTCCTTGTGTATGCACTCAACATGGGCGTGCGAGGAGTGGCTCTGGCGGCGTCATGGACGGACTTCAACCTCGTGGGTTTCCTCCTGCTCTACTTGTGGTGGTCGGGCAGGTACAAGAAGTCATGGACGGGGTGGTCGGTTGAATGCCTCAAGGAGTGGAGACCGCTGCTGAACTTGGCCATCCCCAGCTGCGTGTCGGTGTGCCTGGAGTGGTGGTGGTACGAATTCATGATCATTCTCTCGGGATTGTTAATCAACGCCGAGGCCACTGTCGCCACCATGGGCATCTTGATTCAGACTACGGCGCTAGTATACATTTTCCCATCCGCGCTCAGCTTGGCAGTGTCGACGCGCGTGGGCAATGAACTGGGTGCCAACCGACCGGGCAAAGCCCGGACGGCAATGCTCGTAGCTCTGGGATGCGCAGGCGTGGTGGCGGTTCTGGCCGCCACTTTCACCACCACAATGCGCCACACTTGGGGCCGAATCTTCACCAGCAACAATGACATTTTGTCCCTCACGGCTATCGCCATGCCCATCGTCGGCCTCTGCGAGCTCGGCAATTGCCCACAGACGACGGGTTGTGGCGTGCTGCGCGGAAGTGCACGACCCACCATCGGGGCCAACATTAATTTGGGCTCTTTTTACTTTGTGGGAATGCCAGTCGCCATGGTTCTCGGCTTCCTTTTCAACGTCGGCTTCGTGGGTCTGTGGTTTGGCTTACTGGCTGCCCAATACACATGTGCGGTGTTGATGCTCTTCGTGCTTTTCCGAACGGATTGGCCCTTGCAAGCAGCTCGAGCTAAGCTGCTGACGGGAGCCGCAGGCGCTAGTCAGACTGACCACCTTGGCTTACCAACAAGTATGCTACCATTAGAAGAGCTGGTGGATCATCAAGAGGTAGTGGTAGTAGATGATAGGGACATGAAAGGGGAAAGCACTAAAAGGTTCATGGATGAGAGGTTTAGAATTGATGATCGGGAATTGGAAGCTCTCATCTCCATCACAGTGTTGCAACCTAATTCCTGCACTAGCCCCATCATCACTGACACAACAGACAAACTCTGATCTTGCTGGCACTTCAAAGCTGCCGTGATCTGCAGAGGTCACGAGAAGAAAGTCAGCAAAGTACATATGCAGCAACTAGGGAAGCGATCAGTAGACAAAAAAAATCTAGTTAGGAGCTCGAAACTAGTGATCGAGCCCAAGGCTCAGAAATTGTAGTTTTAGGAAATCTTTTTAGACGACAAGGACAGAAGTATCTATTGGGCTGATTTTTAGATTTAGCAACACTGTTAATAACATCATTGTGGGTCTTAAAGGGGTTAGCAGATTATAGAACACGAACATTCTTTGGAGAAGCACTCTTCAATGTGCTCTCTGTGTTACGGTATCCACCTCTGAGTGCTCTGTAAATGGTGTTTTGAATCCTCATCCCCCCACCTCCCCCCTTCCCTCCTTCCCTTTCCCCTGACTTTCAAACCCAGAATACCAATTCGGATAGAGAAGAAGAAAGGCAGAGAAAAGGAGATCAGGTCCAGGGAGGGTGGGGGCATCGCTAGCAAGGGACCTTTAGCTCAAAAAGCCCCTTGAAATTGTAGGGATAATGTGGGCATATATGGACTTTGCTGGAAACACTTTCGTAAATGCAGACCATTGCCAGGCCTCTCTATTCTTTCAGTTGATGTTTTTACTGTGTATGTCATTGGATCCAGTTTCAACTTTTTAGCAAGCAAATTTTAGTTACAAAAAGCTGGACCAATATTGCCCACATGCCTGGCAGAGGGTTTTGTGTCATGGGGTATGTGAGGACAATTTAGTTCAGATTTATGAATGATGAGAGTGCTAATTTTTTTGTCAGAATAGATAGTTTTCAATATGCACAGAAGAGAGTAGATGATTGTAGATTGGAGCAAATAGAAGAGACAGAGACAGAGAGACAGAGCTGCTGGCCAACCAATCTGTTGGGAATGGATGGTGGAAAGAAAGCCGTTGTTGGGCCATACGTATGTACCAAACACAAATGTTTTTGCTGGAAGGGAGGGTGCAGTAAGAAAAAAGTATTCGCTGCAAACACGGTGAACAGCAAGATGGTACTAAGGCGACAAAGGAAGGAGCATCCCGGTTCCTGAACCCAAGATTCTGGCAACCACCCAACTCACATGCATCTGGGCTGGCTCTTGTGGTTCCCTCTCTGATCCTTCCTTCCCCACCCCCCTTTTTCCTGGCCCTTTTTTCACACTGCTGCTACTTGTCAATTGTCCCCCCTGAATCTCACAATACCCACAGTGACCATTCTACACGAAGCAAGCTCCAGATGATCTGGTAATTTGGACTCTTCTTTTTCCTTTTTTCTTTGCAATTATATACATTTTAGGCTAGTGATTTTGATTTGCTTTGTAGGGTCCAATTTGAACTCACTAAATCCCATCGCATCGACAAGCTTTTTTTTTCTGCTTTTCCTGTTTAGTAGGGCCAAGAAAGCAAAGAGTGATTCTGTAGGGCACACACGCAAGATGACAGGAAAAACAAACATTTTCTACCCCCCTACTACACACACCCACCTTCCATCATTTTTGTCCAGCCCCCCTTCCTTTTTCCCCTCCTCCTCCTCCTCCTCTTTCTCTTTTCCAAATACAATTTGTCGAACCCTATCATGAGGTCTCCAATTTTGGTTTCACCGTTTGATCCAATTTTGGGGGTTTCTAAAAAAATTCCAAAGGGTTGAACCTCTCGTGTTTCCAGCACATGAACCAGTATCTCCAAACCAATCCAGTGCCCTTAAGATCCATCCTAACCTAAGCTAAATATGCCAAATCCTATCATCATCTTTGCTATTTATGGAGAAAGATATGGGAGCCTGCTAATTTTGGCATCATTATAACACATGGACACTTTTGTTTTTGGGTTCTGAACCAGTCTCAAGTTCCACCTGGAGAGACCAAGACACACACCCACATATTTATTCATTACAAAGTTGGTATAAAGTCTTTTAATAGGTTTAACAGGAGACGACTGGCACATGGTCCATACATTTTTGGAGAGGGGAGGATCGACAAAACGACATCAAACAAAACCAAAAGGTTGAACTTCCTTCTACACACAACCCAAATGACTGGCATATTATGATGTGTATGCGCCAAACGCCTAAGGGACGAAACTGCACGAAAGGAAAAAAAATTAAAGTGGTACCAACCAAGAGAAGCATATTGACAGTTAATAAGATATTGCCCTCAAAGATGGGGCAATTCATAGAAAACACAATCATGACAAAGTCGCATGATCTGCTCAAATGTCCTCTTCATCACTCAAACGTCCTGAGATGTATATTGACTTCGAAAATTGGTTCCCATGTCGTATGCAGGCTTATATCACTGGGTCACCCAAGTAAGCAAGCAAGTAAGCAAGGGTCACCACAACCCCATAACCATGCATGACAAGACTACTAGGGGGGGGGGGGATTGAGTATAACCAGGAAAACAAAATCTGGAAGTTCAGTTGCCAAAAATAAAATGAAAAATTGCTCCCATTGTCTAAAAAGGCGACAGCATGAACTAGTCCTTGCCACAGACCTTGACTGAATGAAAGCTGTTAATTGATAAGACACATATTGAGCCCCACCATTAGAGACATATCTGTAAGGTGCATGATCCTTTTGAGGAATTATTCATTCCTGGGAAGTGTCACTTCATCCAAGTTGTTTCAATCTACAAGAATTAAATATGAATGGACTACAAACCACAGATTCCCTTCCTGCATATTTCATTATGGTGTAAATTATAATTGTGTTTTTTGGTAGTAGTTTTGATGTTTCATATATAGTGTTTAACTTACTACACATGCGAGGAAAACATTCTTTGAACATGTCCCTAATCCATCATTAAGACAACTTAGAACCACCAACTATTAAGGGATTGCTTTCTTCAGTTGAGATAATTTGAACAAAATTGAACAAGAATTCCACACAAACCAAGAAAATGGACTTAGTAAATTGCCTTTCATATAAAACCCAATATAATCAGCCTCAAACAGTTGTTGACATTTGGGGTTCTGTTTTTCTTCCTTTCTTTCTTTTCCTTTTGTTTTGTGGGACACACAACAGTAGAGCTTACCTGATAAGTCATTGTCACCCCCAAATCAAGAGCTCGCCCAGTGGGGTGTGCAGGTGTTAATGAACCTCCTGCCGGCCTGTTCATTCACACCTGCACACCCCACCAGGTTTGAGAATCCAGGACATTTTCTGAGGTCCCCGGGTCCCAGAATGGGCTATACAAGTGATCGATCACCCTTGGGTCCTTTCATTCAATTTGAGGTTCATAACTTCAAAGGGTCCATTGGCTCTCATGTTTTATACCAATGTGTGCAATGGGAAAGTAGTGAAACCACATAAATTATCAAATCTTTCTGTTTGTGTGTGGAAGGTGCCAGAATCTATATATTATAAAATGTAGTCAATCAAATAAAAGAAAATTCAGCTAGTTTCAACTTATGATGTAATCCAAAAAAGACATTAATCTTGCAATTACGTGCCAAGAAAACACAACAAATATGAACAGCTATCATTACTGTACATGAGCAAGGCTAATTCATTCATTGTGGACATAACACATGGCATTAGATAGGTGCCATCTCTTGACTGCTGACTGGAGCCACGATGTTTGTTTCTTGGATCATCTCTGGAAACTTCATACCTTACAGCAACCCAGTTGCCCGTGCTTATTTGAATGTGGTACATGACTAGAACGAATATAGTGGACAAATCACATTCTCGCTTCTTTCTTTTTCTAATACATCTGTACATTTTCCAAATCTGTGGTGTGTTTATGAATAAAGTTTTGCAGGGTTTTAATAGACATTCTTCTTCAATAGAAGGATATTGTGTTTCTGTGTGAGTGCCCGATCCTACTAGAAGATAGTATAATACAATAGATTGAGAACAATGTACTTGTAATGGCATGGTTGACACCTGCATGTTTTAACCAGTGTTGAGTGGGTATAAAAAGTGGCACCCAAACCCTGCTCCATCTCAAGCCAGTTGTTTAGTCTGGTAATGACTGGTCTCAGAAGTTCACAGAATCGGTTCTGATGTATAAACGGCACTCTTAACAAATGAAAAGATAATGAATGAATCACCTAGAAACCCACGGTCCTTTGCCAATCCTTTCATGTAAACCACGGCTTCTTTGAGTTGTGGAATAACCAGACCTGGAGGTTTTTTTATATCTGATTTCTTTTGTTTTTTAAAAATTGAAATAGATTATTCTTTGATTTGAAATTTCACTACTACAAAATGTGGCTGCAGTTCATTAGTCCCTATTACCTAGACCAATGAATTCACTCAAATTACAATGAAATCATTTTTCACACAAGGACACCTTTTGTTATAGTATTTATTGAAATCATGGGTTATTAACAAATTCAAATATATGCACAGCAATGGTTTCAACTACTGTTGATCGATGGAACCTTGTTATTTAAATAGATAGGCATTGGTCTTAGTATTAAGAAACTAACTAGACTACATAACGTCAAGCCTAATATTCCTATTATACCTTGATTACCTCATATTCATGCCCAGTATATTTAGTACATTATTTTTGAACATACCATTTTACACTAGGAGGCAGGGCCAATGTTCACAGTTGATGTCATCCCTAAGGGCTTTACACTAAGAGTCAAGGCTGAAATAGAAAAAATATTTTCAATCTGCCCCAAGCTACTAACAAAAGATGAACTTTATGGCCTTGTGTTGGCCCCAAGATTGAAAAATGGATACCATTGAATTTGGGAAGCCAATTTGCAGCCCTTGGGGCCAACATTCTAGCATTTATTAATATCTTGAAGATAATGTTTTATCATTTATTAGTAACTTGGGGCCAAACAACAAGCCAAAAAGGCTCAAAGTTGGCCCCAAGTTATTTCAACCCAGATTCTTAATGTAAAGCAAAGTTGTTAAACCATGAAATTCAATAACTAGCTACCATCAAGGAAAAAGATTCTCAAATACAAAAAGGAATAAGAAAAAAAAGATGAACACACATAAGAGTAAGACTTGTTTATTGTCTACCTACCATCATATAGCAACTATCATCATGCAATAATTATCATCCTGCAATAGTTACCATCATGCAACAAACTTGAAAGTAGACCCACAATCACTTGCAAACCTTTGAAAGTTGTTGCTTGTTGTCTACAACTCCTACAGACCCTTTGTAATTATTGCTTATTATATGCAACGCCTGCAAACCTTTTGTGACTACTATCTATTGTCTACAACAACGTTACCTTACCTATAAACCTCAAATCTCACATCTATTTTTTTGTTACTATTGTCCTATGGCAAGAAAAACTTTCTACTCCAAAGACAAAAAACAAAGAGAGAACATCCTATTGCTCTTATAGAAGAAACAAAAAATTGTTACATAAAACATAACAAAACATTATGCAATATTAATGTGTACTACATGCCCCCATTATCTAACATCCCCCAAGTAGAACATAATAAAAACAATTTGATACATTTTCAACCATTTTCCATTATAAGAATCAAAATATAAAATACTTCCATACTTTCCACATCTATCTCCAATGTCACATACACACTTCTTCCCAAAGAAAATTCTCCTAACCACATCCAATCTAGAATCATACAAAGGAATGATTCATAATCCTCCTCCTCAAAGGATAAATAAGGAACCAAGAAAGATATTCACCACACAAGGGTTGAATTATTATCTTCCTAGATTTCCTTATCCTTCTAGATCTCCTTATTATAATCCTTTCCACACATGTTAGTTAAAGGAAATCCATCCATCCCTTATTCATTTGGATTATTTAACCTAAATGGTTTCACCTCTTAGTAAATAGAAAATAGTAAATAGGATATTTAACATCAATAATTAAATAGTTACTAAGATATCCTTTTAAATGAATTAGACTATGAGATTATTTCTAGTAACTAATATTAATTTTTATTATATTTGTTCCCAAAATTAACTTTTGATTATTCTATCCCATGAAGGTAGTTCACTGTACTAACAATATTATGGTCAGAAAACACTTTCACTATAGAATTCTTCTAAAATTGTTTTGCCATCTGACGGTATTTACCATCCAATAACGATATTATCATCTCCTAACATCCATGGTGTTTAACCAACATAGGACATTTTTTTCCCATTAACAAGGCCTATATCACCATACTACACCTTTTCATCAAAAAAATGTTCTAAAATATGAATATAGAACTAAAGGTTTTTTAAATTAGCATATTGTTCCCTTATGGTTTCCATAGGGCAAGTGGAATGGCAACCTTAAGAGATAACATTCATTTGTAGCTTGAAAGCTTATTGGAGGATGGTTGTTGTTTGTGTTGATGATCTCCAACATTGAATTGTGCTAATTATATTTTGAAAAATGAAGTAAAACTCAAAAAGTTCATTGTTTTTTCCTTGATTTTTATCTTTTTTTTTATGTCATTATTTTTTTGGTACTATGAGAGGAAGAAAATTATTCCCATTCCTATTTTGCTTCTTCTCATAATTACAAAAATATATTAAATGCAATATGTTAACTCAATGAAAGTTAAATATTGTCATGAATTACAAAACCAATATTGGTCGTGGCTTGTAAGTATCAAATTTCAAATCATTTGAAACTATTGTTATAAGTGAGTGCAACATCAATAGCTAAGGTATCCACACTAGCCTATTATCTAATTTGAAATTTCTCAACCTACTTGAACCTAACAAGTAAACCCATCCATCTAGAATTTTTATATATGGATCAATTGTTCTCTCTAAAATAGCATACCTACTTAACACTTGTTTTAAACCAAACCATTCCACCAAAGGAGACTTTAAAGTACATCCCAATACCCATAAGATCATATAATGATCATTGTTTTAAAATATAACCATTCATTTTGACATGTGTACATAAAATTTCATAAACCAACATGAAGGTTTCTATACCTTTTATAGCTACTAAAATATTTCAAGGTTCCCCATTAAGGTGCACACATCACCCTTTTCTATATTTTTAACCATGTAAAGACACATTTATGAATGATTATGTGGAATCTAGAATTGTAATAGTCTAAAATATAGTCCTTAAAAAAAAATTGACAACTTTTGATTCATTCTTTTTTATGGGGATCAAAATATAGGGTTAAAAAAAACTATAGTAAGGACTAGGCCTTTTTCATCATGTGTGGTATAGCTTAAAGGATTTTCACCCATCACCTATTAAGTTATTAACCAAAAGGGCACCTCATATTATTTTACAAAATAGAAAATGCTATCAAATTTCCTTCACAAGTCCTTAGTTAATGGCTAGACATTTGTCAACCACCCTATCCTCAAAGATTAACTGATTTAGTAACTTCATCCCCTAATAAATAGGAAACAATAAGTTTACATTTACCACTAGTAACTAGATAAATCAATAGGAGATGTTCTAAACTAAATAGACTTTAAAATTGACCCATTAATATTAACTCGTAGGTAGGCCTATGTAGCCCTTAGGTAATATAAATATCCCTAAGCAACCCTTAAGTAGATATAAGGACTTGCCTAAATAACTCAAATAGATTTAAGCAAGTTTAAATAGTCCTAGGTAGATTCTAGGTAGCCCTTAAGTAGGCTTAAAGAACCCCCATGTAACCTTAAATAAACCTCAAGTATGTCTCTAAGGTAGGTATGCAAAAGGTTATTTATGTAGGTTAGAAAATTTGATTATTATGATGTTATTTTAAACATTTTATATCACATAAAAAATCATGTTGTGATGATAAGGAATTTGGCCCCCAATGTGGAGGTGAGGGGATCAAATCCTTACCCAAGACCTACCTTAGTCCTACCTACCCTAGTCCTTGCTAAGTAATGTAAGGTTCTTAGGCTCCTTAACATTTAGGGTTTAAAGTTTATGTATGTTTTTGGCCTAGGGTAGCTAGCCTAGGCTAAGGAGTCTAACTTAAACTAAATAGCCTTGGGTGCCTTTCACTTTGTTCATTGAAGATTTTTTTACCAATCATAAATTCAATACATGTTAGATGGCAAATAAGTAGAAGTTCAATGCATTTAAACAAGCTATCTTCACACAATTTTTTACATTTATTTTAAGTACGTTTAGTTTTTTAAAAGGTTATTGAATATTCTCATGAAGATTTGGTCATTAAAATACATGTACTTTACATTTAATGTTGATAGCTAAATAGAAAAGGCACATTTACAACTAGATGACTTGCAATGTTAATTGTGTCATGCACCAACCAATTGGGCGCCAACTAATGTCAACTACAATCAATGTAAACTCAAATTAAACATTAATTTGTTGTTAAATACAACATTATAAGTTTTACTTTAGGTTATTTAATCATCAACTCAAACACTTGTTGAAAATATGAACTACATTGTTTATTAATTCAAGTAAACCTCAATGCTTGAATTATGTTGGATACTTAGGCCCACCTTAAATGGGGTTCAATGTCCAAATTCCTAGGAACCAATTCAAACTCATTTGAAGCAAATTAAATCCTTGATTTGGACCTTAGCTTGCATCTTGTTTTTTCAAATCATGAATTCTATTTTTTAGTTCTTTTTTTGGGTTCAAACCAATTGATTTTCCCTCCAAAATGGTACCACATAAATTTAGTTTGGATCTACCACTTTTTGGTTTTGGACCTTCATCTAAAGATCGTGGGCCCAATTTATATTGGCTCTTGTCCAAACAATTGTTCTATTTCATTGGACCTAGACCTTACCCTCGTCTAAAGTGACCTTTATTGCAACAAACAAGAAAGTGTTTCATTCAAGTTTCACACATACACTTTCTTTATGATGGATACAACTAAACTCAACATTGAAATAGGTGCAAGACTTTATCAAGGCAAATATTTTATACATTTTGTTTTGGAAGATCATTAATAATTTGCCATGCCTATGTGGTCCCTAGCTCTTCATGTCAAGACAAGAAGGTGGTATGGGAGCTTTGAAATAAAATAGGACAATGTGTTTCACTTTCACCTCTTAATCACATCAATTGTACAAACCAAAGAAGGAAGGTGATTTATGCAATTAAAGCTAATTTTGGTTTGTGGACCAATCGCATATTCACATGAGACTCACCATAACTCATTTTTTTAGTATATTTTGTTGATCTCTCTATGGAGCTTACATTGAAATGGAAATTTCTTGAAACTACTAAAGCACGTTATCAATTTTGGGACAAATATAATTGTTTCAAAACATCAAATGACCATAACTCCCAAAATATGTAACCAAATGGGACATGCAAGCCTACTTTCTTATAACCCTTATAAAGGTCTATCCAAGTCCATACCAAGTTCTTGAATTGAACATTTTTTGACACTCAAACTTACACTTTGAATGTGCTAGACACTTACAAACACTTTGGAACATTTTTGTTGCAACTTTTCAAACCATTATATAGGTCAGAAGATGACTCTTTATTGTGCATTCAACCCATCTAATTGTAAGATTTTTTAGAAAATTTCCAATGATCTAAAGGTCATTCAATTTGGGCAATGATTGATCCACCACACCATAGGAGCCCAATTCCCAAACTTGAAATGTGGTTAGGAAACCTAGGGGTTTTTTATCCCTTGCATTTTAACAAACTTCCCACTCAATTTGGGAATGTTTATGTCATGCCATGTTTTGGCACCATTGTCAGATTTCAATCCTTTATTTAGTAGTCCCAATTTTAATCATGAACCAAGGTTAGAATCATGACAAATAAGATATTTAACAACGAACTTAAGTTTGAATGAAATTGTTATTGATGTAAAGAATTGGATTACAAGTATAAGAACTGAAGTGGGAGTAGATTTCCAAGCCTCCAACCATTGGGATTTAGGACATTCTCATATCTTCCAATGTCATATATCCTTTACAAAGCTTTTTAGGATTTCTTTGTATTTTATAAACTTCTTTAGAGTCTTCCAAAACATTATATTGTAAATTTCATTCAAACATTTTGAATTTATTTGACATTTGTAACATCACCTTTCACATAATAACACATCTTATGAAAAGTAGTGCAAATTTTATAAACATTGTTCACAAACCAAATAAATCCAAAAAAAATTACATCATTACAACAAATAATGGTTTTCTAAGTCGTTAAAATTGATTGACTAGTTTTTTTTATTAGTGGATATGTACACTTTGACTAAATGCTTGGGGCTTGAATGACATTTTTTACCAATCAACTTGACTAGAATGGCCTATTTGACAAATACATTCAATCAAGTGGGACATCTAGTCAAACTAAACATTAAAAAATGACATCATTGGTCAAGATGACCAATGGTTTTTAATCAAATGAAGCATTGTATGCTAACTAATTCTCTAGCCTGCCTACTAATTAGGCTAGATTAATAATCAACTAGGCCACCTACCTACCTACATATTACATATAGGTTGTTTTACAACCTACCTACCTCCTACTTCCCACCTATCATCAACCTACAACCTACTTACCTACTTGTTTGCCTATTTACATACCTACCCATTATTAAGGATATAATTTTATAAGTGTTTTTAATTGTTATTGTTACTAATTTTTTTCCCATTCCATCACTCTACACACCATGTGCTAGAATAATCAAAGCACCTTCAACTCTAAGAATGATTCCTAAACCTTAATATTATACTACAACCATCACTACAAATCAGGGTTTTTTAAGAGGTTGAAGTTGATTAATTTGTCATTTTTTATTAATGGACATATACATTTTGATTAAAGGTCAAACGCTTAAATGACACATGTATTTTTCATAAGCAACTTGACTATAATGGTTTATTTGACTAGATACATCTAGTCAAGTTGTACAACTTAAATCCAAATGGTCAAATGGTCCTTAATCAAGTGGAACATTAAATCAAAATTGCCAATGGTCTTTAATCAAATGAAACATTTTGTCAAGATGGCCAATGTTTTTTGGTCAAATGCAACATGGTTTGCTACCTTATGTATCCACCTCTTACCTACTCGTCCACCTATTTCACTAACTAACTACTTACCTATCTATTATCCACCCACTTACTTACTATTTACCTACCTACCTACCTACCCATATTTTTTCACCTTCATACAACCTACTTACTTACCTACCCACCCATTTATTTATTTATATTTAACCATTAGATGTAGCCACTAAGTTTACCCAAATTTTAACCATTATGTTCAATTAAATTTAACCATTAGGTTTAAACATTAGGTGTAGCCACTATGTTCATCCACTAAATTTGGTCACTATGTTTAACTTAAGTTGAGCCATTAGATTTGGCCACTAGGTTTAGCTTAAGTTTAGTCACTAAATATATCCTAGGTTTACCATTATGTTTAGATTTAGTCATTATGTTTAAGTTTATCCATTAAGTTTAACCATTAGATTAAACCATTAAATTAAGCCATTTGATTTAACCATTATGTTTAACATAATTGTAGCCATTAGGTGTTGTTTAAATTTATTCATTATGTTTAATGATATTAAATAAATGTGTGAAAATAAAAAACTTGATATATGTTGAACACCTTTAATAGTCTAATCCATTGGTAAGAACTCAATTAATCATTGTGCAGGTTTGGAGTTCAATACCTTATACTTGCAACCTATGTGCATGCTTAGAGGCCTAAGGTAGGTGGGTTGGACTAAAGTAATTTTGTGAAGTTTGGTTAAGTTATGTTAGTAGGTTAGGTTAGGCTACGTTAACACATACCTACCTAGGTGTCTTTTTTGAACTACCTAGACTTGTTTACTATTTACCTACCTACCTATTAATTTTAAAATTAAAAAAATGGTATAATTATAAATATAAATATAAATTCGACCTACTCAAATGGTTCACTATTTACTAATCAAATAATTAGTCAATTTGTCAGTTTAAACAACAAGGTCCAAATTGACTACCCAATCATGCTTGTGAGTCCAAATCAATTTGTCCAAATTGATAGGGTGGTCTTTTGATGTTTGTCACTTTGGGAATTTTTCTTATTGGAAAACCTAATAAAAAAAACCATGAATTGTATTAGTGTACTATTTATGGAACTTAAATGAATCTTTCAATCCAAAACCTTTTACTAAATTCTTCTTCACAATTATGTTAACATTTTACCCTTATCCATGATTTTTTTAATAAGTTTTTCTTCTATAATAAAGGTTCACACCATCCCTTTTAATTTTGTGAAAACAAATAACCACATGATTATTCACATAATCTCACATATACACACTTCCAGGAACATTACATTACACACATCAGCATGAATAAACAATTTGTTTCAATAATCACAAAAAATACAAAAAAGATAAGTGAGACTTAATCTTTTAATTTACCTTTATATTATATATAATTAATTACAACCATTTCTAATTATCTATATATTTTGGCTGATAATTATTGTAATTGATTATTTAACAATTTAAATTGAATGGTCACTAGTTTTGGTAAGGAAGCAATTTAATTATCTATTAGTTTTGATTATCCTATTGTTTTGTTGTTTCCTAAAGCTCAATCTTTTCCCCTAACACCCATCTACCTACCTATACACATATATTACCTACAACCAACCTACCTACCTACTTACTAATTATCTAACCTTTCTACTTACATGTACATAATTAATGTATAAGATTTGATATGAAACTTAAACATGATGAAATTAGAAAACATGACAAACATTGTTACCTTTAATAGGCATGGTCCATTGGTTAAGGATTTGGCTCATTGTTATGAAGGTCTAATGTTCAATTCCTAATAATTGTAACCTATGTACATGGCTAGGAGGCTAGGGTAGGTAGGATAAGCTAAATAGGTCCAATAGGCTAGGCTTGGCTACCACCTGCCCATTTGCCCACCTTTTTACAACCTACCTACCACAAAATATTATTTTTGATAATAGAAAATAAATTATTTTAATTTGGGTAGAAATGTCCCAATTAGATGGTCCATTGTCAATTAATCAAATGCTTCATTATTTATTCAATCAAAAAGACCACCCCAATCACAATAACCACGTCAAAATCAACTTGTCCAAAATAACAAGATGATGATTGTTGATTTTGGGTAGTTTTTGGTTAATTAAACCATGATTTCCACTAGTGCATGTTTTAATAATATAGTCAAACTTTCTATTGAAGATTATGTCATGATTTATGGGGCCACCATCAAAAATATATAGAACCCTTTTCGCATCAAATTGGAAATGAAAATAATGGCATTTACTTGTCTTCAAAATGTCTTTCCTTTCAAATGTGACCTCAATCCATGATGCATTTGCAAGCTTGATATTCAATAATATTACCAAGTAGAATGCCCACTTGAGTACATGTGTTCACAATTCATAGTTCATCTTATTGGGGGTGTATGTATAACCCACAAACCTAACAATTACAAGCTAAAACTTGATGAGATTGTTGGGCCATGGAAAAAATACTACGAATAATTTTTTTTTGTATTATTACCACTAATGTGATGGAAAGAAGAATGAAGAGAAAACTAAACCAAAACAATGTCAAACTCAAGGTACATAAAGGTAATTACCTCATGTAGACTTCTAATCTATTAGTGTTATTTTATTCCATGAAAAAAAAAAGATAACCTTGGCTAATCTTACCTTATCTAATGAGTATGCCTTACTCATACACTACATTAGTGTTAACTTTCAAGAAATATAGTCTTTTATAAGAAATCCTCACTAATAATACCGTTGGAAGGTATTTTTTAAAGCACAAAAACACATAATTACTCCCAAAAACATTACCCATCCACATATTTTCCAAATATATTTTACAAGAGTCTCTCCAAAACCTTCACAAAACTTCCTATTAGACCTAGAGAAAATGGGAAACCAACTTGAGGTTCTCATGCCCATATGCCCATGGGTCTCTTCATCGTCTCCTAGAATAATAGTGGCACTCCAAGTCAATGCTTAAGTTCCTAGATTAGTGACAAATTAGTTGGCACTAGTTGTCCTCTTAGATTCTAACTATTCCAACAACTTCACCCTCTAACAAGTAACTAGTAAATAACAAAAAAGTAGTACAAGTTTCTTTACCTACCACCGGTAACTAAAAAGTTACAACAAGGCATTCTAAACTAACTAGAGTAGGAACTTTGTCCTCTAACGATGTTGAATCATGAAAAATTGCAATAATCTAATAATACCATTAAGCAAATATGCAAATGATAACAACTATTCAATGTTATTTAGTTTCCAATATTAAAAGTAATGATTTAATAAACATGAAATGAAATAAAGTGGAAGAATTTTATATTACTAGATATTGTAGACAAGGGTTCAAAATGAATGTTTTTAATAAATTATTTCTTTTCCTCTAATGATTTTGCTAATTGGAGTGAAAATGTTTCATAATTTGTTACAAGCCAATTATTTTAGATCATCCCAAAAGGAGGTCAAGATTTCTAAACAATATGAAAATGTGGTATGTATTTTGGTTTGGGTGGATGTCATTCATGAAATACATAAACTTGGTTAGATGCATTGGCAAAATTGCAAGACCCTAATTCATGGGTCCAATTGCATTAGAAAAGAGCCACTCATGTTATTTTAAGCAAAAATTACAGCTCCTTTTGGAGTGCTTTTGACTTTTTCATTGATAGGAAATTCTGAATTTGTATGTTTCAACTTGTTACTAAATATGCCTAGAGTTGCCCTCATAGATCACACGTTGTATTGAATTATTTCTGAATAAATATGGATTTTTAAAAGTGTGCAAATTTGCAACTTTGTCTTGAAAAATGATCGTAATTTCAAACCATACCAAAATTTATTAGCTATTTTATTGTTTAGTTTCTTGTAATGTAAGTTACAAATTTAGTTTATATGTACATTACACCACATTTACATGTGGGAAAGGGCTTTTGAAAATTTGAAAATTTGGAACATATCTTGAATTTTTTTAATTTCTAAATTCCACGTCCTTTACATTGTGAATGTTTTTTGAGCATGCATAGTATTAGGTTGTTAATTTTTCAATTTTTTTCCCATCAAAATTTCCTTATTAAGAGAGTCCTTAGCTTAAGTCCTTTGAAAATTTGTTTATACCTAGTGAAGTTTTTGTCCAAGTTCAAAAATCCTTTGTTAAACCAAAAATTAAATTAATTTGAATGAATTTTTATTTTGAATTCTTCAACATTCATATTAGCCATGTAACACATGTTTTTGTGATTACAATGAATATCAAATGGTAATGCATCATAAATTTATAGGCTTCATGGGTTCATTCCAAATCTGTGCAAAATCTATTATTTCATAGGTTCATATTGTTTAAACATGAGTGTCATGCATTATGTAAACATGAAATTAATGTGCACAACTTTCGTGTGTAAACTACACGAATAGACATACAACATCCATGTCTAAACAATATGAATAAGCATATGATATTCATATTTAAACAATGCACATGACATCCATGTTTATTCCATACGAACCTATGAAAAAAACAATTTGCACAATAATTATTGCCAAATCATGGCCCATGAAATTTGTGATGTGCATACACATATATAGAAAATTTGATAGTTTTCACCAAGATCTTACATGGTTTTTGGCTCCTTTGACTATGATCATGTTTTTTCACAAATATCTTGTCCCTACTAATGAAATGGACGTGCTAATTAGCCTTTGCAAATGTGGGGATCCTAGATTTTGTCAACCAAGAATTCTTCTTCACCATTTGTTTCAATTAATATGAAGATCTAAATGTAGAAATGTTTGACTTGTTATGAAGTTTTGAGGATTGAAGATTGGAAAATTGAGTGGATTCTTGTGAAACCCAAAGGTTGAAACAAAAAAAATTGCATTCACTTACTTGCTTATGACATTCATGGCCCAAATAATTGGTAATCAAATTGCTTGTCTAAGGTTTTGTTGACCTCAAATTTTGAAGAAAAATCCATACTCAATCTTTGATTTTGAAGAATAGGTGCTCCTTTTGACATTGTGTCTTCAGATAATCCATAGATGAAAAATTGATTGTTATATAAACATTTCAAATAATCTTTTTCTAAAAACTACACAACTTGAAGTTCATGGTATGACATGTTTTCACATGGTAGGCTTTGATACTTGTTAATGTAACTAAAATATTTTTTTGTCGATCCTTCATTTATAATTGTCTTGGTCATGGAATTAAATGCATGACATCTTCATAAGTTCATCCACCACTACTAATAAGCTACTAATATATAGTCATAATTTCTCAATAGCACATGAGATCTATGGACATAAATGATAAAAGGATCAAATGTTTCAAATTATCACGATCCAAAATGCTTGAAGTTCAAAATTACATAAGATAAGATTTTAAACATTTTAAACATCTAAAATCGTTGTGCATCCTTTGGCATGTATGTATGAAGTAAGTTAAAATTTTCTGAAAAAAACTTTACTGTATTCTTTTAAAAGAAAAAAAACCATAGGAATTAAGGTCATTGAATTAGTTTTAATGGGTTTATGAATCCCCAAACACTAATGGTGGGCTGGATTAAAATATGACCCTAGGGTATTATGTATAAGTGTCCCATGTGCCCTTGGCCCACTCCCATCCCCCATTTTTTCCCCCTTTTTTTCCACATTTGTAAATTGAAGACTCTTGTATTTTGGATGTAATTTCAAACTCACATGTCAATTCTACATCAACCAAATTTGGTGGACAACAATTCACTTTTGATCAAAATAAATAATGGTTGGGACAAGCCATGTGGGTGATGTTATGGTGCTTTTGTCATGTCATGTGCATGTATATATGAATTCCTTAAAAATTTCCCACATTTGTTAATCATCAAAAGTTTCTCTTAAAGTTTGATTAATCTAGTAAGCTCCAAAATGTCCCTTGACTAGGAGATCAAGGAGCATGCCTATAATATCAAAAAATGTCATGGGCCTAGGAAAAGCTTATAAAGGGTGAAAGCACATTACAATGACCTGCTTTATATAATCACATTCTAGTGTTGTCCTAGATGAATGTTTTTGAACTTAAACCATGTTAACACTAAAAAGAACTTTCACAATGTTTTTGCACATTTTGGTAAAACATAACCCAAGTAATAGAATAGAAAATAAACTAATTATTTACTATGTATATCATGATGTACTAGAGTATATTTATATGAAAATACAACTTGTAATTGTTTATTGAAAAATAAAAATACATTCCAAAAACAATTGAAATGATTTTTAATCTCTATGAAAATTGTTACATCTATTTCATATGTGATTCCACATACTTGAACCATGTTTGTGACTCATGCAATTTTTTTGATAATTTTCATATCACAAATGGGGTTTTTGGGGTGTTGACCATTAGTATGTGGTAAATTGAATAGTTAACAACTAATCATTTTGAAATTGAAGGTGACAAGCATTGTGAGTTGGGTCAATGCATAAAATCCATTTCAAACACTTATTTGCATGACTAATGAAACCAAATACCGAGTGTAGTTTGAAAATGAAATATATTGGACTATTTATAACATAAATATACCCATGGTTCCTTTAATTTAAAATCATTAATTATTTAATTATTCAAATAATATTATATCAAATTAATTTTGTGAAAATCATAATCCTAAGGCCCTAACACCAAAAATTAAATGCATCATGTTTTGGGAGGTATATATTTAATAGCAAACCCAATGGCTCAAAAAGGGGTCATCATAATGTGCTTTCACCTAAAATTCTTTTAAAATAAATAACTTATCCAATGTCTTCAAAGGTTTTGGTTTCTATTTATTGTTGTTAACAATGTTTAATATTTTCATATAAGGGTCCTTCACAAGATTTTCACAAAATCATTGAATGAGTTGTGCACTTATGGGAATGTTCTAATTAAGGTCATCAAATGTAGTTATTTTGGTTTCAACATTATTCATTTTTTGGTTCAAATTCTCAATCACATGGTTTAGGGTAAGATATGAGGGATGATTATAAGATATCTAGTTTTGCTTATTGACTTCCAAGGCAAGAAATAATGATGAGATCAAAACACAATAAAAACATATTTCATCTTGCTTTATAACTTTTAGGACATAAGAGTTCTTCAAATATGCAAGAATAAATTGTAATGTGTGTTGAGTTGCCTTTAACAAATGCCAACACCCATCAATATAATTGTTGATTGCTAAAAACTCCTTATCATAAATTTCATAATTGATTTTCTTTGTCAATTGAATTTCCTTGCATGGAAACCAACACAACATAATCACACATCTTCTCCATGTTGAAGAAGCACATTCATTACTACAAATCATGGTTTTTTAAAATAGGTTTCTATTGAATATTTTGCCATATAAAACATTAAAAAAATTAGCCCTCATCAAAATGGACTAGTCATCTATGTTATAAATTTGATTGAATGGTGCATGATGATTAAATGCTTATTAAGTTGACTAAAAGGCAAAGTAGTGCTACTTGACATTGTTAAATTGAATATAATAATAATTTTATTATATAAATCATAATAATATTTCCACAAAGCCTAGGTATGGGTTATCATAATGCATTAAACCCATGGCCTAAAATTGCCCACAAAAATTATAAAATTAAATGTATTTATTTGTTTATGTGGACATGTCACCACATAATTGTTACCCCAACCCATGACTCATAAGAAACTAAATAATATTAAAATTACAAATACTCGATTATTGATGAATTGCCCAATTGTTTTTGGTGATAAAGCTAAAGTGGCAGTCATCCATATCAAAATTTAACCAAGTTTGGTAATAATTGAAATACAAAAATAAATATTTTTAAAATCATGTTATGTTTGGTTCCTTCTTTGGATTCATGTGTAGATACATGGAAATTTTGAATTTCTTATTAAAAACCTAAAATTTTCCTAAATCTAAATATTTTAAATTTTCAACTTTTCAACTTTTGTTAAATTCCATTATATATATAAAAGATGAGATCATCATGCCCACAATTCATCTTTCACCTTGTGTGTGTGATCCTTACCACATCAAAATTATTATTATTATTATTAGTCATGTAAATCACCATTGTAAAATGTCTAAAAATGAAAAGTGGACCTTCACCTCCTTGGTGACAATCTAAGGCCTTAACCATTTGATCACCATTTCATGTTGGTGGTAAATATTGTCAATACACTAGAAGAAATTTGGAAATAAACAACTATAATTTTAGTTGCTAAAGACAAATTTTAATCGTAATGGACACATGCGATTACAAACCTTGTAGTTGCCTTGGACAAGTCGCAAAAGACAATTAATTGCAAAAAATTCCATGTGGCATGTATAATCACATCAATAGTCACATATCACTTGTAATTGTACAGATTTTTTGTCGATTGACTAGTCATAGGACTATGCAACTACATATACAACTACATAAAATATTGGGCAACATTTTTTTTTAAACTAATATTCTTAAATCAAAATTTATTAAGTAAATTATTTATATTATATAAATCTAGTAACATATTATTGATAATTTCATAAATTTCAGCCTATGAGTTGTTGACATGTGTCACTATTTAAGCTAAGCTAAAACCCTAATTTAGGTAGCTAGGTAGGCCACCTAGTCTAGGTACCTAGGTGGGCCTAGGTAGACACCTAAATTAAATAGCCTAACTATGTAACTATGTTACTTGTGAGGTTTGATCCATAAACCCTAAGGACATATATCAACTCCTTTACCATCAAACCACCCCACTTGATGTACAAATGTAGTGGAATGCTTTTAATTTGGCCCATACTTGATTTTAAACATTGCACAAACACCAATTTCAATATTTCATATTTTATTGATATTTGTCCAAATGGAAAATATTAAAGTTGATTATTAAAGTACTTTCGATGACATATATGATTAAATATATATTTTTTCCAAAAATGTACATTAATTTGAAATTTTTGTTTTATGAATTTTGTTAAATTGAATTATATTTCAATGATGATTTGTTCGATTTTTTTTTTCAAGCATGTGATTTATAAATGAAAAATATTTTACGTCTAATATTTAATATAAATGAATAAATAATTTATCTCCCACATATTAATCTTTCATTTCATTAAAAATTCTACATTACACAATGTGATTATAATATATCATAATTTTAATTCATTCACATTATTTTTTATAAAGGGGTGATACATCTATCACATTTTTAAAAATAATATTTGAAGAAAATAAGTTATAATATTTATGATGTATAATATTAACCTATATTCTAAATTTTAATCAAATCGCATTTAGTATTGTTAGATAATTATTGAATTTGATGGAATTTAAGTTTTATATTTCTACAAATATATAATATAAACTTTATCTAAAATTATGGTAAAAGTCTTATGATGAAATAAATTATATTTCTCTTAAACATCTTAAACCTCTAATTGATTAAAAAATATAACATATTTGATTATGATTATAATGAGTTTCAATTTTACCAATAAAATCTAATTTACATGTATAATATGTAATTAAATAATCATCATTGTTTATAATATTTATAAATAAATCATAACTCCAACATATTTAATACAAATATAATAATTTGTATAGTCCATGTCAATAAACAGTACATTAAAAAAAAACAATTAGACACAAGTTGGTTATCAAACAAATATTGCAATTCCAAAGATGTCACATATGTTTTAAACATCAAAATATTGTAAATAGAAAAATTATTGGCCTTAGTTGCCAAAACAACTAGGTGTTCATCAATCCAAGGATCCATTCACAATATTGGATGAAAAATGTGGATTTTTGTTTTACTTTTCCATCCAAACATTTAATAGTCACAAATTATAATCACATTTGCGATTTTATTTGATTATATCAACACTCTAGTCACATATGTGACTAAAATATTCACATATATGACTACACACATTTACGATTAAAATGACACAAAGGACTAACCTAACTATAGTTGTAAAAGTAGCTAGTTTGGACATTAGTCGCATCTATAGTCATAACCATATGGTTGGAATGGACAAGATTTTTTCTAGTGATATCGCAAAAAATATAAACACACATTTTTTTTGAACAATTCAAACTTTACAACAATATTATGTAAATACATTTTCATTTCATAATGAAATTGATTTCACATTTTTACAAATTTCATTATTTTATTTTATTCACTTAAAACTTTTGGTTACATTGAATTTTGTAAAGTTTTTTTCGTTCAAAATATAAAGGTGTTACATAGGTTTTAAATAATTATTTCAAAATAAAAAAATTATTGGTGTCATAAATTAAAGTATGATTTTATTAAAATAAATATTTTAAAATTTTCACAATGAAATGAATTTCGCCTATGAAATTATATAATTAAATTCACATGTCTTTGATTTTATAATTATAATTAAGTTCATGATGTTTTAATTGCAAATTTAAAGACATTACATTTTTCAAATCTTATTTCAAAAAATATAGTGCAATTTTGAATTGATATAAATAAATAAAAAATTGATTGCATGTTATTCAACTTTCTAATAATACAAAATTCACATTATTTTCATCAATTTGAATAATTAATTTTTAAAATAATTACAATAAAAAATTTACACTTTATCACACATGTGAACATCATTAAAATTAACATTTCAATCACATTTATGAAACATGGAAATCCACAATATAGTTTGAATGACCTATGTTTTAATCAAATTAATAAACTTTTGGAGGGTAAAACCATGGTTAAGTGACCCATTTTTTACATTATGAAGATTACACATCTTACATTATATAAAATTCCTGCAATTATCAAAATGATCAAAATATAAATATTATACTTATCCCTTGGGTAAAATCAAAAGAACAACCCAAGTGAGTGGACACTTTTTAAAATTGCATTTTTGTATGTTTCAAAAGATCACAAGGGAAGCATAATAATTTGGATTTTCTTTTCTTTTTTTGAAATATTTTCCATTAATTGAAAATTTACATGTTCAATGTGAAGAATGTTTGCACACCTTCCGACTTAGAAACATGCAACTCACAAAATTCATTCAAGGATAGAATTACTATGTAATTGCATTCCAGCAAGCTAAAATGTGGTTAAATGGAAAGTAATAAATCACCTAAGGAACCTATGGTGTTATGTGTTCACTTAGTTAATACCAGAAGATGTTGAGAAAATCAATGTACTTACTATGACAAGATGTGAGAAAATGTTGTGTTGTGTTGTGTCTTAATTGGAAGTTCACATTTTTTTATAGTTTAACCACCCCCCCACCCCCCCCCACTTCAAGTACCTTAACATTTTCATAAAACCTTCAAATTTAGTATGCATAAGGTTGTTGGAAAGCTAATCTTAGGGACAACAAAAAAATTCATTAAAAAAATCATATGTTTTTGTTTATGCAATCATGATATATGCTTCAAAACTCGAAAGCCAATTCGACACATTGAGAAAAAATGAAAATAAATCACTCTACTTCCAGCAATTATATATTTCCAACAGAAAGGTTGGCAAGCCTAAAATTTTGTGTGAAGATGCCTTGAGTATTAATCTAACATTGTTTCAATTTATAGGCAAATCTAGATGCAATTAAAAGATCTTGAATTCAGAACAAAAAATCTAAAGATTACATGTAAGAGGGATTCAGAACAAACCCCCTTTACTTCCAACAATTATATCTCTCCAACAAAAAGTTCAATGAAGCTGAAATTTTGTGTGAAAATGCATTGGTATTAATCTAACATTGTTTCAATTTATAAACTAATCCATTGCTACAATAAGGAAATCTTGAATTTATAACAAAAAGTCCAAAAACTATTTTCAAGGAAAAGAAAAATTGTTCTATCATAATATTTTCTCCTCCTCCTCAATTTAACACCTCCTTGTTTTCAAAACTCCATTCCAAATCATAAGTCCCTCTCCTTCAAGATAAGTAAGACATCATAGATTCAAAAAGCCACCCATAAGACCCCTCCTTGAGATTGTTTTTCCTTGGCCAATGAAAGTTTATGGAATTCCTCCTTCCAATCATGGCCTCCTTTCCTTTCATGAACCAATGGAACTTGAGGATGATTTTGTTATCCAATAATGGTTAGGATGAGAATCCTTGTATCCAATGAGAACACTAGAAAGGTTTCCATCCTCCACTCAAAATAGGATAATAATCTTCATGACCAGTGAATTTGGAGGATCCATCTTTTTCCTTACCTTAGTTATTTTGATGGGCCTCCTTGAGCTTAATTATTGTCATTTCCATATGTTTAGCCCAACATCCTAGTTTTTCATCCTAATCATTTTAAAGTAACTAACCTTTAAGATAATTTACTTGTAATAAGAAATAAACATCTTTTGGTTCTTTTTTTGTTAAGTCAACTCTATAACATTAATAACCTTCCTTCCAACCCATGTACTATTCACTTATTTTGTACACATTATTTACTAGAAAATTGTACTAGCTACTTGAGTAATACATAGTAAATTGTACTAGCTACTTGAATAGTACATAATCAATTGGAAATAAGTCTTCCACTACAAGAATCCTTTTATATTATTTATATATAGTGTCAAAATTAAGTCTTAGTGAAACCATTGGAATTAGGGCATGAAGGTTTTCATATAGTCTACCGTTAGAATCCACACCACCACATACTATGATTACCCTAATTTCCAAAATAAAAACATCAAACCTCTTTCAAATGCAAATACCAAGTTTGTTGTTTCGATTACTCTTTTGTTTTCCATTGACATAGGCAAAGATCCAATCATGGCAAATGATGCCACCACTTCTTCAAATCCTTTAATGGTGCCAATACAAAATGAAGAGCTTGAAGAAACATCGTTCGACATGAATGTCTCCCATTAATAGCCGTGTGAAAAAGAACCGATTGGAAGGGTGATGCGCACTCGAGTGACTCAATGAGTGATAGATCGTTGACTGTCACCTAACCCTCATGCTCTCGCCATCTACTTAAAATTAGTTTTTACTTTCACAAATAGGGCTAGAAAGTTTTATGAATGTCAATGTGAGGATGACAATGTTCTTGTTTTTTCACGGACCTAGGTCCCTAATGATGGACATTATCGTTGGTTGAAGGGGCCGATTAATTCGTTACCGATGGAACACAAAGCAAAGTACCTTATTTGCACCATTCATTGACTTATCGAGTTTCTATTATTATGAACATCTATTAGGCTATGGTTTATAGGTAAACTACTTCTATCATCTTATCCTCCATAAGATTTCTTCGTAACATATGGAATTTTCCTTCACATCTACTAGTTGAATATTATGTCCACTTGTGGAACATTTGTTGTATTTTTAACCTTTTCTTAATCAAATATTTTTTTGTGTTCAATTAGATTAGTAAGCTTGGCTTTTCGAATGTTTCCCTTGCAAATGATCACAATCCATAACTACACCTACAACTTATGTAATACTAAAAATGATTACAATAAATAACATTTGGATACTAGTTTATATCACTTTATGTTAATATGGTTATTCAACATCTAATATTTGAATAATTAACTTCAACTTACTTAATAAATTTGAAATGGCTCAAGAAGTTCAATTCAATTATAACTTCCTAAATGTTACTATTACATATTTTGAAGGTTACATATTAAATAAATAACCAAATCTAAGGCCCAAAGGAAAGGTATTGTTGAACTAAGGCTCACAGTCAAAGCTTGATAGAAATAAAAAATGTTTTTGCATGTTCAAAGCACTCAAATTTTGAAAGTGAACAATCCTTGTTTTTTTACCAAATGTGCACCATTCCTTTTGAAAATTGGAAAGGATTTTAATATTGATGATTAGAAAGGAAAAAGGATTTGAATTGATGATTTTTTTTTTATAACCCATTTCAACACATTGGACTCAAAAGTGTTTTTGACCCTAAAAATTATGGAATTTGAAAAACATGGTTTTAACAAAAATTGTTCACATATATGTGATAAAGGGCATGAATGTTTAATATACATGATATAAAATCAATTTGTAACCTAAATGTATTTGTATTTAAAATGCAATGTTGAATGGAATATCCGAAATACAAAATTTTAAGTTATAAACCAACACAAAAGTGATATGTGTCATGTGCAATCCTTGCAAAAAGATTTTTATTTTGGCACCCTTGGCTCCTTTTATCGTGATTTCACTCCCCTAATTTTTTCAATAAAAAATATTAATATACCACCTTTTAAGTATCACTAGACATGTGATTGGTCCAAAAGTTCATGTAAAAGTTGAAATATTTTATTATGAAATGGATTATAAATGACCAAAAATGACAAAAATATATTATTATTATTATTATTTTTAAATCAAAATTTCTTGTATTAGGAAAATTTCAATGCATCTTACATTTAAATTTTGCATTTGATTGTGGTTTATTTATCAATTTTTATTTTGACTTCTATGACATAATTTTTGAGTCAACATTTTTCATTTGTCTAGGTGACATAGTGTCAACATTTCAAAGGTCCATCACAATAATCTTTTCTTATAATTCTTTTGTATTTTAAAATATAATTTTCATTAAAGTTTACAAAAATCTATATAATTAAAAATTTGATAATGTTAATGTTGAATATGATTTTACAATTTAAGTTCATTTGCAATCCAAAAGAAGTTGGGTACATTCATGGTTAAGGTACTACTTTTTGGACACATTACACAAGGACTTTGTTTTTATTATTTTTTAAATAAAAAATTCATATGGAATAAATTTTAATGCAAAATATTGGATAATTCATATTATGCTAATTTTCATGGTGGTGGTGATTTTTCATATGCATCTATAATTATCATCAGTATTTTGGTAAAAAACCAAGAGTGTAGAAAATGAATAAATAAGCTTTTATAGACAACTTGACATGTTTTCTTGCATGATTATTTCCTGCACATGTGCATCACCTTCCTTGATACAAGTGCATTGGCAATTGATCTCTATAAAAATTGTGGCTTTACTAACTTCTGTAAAGAGTTGAAAAATGAATGGTAACAAAAAGTGATTCTTCACAGTGATTTTATTCAAGCCATGGTATTTTCCGCACATACATAAAAACCCATCTTATTTTTGGTGTTCCTTCAAATGATTTTGAATCTTACATGATTTTGTTACAAGAATTTCATCAATGTAATTACATAATTATTTTGTGACAATTATAAATGGGTTCAAATGACAATTGTATTCGAGTTGTAATCCAATGATGTACAATTATATGGTTGGTTGTGTTAATAACTATGGTAATACATTTATGTTTTTTATTTTCAAATACGTCTTTCATGACACACCCTTAGGTTTGTCAAGTGATATAAAAAATAAAGAACTTTGGTGATTGTCATAGTGGAATAATGTAAACCCATGGTATGCTCTCTAATTCCCACAAAGAAAAAAGGCATAGGAACTTTGGGATGGGATTGAAATCAGTGTGTGTTTAAGGTAAAGTCAATATCCATAAACAAATTTATTAAGGCAAATTGAAGCCAAAGTGGTGCATGAATGAAATCATGAAAAACATGTATTCACATGATTCACCATAACCTAAAGTTGGGACAAATCACCATTCTCCTCCCTACATTATACTTTGTGATGAATGATAGGGACAAAGTGGCAAAATTTCTTAGGATTCAAAAAAATAAAGTCTCAATTTTTAAAAAAATTGTCAAGTTATGAATCATGCATTTTTGTGGGCTCATAACTCCTAGATACAAACTCCAATTGATGAATTTTCAAGGGAAAAAATGTAGGCCTTGAAGAAGAATATCTAACTCTTGCACGCTTCAATTGAAGATCATTTGTCATATTTTCTCAGGTTTTAGTGATTGAGAGTCAAACTACCAATTTGACTAAAGAGGTTTGCTATTTGAGGTGCAAGAGCGGAGTTTGGGTTGCAAAATTTTTTATGCATCACAAAAATTCCAAGTTTTGGGACACATTTATTGCAAGAACTTAACATGGTGCACATTTATAACACCCACAATGATGGGGTGATGACATGTTGCCAATTTGGCAACTATGAAACACTTGGGAATGCATTGGGAACTCATGTTCCCACGTGGGAACCCTTGTCCCCTAGATGGGAATGCATGTTCACATGATTATGCACATTGCCCACATTTCACATGGGCATAGGCTTAAGATTGGGAACCCTTGGCTTGTAGAAATAATGTATGTTCCCATATTGGGGAACATTTTAAAAACACATTGAAAATTTTCAATTTTTTTGGGGAAAACCTATGTTGACATTTTTTATAAAAGAATGTTAGGTTTTGAGAAAAACTTATTTAAAAAAAAACCTTAGGTCATTTTTAAAAAAAACCTATATTGATGTAGGTTTTGGGGAAAATAGAAAAAATGACATTTATAAAATACTTACATCAACACCGCATACATGCCATGTCAACGCCACATAGGTTTTCAAATGCCACATTAACACCACATAGGTGCCATATCATCATCAATCATGTGCCATGTTTGTGGCACATAGGTACCACGTCAACAACATGTCATTGCTTGTCAATGTGGGTGTCATAAATGTGCAGCTACATCAAGTTCCTACGATATATGTACCCCAAAACTTGAAATTTTTTGGGGTGCATAACAAGCTCCACACCTCAAACACTGCCCATGCACCCCTAAGCCTCACCCCCACACCCTTTCACCCCAAATTTGTGCACCCCAAATAACCAACCTCTTTTCAATGTCTTTTCAAAAAAAATTAAAATGTCCAATTTGAAACACCTTGAAAACTTTATTACCTAAAGTGAACATTCACTTGAAAGTGTTGAGCTCATTTCCTTGTACATTTTCACACATGTGAGAATGTGCTTGAGTCTTGGGACACTCCCTTAACCCATTTCCATTCTCATGCTTTAGCCTTATCACAAACCCAAGTTTTTGAACACCATAGGTTGATAGGTCTTTCATATTGGGCATGAGCCTTAATAAAAGTTTGAAATATTATAATAACAATTTTTTTACCAACTTCCCCAAATGTTGCAACAAATCTATGATGGAAGCTTCAAATTTATAGATTAAAAATGAATTATTCTTGAACAAGGCTGCACATTAGGATAAGACCATACCCCCAAAACAAATGTCAAATTTAAGTTGACTAGTTGATTGCATATCAAGATAGTGATTGAATTGTAAATAAATACAAAGTGACATGTTGAATAAATCATGAAATTTTGATCTTGTTCTATTGATGCTAATGTTGGACACATTTTGTTGACAATGTGCAAGATAAGTTGAAGTTGGAAGTTGATTTACATTGGCTTCACAAAGTTCTTTAAGTTTTTGTTTTTGATTATGTAAACATAATCTCAACAATTGGGGTTGGTTGGCTTGTAACAAATATTGGCACACAAAAATCTTGAATTTGTTATTGTTGATTATGTAAAAGTAGTTCCAAAGATTGCCAACCTTGATTCACTTCTAAACCAATATTAATTTCACAAAATTCTTGAATTTTTTGTTTTTTATTATTTAAAAATGATACCAAATATTGGGGTTGGTTGGCTTGTAAATGAATATTGTTAGGGTTTTAGTGTCCTTACAGGTGGGACTTCCCAAGATGGGATGTCAACTTGAATAAAAGCATCTCTAGTACAATGTTAAACTTTGGATTGAAATGGGGCATTTTGGTTTGGGGACGTCTTAATTAGGTATGGTAAAAAAAACCCATCAAAATGGTATTAAGGATGACAAAGACCAAAAACAAAGACATAATGATGGGAATGGGTGATGAGGAATGGTGGGAGATGATGAAGAATAGCAAGAAATGGCTATAAGGTACCATGGGAATGATGATAGTACAATGGGAACAATGATTGAATGATGGGAATAGTGATAGGGAACAACATGAATGGTGAAAAGGGTTGGCAAGGGCATCAAGAAGGACATTGAGGGACAGTAGCCACAACAAGGGCGCTAGGTGGAAGAAAAAAAAATGTATTTTTTTGGCAACAAGGGACAATGGTGTCAAGGAGAACACTATGGGGGCCAAGGTGGAAAGGGAAACTGTTTTGTTTTTCTGAAGTGACAAGGGCCGCTAGGTGCATCCAGAAAGTTGTCAAGGGCACTGAGAAGGATGCCAAGAACATTGGACGGTAAGAAATAAATAAATAGATTCGGGTGACAAGAGACAACATGGGCGTTAAGAATGAATGCCCTTGGAGAAGGCTGCCAAAGGAAATATTTTTAATTAATTAATTAATTAATTTAGCAATGAATTGTTAGTGAGCACATGGAAGAACATTGGAAAAGAAAAGAAGAGTTTTTCCATGGGTGACAACTAGGGACATTGGGAAACATGCTGAGAAATGGTGGGGGCGCTAGGGACATCAAGGGTGCCAAAAAACACCCTAAGAAGGTATTCTTGATGCATGAAGACAAGCAAGTCTAAATCTTTGCCAGGACAAAAAGATACTTTAAGATTATACGGTGGTAGGGACACTACAAAAGACCTGCAAATCATCCCAAAACGTCCCTAGGGACAAGGGCAGTTTCAGCATGTTTCTTTCAAGTAATTAATTAATTTTGAAGACCATGTCAAAATATAACATTCCAAAATATTTCAAAATAGTCTCTATTTTCCTTAGCAAAACTTTGTTCTTTGAAAAAACTACTTAAAAAAAATTCAGCATTTCTACAAATCATATATACTTAGTGTCAAAGGTGCCAAGGTACTATGGTAAACAGTGTTGCCCTATCCATTATTTTGGTTGTTGGGCAAATGGTCATTTGTAACATGGCACAAGGTAAAGACGAGAAAAGGTCAACAACACATTCAGACATCACCCCCAACTTCCAAGTGCTACACCATTCAAGATGTGTTCATTGCAATATTAATCACCACAATATTAAGAATGGACTAACTGAGTGATGTGGAGTCTGGACTTTGTTGGCATTGCCTACAAAGGCAAGGATATTGTGTTCAGATTCATTATAGAGTATAGTAGCTTAAGGGATTTTGGCCACTAGATAGTAGGTCTATTTTTGTACATGAGGATTTTTGAAAGATGATATTTTGGCTTGTGTTGAAACTTGAGATTAGTAATAGAGTTATGATATCTTGAAGGATTTTGGTTTCTTTTAAAGGATTTTTTTAAGATTATATTTTTGCATGGTGAAATGTTTGAGTCTCCATAAGTCTTCTTTAGCCTTAAGACAGTTTTTAATGTAAATGACAAGGCCACAATATTACACACCCCATGTTTGTTTAACTTGATAAAGCATGGTTGAAAGTTGAAAGGTCAAGTTTGTAACATTAGAAGGTGAGAGGAGAGGCCAAAAAGGAATGTGGTGGAACAAGAGGGTGAAGGCCTCAAACATTGAGGCAAATATTTAAGCATTAAGTCATAACCTAACAATTAACTCTTGACCACTGTATAATTGTTGTGGATTTCATTCCTTGTTACGATCTTGTTATTAGATGTTATCGATATTATATAAACTTTAACTCAGTCAGGGTGCATTACAATTTGCCATAAGATCTCCTCACCCATTATTTTGACCTTGTAATAACCAGTGTTGGGTGATTATCAATAGTCCATCAGTTTTTAATCCGGTTTTCAGTCCAGTTTTGGGGAAAATCCTAACCTGATTTAGCCACTTACCGGTTTATGATTTAGCCACATTATAATGAGAATCAGTAAGTGGGTATTTATCCTAATCCTAACCACTTACCGATTATCATTATAATGTTAGAATTCAAAATTTTCTAGAAATCTTAAAAAGCATTAATCATTGTATCGCAATTCTTTATGTGAGCTAAGGGAGGTTGAACTTAAATTTAAAGTTTACACATGTCGACGATCTTAATTTTAAAACCATGAAGATGAATGAAAATAAATAAAAACAGTTATATGCTTTATTTTAAATGTGATTTTATTTTTAATATTTAAGTCCATTTTGAAAAGAGTTTGGGTTCAGATCTGATTTAAGTGAGAAGTGACCTACTTGAAAACCAACAATTTGATAATAATCTAAAAACCCACCAAAGTATCCAATTTTGAAAAAATAAAATAAAATTCATGAACTGGATCAATTCTCTTTTAATTCTTAAGAGAACCAGAACTCATGATTCTCTGAAAAATATGAAAACTGCCCAACACTGGTAATAACTTCCAGCCCAAAATGGAGTGTAAGTGGATGCATGGTTAGCATGCATAATCCCACATCCATCACATGCAGGCATTACTTTTTTATGCAGTGCAGGACCCTTTAGAGCCGGGGTGTTCCCAAAATAACCACCCTTGGTTCCCCCACCCTGGAGGGTGGTTATTTCTGGAACACCCTGGCCCTGGGGCCTCACCCTACACATTATTGCAATTATGTAGTTGGAGAGTAATTTCATATATTTGCAACTATTTCCAACTTTTAAACAGAATTCACTGCCCACCTGGCAAGTATCACAGTACCTTTTTCAGGTTCAGCAATAATTAAATTATTTTATAATATAGCAACTAGAAATTTTCTTTTTAAAATGTCAAATTTTAAGAAAATTACAAAGGTGGAAAAAATACAAAAAATTGGTGGGAACCCAAGAGCTTCTTAATTCAGGCCAATCCACCATTGTAAGGAAATTGTCAAACATTTCTCTATCCTACAATTTCACAGGACATTATGTATCCCCATTTTTGCAGAAAGAAACAGTAAAAAAAATTGTTATAAAAGGTCTCAATATGTTAGAGTTCAGAACCAAGGGAACCTGCCAAAGAAGTTGTCTATATTTATTGCCAAGTTTTTATAAGTTATTTTTTTTAATGCTGAAGTCGATTTTGAAAAATAAAATAATTATTCAACACCCAAGTGCCGAACCTGAAAAGGTACTACAGTAAATGGCACTTAAGGTGATATGTATGACAATCACTGAAGAAGAAAGGGAGCCAACTTATTTTGGCAATTGCAAGTAAAACATGTTTTAAATATTGGGCATTTGTCAGTTGGGAGCCCAGTGGGTTGCCCTATGGTAGAAGGGTTGCAGCAGGCACCCACCAAAGTCGGGGGGGGGGGCGCACGCAAACCAGAAGAGTGGGTTAGTGAACCCTATTCACATTTAGCCCAAGATAGTTGGGTGGGAAGACCTTCATCCAATATTCTATGTATAACCCACCCTTAATGGGAAGTTCTTCATCCAATAGTTTGTGTGTAACCCACCCTTAGTGGTAAGTCCACTCATGGCAACCCACCACTAGTGGTAAGGAATGAGATTGTGTAAGTTGTAGCCCTAACTTAATGAGGAAGGCTGGTTTATAGACATTCTGTCATTCTTCTTATAAAACCTTGAATATTATTGCATATCTAAAGATGGGAACCTTGTATAAGGAAAGGAGTTTAGTCATAAATGGCAAACCTTTGTTCACATGACAACTAAAGGCCAAGCAAATGTGAAAGAAAGAGATAAAGGTTTTAAAGTGTGAAAATTGAAGTCAAGACTCTAGGGATTACCTGCTGAGCATCTGACATCTCGAACAAATTAGTTAGCCCAGATTCTGAATTTTTTGTAAAGTTCGTTGTATGAGACAGACAGAAAAATCACCCAATCACAAGTGGATTAGCTATAATAAGTGCTACCCACATGTCCCCTCCCAAATATAAGTACAACCCAACTACCCACTATATGCTGGAATTTCCTTCACCTAATTGGCTCCTTGTTAGCAACAGTAAATTAACTAGTGCAGCACAGGATGTAGTTTTTTTTTTTTTTTTTTCCCAATTTTTTGGTTTTGAAAGTTTGGCAATTTTTCCAAATTTACAAATTAAAAATTTCAAAAAATCCCGAATACGTTTGTTATTACGTTGCAAAATTCTGCCCAAAAAAAGTTGGTGCAGAAATGTCTCTCTGTAACATGGTTTTTCTTTTCAATTTTGTGATACCAAAATTTTGGTGAATATTTCCAAACTTTTCAGAAAACATAGTCAAATTTATACTAGAGAAATGAAATTTCCCAAAGACTTCCTCGTTTGTTTTCAGGTAAAAGAAAAAGGACATTTTATGTTGGGAAAAACATTGCAAAACAATCCAGAGTGGTCAAGCAATTGACCCCTGCATATTGAATTAGCATTGTGGTGGTGATGGTTTGACGAACTTTTAGTTCAAGGAGTCTGGGTTCCACCACCTCCCAACAAGATATAAAACATGTGGGAGCCTAGTGATGACTTCTTGTCAACAATGGTATTTCAGCTAAACTAAAACAAGAATTAGCAGTAAAGCAACCAAACACAACTTCTCATCTGACATCCAGGGGTCCCAGTCAACAGTGTTTTTTTTTTCTGGAGAAAAATTTCGCCCATGACAAAGACATTGCGAAAATTATGGATTTTTTTTTGTTTTTCAACTGCAAAGTCGACTACTTTTTCTGTTTTCGGGGTTAAATTTCGCCAAATTCTCGATGTTAAAAAATGGAAAAAAAAAACACCACTGGGACTCCCAGCCAATGATTCTTCCACAAGAGTAGTTATATCCAACAACCAGATCTTTAAAAACCATTGTGTGTAGTGTGTACCTTGGGAAAGCAAGCGGTGGCTCTAGCAGACATCATGTGCCCCAGTTTGCGTCCCTTTGCTTATTGCAGTTTCAAGCAGCAATAGAGAAGCTGGAGCTGTCAAGATTGACCCTATCTTTCCAATAAAGACAAAATCTAATTCGCTGATCACAGTCTCCAGACACAAGAGACTGGTAAAGAACAGATGGTTGCAGGAGCGCCTGTAGTACCTCGACTCTTGCAGAAAAAGCTCAGGTGATGTGTGCCTATTTGGTTTTTTCTTCCACTAGTCTCCCTGATTCCTGAGTCGGTGGGTTGTCAGACTGGATGGTGGGTTTGTTGGGTGAGCGGCACAAACATCAAAATCAAAGCAAATTTTAGTTCGTAATGGTTAGTAGAACTGCCACCACAGTGGATGACAATTGCACACCTGGTATGTAGATGCTCTGATTCATCACTAACACCGGCAACCACCAAGAGCCTCAATTCTTGCTTTCTTGTCTTTTGGGAAATGCAAAGCGTTAAAAAACGATGCTTTTTATTTATATGTTAGGAAACCACCGCTCTGGGGAATGTCTGACAAAGTTGTTGTTGTGCTGAGATACTTGCTGCAGAGTAATGGACTTATACAATGTAGACGCTTCAGCATACCCACTTAATTTATAGCAGGACAATAGTACACTCTAGTGTGGCCCCTATGAATGTTTTTTAATTCATTCCATACATCTACTGCATCCTGATACGTGACAGTAATAGACTAAAGTGATAAAGTGTCCTTGACAAAACACCAAAAAGGTTAACAGAAAAAGCTTTCAGATTTTTGTCCACAAACAAAGAGGGAGGGAGCATCCCACTGTTCAATTCTTCCACAATGTGTGAAATGTTGTTGAATTCACGAGTCCTATTGTGTTTTAAATAGGAGGTTGAACATTGCCAACGATTATCAGCTGAAAATTATTCATTACAAGTTTGAGCAATTTTTTCAGTACCAAATTTTATTCTATTTAAGTTTGCAAATTCTGTTTTCCTTGGAAAAAATTGGGAGTCATTAGATAAAGGAGTCATTAGATTTGAATGGTTTTTTTTAATACGAGGTAGGTAGTAGGTAGGTAGGTAGGTACTTGTAAGTAGGTAGGTGGGTAAGGATGTAAGATGATAGGTGGGAAGTAAGAGATAGGTAAGTAGAGTTGTATGATGGTAGGTGGGAAGTAGGAGGTAGGTAGGTAGGGTTTTATGATGGTAGGTGGGAAGTAGGAGGTAGGTAGGTAGGGTTTTATGATGGTAGATGGGAAATAGGAGGTAAATAAGTAGGGTTGTACAATGGTAGGTGGAAAGTAGAAGGTAGGTAGGTAGGTTTTTATGATGGTAGGTCGAAAGTACGAGGTAGGTAAGGATGCAAGATGGTAGGTGGGAAGTAACAAGTATATAAGTATGTAGGTAAATAGGTTGGTAGGTAAAGATGTAGGATGTATGTGGGATGATGTACCCCCAAGCTCCTTGATGGATTCAACTGTGAATCCAAAGATGAAAACAACAGAAAGAGAAAAAGTTGGGCACGTTTTTTAACTTGTAACACTTCGGGGTTAAGGGGGGCGAGTTGGAGCTCTGAGATGGGGACTAGGAAGATTGACAAGCAAGTCAATTACTCACATAGACCTGCACAAACCAAACAACAAGTTGGTTAGTGCGTAGTTGTAACACATTTGGTGCATGCACGAACCATGAGCAAACACGGACTAACAAGACTCACCATGGCCTGACAAAACTCACCATAGCCTAGACTTGGGGGAAACCACCACCTTCCCCTTTATAATATTTTATGTGCCTAGCTATGGGGCCAACACCCAAATGTCATTTTGTCCTGGGACTCCCATTTGGGAGTCCCGAAATTCCCAAAATTGGGACTTCCACGACTTTGGAGGCTCATAACTTTGTGTGTAAACCTCTGATTGAGGTGAAATTTAAAACAAAGTTGTAAGTCTCGTCAAAAGCTTTCCAATGATATGTAGCATGTCACTTGCACACAAGGAATTCAGGGCGACTCCCAACTTTTAATGGTCGGGAGTCAAATTGGCAATTTAACTTTTGATTTTGGCATAACTTATGTTTTAATTACCCAAATGGGTCATGTGAGCCCATTTTAGACATCTAAGTTCCAATATTTTTCCAATGATATAAAAAATTCTTTAATCCAATGGGTTTTGACCCTTGAAATTATTTTCTAAAAATTCAAAAGTCCATTGAGACCCCAATTCCCAAATTGGGAACTCACTTGAGAGTTTGGAGGTTCATTCCTTCACACTTTCTCACACTCCCGAGAGCATGAAATGTGACTCCCGGGCTTCACTTTTGGCCCGCACTTTCGCAAGCCTTTGCTTTGGTCGCAAGCCCAAAGTTAAGGTTATGACATGGGAAGTATGAACTAGGTAGGTGTGTAGGTTTGTTAAGATGGTAGGTGGGTAGATATGTAGGTAAGTAAGTTGGTATGTAGGTAGGCTTAGGTTATTGCCTAGCCTAGTTAGTAACTATTTTGACTAATTAAATAACATTGGATGTTGCATTTGATTAGAATACCATTGTCCATCTTGACTAAGGATGTCATTTTGCTTTGTCCACCTTGATTAAATGTCTCAATTGACTAAAAGCCATTAGTTTTTTTTTTTTCCTAACTTGATTAGATGTTCAATCTAATATATAATCAAATAGGTCATTTTAATCAAGTTTACCAATAAAAAATACATGTCATTCAAGCCTCGGGCCTATAGTCAAAATGTACATGTCCGTTAGTAAAAAAAACTTGTTAGTCAACTTGAACCCTTTGAAAAACCATGAATTATATTAATGGTTATACACAATATAAGCCCACAGTAACTAACCATAATTTGGATGTTTTTTCTTACTTTTCACCAATTTTTTGTTTGCCCTACTTTTTGAGTAATATGCCTTAACTTCTAAGGTCATCTTACTTTCTAGTTTTGCCTTACTTTTTAAGTTTGTGCTACCTTTTAGGCCTGCCCTACCCTCTAGATTTCTAATTACCTAGAGTAAGGCCAAGGTAACGTTTACCCTACAAATAGTAACCCCATTTCCAAGGATGAATCCATTACATGGTTCCTTCCTATTTTGCTTAGCTAGGTCAATTATTGTCTCTATTGATGAAAAATCAGATTGAAAGGTGTTGTCAATTTTTTCTCCTTGGTTACCTTTTCCTTCATCATCCATTGTCATTGGCGTTTTTCCCTACCTTTTCCATCCAATTCCTCCTTTGACATTTCTTTTGAAGATACATATACTTTTGTTATGCCTTCTCCCTTCCCCCCTTTAAATTTGGATAGTGGTCCTATAATATTATTGTCATAGCAAAGGTAGGGTTTCAACTTCTTAGTATTGACCAACATGGGATTTAGGTCAGAATTGTCCATGTTGACCAATAAGATTGTGTTATTTGGAAGGTAGTATCGCACATGGCAAGGTCCAAACCAATAATGTTTGAATTTACTCGAATGTTCTTTACACCTTTTAGGAAACCACAACACATAATTTCCCAACTTAAAGGATTTGGGACAATAGTGGCTTTGAAACAACAATGCTCATTCCCACTACTATTCCCTTGTGTTTTCACTTGCCTCTAATTAACTTTTTTCCAATTTTTCCAACTCAATTATTTTGCTGGTCAATACCCAATTTGAGTTGTTGACAGTAATACCCTCTTGTGTGAAAGTAAATACTAAAGATTTTATAAGCATTAGTGGGTACAATCCATACACCAATTGGAATGGAGTGTACCTCGTACTAACCTTGTAGGTGGTACAGTAAGTGAACAACAATGTTCCCAAATCTTCATCCTAATCATTTCTTTTCTTATTAACCAATTTGGTTAACATTGTGCCAATCACTTTGTTAATAGACTCTACATGTCTGTTACCTTGAGGGTGATATGTGGTGGAGGTGGTGTGACCAAAAAAAAAAAGGTTCACCAAGTGGGAAATGGTGTCATTGATGAAATGCATTCCTTGATTTGAAACCATGGTAAAAGGGCACCCAAATCTAATCAAGATGCACTTGTATAAAAATTTGGCCATGACTACTACTATATTGGAGCATAAGGCTTTTGCTTCCATGCCCACTTGGTTATGTGATCCATCACCACAAGGATGTACTTATTTCCTATGTGCCTCCACATTGGTTTGACAAGTCTAATGAAATTTAAACCCCATTTTGTGAATGGGTTTGATGGTAATGCTATTAATAGTTTGGCCATACTTGAGAATGTCAAATTCCCTAATTTTTGACATTCATCACATGATCTACAAAAGTGTAATGTATCTTTGTGGACAATGGCCACCAGTACCTTACATCCAATATTTTTTTTATGGTAATGTGAATAGGAAAATGACTTACACCCATTCCCTTGTGTAGTTCAGTCAGGACAATAGCCACCTCTTCAACATTTAAACAATGTCACAATACCGTGTCTTGGCCCAAGTAATGAAATTTACCATCCACTAAGGTAAACCTCAATGCTTTCAAACATAGTTATGACATTCTTGGTGCGAGAATGTTATGGAAACCCAAAGAAGCAAGAATTTTAAAGAATTTTATAGAATTTTAATTGGTAAACAATGTAATTTGGTAAACATTCGCGGGTAAAGAATGTTATGACAAGGTGCTAAATGAAGAATTTTAAAGAATTTTAAGTTGCAAAATGAAGAATGTCATCACTAGGCTTTCAAAGCAATATGTCTTTTATATTATAGAGGGTAACTATTAAGAAATACCCCTATGTGAAGGTAATCCTCAACTTTAGTTAACCAATCAAACTATAAAATAAACATGGGTGCATCTACCATCATGTTCAATACCCTTGGTGGTTTTGTTGTGTGAAGGAAACGAGATATTGCATCTACCACAAAATGAGTACAACCTGATTTGTATGTGACAATAAAGTCATATTCCAAAAACAATAGTAACCACCTTGTTATTATATTGGACATTTGCAACTTGTTGACAAGGTAGGTCAATGCCATGTGGTCCATGTAAAAAACAAATTTGTTGCTGAAAAGGTAGTGGCAAAATCTATGAAAGGTGTAGACCATTCTTAGCGCCTCCCTTTCCATTGTAATGTAATTTTGCCCCACTGAACTCAACAACTTTGATGCATAAGTGATAAGCTAATCACACTTACCATCCAAATTTTGGGCCAACATTGCCCTGTTGCCAAATTAAAAGTGTCCATGTGTACATGGAATTTTTTCTCCCAATTTGGAACAATTAAATTGGAGCTTCCCATGCTTCTTGGCACTCTTGTGTCCAAATGAATTCCTTCAATTTTTGCATTAGTTTTGTAGTTGGTGCCATAATGAAAGGAAAACTCTTCACAAAACATTGGTAGAATTGGGCCAAACCATTGAAGATTTGGATCTCATGAAGGTTCTTGGGCATCGACATCTTCACAATTGTTTCTACCTTCTTTGGATCTAGTAACTTCCCCTCCTTAAAGACAATGAACCTTAGGATCATCCCCAAAAATACCATGAATGCACATTTTTCTAGGTTGAAGTTTATCCCATATTCCTAGCATTTCTCAAAGCATTGTCATAATATGGATAAAAAGGTATCCAAATCACTAAAGACCCTCAAATCATCCAAAAAGAGCTTCATGAAATCATCCAAGTAATCTTTGAAAATTTTGTTCACCACTATTTGGTATGTAGGTGGCACATTTTTGAGGCCAAATGACATCACCACCCAAACAAATGTTCCTTGATTCATAATGAATGTTGTCTTGTAACAATCCTCGAGGGCAATTTGGATTTGATGGTAGTTGGAAAAACCATATGTAAATGAATAGACCTCATGACCCACTGCCTTATCCAAACTTCATCCGTGAAAGGTAATGGGTATGGGTCTTTTTTGGTGGCAACATTTAACTTTTGAAAATCAATGCAAATGTGCAATTTTCCATTTTTCTTTAGGAATACCAATATCGATGATAGCTAAATAACTTGCTCCATTGGCTCGATGAATCCGGTCACCAACAATTTTTCAAGGTCTTATTTGACAACTACCACATAATTAAGGTTCATATGGTAGCTTGCATGGTGTGAAGGAAGAATGGTGATTTCAAGTTCAATTTTGTGTTATGCAATATGAAATGGAATACCCTTAAACTCTTTGTAATTCAAAATGAACACATCTGTAAATTTTCCCAATAACTCTTTTGTTGTTATAGTTATCATCTCTCCTAGATCAACGTTCAACTTGAAGTATTTGGGGTCCTTTAGTATTGTCCCCATGTTATTTTTCTAACATAAGTATCTTGGGACAAAGTCCCCTCTGCAATCTAAAAAGTTTTTTACCTTTTCCATGGCAAGTGTTTCATCCACCACTACCATCCCTAGTTCATGTTTGAACTGGATCTATGGCTCAACTATTGTTTGATTAAGTAGTGTAATCATTTTAATGGAGAATAAATTTGGTTTAAATGACAATAGAATTCCTTCTTCCTCATTTATCACTCCATCCATGAAGTTGTAACTAACTACCGTCTAGGGTCATTTGATGTTGCCATTCAAATATTTGGAAACATAAACTATTTTGACAATACCATTACCCTCAATGGTCACTATATTAATCCCCCAATCATGATGAATTACTTTGGCTTTTCATAGCCATGGGTGTCCAAATAACATTGAATAGGTGGGATCTACTACCTTGTTATTCATGATTGTGAAGGTAATTATGTATGGGTTCAAGGTGAAATATCATCACAACTTTGCATGGGACAAACATTCTAAAGGCGAAGGAGGGGTGCAATGATGATGATAATGACACCCACATTCCTAATGAGGCAATTGAGCCCCAAATGATAGTGACTACCATGAACTTGACTTGAAAATCCAAATCTTGCAATTAGTTATCCTCCTAGGTCACAAATCACAAGGGCGTCACAACCTCAAATTGTTTAAAAGTGCCAAAAACATAGGCATAGGTTGAACTTGATATGCAAATCCACATGGTGGTTTAAACATTTTTTTTTCCAACTATATGTTTTTATGGTAATAAAATTGTAACCATTTGCTTCATGACCTTATTTGGAAACTAGTGTATTTCATATGTGCTAATTTCATTTCCATGATTCAAATTCCAAAATTTCAATTTTTAGGGCATTCCAAATGAAATGCCCCCATATATGCATTTGTGTGTTTTCCAATCACTCTAACCACATTGTCATCTAAAAGGTTGAATAGTCAATAATTCAAGGCACAATCCAATCATTCAATTCATTTTTCAATTATAAAACTTTACATATGATTATAATTAGCCAAGTTTACACATGCATCAATTATTATAAACTTTTAGGGTAAACATTTTGTTTGCCCATAATGCCCGATAAGTAAATCATAAATATCAGTTCCAAGTACAATATTGAGCCTATTTTATAATTTACATATGTTGCATTTAATAGCAAAAATCATTTCACCCTGGTGTTATGATCTACTACTACTACTTTCCCTAATATTACTACCACATTGTCAACTAGCATGATTTCCTAGCCTAATGGGCTTCCCATTCAAAATTGCATCCAACCCATGAAGATTATCTAACTCATTGAACATTACAATTGTGTGAGGAGATAATGTAGTTAACAATGCAAAGGCAACATCATCAATATTTCAAACACATCCCTTGTTAGTCTCCTTAATGTCAAGTCAGTTTGGTCTTTAGGTTAAATATTGTTTAAGGTGAATCCATGTGCAATCTACTCCCCCATCATGTTGTAGCAACACACTCCAGATTAATACCATATTTGAATTTGTTGGTTTTTAGATTATACCACCCCAAAAAATTTGATAAAACCAATGACATCATGTATTAATCATTGGCAGGTATAACAATTCGTGCATGCCTTTTGAATCATGGACTTGACATATTGCCATTCATCATATTGATTCCCCTCTGTGATAATAGACATGTTGGCATTCCATATCCATTTCATATTTGTGCCCCATGTTTGTGGCCTATTGGGTGTGTTAAACATGTATTCCCAATGTTGTGGCATGGTTGTTTGAAGATTGAATTGTTCATATAAGCATTGGTAAAATGAAGCCCTACATTGTGGACATCTCTTCCTTGCCACCATTAAAGTTATTAGGCATTGCAAATGGTACATATGTTGGCAAGTGCCCAAAAGTCATGTTCCTTCTAGTCCAAACGAAGAACAACAAATAAGGCATAATTCCCCATTTTGAATGAAGGGTTGAGGTGTGGGCCACAAAAGTTCCCCTATTTTTTCTAACACAACAATGACATATTTTCACATTGATTGGCATGAAGGAACAATATTGAAAAGATGTTGAATATGTCACTACATTTGATGTCTTCCATGGAATTCAAATGTTTTTTTCTTTTTTGCCTTCCTGTCCATTGTGAGTGGCCTCTTCCAATGCCTTTGTTAATTGGTAGCTTTTTGTTTTAACCCAAGACATTTTCTTTGGCATGCACCCAATTCTTCATGCAATCCATTGTGCCCCAATGTCACCTCCTTAAATTGGATTTGTATTAAACCCATTTCCCCTCATAACACTTGAATAAACATGTTCTACGATGTCAACCCATTTTGTGGAGATCAATATGTGAACACCATGTGCTAACCCCCCACTACAACAAAAGGTGTCCTTGTACACCAAGTGATTACACTAGATTTTGAGTGAATTCATTGGTCATAATGAATGAAACCTTGTGGCGAAGCAATGAATTCACTAGTCTAATGGACGGGGATTAATGAATTACACCCACCCTTGGGCTTATGCCATGTCAAATGACATATCAGATGTCATTTGAACCATAACATCCACTTGTTTTCCATCCATGGGGTTGTCCATGTTTAACACTGATTGAGGGGTACTTTATTCCCAAGGACATTACACAATTCAAATGTTCATCACAAGAAAAGGATCTTAGGTATGAAAGGTACTCAATGTTGTTGAATTGAAACCAACCAATAATGGTGGTATCGGTTGAAAAGAAAAAGGGGGAGTGATAGGGGTAGGTATGGGAAAAATTCAGGGTTGTGTTTTACAAATTGGAAGAATTGTTGTAGGAGCTAAAGGATTTTTTAGAAAATTCAATAGATTTGCCACCACAAATTTGTCTAATTAGTACAAAGGCACACACTTGCAAAAATTGGCCAAAATGTAATGACTATATTTGCAACTACATGCAACTATTAGTCATTTGCAACTACCTTTGGACATTTTTGCACCTATTTCTTGTGTTGGTCATATTTGTGGTTACATTGTAACTACTTTGTGACTATTGTGGTTTTCATCTTTCCACATGAACAACATTTAGTTTAGTTTTCATCCAATAAGAACAATTTATGTCCCATTAATTGCAAATGTGACCAATTTCATTGCAACTTTATGAGTATACAAAAGTGTATTTTGTGTATTCTAAAAAATATAGTTGGATATATTAAGATTTACAAATGTATACTTTGAATGCATACAAATGACCATATTACATATGTATTCAAGTATTATTATTAGCATGAATGACCTTGATATTATGGTGAAATTATGTGTATATATTGAATTTATTAAAATTTATGTATGATATTTATTAAATATATCATGCCCATATTACAAGTTTTTCCAAGCTATCTTATTATATTTCTTAAATTATTACAATTGACATTTATTACTATTTATATTACATTATATTATATTATATATTTATTAATACATATAATAAAAACTATATTATCTTTGACTAAAATTGTAAAATAATATTATTATATTACATGATGATGATGATATTAGTATGATAATAATATTTATATGAAAATTGAATTAAAACCATTATGCCTATTGAAATTACTATTACTAAATATTTATAGTTTACAAGGCTATAAAAATAACACATTATTAAAAATCCAAATAATAAAATAGTTAATACTTCCAATGATAATTTTATTGTATTTTAATATATACATATATTTATTATTTTTAATATGAAATTTTTAATAAATAAATCTAATACATTATTATTATTAAATTATTTTGAAATGATTAATGTACTTATTAAGAAAAAAATATTGAAAAATTAAAAAATATTTATATAATAAATCACAATATATATAACAAGTGACACAATAATATATATATATAATAATAAAAAATAACTAACCTAAGCTACCTACAAATTATATTATTATTATTATTATTATTATTATTATTAATCAATTATGAAGTATTATTACATTATATATATATTTCAAATCTACAATTAGTTTTAAAATTATTCAATGATTATAAAATGAAATATTTTTAAATTTTTCCACTTTGTTATTTTATTATTTTATAATAACTACTGTAATAGTTAGTAAAGAAATATAATAAATAATTATAAAATTTCAGAAATTATTTTCAAAGGAAAGTAATAATTATTTAAAATATAAAATATTTATTGTTATAGTTCATAAATAGCTATAATGAGTGAAGTAATAATATGAATAATAAAAATAAAATAACTATTCTTGGCTACCAACTAACTACAATAATAATTCAATTAATGTTGTTGTTATGGTTAAATATGTATACATATGTTTATTATAAACTGTAAAAATGAAAAAATAATGGGAATAACTATAATAAAATATTTAACCTAAGTTAAGTTTTAATTATATTATTAGATTTTTAAAACTTATTACTTAATATTTATGTTTAATATATTAATTAATTAATAATTGGAAAGTTTATTCATTATTTAATAATTTTATTAGTTAATTAGTTAATTTATCAATTAACTACTTAACTAGTTATTTAGTCACTTTCCTATTTCATTATATAATTTTCAATATGAGAATGAAAACTAAAACATATGTGATAAACTTTTTAATTGCAAATAGTTTCCAATTAAAAATGTTTAGTCGTTCCTATATTTGAACCTTTGTTGGTGTCTCATCAATTTACACTTGACCCAATGTGTGGTGATAGTAGGTCTTAGGATACACTTTGTCCTCTAGGTTAACCTCATGTTTCTTATCAAGAGCAATTTTTACACTACCTCTGAAATTGCAAGAATGTTATGTTCTGGAATATATAGTTTATGTAGTAATCTTAAGCTATATTATATTAACTATAACTATTTCCAAAGTTTTTAATGGTAAACTAATTGTACCAATTGAAAATAGTTCAAGTTCACTAGCGAACATAAGATCTTCCTTCTCATTTATGATGCCATTCAGATAATCAAAGCTTAGTAAAACCTATGTTCTTTTCAAATTAGTGCCTAGGTGTTTAGTCACAACTATGGTTCAAATTGTACCATTTCCTTGTATGGTGATCATGTTATTCCCTTGATCGTCTACTATTTTAGCATCTTTAAAGTAAGGTCTACCCAACAACATGGAATAATTGGAATCTACAACAATGTTTTGTAGGACTATAAGTGTAACTATGTATGGTATATACTATACCATGAGAGTGCAAGCATACAAAAGTAAGCCAAAAAAATATACCTTGCAAGTAGAAATCACAAAATTGTCAACTTTGAAGCATAAAAAGTATAACTTGATCTTTAAAACATACAAAACAAACTATATGAGTGTATGTAGGATGCTATGGATATGTTTTTTAAAGCTTAAGATTTTTTATTTCCTTTTTCTCAACCTACTTTCGGTCTACTTTCCAAATTTACGATGTCCCATATTGCACAAAGTAATTGTAAAAGTATATTAATTAATTATCATTTGACCAAAAAAATTATATGTCCTACTTTTAAATTGTTAGAGGATTGTTTTGACATATTATATGCAATTACTAGTGTTTGGGTTCATATAGATTTTTTTTTTAAATGCACAATTCTAATAATTTGGAAAACTATTTTTTAAAGGCTTCACATGATCATAATTGAGATATTCAAGTTTCCAAAAAAATGTATCAATATGCATGATAACTCAAACATCAATATCACAACATTTGAATAGTTTAATTTTGAAAAAAGTATTGGATATTAATTTGCAATATATAAATAAAATGATGAAGGCAATAAATACATTAAATATGACCATATATGGTTTATTTAGTATAACAAGTACATTCTAGAATTTGTAGCATTTCTAAAAGCATTGAAATTCAAAATGTAAACTCTACTTTTCACCTACTTTTACTTTTTGAGCAAGGATCACCAATTGGCCTATTTTAGCATGCCTATGCCCATGAACATACATCCTTAGATCTTTGATCAATCCTACTAGTTTGGTTGTGGTTTGATTTACCATCCATAGATTATAAGGAGTAGGTTTTGGTTTAGGTAGTCCTTACCTAACCCTTAATTGTTTTGTGATAATATGACGCACTCCCAACTCCTTGAAGGACTCAAATGTGAGTCCAAGTGAAAGACAGCGGAAGAAGGAGGAGTCGGGATGCACTCCCTAGCTCACAACACTTGGAGGGGTAGAGGGGCGTGTTGGAGCTCCGGGATGGGACTAGGAAGAATTGACAAGCTTATTCACTCACACGGGCCTACACACAACCCACACAAAGTGGTTAGTGCT
>Ga0209208_10000105_pt1 | contig 84214 bp, 58 predicted proteins | sample S1TSphfallax_3_FD_187694 | JGI IMG/M metagenome (GOLD analysis project Ga0209208, IMG submission 187694) | Host-associated microbial communities from peat moss isolated from Minnesota, USA - S1T2_Fd - Sphagnum fallax MG (SPAdes) (version 2) | ecosystem: Host-associated > Plants > Peat moss >... | reverse complement strand
CAAATTCCCGGGACTCCCGAAATGGAGTCCCGAAGTTGTCCCGAAATCGTCCCGGGTGGAGTCCCGGGACTTTGGGAGCTCATAACTCCCGACTGCGAGATCGGATGGCTACGAGGTCTGAACCGAACTTGTAGCCCTCGTCGAGATCTTTCCAACGACGTATCGCACTCCCGATTCGGACTTCGGGAAGAGGTCGATTCCCGACTTTTAGTGGTCGGGAGTCAAATTGCCAATTTGACTCCCGGCCCTTCTTTTGCCCATAACTTGGGCGACAAATGTCCAAATGCCCAATGCGAGGGCATTTTCGATATCTACGCTTCAAGACCTTTCCAATGACACCAAGAACACCCCAATGCGAGGTGTTTTGGGTCCTGCTGTCGAGCTCTGAACATTCGGGAGCCCCGGAGGACTCCAAATCCCCAACTTTTCCAAGTGTTGGGCTTCACCCCCACACTTGGCCAAGTTAGGGTTGCGACATACAAGCTGCTTAAATTGTCACGACTTTAACTTTGGACTTGTGACCAAAGTAAAGGCATGGAAAGGGCCGAGAGTGTAACCTAAGAATCACATTCACATTTCCAAGAATGCAAAAGAATGTGAAGGAATGAGCCCACACACTCCCAAATGGACTCCCACTTTGGAAATTAGAATCCCAATGGACTTTCACATTTTTAAAGAGCAGTTTAAAGAATCAAAACTCATTGGATTGAGGATTTCCTTATACCATTGGAAAGCTCTAAAGACCTAAATGTCTAAAATGGACTTGCATGATCCATTTAAGTACTAACAACACAAGTTATGGCCAAAAGAAGGGCTGGAAGTCAAAGTGTCAATTTCAAGAATTGTGGGATTCTTGACTTGGGAGTCCTAAGAAAAATGTCATTTGAATGTAGCCCTCATGGTGAGTCATAGAGAATACTATAAAGGGGAAGGTGGTGGATTCCCCCGAGTTTGGGCCGTGGTGAGTCTTGTGAGTCTTATGAATCCATGTATGCATGTGGTTCATCCTTGCACCAAAAATGTTCCAATTATGCACTAACCAATTTGTTGTTTGACTTGTGCAGATTGATATGAATAATTAACATGATTGTCATTCATTCTAGTCCCTGTCCAAAAACTCCAACATGTCTTTCTTACCCAAAAAGTGTTGCGAATTAGGGAACATGCCCCAATTCCTTCTTCTTATGTTGTTTTCATTTTGGGATTCGCATTTAAGTCTTTCAAAGAGTTTGGGGGTGCATTGTAAGTGGTGGGATTTATAATTTGGCAATGTTGGGATTCTTATGTGAAAGCCCCAAGGAAAAATACCATCATAGGCCCTTGTTGGAAACTACAAAATATATTATGAAGAGAATGATGACTTGTCCCCAAGTTTGGGCCATTTTATGTCTTAAGGTTATCAAAATCAGTCATGTCAAATCACATTGGTCATATTAGTTTTGACATTGATACAAAGTTTTGGTATCATGTCAATTTAGGGTCAACATGAGTCATTTAACAATAAATGTTTTGCACATGTAAAATTACTACCAAATGGTGATTATGCCTCCAACAATCAACATAATATTATGTCAAATTCTCTTTGAAGCCACTAATTGATAACTTTTTCAAAAAATGAGTTATAATGTATATGGAACCATTATGCATAAAGTGGTCAATCGGTTCTTCAATTTATTCTTCATGAATGTCACTAAGCATAAGCAAGCTTGGATGGTACCATTAAATTACCTAGCCAAATTAATTAAAAAAAAATTGGACTCAATTTAATTACATAAGGCATTTAATTTTTTTATATATTTGTTCATTAGTCTACACCATGTGGGTTATGTCTTTGCCACCTATACACACTTTTATGAAAATCATAGGTGCACCAAGGAGATATTGACAATATTTTAAAATATTTGATAAGTGGACCTTGCTACCCTAACATTCTTGACCATTATATATATAATGGTTTTGCAATTACACATAAATGTTTTTTGATATTTATCCATTATAGATCGAAAGGTATGACCTCAAGGCGTGGTCGTTGAAATAAAAGAAAGGGGATATAACCATACATTTGTGTTTTTAGTTACAATGGCCATATGACAATATGAATAGGTTATAGTTATAGCACCTTGGTTTCCTCTTGAAACTAGTTTGAAATGTGGAACTTACGATCTTTCACCCTGACCAAGTATTGATCTCATTGGCCGATGCCTTGTTGGTATGTTGTTTCTTGCCAAACAATCATTGGTGTTGCTTGGGGTTCAACGTGTTCTAAATTTGGTATGGAAATTGATTGATTGGAAGGTTTTCAATCGATGTGATGAAGCTACTCTAACATGTTAAGTAGTTGGAATCATTCCATCTTTGAATTAATGGGTACCAAATTGATATTGGTATTTGGTGGTTGGTTTTGAAAACCAGTAGATATTGTAATTAGTGTAGGTGCATTGATTCTAAGTAAATAATAACCTAGGGTTGTAGATCGCCATGGTTGTCGTGCAAAGACAACTTCATCAAATGGTTGAACAAGTTCATGATTGTCCTCATGATGAACATTCACTACCCATGGTTGGGTTGATGTTTGTGGTGATGTTTGATGAATGGTTGAGAACACGGTTGGGTCTTTTCTCACAACATGTTCGACTACATTTTAATGTTGTTCATTGGTTTTTCCCCTCTATGCTACATCCATGTTTAGTGCATTCATAGGTTTAAATTCCCGTAGGTTTCACTTGTTGTTCATTTTGCTATTGTGCAAATTTTAGAATAGGTTGATGTGTGATTTATTTTAGTTATTTTCTAAGACTTGAGTGACCACTCTTGACATCTTATGAGATCAATAGGTTCTAGGAAAGCCCTTGCATTATTTTTTAACATGAAAAATTCAAAACGACCTCTCCCAATAATTATGAGTTTGTAGATAATTTCTTTTATAGATTGGACACTTAATTCATTTCAAAAACTTTACACTAACTTGACCTAATCTCCTAATGCTTTCAAATTAAATCAAGAAATAATAACTTGAATCTTAAAAATATCACAAAAACAAACAAAACATGATACAAATCAAAATTTCAAGCATGATTACTTTTCAACTTGATCTACTAAAGTTATTGAGTCTAACCAAAAAAATTTAATGTGATTGCTTCTAATTTTGATCCATTGTGTGGTCACCAAATGTTAACGGGTTTTTTTATTCCCATTAAGTTTTCAACTTTTGAATTTTCTAGCAATAGGTTCTTAAAACAACAATAGGTACATTAACACTAAAAATCTAAATCTATTTACAATTCTTAAATTAAAATGTACTCAAATTTCACATAGGTTCAAAAAAACATTGTTCAAACAAAACACTTTCATGTTTCAAGTGAAAGAAAAACATAGAAATAAAAATAAAATCAAAAGTCTTTTCTAAATAGGTTTGTCCTCTTAATCTTATACTAACTAATTCAAAATTTAAATAATCACAATAGACCATTTAAATTGTAGTCATTCGCCAATACTAAATAGTCCCAAAAATATATAAATTATACTTTGTTTAACCACTTATTCAACTACTTGTTTTGCCAACATGTTCTACAAACTATTGGTTGATTAACAACTTGTCAACTTGTTTATCAACCTAATACATTGTTCCCTATCATGTTTTGTAACCAGGTAGGTTAAGGCCATAGGTTAAGTTAATATAATAGGTTAATTAGATCACTTGTTAAATATAACCTTCCTATATTTATAACTTTAGGTCACTTGTTACTAAATTTGGGTAACACTTTGTTGTGAATGATGGTGCCTTTATCAATTACTATAACTTTCAAGTTATGAAATGTGGTGCTTTGCCATTATACTACAGTGATTATTGATGTTCACAATTTGAGCCATGGGAAAAATATGAAGGGGCTTGTGAACTACAACAAAAACCATGGTATTAATTCTTTGGAAAAACATGTTTGAAAGTTGCATTTAGTAGAATATACAAAATGGGGGAACTATTGCTAAAGATGACCACAATTATTAAAAATAAAAATAAAATAATGTAGGAAAAAAATTGAAGATAATCCCCCTTTCACAAATCACAAGTTGTGTAATATGTTACTAATGATGTGAAGGTGTGTTTTAGATTTACATAAGTTAATTTGAAAAGTGTGCAAACATCATTATAGAAGACTATAACATGGACACAAAATCTAGGAAAGGGCAACATGAATGGAGGGATTCTTGCATTATTGTTGGGTTGCCACTTATAATTCTAAAAACTCTTATCAAAGGTGAAAACACACTAAGGTGTAGTACTTTTCGACATATGTAAAATCATATTAATGTTAAAATAAAAGTTCATATACATTATAACAAAATACATTATATTGCACATGCAAGTCATATGGCAAGGTTAAACAATTTTTTTTTAATTTCTAGACTTTATCAATGATAAATAATTGTATCAAAAATTTACATTTAAAAAATGAAAAGTTGAATTATTAATTCAAATGAATAAATAACTTTATAAAAAATCCATATTTCATTGTATATCTCAATTTATGGTTTTCAAAATCTTTGAAAATTCTCTTCCTTTATATTAATGGCATCACACTACTTTTCATGGAAAAAAAAATCACTCAACTAAGCATTTTAGTAAATATAATCAGTCCATTATCATATGATATGGACTGTGATGCAAGTTTTTAGCACTTCAAAAGTTCAATATGTTATGGTAATTCAAAATCCATTCTTGATATTCATATGATGTGATCATTTCATATAATATATTATTTTGTTGAATCCTTTTCACATCTTATTCAGTTAATATTTGTTCCATAGCCAATAATCAAGTTGTGACATATAATTATGTATTACAACTTAGTGTGCTTTCACCTTCAATATAAGGTTTGCATCACCGATTCTCTTGTTCCAAGAGACTTTAAGGTTTCAAAATGTAATTTCCATTTGTTACGGGCAACAATAGGTATTACATTAGTCATCAAGAGGCCAATTGGTTAGATTTGGGTTGTTGCTCAAACCATTAATGATATTTTGTTACTAATGGTGAAACAATGTGTTTTGAACTAGAGCCAACCTTTTTGTTATTAGATGTGTTAGTTTCTACTTTCACCTTGTGCATTATTATGAGAATTGAAATGGGCAAAATTCAAGCTTTGAATTAACCCTACATATGAAGTGATTTTGATTCAAAGTTATAAAAACTGAAATTGACAATAATGGCATAGACTCTCAATGTACTTGGACCATTCTTGACATTTTCACAATCTTTCATTTGAACCAAGGCACATAACATGTTGGCTATAATATTTGACCTTGAATCCAAACACATGAAATATCCAAAATTACATAGGAAATTTTACTATTAATGAAATTGTTGTAAATATAATACAAAGGTGTGTATTCACTTCTATTACAAGTTTATTTTTATTTAAACCTTACAAGGGCACAAGTTGAGGGAATGGTAGTTGAAGATGATGACTTTTTCTTCAAATAGATTGTGTCAAATGATAATGTAATCAAAGTTTTTTCACAATTACAATTATTTTTAAAATTATGTGTGTGAGTATAACATAGTAAAGTGTACAACTAAAAGTATTTGCCAATCTACTTGTCAAGTGAACAAAAAGAAGGACCAAACTCATCACAAAATTGTTGTACATTCAATCTTCTTAGTTGAATGATAAATAACAAGATTTTTTTCATTATTACGCATTAATGTTTTAATTTTGCATTGTAAAAGTAGGTTTCAAGGAGACTTTTTTGCAAGTAACTTTTAAAACCTACTTTCTATAGTGTAAGATTTGTTCAAGTATGTGTCAAATATATTCTACCAAAGATAAAATAGATTTGTCTTTTGGTGATGCCCTTGAATATACAATGATTTTTATGCTATAATTTCATACATGTATATTTCATTAAATTTCTTAATGAAAAAGTAGGTTTGAACACCATATTGAATAGTCAATTTCAAATGCACTTATTCTCTACTTTTATCATTCCAAAGTTTTTGAAATTTTGCAATAAACCCAATTGAAAGCTTAATAGTTTCAAAATGAAATGTAAGTAAAATTTGAATATACTTTCTTATGTTTTTATGAAAAATTGCTTCTTTTTAAACTTGATATTTTTTCGTCAAAATTTTTGTATACTTTACCATGTTTTCACCCTACGACCATCTAAAATTAAAAGCCTCTTGGCTTGGTGAGGGTAGCATGCATTTCAATTTTTGCATGTGGTTTTTTGGGCTTGTTAAATGTTTGGGATTGTGGGCTCACATATTGAAATTGAATGCATTGTTAATGTTGTTAGAGTCATCATTAATCGTTGATGTTTTAGGTTGGGGATTGATAACTTGGATTGCCTTTTTTTTTTATGATGTTCTTATTGGATGTGTTATAAACAAACCTTGAAACATACATGATATTTTGTCAAATGGAACTATTTTGATTAAGGAACATAAGAAATTGATATAAAAAAAAAGATTGTTTGAAGAGGATTATGATGAAATTTAAAAGCTACCAATTGCCAACAAATAGTTATAATTTGGTCAGTAGTTAGTGTAGGTTCCACCCTTTTCCAATGATAGAAAAAAGCAAAAGACCTTGTTTGGTCTTCAATTAGAGTTGGGTTATGTTTATTCTTTGTTGCCAATGGTTGTTTTGTCACATTGTGTTTTCAAATCATTGCCATTGCATGGCAAGGATCTATGTTTGATGTCATATGTTTTTCAAATATGTTATATGTTATATATGATTCTATCATATGTTCTTGAATGTGGTTTATACATTTTGAAGTCCATTGTATTTTGAAATTTGTGTATGTTGTAATTTTGTTGTTAGTTAGTGGTGGTGTTACAACATGGGGTTTGTGATTCTATCATGTTGATCATTAATTGTATGCTGCTCGTTGTTAGTTAATTAAAATAACATTTGTATTTTAGATTTTATATTTGTTGTAATTTTAATGTTGGTCAATGAGGTTGTGGTATGGGTTTTTTTGTGAATTGATTTTGATATGTGTCAACTCAATTACATTTTTTAAGAATGTTTTTGATTTTGTTGTGTGTTTGAAGTCAATCAATATGTTTGTTGCATTCTTCAATTTGAAGTTTTTGAATCAATAGTACTCACTATTTTGTTTGAAGTTTGATGTCAATCAGTCAAATCATTTTATTTCAATTCTTAATGTATTGTGTGGGTTGAGAGTTGTAGATTTGTCAAACGCCCAAATGTCTCAATGCCAATTTTTTAAAGAACTATGTTGCAAGTGTTACTGTGTAGTTTAATTACGCTAGCATTTAGTTTAGTTACAATATTTTACAACCTACAATGCAAAAAAAAGAAAAAAAGAAATGTCATTCTTTTTAATCAAATCAACAATTTTTTGAAGCATTTTGAGTCACTTTAATTTATATCCCTAAACCCTAACCGGAACTGGGACCACCTCCCTTGAAGAAAATGAAAAGTTCTATACCCATGAACTGGTGAACTTCCAAAAATAAACCCAAAACCATACCCGGAGGTTCTTGCACATTCCAAAAATAAATCAGAGACTTGCCTGGAGGTTCCATCAAAAAGGGGGGGAAAAGGGTACCCAGGACCGACGGTTCTCTCAAAAGTAGGGAACCGGACAACACTGGTAAAGACCCATAGGATTTATATCTGGGTATCACAGGAAATGTTTTTTTGGAATGGAGGGCGGGCCAGGAGTGGGTATTTCACGGGCCATTGAGAGAGCTGATGTGGCAGTGCATTATAGGTTGCTAGGGAACCCAGTCAGTCTGTAGATATCCATCTTGCTAGTCTGAAAAGGGAAAAGCGATTAGGGCTAGGGTTCAAGGGGGCGGCGCCTACGCGGTGCTGTAATGGCAGCACTGAGAAAGGGAGCGCTACTATGCCTGTTGTCGCTCTCGCGGACCTTGTTGGGTGTGCCCTCGCTCTTGCTTATTCTGCTCCTCTTCTGCAGCCATGGCGGTAGGCAAGAACAAGCGGATCTCTAAGGGCAAGAAAGGTGGCAAAAAGAAAATGTAAGGAATCTTCTTCTCCTATGTGTTTGGCTTCTGAGCGAAAGGAATAGCTAGTGTTTGGACTCTTCAGGAAGGAAAGAAAAGGGTTGTTCTCTTTCTCATCATGATGGTGCTTTTGTTAGCTAGTAAGGGTCCTGGTGTGGAGTTTTGTTTTGCAGTGTCGACCCATTCTCGAAAAAAGATTGGTATGACATCAAGGCACCATCAACTTTCAACCAAAGGTCGCTGGGCAAAACCCTAGTGACCAGAACTCAAGGAACCAAGGTGAGAACCGAAAGAGATACTGCACATGTTTTTCTTTTGTTACCTTTTTATATCTGCATCTCCTTCTCCGGCCCTCTTTGAATAACACCCATACTTATGTCCTAGCACTGCTTTTTGTTTCTATGTCTCTTGAGCAGATTGCCTCAGATGGGCTCAAGGGAAGAGTGTTCGAGGTTTCACTAGCTGATCTGCAGCAGGATGAGGACCAGGCCTTCCGCAAGATCAAATTGCGGGCTGAAGATGTGCAGGGTCGCAATGTCCTCACCAATTTCTGGGTTTGTCTCTCAGCTGAACAAGTTTTGATTGAGCTCCTTGATGAGACCCCCTTGAGTTTGCTTAGGGTTTTGTGATTGCAGAATTTGTGGCTTGCTTCTCCTACATGCATTCTGGCATTTACATATGTCACTCCACAATGGGTGGGTGTTCATGGCTTTGCCCTAAGAGCAGGCAGAGGATATGCAGATGCTAGTTGTGAATGAACTTGTGGAAACTGTTGAGAGTTAGAAACTGAGACACGAAGTTTTGCTGGTACAGGGAATGGACTTCACGACTGACAAGCTGCGGTCGCTAGTGCGGAAGTGGCAGAGTCTTATTGAGTCTCATGTTGATGTGAAGACAACAGACAACTACATGCTTCGAATCTTCTGCATTGGGTTCACCAAGAAGAGGCCCAACCAGATCAAGCGCACTTGCTATGCTCAGTCAAGCCAGATTCGTCAGGTTTTTGTGTCAACCCTAAGCTCTGGACCCTACACCATGTGAGTGAGTGGGTGGCCCATTTATTTAGCTAATGTTGTTTGTTCTGGAGTGCACCATTCTCATGTGGGAGCTTCCTTTTGCTTTTGGGGTGCCAGATCCGGCGAAAGATGAGTGAAATCATGGTTCGTGAAGCTCAAAGTTGTGACCTGAAGGAGTTGGTGGCCAAGTTTATTCCAGAGGTGATTGGAAAGGAAATTGAGAAGGCAACATCTGGTATCTATCCTCTCCAGAATACTTACATCCGCAAAGTGAAGATTTTGAAAGCTCCCAAGTTTGACCTTACTAAGCTTATGGAGGTAAGTTTGTTTCACATTCTATCATACTTTTCTGTATCTTGACATTGCCATTTTTTGCAAGTTTAGCTGGATGTCTCCTAAGGGGCCTATCTGATGTCATGATTGAGTTTCCCAGTTGCTCCCACAAATGACAAAATATCCAAAATTTCATACAACAGTTTGCCTGAAATTGTTGCCTGATGTATTAGTAGACACATCTATACCCAATATTGTCAAGATTTCTCTGTAATCTTTGTAAGTGTGTTTTGCTGGAGGTATTTCAACTTTCCTGATGATATAGATGGGACTGGATTGTAGGTTCATGGGGACTACAGTGAGGAGGTTGGTGCAAAGATTGAGCGTCCAGTGGGAGATGATGGAGAAACAGAAACTGAGGCTGTTGAAGTACCCGGGGCCTAGACAGCAAAGAACTTGGTCTGCCCATGGGTTTGAGGATTTTATTTCAATTTTGGAATGCCTGGGATAGATGAAGTTTTCTGATGAGGATTTCCTTGCATCCAATCATGTTGTGGTTACGCTTCATTTGATAATCACCATCAATGGATGACAATTTCTGAGCTCTGGTTTGCAGGGAATGCAACCAAAATGTGAATTAATCCATGGTTTGACATGGGTAGGATAACATAGATTTGAGATTGACAAATTACGCCAGTCACATGATGATTGATTTGGTTGTTTGGAAATGGATTTTGTCCAATACAAGCTGAAATATTGCAGCATGGCTTTGCTGAAATCGAAGCTCATGCAAAATCTGCCTGTGGCATCTGCACTTGATCTCTGAGAAGTACTGTTCCCTCCACCAATAAACATCTGTGGGGTATGGTCCGGTGGTCCTTGGAAGGGACTTTGAACTTGTCTTCTCATCACAACATATTCTTGTGCAATAATTAATTAGTTTTGAGGATTCCATTTTGGTAAATGATATGTTCCTGAATATTCCATCAGATTTATTTTCCATAATGAAAAGTATTTCCAAAGAGAAAACATTTTCAGAAAGGGTTTTTTGAAAATTTCAACATTTTTGGGAATACCATAATTAGCATCGAATTGGTCCATGTAATATGGTATTACATTGTGAGGTCAGACTTTGAAAGACGGTTTGCATTGGGTTTTGATAGGCCAATGAAGTGGGTATAGCAATACGTTGGCAGAATGAACCTAATGTAAAACCCAAATTGCTAAGTCAAATTAAAACCTAATTTTTTCTTTTGGATGTAAGATGTAGGTTTATATATTTATCAATGTACCACGTCCAATTTTGTTTTCATGGCAATAGTCTCTCTTCAATGTCACTTTCTTTTTTCAACCCTATTTTCTTGATGAAATATTGCAGTTATTTTCAATTAAACTATTTAAGTTCATGTATATAGGGTACCATATTTGAATAATATAAGATTATTTGCCTATTAGAAAATTAATGGCAACAATAAGGTGACATGGAGCATGATCACATGAAAATGGAGCAATGTTATGTGAACCACCAAAACCGCCATCCCTTGACCTCATCAATTTTGTTCATCTTCATAGTGCCCAAGCAAGGTCTCAAGTTTTAACGTATCACCTCTTTGTCATGCTTTCCAAAATCCACCCTAATATAAATTAGGTTTTTCTTAACCTTCTTTAAGATTTAGATCAAACAAAATAAGTTTATTTATGAATTGATTCTCATAGTCTTGTTATTGACTTTGTCTTTGAGTTATTTATATTTGTTTCCCTTAGTCTCATTTGGATTAGGTATTTAAAAGGTTTCTTCAATAGGGAGGTGGCGTCAATTTGAATGAGAATTAGTGCCATAGAAAAATATCTAACAATTTTTAATCTAAGAACTTGGCTTATATCCTTGACTAATATGACATTGAATTGTAGGATCATTCAACTCTTTGGTTTTGTTCACTCAATGTAATTCAATATATTTTGCATGAAATCTATTGCAACACAACTGTAGTTTTCTATTGTGGAATCATATTATTAACATTAAGTTGCATTTAGAAACCTAATATTCATAATATCATACAACCCATTAAATCCAATAGAAAGTTGTAAATGAATTGAGTTTAAAGATTTTGGGCACATAGAGTGTTTTTAAGAGTTTGTTTCCTAGTTGCATTTTCATATAGGCAATCCTAACGTACCTTAGATTCTCCACATGTAAACATGGCATTTTAATGCCACAAAAGCCAAATTCTAGGAAATGTTTTCATTTAATTCAAGCATGATTCTCACACTTTTCTTTGTCTTAAGAGTGAACTCAAAACTCCTCGAGGGATTATAAATTTTGGATGCAACAAAAATGAATTCAAATTACCTTGTCACATGTGATTTCAACCTAAATTTATAAATTACCACTTTCAAATTGAGAAGATGTTATAGATGTATGTTGAACAATGAATTGGGGCATTCAAATAGAGGGGAGTGTCATCACATTAGTCAATGACAATAGTTTATGGTCTAAATACAACATGTTTTGGGCATGGCACAATAGCATGGATGGGATGGGAAGAGTTGAACCAAGTTTATCACTCTTAACTAAACATCAATAACTCATCAATGTGTACTTCATCCTAAGGTTGTGAAATATCTTGAAGAATAGGGAGGTGCCAATTTGAACGATTCTTGCTATAATCACAAATAATAGGGTTATCGCATAGACCCCTAAACCTAAAGTGAAGGAGTGACACAAAAAAATTTATCATGAATTCTAGAATCTAACATAATATGTCATCTTTTTCATGAAAACAAACTCTTCCTAATACATGATGAGGGCAATTGGTTTTTGGTGTATTTGTTTGAATGATTTAGTTATCCTTTCCATTATGAAAATGTAAGTCAAAAAATTTGTTATATTTCACACTTAAAAGAAGGGCAACTACAACCTCAACACCTTCCAACCTTCCATTAAAGATAATGCTTATAATGAAGCATGTCTACATGACAATACTTGATCCAATTCAAAGAAAAGAATGACTCACAATATGCATGAAAAGTTTTTAAAATATGGAACAATTTCTCATAACAAAATGTCAAAGCAATTAAATCATGATTTGTCATCTCTCCATCATGTGGTTTTTATGCAACAATTTATTGAGATGATTTACAAATTGATCACAAGAAAGAAAGTTAAGGCAAATATGGCACAAAACAAGTAAGAGATGAAAATCCCTATCCCTATTTGGAGAATTAAACGCCCAAAAAAATTGCAATGCACAAAAGACACAAAGTTTGTATAGGATGAGAAGCCCTAAACCTACATGAAAGAAGATTGTAAGAAGACATGGCTATTGTGGAACTTCTTTGGAACTTCTTTGAAAAAAATGATAATCATATCAAATATGTGAATTAGTCATGGCTTTCAACCTCTTTGCCAAGGTACAAAAGATCTTGCATATGGACTTAAAAAAAACATGTAGTTAATGTTAAAATAAAATAGAACCAATGTTTGAACACACAATCTATTCAAACATATGATATTTTTAGTAATGAATTACAAACCCATGTTTTGAAATTACATTTATATGGACACATGTTCGAGATCAATAAAAGTAAATGTAATATATGAAGGCTATTGCATGTCTTCTAATGGTGTCACATGAATTTTATAGGTATGTTTGGTAAACCCTTGGAGGAAAAAATGGGGCCTTTCTACTTTGAGCTTCATTGTTTTCATTTTCATAACACCCAATCTTGTATTGGGTGAAGGTATGGCACTTTCTTAGACATGCACCTTTCTATTCAACTTTATAGGATAGATGAATGCATGCTTGTTAAGATTGCTTATCATAAAGTTGCCCTTGAAATTAATTTATTTCCAAAATTCTTCTAGTATGTAATTCTAAAAGTATTGTAAAAAAAAACACTTTCTAATTGGGTTCATTGGGAAAATTCATGTAGAAGGTTCACCCACTTTCCTTCCAAAATTGGGGACAAGCAAAGGAGGCACACATATTTTGGTCAATTGGATAGACCACACATGGACTTTTGCAGAACACTATTTGAGAGTGGGTTCACATGGGGAGCCTATAAAAGCAAAACGCATTGAAACATCGCATTTTAATGCTATGGTCACATCATGGTTTGTTATGCCTCCCATGGATCCTTTAAAAGCAATTGTGCAACTTTATTTTTCACATGATGGCCAACCCTATGTCAACATTGGGGACTTTATATATTATGGTAAATGTTAACCCTAATCAACTTAATTATGTGTTGTGGAATTTGATTTATATCCATGAATGTAGGTTGAATTATAATAACACTAATTCAGCAATATGTAGCATTAGAATTCAATCCTTGATTGACCTTACCAGATTTTCTCATGTTTTGTTGAATAGATGGGGTGAAAATGGCCTCAAATGCTTTAATACCCCTTCAAGAAAATGGCATATGGAATTTGGAGCAAGATGTGTTCCCAAATGCACATTCATGGTCTCTTATGTCAACATATTTTACACCTTCTTGTAAATTCAAGAATGGGGCCATTGCCCCTTCGACACATGAAATCCCTTTTGAATATGCTCGAAAGCGCAATGCAAAACTGTTCATCCATTGTAACTTGAGCTTGTTTCAAGATGTCAATGTCACTCATCTTTCCTTAAATGACCAAGAATATTTTAAAGTTGAAGGTGAGAAGTTGTTCACATGCATTGGGCCAGAAAATAAAAATTGTCGAAGATTCACATTTCAAACATCTTAAAGGGGATGGTGGCATGCATGGATGAGTTGAAAAAAATGTAGATGTGAAAAACAACAAAACTTTGTTAATACATAACCTATATATGGAATTTTCAATCTACATGAATTTTGACACCCATTGTAGCCATTGACAATAATTGCATGGTCAAATATGATTTTTTTTAATCCAAAAAATCTTATTAATATTTGAATTAACTTGATGCAGGAATTGACAACACTCATATTAATATTGCCAAAAATCATCAATGGTTTTGGAAAACCTTTCATGACCACAAACTGTCCCAAGTCAACTTTTTTCCCTTGCGGTTCTCTTCATTGTTTGTCAAATTTTCTAATATTACAAATAAATTCAAAAAAGACTAAATTGACACATTATGTAGATATTGAAAAACAAAGCTTACGAAAAATCAATTTTAAGAATTTTATGTTTGTAGTTTCATGCAATTCAAAAAATATTTATGTAGCATACTATTCAACTAGTTTACATGGAGATTTGATTTTTGTTACTTTGGTTGTTTGAAGACGTAAACTATTGCTTGATGTGATGTAATCAGGATCCTACTGGCCAAATGCTAACCTTAATACCTCCAGTGGTATGCACTTATACAGACACGGGTATGGGGCTATTGATATATGTAATGTATGCGGTGGCACCGCCCTCTAATATTGTTGTTGTGAACACTAGCACCTTGGGCACATTTTATGGTGTGGGAGGACCAATGGTTTATATGGTGAATATTGTTGTCACTATTGCCGGAATGTATAACATTACATCAATGGTCCCAAATTGTGTTGGTAAAATACTCAACACCCATATTGTGTTACTCTTGATCATCGAATCCAATTTTATTGAACCTATTTGCACAAGTTGATTTTTAAAAATGAAAGTTAATTAAAACTAATCTAAGCGCACATTGGGTCATTGATGATTTCTTGAATCACTTTCTTGCAACCCTAATATTCACCTACTTTGGACGAGGAAAACGCATTTGGTTGGCCCTTTTGTCCTTTAGTGGAAACTTGACCCTCATGTATTCATCTTAATGCATTTGCAATTTCATGCTAATGCAATAATTCCTTATGCTCGACTAACAAGAAAATTACCTTAATCACCGCGATCGGATACTTTCTGTAGGTAGTCCCACTTCTCAAATCTTTAATGTATCTGGAGCACCATCACATTTGCAGAGTTATGTTACTTTGCCCTCCAACCCGGCATCATGTCCACTTGGTGTGCCAATCACATTCACAATCCAAGCAATTGATGGAGAAGGAATTGTTCCAACTGCTGATATAGTAGGCACATTCCCATTCCAATTGACACTCATTCAAACCGACCTTTCAAATGTAACATACAACAACACATTTCTCGTCCCTTACACCGTGGTCTCTCAACAAAATGGTGTTTGGAATGTTACATGTACACCCACACGATCCTTGAATACCACAGGTGACTTGAATTGTGTTGGTTTTTATTTCACCTAAGAACAAAATAACAAAAGTATTAGAAAATAAACATAAGTTACATGAATTTCCAACTATGTCACCATTGATCTTAGGAATCTTGGGTTGCTTTAAGAATAATTTTAAAATGTTGAATTAAAAATAAATAATTTATGTTCATCAATTGATGATTGGGATCAAAGGACCATCAATGACTTTGTTCACTACTAGTATGTCAATTATATAATTTGTGGTTTTAAAAAATATTGAAATCAAATTTATAAACAATTGGGCCCAGTAAACTCAGATTGCACTTGAGTTAATAATAAAGGTCCTAAGACTCCTTAAGTTTACACTTTTGTTTTTTGATAAAAGACATGCTAAGAAAATTACAACAAGAACACAAACTCTTACTTTTAAATCCTAAAATTAACCCAAAACCCTTAACCTTAAACCCTAAACCCTTCACCTACAGGACTTGTGAAACTCAATGGGAACATCATCATGAATGGGAACCTTTCATTTCAATATGCACAAGTAACTTTGGTGGAAGCACAAGCTAAGTTCCATATCACTCCCAACTTGAGTTTGCCAATACCAGTTGGGCCAACAACTTTCAGCATAGATTCAACTCATGTTATCCCGAAGTACACTGTCATCCACATCATCTCTGCCCAGGTTAAATTTCATGATATATGTTTTAAGTAGTATATAAACAAATTGGGGGAGATATGGCATTCTTCAATTTTATTTTGACTTGTAATTACTACCAGTAATTGAGACTAATTCAAAGTTTAATGCCTTAAGCATGCATTACTAGGGTTGTTTTTGTTAAAAAATGTCATTTGTCCACATTTTGAAGATTATTGATCAACTATAATATATTGAGAAAACAAAAAACATGATATATATGAGTAAATTTGACACATGCCCATTTTGAAATGGTGTGGAATGCACATATGTAAATATCTACATGTATTTTGATATCTTAGTTGAAAATTTGGTGAAATTTCTTAAAGTCTAAATACATTATAGCCCTCCTTGCATGTATGGCCAATACTTTTTTAAGTATGGGAAACTTGTTCATGAAAGTACTATTGGCCAAAATTTTATGAAGTTTAGGCATTCACAACAGATTTTCCATCTTAAAAGTTTGGCATTTCTTATCATGTTGTTACAGTTTTCTTGAGTTATATTTTGGAAATCATTCCAATGTGAAATGTCCTAATGTAAACCAATCATGAAACAATCATAAAACTCTTTGAACTCCTTTTGAACTAATTTTGTCTTGTTAGGCAAGTAGAAACCCACATTTAGCCTTCATCACATTAAATCAGATAGAAAATATTTGGTTGTTTTGATTACATTTCATTTGATTTTTCAAGATAATATGCAAGAAGTAGACCACGCAATAATTGTTTTGATAAAACCAACACCTAGGAAGGAGTGGGTAATTTTTTATTCCATTTTTTTAAAATGTTGAGTTTATGGGATGATAGTCTTACCCAAGTACTTTTTTGAAAAGATTTAGGTACATGTGAAGAACAAAGACATGTATCCCCTCCAAACTTAACTCCTACATACTTTCTATTCTAAAGAAATATTTTAAAACTCTAGTAGCAACTGATTATGGTAATATGAAAGGTTAGATAGGAATTTTTTTTCTAGGAATTTTTATTTTTTTGAAACAAAAAGGGGAAATTCTGAATTTTTTTTAAATTTTAGTGCAAATCCAACTAATTTTGCTACTTTTTTGGGACCAATTCACCAATTTGTTTGATATCACAAAATTGAAAATAACCCTATTAGAGAGATTAAATATCCCACCCTCCTTGCAAATGAATTGTCCATATTTGCTTGTTTGTTCAGATTGCCGGATGAAAAATGATGTACAATTGTTACTTGTGAAGTGTTCCAGGTGACTGATCCATTTAGTGTAGTACTCATTAACACAACTTGCAATTTGGAAAGATCAACAATTGGCTGTTTCTTTTCCATTCTCCTCACAAATGAAGGCGCCCACACAGTTAGTATCACGATTGACAACATCGTGTCAATTGCAAATAATGTGCAACTACAAGTTGTGCCGGGGATGGTATCGGGTCCGTTATCAACCCTTGCTATGGTCAACATGTCACAATTGGTTTTGGCTCAAAAATTTGCGGGCGACATGGTGGTTGCACTTCTCACCCTCCGAGATATCTATGGAAACAATGGCACAACAAGTTTCCAAGGGTGGAACACAAGTGCAATGGTCATGCTTATAAGTGATCAAGGCATTGTTGTCAATATGGCAATTTCTAGTGGGGTAGGTGTTGTCAATGCGACGGCCATTGTGACTAGTGTCGGTTCGTATGTTGTATCCGCTTTTCTCGGTTCCTCTCAAAACAATCTTCAAGGCTCCGGCAAGTTTATGTTTGAAGTGATACCCAATACCAACTCAAGTGCAGGTACCATGTTCTACATCCCAAACTGAAGTAAATTAGATAAAAATGAATATTACTAATGGGCATCAGTTCCATGTCAATTTAAGTGTAATGTAAAGGCTTTTAGGGTGGGGCAATTGTGAAAATAAGGGGCCTAGGACAAGGTGGTAGTCAAGTTTAGGCTAAAATTTTGTGAATGGTCACCCATCACTGTTTTCAGTATTGGTGAAATTTTGCCAAAAAATGAAACTAAAAATTAAACTTTTGATTTTTAGAAGAGATTTTTGAAGTTTTCAGTCACCAAAAGTGAGAAGATACAAAATAAAAATCCCCATATTTGTGTACTTGGTTTTCTTTGAGTAGCCAAAAATATAGAAAGATAATTCAATTTTTAAAACTTTATTTCTAGTTTATATTGCTAAATCTTTCTAGGGATGATCACCCACTTTGGCTACAAACAAAATTTCCTAAAAAAAAACTATTCTTCCCCACCCGTTGGCTTTACTCTTGTAAAACCCAAGGCAAAGCTCATCATGAACCTAATAATATGCAGATCATGAGGTGTAGAAGGGCAAGGGTTCTTACACCTACTCCTTAAGAGTGGGAGGGATCTTATGCCTATTGAATCTTACATCTACATATACTAAACATGCATGAAATCCCTCCCATTCTGAGGGAGTAGGTGTAAGATCACTTGTTTATGTGGGAGATATTCATAGGAATAAGGTGCCTCAAAGACATTTGGAAATTTCTCCAAGTGCTTTATATTGATGTCATGAAGTTGAACATGAACAATAAAAAAGGTTACATAAATGAAGCCGTGGGACGCAAATATTGGTTGGTGAATTCTAAACACACTTTTCCGTGTTGAGAAAGGCCGAATAGATAAACCCCTAAAAACACATAGTAAATTTGTTTACACGCCCAAGTATCATATGGCCATCAAAATGGAAATATGGAATCCTACAACAACAATGTAATACATGGATAGATGAGCAATTCCATAGTACAAAACAATCACATTATTGGCAAGGCTTGCAATGTGTAGGAAGTCACTAGAATCATGTTAAGATATGACACTTTTTAATTTGCCTTTTCTAAAGTTTCAAAATGAATCTTGATTCCAATTTGATTAGAAGCCAAAAACATGATTAGTGCTCACAAGCTTGGAATTAGCAATTGACATAATGGATGGTGGATAGGGAACCTAACCCGACACCCTCCCCAACTATATTTTGTTTTACCCTATCACCATAATACACCTAATCACAAAGGATTAGGTTTCCCAATTTCAACATACCGTACTTAAATCCATGCCTATTATATTGATTATTATGGGGAGTATTATGTTGTTCAAGTGTTGGAAAACCTAATTTCAAGTGTGTTACTGAACCCTAATTCTAAACATTACAGTCTACAGGTTGGTCAGCTGACATGATAGTTGGGAAAATGGTGGCTGGCCAATTTGCACCCATAATTGTTGCCCTAAGAGACAATTACAACAACATTATTCCGGCATCAACAATCGAATCCCCATTGCCCGTTGTTGTAAATTGGAATGCAAATAATTATACCGCAATACCCAATGAGAGGACATTTGTGCTTGTTCCGGGTATAAATCAAATGGTTGCTGGAGTGGGAATCATCATCCAAGCTTTTTATGGTCCAACTTTGGTCGCATCATTCAATGGCACTTGTTATGCAGGTCACAATTCCAAACTTTCAAGGCTTTTGAAAAGTAAATTCATTATTTCAAATAGAAATGTAAATTAATATGACTTCCCACTACAACAATAGAAAGCTCATAAAATGTTGAAAAAATTGTGCTGAATCCCAAATTGAATTTTATTTGGGTGCAACTAAATTGTTTTGGGAATAACCATTAAATCTAAGGTTGTCAACAATATGGGATGATGTGTTTGATGGCATGGACCCATCCGCACGAGTCCTACTCTAGGTCTAACAAGCAACTCATTGTGTAATGACTCTTCCCCTTTACAACAAGTTCCAACTTAAAACTTCCCTTACTAGGTCTAGAACTTCTCATATAAATGGATGCACCTCCATCCATCATGTGCACACCTAGTACTCCAAATGTCACTCACACATGTGGATAATTACAATTGCAATAGAGATGCCAAAACTCAAAGGTCATAAGTAAGTAATGCTATATTCCATACATTGGAGTTGGAAACAAATATAGTTCAAAACCAACAAATTCAAATTGAAGTTGTGAATATGATATTCTTAAAGTGTATATTTTCACCCCATTAAGATAATTTGTTTTTAAAAGTATCCTAATGGCTAGGAAATGAAACCTGTTTCAAGTGACTGGGGGTTCAGATCCCCTTTAGGCCCCTATATATATGCTAAATATTACCCATACTAACCACACACCAATAATGGGTTCATTAGGTACATTGGTTATCCAAATTAGTTGTGGGACCTTCAAAGCTTCTAGGGTAGTTACGCCTATCACTGAACACTTAGTGTTTCAGAGGTTTGCAAATTTCTGGAGAGTGCTCCTTTGAAGGTAAGAGGGGTAGAAGAGAAGAAAAAAAAGAGAAGAAAAACGAGTTTTATAACTTGGAAAAGCTTATTTTTCTTCTTGTTCTTCTATAATTACTCCTTTGCCTCTGGTGTTCAAAGACAAATTAGAGAGCTCTAAGTTAGCGCTCCCATAACGTTTTAAATCACTCAGAATGAAGAAGAGATGAGGAAGATATTAATAAAGTGTTCGGTCATAGGTGGTGTTCGGTCATAAGGCAGGTTACCCTAATGCTTAAGGGAAAATTCGGTCTCCAAATATTATGTTGCTTTATTAAAATTTTGGTTTAGGAAGGGATATGTTGGGAGAATTGCATGGCTCTACATAATAATATACACAAACATTTACCTCCTAAAGATATTAGAAATTTGACCATTCATTACAATACATGAAGAAGTCATCTTGAAATCAAATCCTCTCCAAAACCTAACAAGTCCATGTTGGAATAATCAAGGTAATTAGGTTTAAGCTTGACACATGTTTTTGTGGGCGTTTCATTTTCTGAGACACCTTGCCTTGTTTTTTTTGGGGGTGATATGTGGTGGGTGACATGAGAAAAATTTCTACCAAGTTAATATATGGGATAACACCCAAGGACAAGGGCATACCCAATATAGGGTCCCTGCCTCAGCTATTGCCTTGGGGCCCTTACTTTGGGAAAGCCCTTGTGCTTGGGCATTCCACTTCAACATGTGTAAATTACAAGGCTTAGGAGGGGGAAGGGTTCTTATACTTGCTCATTAAGATTGGGAGAGATCTCACAACTATAAGTAGGCATAATTTTTGTGCCAATCTTAAGGAGGAAGCAAAAGATCCCTACTCTTTTAATTTCTAAGAGAGATATTCATGCGTTTAAGTGCCATCCAAATACACTACCAAATTTCTCCAAATTCTTTGTGTAAATTTCAAGAGCATGGCATTTGCACCCTCAATCCAAGGGTGGACCTAATAAGGCATAAATGCCTTGCTCCCAAGGCTTTTACTCCTTTTAATAAACAAGGCAAGCATGTATGGTGAGCCTTCACAACTATAGGGAAGGAATTACAAGAACATTTCCCACCAACATTCTTTTATTGAAAAAAATGCAATAATGGTAGGCCCCAACCATTTTTTTTTGGGGTCTTTTGCAAAAAATTTCCCCAATTTGTGATTTTTAATTTTTTTTCAAAAATGCAAAGATTCAGTGGGCATTTGGCATTTTCTGATTGTGAAATTTCCAAAGAGATTTTTTCCAAAGTTTATATCAGGTTTTTGTGGGGTTAGCAAAACATATAAAAGGATGTTTAAATATTTCTACTTTCAAAAAAACATTTATACCTAAATTATCTTATGGATGATGGCCACTCATGCCACAATACAACTTTGAAAAAAGAAATACTAACCCCATGTTCTTTCATATGAAGGAGTATTATTACCTTTGTGATTGGAATGTTTTGAGCCTTGAAGTGCTTCTGATTTCATGGGAAGGTGGACCTTGTATTATGAGGGTCCTAAGCAGGTGCTGCGGATATCAATTTTTCACAAGTTTCGAGCAATCAAAGCTTCATAGTTGGCTTGAGCGGAACATTGGAGCTCACCTTAATGGACTCATATGGCAACATGGTCGACCCATCTACAAACAATTTTCCTTTTGCGGGTGCAAGTCTTGTTCGAAGTTTAGACCTCATTGGTGCCAATTATGCGGGGGCATGTTCACTGATATATGTTCCCCCAACCATAGGACCACTGACTAATCCATATCTCTTTAGCTTCATAGCACCCACAAAAGCCGGTGAATATCTTGCAATTATTCCGTTCGGGAACAAAATATTGATATCATCTGCTATAATTCAAGTAAATGCCGCAAACCCAATTGGTAGTATGTTCATGATAACTGGCACAAGCAATGGAGAAGCAAGTCCATCGACAAACTTCTCGGTTTACTTAACGGCTCGAGATATGTATGGGAATATATGGCAAGGAAATAGTTCACAACTCGTAACAAATATTAGTGCCGGTGGAATAATGGTGCCGAGTGCTAACATGTCCATAAGTCCGGACGTGTTGATGGGATTTCTTCTCACATTTATGACGCCATTCGTCACCGGCCCATGTATAATAACCGTAAAGGCGAATGTAAATGATACAACCAGCATGAGTGTGACATTCTGGATAAATGCGGGTAATTTTGATCATTTAAGCCTTGAGCAAGTGCGAGGTGCGGTGATGGGTCAAACTTCATTCTTTTATATAGTCACGCTCGATGCCAATGGTTTCCCAATTGATAACCCGTCATCTCCAGCAAAGATCTTGAGCGTATCTATCTTGGATTATTTTGACTATAGAGTGCAGGGTCAAGCAACCGTAAATGACAAACATTTATCCGGTGGTCGGTATCGAGTTACATGGAGTGCTCCCAAATCAAGCCAATGGTTACCCCTTCTTAATGGTATCACGGAGCTGAATGCAACTTTGATAACCGTTCCCGTGCAAGCAACCAATAGTATTAAGTATTACCCGGAATGTAATTATGCACCCCCCTCGTTGGCAACATGTCCTCAATTCTATGGAGGTGTTGTGGGCATTATGGCAAAGTTTCTCCTTGTTTCCGTCAATGAACCCCTGGTCGGCAATACCTCGACTATTGCAATTGGGGGACATCCACCCACGGTCTCGATGACCGGGGGAACAATTGTCACCCTTGTCGATAACGGGGATGGAACTTATGCCTTGACATATGTTGCAAGTGCACTTGTTGCCAATATTTTCGTCACAAATGGAGTCCCAAGTAGCATCCCACTTACAATTATGCCCGCTCGAACAAACCCTACGACATCTAATTTCCAACTTTCAAATGTTTTAAACTCAAGTTACACAGCTGGGAGTGTAATTACAGGAATTTTTCATGCAATGGATAGTTGGAGCAATCCGCAAAACTTCCATCCAAACACACCCGACATGATTATCGATATGTTCCAACTAATTGCAATAAAAAATACCGGCGAACAAATATCCGCAACAGTAGTGACTTCACCCGGAACAATGGGGACACTTTCGGCAACATTGAACTTGTACTTGGCCGGGACATTTTCTCTTCAAGCCACAATGCAAAATTATAATCTTAGGATACTTTCATCAAATGGGAGTCAATTGAATTCGACAATTTTTACCGTTACACCGAGTAGCCCCGATCCTCTTGCTGTAACTTATCTTCCACCCACAATGCAACTTAATGTCGTTATTGGAACCTCAATATCAACAACCATTTTTACAATCAATGATCGTTATGGAAATGCAATCCCCAAAAATTTGTTGCAATGCAATGCAAGGATACTCGATATATTTGGCAATCCGTCGAATCCGTTAGCATGTAGTATACAAGATGACCATGTTACGTTCATGATTGTTAACATTGATTTTACAATCGGATTATGGCAACTTCAAGGCCTCCTTACTGCCAATGGAGTTCAAGTTGGCTTTACAAACCCCCTTCTTGTCATTGCTAGCGATCCCTCTGCTTCCGCATCAATGATTTTAACATCTTCACCAATTATGGCACCACGAGGGACGAAAACTACCATCGAATTCCAATGCAACGATAAACTCCAAAATGCTTGCAACGGTGATTCTTCCAACAAGTTTAGTGTCATTGTGCAAAAACTAGGGGCGTCTCCATATGACATCCCCTTGTATGCAAGCTTGGCAGTATCACCTTCCAATATAACGGGACGTTATCAAGCCTATTTTTTTCTTATGGTGTTGGGGAATTTCACTGCAGTTGTGAGGTTAGGTGACCTCCGTGGGAAGACGGTGGGTGCACCTTTGATTGTTAATTCGGTACCGGCGAATACAAGTGTGCCCTTGTCCTTCATCTCTTTGGCTTCCACCCCTCGAAAACTTGTGACGGACCCACAAAACCCCACAAGGTTCATTGCGGGTACTCTAAACTCGGTGAACATAATGGGTGTTGATGTGAATGGAAACCTTCAAGATATTTCAATGTGTAATGTTACTCCTATAGTTACATTAACAAGTAGTGATGTCGGAACGGATGGATTGGGAGCTGGAGTATCACCCCTTGTGTCGAATCCGAATGTAACATTACTTAGTGGGAGTTCAGAATGCACCTTCACTTTTGAATTTACCGCAACCGCGGTTTATTTGATCGATGTTATGCCACTCCAGCCTGCAATCTACACACTTCAGGTGAGTATTTTTTTTTTTTCGAATTCAATTTTGCAATGTAGGGGAAGTGGCATCTTATGTAGATTTATGTAGATTTGACTATAATATCTTATCAAAGTAAGAAAATTTAAACATCCTTGAGTATATTTGGCTACCTACTTGGAACACTGTAAAGAAATCTCGAATTTTCTTTTAATTTAAATTTTCTTCGGGAAATTTGGTGACTGAAAAACCAATAAAAAATAAAATTGGGTCATTTTGGGAAAAAAGAACCACCAAAAGAAAATTAAAAAATCATTGCTTCAGGTGACATGGGTAGGTGGAGCAACAATGAACCAAACGGATATTGCAGGTAGTCCCTTTACATTTCAAGTGGATCCCGGACCACTTGACATAGCGAGTACTGAAATTCAACTAGCTGCAAGAAGTGCTGGGCGGACCGGACTAAGCACTTCCTTTTTACTTTCACCAAAAGACATCTATGGGAACCCACCATTCTATAATGAAACTCTTGTTGTATGGGCAATGGTGACCGTTGCGGGAACCTACACACCCCAAAACCGTCGTCTCCTTGGGACAAAATTATCACATGGAAATAATTTTGGTCGGCGGTGGCACAAGAGTGCTATTGTTAATAATGACGATGAATCCGTTCAAGCTATGTCCGACGACTATAATGAAGAAGTCTATACCCCAACCGTGACAACAAGAGTTGTGGGCAATTCGGACAACACGTACACAATATCATTTCTTGTTACCATGGCTGGGCTTTATGATGTGTTTGTGTATATGAATGGGATGCTCTTGCAACTGAATTCGAGTTATATGGCAACGGTGGCGAGTTGTGTTGTGGGTCCTGGATTATTAGACTATTCGTACTTGATGGCTGTCGGACCGGGTGTAGACGATGGCACGATACTTACGGCCGGAAGTAGCACTTTAGTGTTTACAATTGTCTTTGGTGACAATTTCGGTAATGCGGTCAATGTTCCAAATGTTCCCTCACTTCTCAATACATATAAATCTCAGATCAGTAGCAATTCGAGTGTTTCGATTTATAAAACACTTGCAGCGAACACATATTCGATTTCACCAATACTCGTAACGGGTGGAACATATACAGTTCAAGGTTCCGACATCATTTACACTTGCTCACCGACAACGGCCGGAGTGATGAACATAGCACTAATTTACACGGATTTACCCAACAACATCTCCATAACCTCGGCAATGGGCCCTTCCCATGCAAACATCGTCGCAGCTGTTAGTGGTCCAAATAACATAACCACAACCGTATTTGGACCTGGAGTGATAGTGGCTTTAGCTTGCAGTTCACCGAGTGTTTGTCGGCCTAATGTAATGTATGTCCAAGTTGAGGATGCTTATAACAATCCCATTTTTCCCGACCTAACCATGTGTACTTGTTTTAGTCTCACGGGATCCAATCCAAGTGTACTCATTAGTAACACCGGACAACCAATTTATGACAAATTTTGTGGGATTTCGTATAGTCTTCTCCCCGCAATAGGGACAAGTACAACAGTTTCCTTCAACGTCACTTACACATCCGGGCCGACTACTTTCCTTGTGCGGGCTGCCACAAGTATTACAACAACAGTGGACTCGAGCAGATTTCGGTTCAGTGTGCCTGTGTTACTTGGGGCAGCCATGGATCCCGATCCGAATCAGTGCTTGGCATTTGGTGATTTGGGTGGGTTGATTATTGCGGGACAATCAGGCTATGTTACGGTCCAGCTTGTTGATTCTTTTGCCTTGGCGATTCAAAGCAGTCCGATGTCGGGTGATTATTTTGTGCGGCTAAATTTTACACCAGTGAATGTGAACAATCGCTTGGGTTTCATTCCTCCAGCAACTCCAACTTGGAATCCTCAAGATAATGGAGATGGCACATTCACGGTGCAGTATGATGCATACGCAACAGGCAGTTTTCAGCTTGTCATTTATGTGGGGAGTACAAATAGTGCATTGGGTGGATTGACAAATGGTTATCTACTCCAGGTCAGGTTAATTGTTTTTCAGATACCCATCATTAAAACAAGGGGTGTGTCACACTGTGGACTTGCCATTTACATTAAAAAGTATCCTAATGCAAAAAGGAGAATTATAGAAGCTCAAATATTTCACCATGCAAAAATAAAATCTTCAAAAAATCCTCTAAGAGAAACCAAAATCCTTCAAGATATTATAACTCTATATTAACTAATCTCAAGTTTCAACACAAGCCAGAATATCATCTTTCAAAAATCCTCATACAAAAATAGACCTATTATTACCTAGGAGCCAAAATCCCTTAAGCTACTATAACTCTATAATGAATCTAAACACAACTTCCTTGCCTTGGTAGGCAAGACCAAAAAAAATGTTGAAATTTTATTAACTTCACTTCATCTGCACAAAAGCAGGAGGGGAGACACTCCAATTGGTAGGGTGTTCTTAGGAAGGGCTATTAAGTCCAGGCCAAAAATAGTGGCATCCAATTTTAGGAATAGAACTTCCATGCAACCAATGAGAAGTCAGTCGCATCATGGAGTGAAGGGCCTCCCTTTTTTTTCTTGTGGGTGGAAAGGGAATATTGAGTCAAGTGAAGAAGTTTTCTCGATAAAAGGTTGAGTTCATGGTTCCCAGTACGAGACTTGACATTAAATAAGTACACTCGCATTTGACAGAGCCTCCAACTCTTTTGTTCTCAATGTTAGTGGGAAAATGAGTTTTAATTTTATTTTCACGTTTGTTGTTACTGTTATACTACATTTATTCAACAAATATTTTGAATTATGTGCAATAAATGCTTAAATTCATCATTTTTATCTATTTACAATCTAATTTCAATGAAATCAGTTCACTTTATGGAGACCCAACATTTTAAGGATGAAAAAGATTTTTAGATCAAATAAGGACCCAAAGATAAGGTCATTTGTGAAGTTATTTTAAAGATTATTGTCATAAAGGACTTAGAGAGAAACTTCATAATATGTTTGAAGGGCTCCTTATTTGTAAGAATATCCCATTCAAGAACCAGAGAGAAATTATGCCTACTTATAGCTGTAGGATCTGTCCCATTCTTAAGGAGTAGGTTTAAGAACCCTTCCCTTCCTATGTCTTGTGATCTACATCTGTTTAGGTACATGAGAATGTTTGCCTCTTGCTAGGCCCCCTATTTTGATAGTCCTCCCAACTTGGGGCCTTAAACTAGACAAAAGTTATAGACCCAGATGCCAACAATGTAAAGCATTGGCTGAAATTTGTTCATACCAGATAAAGTCTCTAGACAAACACCGCCAACATAGAGTACTTAACCCAGGAGCCTTGGGCCATTGGGTCGTAGGCCGAGATGGTGCTTCGAGCGCTCATGGCAAATCAAGGTCCATGCAGTGGTTTTTTTTCCCTCAATTTTGTGATGTGGCTCAAATGGTGATCATCCATAAGAATTTTTAGCCAAATTTGCCAATACTCAAAATATGCAAGTAGAAAAATCTGGAGCACCCTTTCATGTTTCAGGTAGTTGTGGCAAATTTTTGGTGGATTTTTTTTTTTTGGGAGATCTTTTTTCAGAAAACAGAGAATTTGTGCAAGAATTTTTTTTTCAAAAATAAATTCACAAAATCACGAAAGTTTGCTCATAAAAAAATCACTGGGTCCATGCCATGATAAACAAGAGAGACAAAGATAGTGGAATTTTGCAGGTGGTCTCTGGCCCATCAGCTATAGAGCACACCTTGGCATGGGTCGGTGGCAATGGGGGTGATACTTATCAGGCTGGCCAAGACTGGGTTCAAATCAACCTTCAAGCGGTAGATGCTTATGGAAATCAACAAGACCATGTATTGAGTCGAATTGATGGATTCAAAGCAAACATCATGCAACCCGACAACACTCTAGCTATGGTGGCATTCAACTCAAGCACATCGATCGGCACAAATGGAAACTCTTATATTTCATGGTCACTTACTTTCCTCCCCTTGCAAGCTAGTGAAGGAAGTGAGTACATTTTCGTCGTGATTTGGCGAAATGATAGCATTGAAGTGCCTCTTCCATCCCTACCGATTCGAATCCACACTATACCTGGTGCCTTATCCCCAATGAACACACAGGTTTTTTTTTAAAACCAAATCCCATGAATGCCTTGCTTGTCCCATGATCAATGGAGTAAAATCTTGGTACTCTTCAAAGGGGCCAAAAAAACCAAACCCTAAACCCTAAACTAAGAGCAAACCTTTAGTGTAAAACAAAGATGGGACCATCTATCAGGTGTAATCTACCCTCCACAAGAGGGATGGGTAAATTTCACTGCAAAGAGGGTTCATAGTTCATACCCGAGTTGGTCAGTTATTGCTTTTTTTCTCATAACCAGCTTTGTCGGATTTCAAATACCCACCTTCAAAATTACCAATTATACTCCCTATGTAAAGTAGGATATAAGGTTTTGTTAAATTAAGTTCTGATTTTTTTTAAATCATAATTTTTTTAGGGTTTTAGGATATAAGGTTTTATAAGACTGAATTTTTATTTTTATTTTTAGTCATAAACATGTTTAGGGTTTTAAGATTGATAACCTACCTGGATGAGATTCCAATTATCTGGGTAAATTATTGATACCCGACCCTTGACCCTGTCAGTTACCCAGGTCAAAACTCAATAGGTGGCCAACATTGGATTGTCTGCAATTTACCTCCACAAGAGGGAGGGTTTATTTTATTCAACAGAATCCATTATCACATGATGGACTCTGTTAAGATACACATCATAATGGGACTCTGTTGAGATACATTAACTTAAAATCCAGAGGAAACATGCAAAAATTCATCCATTTTCTTGTTAAAATATTATTATTATTATACAATGAATCACATCTATTTGGGCTCATGGTCTACTGTAATCCCCTTCAGCCTTGGTTCAGTTGATCATGAAACACTATCCATTTCCAACTATGCAAGATTTCATGTCAACTTTTCATCCATCCGTATTGAGACATTAGAATTTTTCTAGTCTATGTGGAAGGTGCCTTACCCACATGACAATTACCACCCCAACAGAGGATGGCACCTTACACCTAATGTGCCTACTCTCCTCTCAAACAAATCGAAGCCGTCCATTTCACAAGCAAAATTCCAGTGGTTCTTTATGGTGCGTAATGACCTTGAATTGGATAGTTCTGAGATTCTGGGTTCCATGTTAGGTGAGACCCTTGTTCCCAGAACAGCCCTGTTCTGGGTCCTTACCCTACACATATTTCCATTGGTCTCTCAGACATGGCCCCCTAATGTTAAGTGAATTAGTACTCTTTTTGCAACTTTTTCAGGATTTTGTAAATCAGGTCAAGGTCTCTCTAGTCTTTTAAAGGGGCCCTATACAAAGGCCTAGTCAACAACTGGATGTATTGGGGGATGGGTCGTGCTATCAAAAGTCAGGGGCCCATCGCCCACACTTAGGCCAGTCATGGCCATGGGCAGTGTTTTTTTGTGTGGCTTTTCTGATGTAGCCAAAGTGGCTATAATGATCCATAAGAAATATTTAGCCAAATTTGGTTATAAACAAGATATGCATGTAAAAGCAATTAAGTGTCCTTCTATATTTTGCTAGAACCAAACATAGAAATCTGCTGATTATTATTATCATTTTCTTTTTTTAATTTTGGCAACTAGAAACCCTAAAATTACTTCTTCTTCTTTTCACTTTTTATGGACATTTAGCCAGTGAAAAAAAGGCTGTTCATGTCGAGAAATGTCACAGGAATAGTAACTCAACACCTCAATCTGTTAGACCTTAAATGAAGGGATTGTTTCAGCTACAAAGCAATTTTACACAGAAAAAAGTCATATTTGGTAACCTAGGGTTAGCTTCCACATTGAGAAAATGAAGAATTATTTTCTTTCAAAAATCAATTAATTTTGTAGCTTTGGAGTTTGCTTTTTTTTTAATAAAGAATAGTCTAATAATGTTGACATACGATTAGTCAAATTATTCATATTTTAGCTTGCCACAATTGTGACAGTTTTCATCACCTCAATGTCATATTTTCAACAAGAAAGAAGAGGTCTTTTCAATATTTATAGGGTTATTTAATGAGGGCACTAACCCATATTATGGATTAGTAAAGTAAATGTAGTGGACGTTATGCACAACAAGCTTTGGAGTTCCTAATGTAACACTTCAAACTGGTTTAATGGTGAAAGTGGGAATATAAGACCAGCAGACAGGGGGGAGAAATGAGGTCCAATTGTTATGTGAATTGTATAACGCTTGACTGTCTTGATATATATTTAAACATAGTTAGATAGTGGTAACCTGGGGTAGATTTGGATTCAGTTCCTAAACAATGATTTTCTTCCACAAATTTTGTTATTTTTTGGACCAAAAAGACTGGGAAGTTCTAGGATAAATGTGTATTTCTAATGTAAATTCAAATAATTTTTCTAAGTTTTTCTTTTCAAATTTTCAATATGTCAAAATTGAATGCAAACAAACTCGGTTCCTAAAAAATTCAAAAGTATAACAATTTGTCTCATAGTTAATTCCTTGTGAATATCTCTTTCCCAGCAATTAGAGCTACCTATTTAACAGGTTGTGATGAACCAACCATTTAGAAATTAGGACTTTAAGATTATATAATGGCATGCATGTAGGTAAAGCCTCACTTGCACCGTATATATACTATGCAATAATATTGGCATCAATGGAGATGTAAAGCAATTTCCAAGTGTATATGGAGGGTGGCACCTTATATCCATGAATGTCCTTTGAAGAGAAGACAAGGGTTCTTGTATCCACTCCTTAAGAGCAGGAGGGATGTTACTTCTACTTATATGTGCAAGATCCCTCCCACTCCTAAGGCATAAGCATAAGATTCCTCCCACTCTTAAGGAGTAGACAAAAGATGCCTCCCCATCCTACACCCTTTGATATATTTATGTTTAGGTTCATGATAACATTCACCTTTTGCTTTACTATGGGTAAAGTCCTATGGGTTGGGGTAGCTTTGCAAAATGTAGGGCCAGATTTGGCTACCACCTTGTCCTAGATGACCCTTTTGATTTTGGAATGGCCCTACCCTAGGGCTTTTTACTCTACACTTTAATTCTTAGGGCCCTAGTAGAGCATATTACAAAATTTACGCATGAACAACATCAATGGTTTCGACACAATTTTGGCAAACAAACAAACAAAATTTTGTTATATGGTCATTTGGGGCATGAAACAACAAAACGCACAATAAAATACTTTTGGCAGGTGACCGGGTCAGGGGCAACATCACCTATGATTGGACAGTGGGCTTCCATTTTGATTAGTTTGTATGACTATTTAAACAACCCAATTACCAACTCCCAAGACATTTCAACCGCCAACATTTCTGTCGAACTATTGCTCAACTCGAACAGAACAAATGCCATTGCACCAACTTCGGCCGATTGCACAACATCCACATCTTCTTCGCCTGGTGTGGTGTGCACTTACATGCTTGTGATGCCCGGCTGGTACATGCTTAACATTTATTCAGGAACCATCATGATAAAATCACAACTAGTCCAAGTTGGGCCAGGGTTGATTAGTGGAGCAAATTGCATAGCATCAGGTGATGGAGTGGGCACAACAGGGATCCCTTTGTTCCCGGGAGTTCCCACTACATTTACCATCCAAGCATTTGACTACCTAAATAATTCCAGTCCCGTAGATGAGGCCTATTTTGAAGTCTGGGGTGAGAATTTGAACCAATCTGGGGTCATAATTCCCGACTCGGGTTACCCACTGCACATCTCTCACAATATTTTCTTGGTGCAATACACACCAACAAAAGCTGGTACGTATAATCTGTTCATCCAACGAGCGAGTGTCAACATTGTGGGTTCCCCATTCCAAATTGTTGTTAATGTCGGGCCACCCGTAAGCTTGAAATGTACACTTGATGAGGAGTCATTAGCTCCATGCACAGTTATGAGCTATAAAAACATCACTCTTGTCTCTCGAGACGCCTACGGAAACATTCGGATGACATACGAGGATGTGTTTCATATTTTCATGTCCGTTGACGGTTTTCCGGACGAGGCAATACTTGATATTATGGTATCATTGGGGAACGGAACATATGGTTATGGCTTTATGTGCATGAATGACACATCTGTTCAGATCATATCCGATGCAAACTTGGTCTACTCGGGGATGATTACATCCCTTCTTGGCCCTGCAGATTTTAGCCAAACTACTCTTGCACTTGATAACCCGTATACGGTTGCCGGTTCCCTTGGACATGGTACCATTGTGACCCGGGACATTGCAGGGCACCCGCTCACAACCGGAAGCCAAGCCCTACTTCTTACTTATGGAACCACCTTAGGGACCGAGAACGATTCCATGGTAATTGTTGATAACAATGATGGAACTTACGACGTCACCTTTGTAATCCTTACGAGTGGGTTCTATGAATTGCAAGGAATACTTAATGAGTATTGGAATTTTTATACGGGTACACTAGTGATTGTGGCCGGAGCTCGGGCATCAGCAGTTGTTACCTTCGCTTGGGGTTACACAGCAAGTTTTCCATCCTCATTGGAAATTCAGTTTTTCGATGAGAATGGGAACAATATAATGTCAAATGGACTTCTCGACACGAGTACCCTGACCTTATTTTTTGTTAGTTGGGAAGTTCCACCCCGCACCGTAACATTGACATCAACAAGCTTGGGAGTGGAGTTCAGCCCAACAACCGGGTACTATACAGTCTATTTCACCCCGATTATTGCTGGGAGTGTTTTTCTTAATTTCAAGATAGGCGATTCTGATGTTCTCACTTCAACAGGATCTTCAAACAATGCAAGGGTCGGGTTCCTTCTACCCGATCCCGTATACTTTGACATATGGGGACCTGGAATCGCCGGAGCAGTTCCGGGCGAATACACAAATTTCTTCGTCCGAATTAGGGATACTTTGGGAACAATTATACCCGACAATGTTGCAGGTGGTTTCCAAGTATCCTTCGAACCCCCGGATGTAGCACCAAATGGAACAGTTATAAGCTACATTACCCTTGGCACTGTAATGTTCTCATATTATCCGGCAAATACCACAAACTCATCCTTCACACTAACCACTACTTTCAATGCTGGTATGGTCGGAAATACTTCATATTCCGTTACACTGTCAGAATTTGCGGGTCCTATCTTTGTTAGTAATTGTGCAATCTTGGGTCCGGATCAAGTTGAAGTTATGACGGATGTCCCCATTCTTGCTACAGTCGGGCCTTCAACTGGTGGAATATTGTTCTGGGTTCAACCCAAGGACAGTTCCGGAACCATCATCACAACCCCAGACCCCAGTGTTGTGGACCCATTTTTCATCGTAACGGTGCAAGGGGGTAATGGACCTCCCATAAATGTGACAACCGTACAAGGAGGATGGGAATTCCCCTTTGTCATCCCACTTGTTACGGTAAGTGGATACTTATATGTGACGGTTACATCTCCGGCAACCGACGGGGTGTGGAGTGCGGTGAGCAATAGTGGGTTCACAATTTATCTTTCACCGGCCCAATCGTATGCACCTAATTCTGTCATTGTTTCGAGTAATTTACTGAGTAAAATTAACCCGACACAAATGATTGTCGGACAATGGGTACAATTTATAATGCAAGCTTATGACCAATACCATAACCCACAAATTTACAACTCATATACGACTGATTTGTTTAGCGCCGTACTAACCAAAGCACCTTCGCATGCAGTTTTGGGGTCGACCATTTACGGAGTTAATAGGTATGACTTGACTTACCGAATCAGGTTTCAGCTCATGTTTGTTGGTCTTTTCAACATAACGATTTACTTGAACAGACAGAACGTCACATCCGTCCAGATTTCGGTGTCAGCCGGGCCTCTATATCTACCCAACTTGGTTATGGTTGATACTGTTTATCCCATGACAGCCGGTGTTCCGACTAACTTCCTCATCTCGGCAAGTGATGTGAACCAAAACCCTATACTCGATCCGGGGAGCATTTATTGTGTGTTGCAAAACAATGCTAGTATGACCAAGTATGGGACTAAGATTTTACCCTCGAATGACACATTGGGTCAATTTACGGTTTATTTCACACCCATCAAGGTGGGTCATTACTTGATTCTTGTTGGTGATAGCTCGAGTCGCAACAACAACGGACCGACTGTAAATCTATGGGAAGTTGATGTATGGCCAGGTCCTATTGCCCTCGGCATGACTGTAACATCGATCTCATCACAAGTGTTCATAGCCGGAATGCTAGCGAGTTTTACGATCACCGCTGTGGATGCCTTTAGTAACCCTAACTATTCCATTCCTCTTGTGATGATAACATCTTCGAATTTTGAGTATTATGCTGCATCGGTTTCCTCACCATGCACATCAGCCGCCACCATCGGAGTGTTCGGAACGGATTTCACTGGGTGTATGCCCGTGAATGCAACATCAACTGGTCAAGTGTCATTTGTTCCGACTTCGTATGGAAAGATCAACATGACCATAATGTGGGACTTGAACACGATGATTCAATACTATGGAATTCAAGTCCTTCCGGCAACCATGCCCATTGTATTGAGTGCCCAAATGTCTCAGAACTTAGGTAGCATTGCAGTGAGTTTCGACTTGACAACCGATGCCGGATACTCAAGCTATGTGGGATTAGATAATCCTCGACTTCAATGGCAGCGGTGTAATAACACTCTAGACCCACTGTCTATGGCTTTGATCGGCATTAACCCTAATTGTGTGTTCAAGGATGCAACAACCCTAATGATTCAACTTGGATACAATGCGACTATCATGTCGTTAGATTGGGGAGTGGGCGACCTTGTGTCCATCTCTTCGGGCATTTTCAACCAAGATGACACATCGGTTCCTGTGACTGGTTGGGTTCCTTTAGGGATTTCGAATTTCAGTCCGCCTCCAGTTGCTGTGCTACAGGGCCCAATTGTGACGAATGTGTGCGATAACCTAACCCTTGATGCATCCGCATCAAGTGGGTCAGCTGGACGACCCATGTCATATTTTTTCTATGTAGAGGGCAGTGGTGATGATCCTTATGGGCTTGGGAATGTAGTGAACTTCCTTGCCGAACTTCCATCGCAGATGACAGTCACTATTGGGGCCGGCATGTTAGGAGCGGACCAAGTGTATATATTCCAAGTGGTAGTGACAAATTTTCTGGGAATGACTTCCACTGCATCTTTGACGGTTCAAACGGTGCAAACTTCCATTCCACAGGTCCCAAATAATTCACTACTCCTACAGATGTATAGGCGAGAGTCTTGGAAAAACAAAGACTCTTTGTGGCAAATGCAAAGCATTGCCTAGAGATTTCCTTTGTATTTCAAGCTCCCTTACCTGCCTGAAGAAACCTGTTTTCAGCAAGCGGGATCTTCTGTGGTGGAAGGTACCAGGCTGTACTGGGATCTTCTGACCAGCAGAAGGTACCAGCCAGCCTGTCAGTATTTCTAAAAAGTGAAAAAATCTCAGCTCTGCTTTACATAGGAAAAGGACCTGAGTACAGGCCCTTCCGTGACTTTCGACCTGTTCCCTCGGCTTTCTGGCCTTGGGCACAGATCTCAAATTACAGGAGGGCCTGAGTACAGGCCCCTATCCTATACATAAAGCACTCCAAGAAAATTCCTAAGTACATGTGGAGTGTACTTAATGCATACTTTTTATGAATGGAAGTGAAATTATGCTTATGTTGTAAGTGTAAGATCCCTTCCACTTTCAAAGAGTAGGTGTAAGAAAGCTCCTATGCCTCGTGATCTTCAAATGTTAAGGTTCAAATTACCTTTGCCTCAGGCTCTAGAATGGGTAAAGCCCCAGGGTGAGGGCCTTCCTCAAATTCAGGGCTCGACTCTGCTATCACCTTGTCCTAGGCCCCTTACTTTGAGAATGGCCCCACCCTAGGGCTTTACCCTACACATAAAGAACCCACAGAATTTTTCTTTTGTTGTGAGTGTAGGGTTCCATACCCTCAATAAAATTTCTGCCTCAAGAGAGGTTGGAACCTCATGAGTATGGTTGAGGAACCTTAGGCCTAAGGCACCAATCCTCTCTCTTAAATGAAAATCAGACATTCATTATGAAAGGAAAATTCTCCCAGTTCTTTGTTCCTGGTAAGGACCTTGAAGGGTCTGAGAACTCGGGTCCATTGCTTGGCTCCTACCTCATGTGGGGGCTTCATTGCCAAAACAGCCCCCTACTTGGTCCTTACCAGTGATAAGTGGTTCTCTCTTCTTAGAACCAGCTGGTAAGGGTTAGGTATAAGGACACTTGACTGACAGTTCTCCAAAATCAAAGACCCGGTTTTGACATTTGAGGGCCTGTTAACAACGGTTCTCAAAATGCTGGGAGAAGTGATCAAAGAACCTACCCTAAATCATCAGTTCTTTTTGCTGATACTTTCAGGAAACTCACCTAGTTTTTTGAAAAAATTTCAAAACCTCAAAATCAATGATTACTTAATTCTGATTTTTTTTCAAAAACCTGGAATCTAAGGTGGGAAAAAAAAATTCAAAATTTTCAAAAACATAAAATTGACAAAATGAGAGATCCACCCAACACTAGTCCTTATTCTAGATATAAAGCACTGGAGATATTTCCTAAGTGTATTTCAACAAAGAAATTAAAAATTCTGAATTCTTTTTGTTTTTCAACTGTAAATTCAGCTATTTTTGCTATGTTTGGGTCAAATTTCATCAAATTTTCAATACCCAAAACATAAAAAATAAACATTGATACCCATTGAGGTATTTTAAAGGTGGAAATTTTGACCCATTAATTCTTTTTCTTTCTTTTTTTGAAATTGGCAACAAAAAAGCATTTTTCAGATTTTCTATTTGCCAGATTTCAGAATCTCCAATCCACGGTGGTCGCGGAAGCGTAGAGAACAACCCCTAGGGTGAGGACACTCCTAAAATGCAGGGCTGGACAATGAGACCTGCCCTTCAAAATGATTTTAAGAATGTCCCCACCTATGAAGGATTACACATTTGTGACACACAAGATGAACCTTATCATGATCCAGAGATCACAAGGTGTAGGACAGGACGGTTCTGAAGCCTACGTCCTATGAGTGCAAGGGGTCTTATGCTACTCCTTGAGAGAGTAGGAGGGACCCTATGCCAGGATCCCTTCCACTCCCAAGGAGTAGGGGCAATCTCATTCCCACAAGAGACCATAATTATTGGTACTAACATGTTGCAGTGACATCTTTGTCATAGGTATCAATAAATGATAACACGCCGATTCTTGAGGTAATGAGATGTGATATGATCGAATTAGAGGCCCATGCACACATGCCGACTCCGTTGACCATACAACGGGATGGATTTTGCCATGCACCACCATCCATAGAAGTAAAGAAGAGCAATAGCGAGACCATAGCTGCTTATCTATCATACCAATGGACACAAACCGGGCCGACAATCGTAGACCTTGAGGATGTGGGTTGGAATGCCCGAAGCCTAAATATCCCAGGGAACTTGCTCAAACCTGGGTTGTTGTACAATTTCCAAGTTCAAGTGTGGCTCGCAGGGTTCCCCTTACTCTCATCAACAGCATCAGTCGCCATTCGTGCCACTCCGTCTCCTCTATTCATTACAATTGTCGGTGGGGATAGGTCAATTAATGCTTTGGAAGACCTGTATTTAGAGGCGAGTGTATATGACCCTGATGACTCGGTTGATGCTACTCAAGACCAACTTCAAGCTTACGAATTGACTTGGAGTTGTAATAACATTGTGTTAACAAATTATTATAATTCGGACTTGTATCCTTCGTCAACTGGCGCTAGCCGACGCATCCTTCTCATTCGATCATCACTTTTACAAGACCAAACGTCTTATGTGTTCACTGTAAAGGTGAGATGGAGATGGAACTGGAACATTTCTTTAAAATCACCTAATTCATGTGATTTTGATGATGTCACCTGTGTAGTGTGTACCCCTGTTTTTTTTTTTCAATTTTGTGATGTAGCTGAGGTGGTGATCATCCATAAGCTGCTTTAGCCAAATTTGACTATTAAAAAAATATGAAAAGGAAAAAGAAATCCTTGGATTTTTTGGCTACCTACTCGAACCATGTGTAAAAATCTAGAGATTTTCTGTGTTTTTTGAAAGTTTTCTATGTTAAATTGGAATAAATATTGGTAGAGGCCCAAATAGGGGATGTGAGTGGAGGTGCTCTTATTACAACTAAATAAGTTTCCCGGTGTAGGTGGCACGAGCCCCATACACAGATGCAAGCCGGTATGCGGCAACGGCAACTGCAACCATTTTGGCATCGAATTTGGCAATGACCATAGTCGCAGCAGTGAACAACCAAGCAGAAGTCCTGGGACTCGGTATTTCGCCAGCCCGTATGTTGAAGGTCATGTGTACACCTGGCCTAGGGTTGTACAAATGGCATATCACGTCCCCCGGCGACCAGCGTAGTATTGCTGAAATGGAGGTGAGAGTCATCTTTCACTTGGTTCATGGATTCGTCTCTTTGAGTTCTATTTCTCTTTGGTTGTGTACATGGGCAGCTTGAACACATGTCTGTCAAATAATTAGGTGACTCATTTTGAAGATTTCATGTCGAAAAATAAAATATTCCAAAATATTATTTATTTATTTTCACCCAAAAAAAATTTGGGAAAAAATATTTATGGAAATTTTCAACATTTTTATGAATAACATGGTTAGTGTTGAAGCTGCCAATTTGGTTCACTGCGCTCCCAATGGTCATTCCCTGTGTTCAAACCAATGCTGTGTGGTTATCATAGATCAGAATGGACCTCAGAAGGTTATCAGGACAGTTTTATGAGGTTCATAACCATGACTTTTTACCAATCAAAGAACCAACTCTCTCATATATAACCACGGTTCTCAAAAGATTTGGGAAACAAATAAATAACCGTATGTAAAATGTCAGGTTCTTTGCTGGTTTTATTTCACCAGGTGCTACGATTACACGAACATGCATTGCGAATTTCACCCTTGACACTAGTCCCAGGTGCAACTTATACATTTACATGTACAGCTACTAATCCTTCGGGCATTGGAAGGGCCTCGGTGCAAGTTACAACAATTCCAGAACCGTCAGGTAGGTTCAGCTCATCTCCATTTTCTGGCACAATTGATATCCGTAACCTGGACTTAAGGGCTGACTCGGTGACATGTCTCTTCCTGATTGGACCTTCACACCTCAGTTATATCACATATTAAGCTGCCTGCCTATATGTCATTCTGCGTGTGGATGAAAAGCGATTCCATAATCCATTCAAAAAACGCTCTGCATTCAAATGCGGAGAAGGTTATGGATGCAAAGGATGCTGATTATGTCCAGTAATCGGCTAGAGGTCGTTGGTTACAGCTGGTCCCATGACTCACTCAACTATTTTCAGTAATCAGGGTCACACATACTAAGAACTAACTGGAGATGCTTTCGTTGATATTTTTAGAGGGTGATGTTATAGTATAGACATTAATTCCATGTACACATTAAATAAAAATAAAAACCTAGGGGCAACAACAAATTATTATACTAGAGGTTTTTTTTGTTTTGGAGTTAATCCAACTGAAAATCTCCCCTATTAGGTGGAATGGTGGAATTGAGTTCAGGGCCAGAAAATCAAAATATTGCAGGCTTGACCACATACTCCCTCCAAGCTTACGGTTGGACTCCCGGGGGTGACTTGATTGGTGCATTACGGTATGAATTCCGGTACTTGATCAGTGACCCAAAGACAAATACTTTGACGGAAGTCATAATTCAACCCGCATCACTCAATAACAAGGTGAGCAATATTGTGCTATTGCCAGGAGTTGTCACCTTCCAGGCCTATATTATCAACCCGGGGTGTGTTCGATTCATGCCTAATGATGCCCCCTATGGCGCACTTTTCGAGTTCTCCCCAATTGTGGTGGTAAAGCATCCACAGACGGCCATACCTTCTTTGATGGCTACTTACTATGCACTTGCTGGTAAAGGAATGTATTATCGGGCCCTCATAAGTATGGAGGCCTATGCAATTTCAGTATTTCCAAAGCTAACCGGTTAGTCATAACTCATAGAACTCAATGGCTGATAAGTCCATTGCTCACACCTCCTGAGTTAGAACATTGCTTTAAAAAAATAATCCTCAATTTTTTTTTTTGACAAACTCCAAAAACTCCTAAACTAACACTGAGGATGAGATGGCAAAGTGAGGACCAAAATGAGGCCGAAACTGAGGCTCACTTTATGGATAACTTTAATATGTCCTCACAACTATATGGATCTCAGGACTGGATAACAAAATGTTTGCTATTGAAAGCCTTTCATAATATAAGAGTACCACACACCTCAAAAGCTCAAAAGAAAGTCTGAATGTCCTAACCAGTGTTGGTTTGGTATTGAATGTTGGTTTGCTAGTGTAAGTTCAACTAATTTTGCAATTTTTTTGAAAATAATTTTTTATATCACAAAATTGAAGGGAAAAAAAATTAATTAAACCCTGGTCCGAACCTGATCTGCAGGTGGTTGTGGAGGAGGTGGCAATAAGCAAATAATTCAAGACATGTTGAGAACAATTGAGTTCAATGACCCACAATACCCTCCAGCTAGCCAAGGAGATGCAGTGCAATCTGGGTTGGGACCAAACATAGCTCTTTTGATTGCGAGCATATACTCCAAACTCATTGACCGACCTGCAAACTTGAATTTCAATCTATTCAAAACAGCACTTCACATATTCCTTTTGAAGCTGGAGAAAGTGGCAACATACGGGGTCAAAGTCCCAACAAGCATGGGGTCCAACGACCCAATGGATGCATTCCTTGATGCTGGTGATGCATTCTTGAAGGTTGCCAAACTCAAGTGTTTCGAAAGCTCCTCTATCCCCTCAAGCCAAGCTATTATGGACCGGGCTTCCATGATCCCTATTTGGCTTGCCCAAATGGTATATCATAACAACGGGTTCATTTTTCCAACTTTAATTGCAAGGAATTCATTTAGTGTGGGAGCATTGAATTTTAGAACTCCTCCTACTTCAATTAACCCTCGAGCTGGGCCTCTTTACTTGACGAGCCAATTGGGCAACTTCTATGCCACTGTTACTGTGAGGCAAGGAGGTGCAACTGATTTTGGAATTGTTTCTGGATGCTTTAAATTTTCCCCTCTCTCACCCAATGGCACCGCATCAATAACTCAAGCCACAAATTTCTTGCAACTAATGATCATATGCGATTTTGCGGTCGTTGGGCTCACTCCCAATAATTTTTTTGACCTCACTATTACCGGTTCCTGGACAGGGCTTCCCAAGATCGGGAAAGGGTTTGCATATAAAGTGGTTCAAATCGACCAAAGGGGTATTGCTAACCCTAACTTGTTACAGAATATCATTCCCACCGTAACGGGTGTAACCTTCGACCTTCCAGGACCCAATGCTCGCATTGCCATAGTCAAAGAGAAGGCGGATAAGAATTTTGCACCTGTTGGGTGGAGGCCTCTGAATCAAAGAGTAAAACCACCAAAATCAAAACCTAAAAAACAAAACACTCCTAAGAATTCTCCTCCCAGCTTAAGATGACCCATGGTCATGGGTTGCATGGGTTAGGTTCACCAATATGAAAGGAAGAAGCATCATCCACATTGGAGATTGTTACTACTTCCCAAAATCTCTTGGACATTTTTGTGGTTTTCATGATCAAGACCTAAATGAACTTGTTTTTGTTCATCAACCTTGACTTGTATTTTTGTGCATTGTAACCCTCACATGTCCTCTTTACATGCATATTCCCCAAGAGCCATTGATCATGAAGCAGATCAAGTGGTTCCTAACTAGAGTTAGTTCTTAACCATCCTCATTGCACACATGTGTCCAATTTTCTCCCCCTGAAAACTTGTGCATATATCCTCTCCTTTGTCACCTCCTTTTTTGAACATGCAGTATTTCTTGGATTGGGTTTTGAATTAAGGGCTTCAGGTGTGTGTAGGATAGGGCACAAATAGGACTAGGAAGAACTAGGGTATCGTTTGGTTAATCAAAGTTGGCTAATTTGTTGGGAGATTCCATAAATTGTGTCACCTTTGGACAAATTTGTTTAGGTCTTGTAGAAAGGTCAATGACCAAGTTATGTTTGTGAGGGATTCCATGGTTCCATAGAACATGAAATGCAATGAACTACTTACACTCTTAGACAAGTGCTTGCTTTTTTATGTCTCACAGGCCTGTGATTTCCCTCCCATTTCACATATGTAAAGAATTGTAAATTATTTTCAGTATACTGATTACAATAGCTTTTAACAAGAATCACTAGTTTGATTGTGTTTCTATGTAATTGACATTGCTCCATTGCCTTTTTCAGCTCAAAATTGAATAGCACATGTGCTTTACTTTCCTCCTTTTTAGTGATTTTTGTGAATGCAGACAAATGGCAGTTTTGCACATATATATTATTGACATGCATGTTGTACCAAATCCATTACATCACATACATGTAAATGTGAACTCAATATTTTTTCAGAATAGTTCTAAATAATATAAATGTTTTTACTCTCAAGTCAAATACAAACTGGATTATTAAAATGTTAAAGCAGCTCCACCCATATCCATTATTTTGACCTCCAACAATATTTCTCACATCTAAAATGGCTTGCTTATTGTTTTCCAACCCACGCCCATAAAAATGAAAATTGAAATAATAAAAGGTGAAAACTTACTAAAATAAAACCACCTAAACCAATCATTCCATCTCACCAATTGGGAGCAATTGTTAGACCTAATCTATGCAGGCATTAGATCTTGTGGGCATATAATGGCGCAAAGCCATTTTATGACCCCAAATTGCCATAAGCTTAACTATATTACATTCAAAAAATATTGTGCAGGGTGCCACTGGAGATGTTTTGAGTCTATTGATGATATTTGAGACATCAAAGTTATTTAATGATGATTTGTAATTGAACATTTGTAGCATCCAACACAATCATGTGTGCAGTATAAATTTGGAGCTAGATTCTGGTTTTGTCAAATGGGCATGTCAATTTTGAACCTAGAATCTTTTTTTCTCTTTGCAAACAAGACCACTTTCAGGATTATGGATTAAAAGAATAATTGTGTTATATGTCTTATATTTAAATTTCCTATCATTGACTCTACTCATGGGCAAGAGACTAGGCATCAATGTAGGATCTGAGCATAAAATTTTGACTCAAACTTGGCCCAATGTGTGAGTGACAAAACTCAAGCTAAAATTCATTTTATCACTAGCCTAGGGGGAAAAGGAATTTCAAGCCATTTTTATTTCTAATGTTTTTTTTTTTTTTTGTCAAGTGTTGATCCTCTATTGCTTGGCCTACAAACATCTCATTGCTTGCCAAGATGAAAATGGATAGGATCATTGATGTACTTTGAGCCTAGGTCTTCAAATATGGGCAACTCATTTGCATGTATACCCTCATCACATGCATATGCTACACATTGATGGTCATGCCACTCCTCAAAATGCTACCTCCCAAAACTTTAATCAAGTACATACAAATTAAAACTCATATGATATTGAAACAAGAGCATTGCCAACATAATATATTCTCTACATTTACAAAACGCAAGCCAGAAGCTGGTGCATTGTTCATTATCAAATTGACATTATCTTTTCTTGTCCTATTGAAATATTTTTTCCAAGATCATCCTTTCTACCAATTAATTGTACTGGAGCTCATAGAGCACAAAGGCAAATATATGTACTTAAGCATAGATAATATAATGTGATACCTAGCCAAAAAGACAATGGAGTCCAAACTTGCATATCATAGGAAGATATGCATGTAGATAGTAGCAAGCATCTTGTTCAAACAACACTCTTGCACACACAGATTCAACCCTTGTATCCCCCTCCCCCTAGTGACAATCAGTGTTGTCCACTAGTGCAGTCCAGCGGCTAGCTGATAGCCACAGTCGCCTGCAGCCACAGATCGACTACGGCTACGGCCAGGATTTTTAGCAACAGCTAGGTGTAGGTAGCTGTGCACTTCAGTGCGCGGCTACGATTGCGGCCGTTATTCAAAGAGTACGTCCTGATTGGTATCAATTTTCAAAGCATCATGCATATTTATTATAAAGAAACCAAATTAGCATCATTAAAACAAGATATTCCGCCTTGGCAACCTTAGAAGTTAGCACTAGAGTTCAGACTCCAGAGTTAGTGCTACTTTGCGGCGCATTTTCCAAAGTAGCGTACGGTGCTCACTGCTTCCTAATGCAAGTTTTTGACTTTGAGATCAACATCTTCAGATTTTGCGTCTTAACTGGCACAACACATCATGTAGTGCTTCGCGTCGCTTAATGACGCTAAGAAGAAAATATCTGTTGATTTGACCAGCAAGAACCCGCAATATGTTTTGATACCCTTTACGTCAAAGAATTGGCCATCAACCAACAAGCTATGGGATCGCATGGGCCAAGTGGTCGTGAAGGCCAATGGCGAGTGGGTGCGCCTCAATGTGGAGGTGGATGGCAAGGGGCGGACCAATACGGTGTACATGTGTGCCTGCATCAATCCCACTTGCCTCAGTATCTACGTATACAACTCGTGGGACGGCACGTCGTCAATGAGTGGCCACACCTGCTCGCATGCGGTTGCTGCAGCTTCCTCTTCGAACAGCTTAGCTGTTTGGGCGAGTAAGCGCAGCATGCCAACCAACTCCGCCAAGGCCAACATGACCAATGCCCTCATCAACATGTGTTCGTGGGACATTCGCCCGTTCTCGTCGGTGGAAGGCACATGCTTCGAGAACGTCATCCAGACCGCCCTAGACATTGGCTTTGCAAGCAAGATGCCACTGCTTGTCAAAGACTTGCCGCAGTCCCGACAAACTGTCAAGCGCAATATGATGGTCCAATTTGACAAAGGTGTCTTGAAGCTACAAGTCATCCTGCGTAAGCACTTCATTGACAATGGGCGCGTTGCATTCTCCACTGACATTTGGACGGACAACGCCACACCAACGACGTACAATGCTAACACCCTGCACATGATCGACGACAATTGGGTCATGCATGCCCGTGTCGTGTCTTGTGATGAGTTCAACGAAGGCACAAGCCACACCACGCGAGTGATTCATCGCGACTTTGTTAATAGCATCCACCCATTCATATCTTGGAAGGAGGACGAGGTGACGGTTCAGGCGACGGACTAACAGGTGGTGGTCAAGTCGGATGCGATGTCAAACAATAACGGAACGAAAGGAATGTCATCGCAATTTGAGCTGGACCTATGCTATTGCCATCACCTGTCAACATGTATCAACTATGTACTGCGGAAGTAGACCCGTGTCCACACATCTTGCAGGATCCAGCCGCAGCCTGGCCATTTTATTCCAGCTAAATTCTCAGTCGCAACCATAGCCGCCCGATTTACTTAGCGATATCCAGCCGCAACCGCAACCACCAACCACCACAATGTTTCAGCCGTAGCCTTCTCCCCCGCATCATTGTTTTCATCATATCCATTCATGTGTTTATAAAAAAATGGCAGCCTATTGTGAACGGTCCAAGTCTTGATTAGAACGGAGGTAGAGGTAAGCGTTCAGCATGTTGGGCTTCAACGCATTACACTTGTTGGTCTGTGTATTGCCTGAGGACGAGAATGTACATTCCAACATCGAACTCGAAGCCGAAATGCAGAGTATGGCACGGGTGGCGCGAGCCAGAATGGGAAAATTGGCGGACTTGATTTTCCACCATGGCAACAAGTCGATGTCGTGCTTGACTTCGCCATCTAGTCGGGCTCTTTTACGTGTATCCTCCTGAAGGAGAACTTTCTTGTTGCTATTATCAGCCTTGAGCAAGCGATACGAGGCCAACTCGTGCTCGATAAGGGCCTTGAGCTGGGCCGCCTCGCCTTGCTCGTGGTCTTCGTCACTCTTCAAAGAATCGTCATCGTTGTCATCTCGACTAGGGCCAGCATGGACAAAGACGGTGCGCAGCTTCTTGGCGCGGTTCTTCTTTGCCGGTAGTGGACACTTGTCACCGGACTTGGACACCGCCATCTGCTTGGGTGGGCCAACCTTGCACATAATGTCCTTGAGGTAGAGCAAGCCGTGGTCGATCAGCTCTTGAATGAAGCCGCAATCGAGCAGGTGGTTCTTTTGCAACGGATCCAGGTAGGTGGCGGCAACGTGGAACGGCTTGAGGAAGTATTTCTCCTTGAGTTGACCGAACAAGAGCGCCTTGATGGGGCCAATCTCATCATTGTCAGCTACAATGGTCAACTTCTCGCCGTCTGCACCATCAACGGTGATGGGTTCAACTCGCGGTTGGAGGTGGGCCATTAGTTTGGCAAACCACATGCCGACGAGATGAATGGTGGGCGTGAAGAAGGGCTCCAGGGACTTGTTGGCCAGCTTGAAGTAATGCAGTAGTCAAATAAGTTTAATGAGCAGTGGCTTGATGATGCACTTGGCTCATTCTTCCTTTTTCCTCTTTTTCAGCAACTCGATGGACGTAGCCAGTTCGGCGGCCACAGACTGCAACATGATGAAGAGACCATCAAAGTGCATTGCCACGTCCTGCTTCATCTTGTTATTCAACTTCTTGTTCAGGAGCGTCTTCTTCATGTACGTGACCAGCGCCTTCGCATCATCGATTGTGTCAAAGACCAACTCGGACTCTTTGTAGAAGAGGTAGGCCACCGACTATTTGACACCGCCCACCACGCGGATCTGCTTCTGCAACACATTGCTGATACATGTCAACAGGTGATGGCAATAACACAGGTCTAGTTCGAATTGCGACGACGTTCCTTCCGCTCTGTTATTGTTCGACGCTGCATCCGATTTGACCACCACCTGCCAATCCGTCGCCTGAATCATCACCTCGTCCTCCTTCTAGGATATGAACGGGTGGACACTGTTAACAAAGTCGCAATGAATCGCTTGCGCGGTGTGGCTTGTGCCTTCGTTGAACTCACAAAACACGACGCAGGTGTGCATGACCCAATTGTCGTCGATCATGTGCAGGGTGTTAGCATTGTACGTCATTGGTGTGGCGTTATCCGTCCAAATGTTAGTGGAGAATGCAACGCACCCATTGTCAATGAAGTGTTTGCGCATGATGACTTATAGCTTCAAGACACCTTTGTCAAATCGAACCATTGAATTGCGTTTGACAGTCTGTCAGGACTGCAGTAAGTCTTCGATGAGCAGTGGCGTCTTGCTTGCAAAGCCAATGTCCAAGGCGGTTTGGATGACGTTCTCGAAGCCTGCGCTCTCCACTGACAAGAACGGATGAATGTCCCACGAACACATGTTGATGAGGGCATTGGTCATGTTGGCCTTGGCGGAGTCGGTTGGCATGCCGCGCTTACTCGCCCAAATGGCTAAACTGTTCCAAGAGGAAGTTGCACCAACTGCACACGAGCAGGTGTGGCCACTCATCGACGACGTGTTGTCCCACGAGTTGTATACGTAGATATTGAGGCAAGTGGGCTTGATGCAGGCGCACATGTACACCGTCTTGGTCCGCCCCTTACCATCCACCTCCACATCGAAGCGCACCCACTCGCCATTGGCCTTCACGACCACCTGGCCCATGCAATCCCATAGTTTGTTGGTTGATGGCCGATTCTTCGACATAAAAGGTATCACCGCATACTGCGAATTCTTGCTGGTCAAATCAACGGATATATTCTTCTTAGCGTCATTAAGCGACTCGAAGCACTACATGATGTGTTGTGCCAATCAAGATGCAGAATCTGAGAATGTTGATCTCAAAGTCAAAAACTTGCACTAGGAAGCAATGAGCACCGTACACTACTCTACAAAATGCGCCGCAAAGTAGCACTAACTCTGGAGTCTGAACTTTAATACTAACTTCTAAGGTTGCCAAGGCGGAATATCTTGTTTTAATGACACTAATTTGGTTTCTTTATAATAAATATGCATGACACTTTGAAAATTGATACCAATCAGGACGTACTCTTTGAATAACGATCGCAGCCATAGCCGCCCACTGAGGTGCACAGCCGCCTGCACCCAGCCGCTGCTAAAAATCCTGGCCATAGTCACAGCCGATCTATGGCTGCGGGCGGCTACAACTATCGACTAGCCGCTGGACTGCACTGGTGACAATTGACGAAGTCCACACAAATGATTACATCCAAAACTAGAAGTTCATAGCCTCCAACATTAACAAGTATGCAGACACCTTTAATTCTTCATTTACCGAACACCTTACCTCAATAGAACCCTTAAAAAGAACCCATGCCATTTCCCAAAATTAGCCTCTTGCTTTATGCATCTATGGCAGTCACAATGTTGTTTGTGTTGCATAGTTAGTAGCTAATTAAGCCCCCAATTTCTTTTACAACAATGAAGGTTCACAAAATTTAGGACTTATCAAAGTTTTTGCCATCACAAAGAAGAACCTAAAGATATCAATATACCATTCATGCCCATCAAGACATGTTCAAGCAAGCATAGAATCCAAAGAGTTTAATCTTACTTGAACAATATACCATACACAATCAACACAAACTACAAAAAAGGGTTTGGCATGTTGTCTTCCCATTGATAATATGGTGTCACATATTGAAAGCATGGTTGAATTTTGGTAGCCTCATTCAAAATTATTTTGAAAAATACCCAAGAAAAATTGACCTCACATTGCATCATAAAAATTACAATGTATTTTAATGTGTCACTAATTATGATATGGCAACATGAAGGCTATACAATGCATTCAAGTTATCATCTTAAATTCCCCAAAAATAAAATAAATATCCTCATTATATCTCCATTGGCAAATTGGGCATGGCCCTAGTGTCCTTTGATGCACCATTTATCAAAGAAATTCTTACCACAACTTAGCATCCAATGATTCAATTATGGAAATTGTGCAAAGTTTGTTCACTCATAGGTTTGTACATTTTGTGCATGGATTATTGTGTGTTGAAAACACATCTAACACACAAACAAATGTGTTAACAAATGAAGTATGAAACTATGGATAAATAAGATGAATGAATGAACTTCATCATCTTATGTTTGCATGTATCAAATGTGTTTTCAATCCATGATATCCATGTGCAAAATACAAACTTTGCACAATTTTCATGACTAACTTATTGAATGTTAAACTTGTGATGATAATATTGAACTACATTCAATAGGATTATAGGGGGTAACATGTTGCATGTGGCTATAATTATACCAAATTATAACCACATGCAACATGTTACCAAATAGTCTAACCCAACCTAATACATTGTCCAATGAGAAATAGTGTTGGTGTATAGTGTATAACCTAACATCATGCCAACTATTTCAATGTTACATCCAAATAAGGGTCACATTGATGGAGGCAATAACACCAACTGATAGTTAATCGAACAACATATGGAAGGTTGGAATCCAAGCCAAAAAAACACATTGTATCATGTATATTCATCAACATTATAAACCATATGTGTGTTGTTCAAAATGTTTTCAAAAATCATAGCACCTACAAGTTCATATAGCCCCTTGAAAATCGATATGGAAAACCAATGTGTATGAAAGGGAGCATGTTAGGGACACATTCATTGCTACTATGCCTTTCCTTGTTTTGGATGACTTCAAGGTGTTTTGTTGATTAGGCAAGCCTATGCCAATTGAGGGTCATTTAATATTAGGGTTATTACCTATTCATTGTTTGTGAGAAAAGTTTTTAGCTTTCATTCAACTACCTCCACCTTCCCAGACTTCTTCAAAAGGGTGCCATTATATGTGAAAAAACAATTGTATAACTCATTGTACATTTTTCTTTCTTATATCCACTTTTGCACATCATTTCTTTATAAATGGCTGATTAGTCCTTCTTCATTTTTCATAACAATAGGCTGCACTTTACTATTGTGATCATCCATGAATTTATGTATAAACCCACCATAATGAACTTTGTTCAACAAGCCTTCTTTTGGTTGAACATGGTCCATCATTTCATCAAATGTCCCTTGTGAGAACATCACAAGTCCATTACATACATTTGGTGATCTCTAAAATGGTATATGACTTAGCAACATCATTTGCAACCAAGTTTTATAAGTTTTTTTTAGTAGCCTTCAAGATTGGAGTCCACTTTTTGGAACTTATCCTAGTGATTAAAAGTGCATGGATTTCCTTTAGTTCCACACACAATGTTCACACATTTTAATTCAATTGTGTAGCTTGTGTTTCCATCCCTTATTGCCATATGGCCTTGAGCATATTGCACAACCCCATGGGTGTGAACTTCTTTGCATTACCATCATCAAATACATCAAAAGGTAGGTCAATCCAATTAACACTTATTAAAATGTTGGTTGTACACAATATATAATTTTTTCAATTGTACTTGTAAGTTGCTTATTGCATATTTCCACATCAAGCCAACATTTTTGCAATACATATAATTGTACATTAGCTCCAAAAAAATGTACCATGGTTATGGAACAAAAATTTATTCAATATATTGCAAATATGTTCGACAATATTGTACCCCAACATTTATGTAAATCTAAGGATTGGCTACAACTTCATGTTCCACCCCATTGTTTGTTGCCTCCTTTCAAAGTGCACCCTACATGGAGTGTGAGCAAAAAAGTTTAATCATCATTAATGGTTATTAGAAAAATTATGTGTTAAGCTATGAATGTTAACGTTCTATAACAATTTACTACACATGCCCAATTGCACCCAACATCCCATTATGTGATGCATCATAATGTTGGGGTTATTCACCTTTGGTTTTTTGTCTTTCATCAGTTGCTTTCAATAATCCCCCTTGAACTTCTCAAATATTGAAGCAAAACTCACCATACATAAAATGGACAACTAGGGTGATGATTGGAATCACCATGAACTTGTTAGTGCTCCTTCCATTTTCTACGAATTGATGTTAGGTGATCCCTCATATATTTTATGTGCACCCTTTCTAAAACAACATGTCAAACACAAAATTGTTGTGCAATCTCCTACATTATCACATCTTTATGGTGCGAGGTGTGCCTAACCCAATGTTGTATCCTTAATTGGGTCCAAGATGTGGTTTGCAATGCCATTCACCGCATTTTTCCATTTTTCCTTTAGTCCAAATTGTGGCAAGCTACCTCATTAATGGTAATAAATATGAACTCAAGATACTTTAATTTCACCAAGTCTAAGTCCTTAACTTTTCAATAGTATTGTTCATGCAAACGCATGTTTTTTTAGTTCTTTGAGTAAGCATCTTGTTGATTCTTTGAACACAAACAAAGCCTACTCATCCAAAATGTGTAGCCATGACCACTTCCCATTGGACCAAACACAATGTCCACAAATTGCACATTAAGAAAATTGTGGGTAGAAGGGTTGCTTAACACTCCAAAAACCACATAATTTGAAGGGGGTTGGTTATAGCTTACAAATTGTGGTTGTTTGATCTTACACATTGGGTATGGTGTATGTTACATGGATCCCCCAAAAAGTGCATACATGTATGGCCCATGGGGCATGAAACCATTTTATGTGTACATTTGCATATGCCCAAAAAGTAGTAGCCATGAATTCATTTGTTAGTTAATCCATACACCATTGCATTTATGAAATTCCATTGCAACTTTCATATTACTATGAAAATATAAGTCAAGTGTCTATTATTACAAATTAAAAGCAAACCATTGGTATAAAATATTTCTTTAACCAAATAGGATAAGAAACTATGAACTTGGAAGGCAAAAAAATGCTTAAGGAAATGCACAAGATACCTCACTTTGTTTCAAATGCACAAATTTTATTATGATTTTGGGATCTTTCACACAACAATATGGTCAAATCTATCTTTGGACCAAGAGTTTATTGTTATAAATAACCTGAACAAAAAAACAAAAAAAAACTTGCTAATTTGAAAATTGTTAGAAACTTAATTACCCCATTAGATTCACCCCTTCTTCTCTACATGATGATTGAATCTAGGAGTATTACTCTAGTTTCTAAAGGCCAATTTGACATAATTAATTTCTTTAAAAATTTGTCCAAAAGAAGAAAGAAAAATATAAGCATTTTATTTTTTCCATATGTTTTATCCCCCATTCAATAGATATTGTTTACTTTTGTCATAATGAAATCAAGTGAATGTTTAGTATGTGCACATGATAAAGTCAACAACTTAAATGAAAAAGAGTATTAATGACTCATTTATTGTTTTAAAAGTAGATTATTCAACCCCACTAACTTCATTGAAGTGCAATGGGCACCAACTTTTGACTAATTAATATTCAACCAATGAGAGAATAATAATAACTTTTCATTATTTTAAAAGAAAACTCCTCACACCCACGCCCCTCCGCCCCCTTCCGCCCCCTTAACTTCATGAAAGTGCAATGGCCAGTAGTTTCTAGTAGTTAATTAATAATCAACCTTTCTAGGTTCGCTAATTAATAATTCAACATTTGTTGAATATAAGAATAATAAAAAAATGAATGTCAATTTGAGTTTCTGATAAAAATTAAATATTCACATTGGACTTTTTGAACTAGCCTAGCTATTATGGTGTATAAAAAACCATTTAACCTTGTGTATCATATGATGCATATATTTTCAATTCACAACTCACAAAAATATTTATAAGATGAATGGTCTATGGTTTTCATGACATTTATGTTCTCACACAAGAAACCTTTTAGCATGGATAGCTTCATTTCAAATTTTATATAATCTTGGGGAATGTTTGAATTCAATGAAGCAATAATGGGGTGGCAATATGCGTAACATATAAGCATGAATGTTATTTGGTGACTAGGCCAACATGAGTGTGAAATTGAAATATTATTCTAAGTATATTTGTGTCCACATTGGGAGAAAATACTTTGACATATTCATATATTCTGCTACATTTCAATGTGATGGTGTCTATGTAGTTATCATCACAATAGCCCAATTGTAAGCTAATTATAATCCAATTAAATATTTCAATAATCATTTTCCATTGCCTAGCCCCAATAGCTTACACATTTATTACCGATGAGTGACAGGATGATGGTTTTGATCCACATGAATTCGATTTGACAAATTTGATTCATGGTCTTCATTTTCATATGTTCTACTTTATGTGTAGAAAGTTAAATAATTTGATTTATTTTTTCCATTCAATCTTAATAATTAATGCACTAGTACAAAAGTGAAGTGCAATTCACTAGTTTAAATCATTATGGGACTTTAAAAATGAAATATATTCACCTCACCTTAGTCATTTCACCTTGCTTAAAATTATGTCATTATGTCATTATAGAAAATATATTTCTTTTGATGTTATTTTAGATACCCGAAACTATTATACCTTGGGTTCTACTTTAGACTATTATATTATAGGTTATTCTACTTTGTGCTATTTATTATTATTTTAAGTTATTCCATTGTATGTTATTTTAATTTGTTATACCTTAAGTTATTTTTGGTTATTCTAGAATATTTCACTTTAAGCTATTATAGGTTATTATACCCAAAGATATTTTCAGTTATATTAAATTATTGCACCTTAGGCTATTTTATGTTATTATACTTTAGGTTATTATAAATTATATCATAGGTTATTTTGGGTTATTTTACCATAGTTATTTTAGGTTAATCTAAGTTATTATACCTTAGATTATTACAAGGTACAACTTAAAATAACCTAGATTGGAATAATTTATAATATTTTTTAAAAACTAAAATAAAATAGCCTAAAATAACTTAGGGTGGAATATTTTATAATATATTTGGTGTGTGTGTGTGTGTGTGTGTGTGTAAGGTGGAATAGCCTAAAATCACCAAAAATTGCATAGGGTGGAATAACTTAAAATAATGAAAAATAATTTAGCATAAAATAATTTAGAATATCATAGTGTGAAATATTTTTAAATAACCAACAAATACCTAGGGTAAAATAACTTTAAATAACCTAAAATGAAATAACCTAGAATAGGTGAAAATGGATTAGTTCATAATAATTTAAAATAACTTAGAATAACCTAAAGTAAAATAACTTGAGAATAATTTAAGGTAGCTTACACATAAGCTATGAAAAGATTGTGCATAATAATATCTAGTGACAAATCATTTCACTTATTTAAATAATGATGCAATGATTTAAGGACTTGTTCTTTAAACATGAAGATGAAGGGAGATGAGGAGTTTGAACCTTCACATTTGCACCCTAAATTGAAAGGCTAAGTGACCTATGTTAGCTTGGGTTTTAGATGGCTAGGTTAAGCACCTAACCTAGTTATGAATTAGAAGGCTAACCTAATGAATTAATTATGAGTAAATTTAATTAGCTATTAATGAATTAACCATTAATCAATTCAATTAATTGTTAATGAATTCATTTGTTTATAACAATCAGTCCTTGTTCATCACTTTCATCATGATAAATTTGTTTAAATTCACTCAAAATTTAATGAAATATAGAATAAACTTGGGCACAATATATTGGTGTAGTGATGTTCAATAATCATTATTTAGTTTGCCAAATTTATTATCAAACTCATTAGATAGATTTATGTGTTGATATCAACAATTATAAATTGTTGTCGTAGATGAAATATCACTTGTTGGTGCTAGAATGTTTAATGTTATAAATAATATGTTAAGGTTCATAAAACATATTCACAAAAAAAAAATTGTTGGTCTTAACCTTATCATGACAAGTGATTTTATCAAACATGCCTCGTGAAAAAAACTTGAATCTTTCAAAATGTCAATGACAATGTTAATGCATAACACCAAATTTATGGCTTAAAATATGTTTGATGTTATGAATCAAATAAAATTATGTGGAATCTAATATGATGTTCAAACAATTTTTAAAAAAAATTGTATTACTATAGAAAATACAAACAATATTCAATTTACAAATTCAATATGTTATTAACAACCACACAACAATTTTACTATTTCACATTTTTCTTACACAAATAAACTTGTGGAAAAACATAATGAGATGTGTTCAAACATTAGGCCCCACATTTATTTTCAAAACAATGGAAATTAATCACCCAATGTCATGTTCACCATCTTACAAACTATTAAATGATCCTAGCAAAACTACAAGTTTACTTTATAAAATTCATATAAAAATATTTTAAAATTGAATTATGTGTTGGTAGGGTGAAAACACACTATGAGGGGGCCAACTTAGGCAAATTCATGACATATGCATTTAATATACATCTAAATAATGTGTTACATTTAATTTTGGGTTTCATTATTACTGTTTGGGCTTGATATTTTGATTTTCACAAATTTAATGCTATTAATATTATTTGAAAAAAAATTAAAAATTAAAAAAATTAAATTCAAGTAATAATGGGTATAATAAAACCCTTTTTTTTTGGATTGCACTAGGTTTGGGTTTGAATTACTCAACCAAAAAATGTTGGAAATGAAATTTTTTAAAATGGCCCACCTCACATATTTTGTCATCTTCCATTTGAAAGTGATTATTTTTGAAAATGTTAATTTACCACATACTTATGGTCATCGCCTTGAAAAAACATCAATTTGTAATATGATAACATTATCAAATTTTTCACATGGTTCACAAACTTATTCCAATCGTATGGAATCACAATATTTAATAGATACTAAAAATTTCATAAAGATTAAAAATCATTTCAATCCTTTTTTGAATATATTTACAATTTTTAGTACATTGTGATGTATATATTTTTGGCAAAAATATACTTTAACATCACATGATATGAAATATAAAAAAGTGTAATGTTTTTGGCATTTGATTTCTTTGGGTTTTGACCTACCATAATATGCAAAAACATTGTGAAAATCCTTCATAATAAGGACATGGTTGAAGTTCAAACATGGGACCCTTGAAAATTAGTACCATGCAACAATAATCTTGGGAACCCTTTAATGTGTTTTCACCCGGTATTTATGCAATGTTTGATAGTTTTCAAAATGGAGTTGATAATATATTTAAAGCAACAACATGTAGTACAAGACCATAATTTGGGTAATGTTTCAAAATTAAAAAATTGGAACACTAAAAAAATTAAAATTCAATCATTACTATAATGATAACATGAATCACAATGAACACCAATTGAACCTACCATCAAAGATATAAAAGTTGGTAAGACCTAATCATTTATCATAACAAGGATTCAATATCTAATTCAACTTGTAACAACAAAAACGCATCCATCATTCTCAACAATTGTCACTAAATGTTAAAAACCATGGCCTAACATGTATAGCTTTATCTCACATTCAAACAAAAATAAATAAATTATTCGTTCCTCTTAAACATGAAAATTTCTATGTGAATTTGAGAGTAGAAATAAAAATGAAAAGATTAAAAACAATTGCAACTTGGATACCATTCATTCTTCAATTTAAAAACTTGTATAATTGTCATGTAATTGTACAAGCTTTGAATATACATTTTTTACACCAACATTATGAAGACTTCAACCATGCTTGTAATTTTCAAATGTCTAACATCTTATGTCTTATAGAAACAAAAATACACCATGGATCAATTGATTTGCACTAATTTATAAATTCATCAAAGTATTTATATATGTCAATCCATGATGGTCATGAGTTAATAATGATGTATGACATATTACACATGTGTTTAGATTTTTTCAATGCAATAACCTATTATAATTCAAAATGCATAGCAACAACTTTCAATATTAATCCATGAAAAATTACATATTGTATGTGTGTATGAAGCTCATTCATGTTCAATTTTTATATTCCTACACAATTTTCATACTACAATTCAACATTTTTCAAAATATTGTACAATCATCATTTAGGGAGATTTTAATGTTATCATTTTAGACGAAAATAATCATGCAAAAAAAAAAAAAAACTACTAGATTTCATGGATAAATTGATTAAGTTAAAATCACAACTCAATAGAAGCATCACAAAAGCTAAATCTCAATTAGATCATATATGGGCGAATGTCCCTAGAAGTGAATGCAAATTTGGTGTAATTGAAACATATTTATCAAATTTTCATAAATTGATTTATATCGCATTCAAACTACCAGACACACTTCCAATGTTAATAAGAAACCATTAATATTTCCATTTTTAAATAGTGTAATCTATGACTATGTGTGTGAATAGATGCTACATTTTCCATTTGGTGATGCCCTATTGGTCACTAGATGCAAAGGGCACCTCACAACTTAAATTTTTGATTTTTGATTAGTTTTCAAAAATTAGGTGCAAAAAAAAAATTCATTTAGCAACCACAAGATGCAAAATATATTTGGAATTTTTTAAATGTAAATACACCCTCCAACAACAACAACAAAACACATTTCATTAAAACCCATAAACCCAAAATGTGGCAAAAATAAATAAATCACAATATTTAAGAATTTCCAAATCCTCAAACTTGTAAGTTAAATATTCATGGAGGCAAAAATAAAGCTTAAAGTTTACATGAAAAACTTTCCCAAATCTTTTCATTTAAATTTTATTCATCCATTACTCCCATTTGTTCAAAACATTTAAACATATTGTTTAATGTTGTGCATAATGCAAGACCTTTATAGACAAATTGTTTACACTTGTGAAAAAAAATTCAATTTTTTGGGGTTGAGGGAAATGGGTGGCACGTATGTCTTTAAATAGTGTAAAATTAAGTCCTTTCCTCATAAAGCCAACAAACTCTTAACAGATTTAAGTTGAATTCATAATAATAATAATAAATCATTATATTTTATTGCACTACTAGGAAATGCATCCTAGTTCATTCCGGGTCTCACTAAATTTTGAATGAATTTGGACATTTTTATCTAATGAAATTGTTTAACCCCCTAGTGAATAGGGACCAGTTGTTATGGACAATGACTTGTACCTAGTGAAATAAGGTTACTCTCTAGTGAAATACAAATTTATCAAATCATTCATTTGCTAGTTAATTAACTAACTAGTATGAAAATCATTAAAGTTTAATCATTTAATATATAATATTATTGATAATTTCATGATTTTTAAAGCCTATTATTTATTGACATGTGTCACTACCTAGGCTAGGTTAAAAACCTAGCCTAAGTAGATAGGCCACATAATCAACCTAGGCACCTATTTAAAATATTCAATAGGAAAATATTTGTTTAACATACTATTGTTGACCACACACAACACCACCCATGAGATTTGATCCCTTAACCTTTGGAATGGAAGCAAACACCCTTACCATCAAACCACCTCATTTGTTGTGATGCTATATTACATTTCATTCTATTTATCAAATACTTCATTTTAAACATTACAAAAACATAAACTTTGAAAATTCATATTTTATTGAGATTTTGTTCAAATAAACTGATTCGAATTTACTTAATTTGTATATATAATAATGTACATAATTACATTTATTTCCTATTGAAAGTTTAAAATAATTTGAAGAAAAAAAAGTTGAATATATTTATTCAAAAACATTTCAATAACCATTCATTTGAAATTTTTTTTTTAATAAATGCATAATTTTTTTGTTGATATAATAATACTAATTATGTTAAGTTACTTTTGATTTTTATATGACTATTTTTCATTAATTTAAATTATTTCAACCTACATTATTTATGGCTATTTTCAAAAAAATTGGTTATTTTTAGCTATTTCACCCTAGGTTACTTTTGGTTATTCTAAGTTACTTTTGACTATTTTAGTTTATTTCACCTTTGGGTACTTTCAACTATTGTAAGTTTTTTTGGCTATTCTATGTTATTTTTAGCTGTTGTAAATTATTTCAGTTTTAGATTACTTGCAGCTATTATAAGTTACTTTTGGCTATTAAAGGTTATTTCACCTTATGTTATTATTGATAATTCTAGGTTATTATAAATTATTTTACTTTAAGTTATTATTGTCTATTGTAAATTATTTCACCCTAAATTATTTTTAGCAATATTAAGCAATTCTAATATATGGCTATTGGTTGTTCTTTTATTAGTGCTATTGGTGGTTATTAATGGCTATTGGTAGCTATTTTATTTGTGGCTATTAATGTTTTTTAGTGGTTATTTTATTAATAATTATTAGTGGTTATTCTATTAATGGTTATTGTTGGCTATTCTATTAATGGTTATTGTTGGCTATTCTATTAATGGCTATTGTTGGCTATTCTATTAATGGCTATTGTTGGCTATTCTATTAATGGTTATTGGTAGTTATTCTATTAATGGCTATTGTTGGCTATTAATTGGTATTATATTAACGATTATTAGTGATTATTCTGTTGTAAGGCATTGATGGTTATTTTATTGGTGGTTATTGATGGTTATTTTATTAATGGTTATTAATGGTTATTGTATTATAAGTTATTATTGGTTATTATATGTTATATTACAATTATTGGTGATTATTGCATTATAAATTATTGTTTGATATTCTATGTTATAATATCATAGGCTATTGGTAGTTATTATATTGTAGGGTATTTAAAATTATTTTCATAGGTTATTATTTTTTATTTTAAGTTATTTTTATCTTAGGTCATTATATTTTGTTTTGGATTATTTTAAAGTTATTATACTTAGGATAAAATAATTTATAATAACATAAAATATAATGACCTTGAATAACTTAAAGTATAACTTCAAAGCTTATAATAAATTAGTTAAGATATTTTAAGGTAAAATAACATATAATAATTTAAGGTACAATAATTTATAATAGCCTATAATAACATAAAATATAAGTTAGAATAACTAAAATAACTTAAAATAATATAGGGTATATCATAAAGTAGCATAGATATAATTTTTTTTAAACATATAAACAAATTTATTTACTCTAGTAAATTGTAATAGTGAATTATGTTAATTAGTAATGAAACATGATGTCTACATAGTGATATTATAGTGAAATAATCTTCACTAGGGTGAAATTAGTAAAATGCAATGAAGTTATTTCATTTTTAAGGTCCCATAGTGATTTAAGTTAGTAAATTGCACCCTGCTTTGGGAGTAGTGTTGTAAATTTTTATGTAAAATAATATTTGAAGATAGAACTTTTCGTGACAAAACATTTATTTATATTGATACATTGTTTGTATGTACCAATACATACCTTTTTTTGTCCTTTGTCATTTGTTTGTTGTGTGTGGAAGGCATGTGGGCAATCAAGATGGTGTGGTGGTGGTGGTTGTTAGTTGTGTAACGAAAGCTTGAATGTTCGAAAGATATGTGTTTTCATTGAATGTGCATGAGATCTTTGGTTGTGTTTTGGTGCTTTGATAACATGTGATCAAGCTTTCATGCCTTTGCAGGTGCCTCAATGAAATATTATAATCTTTGCCTCTATGGATTATGTAGTTCTTTAAAGTGTCTAGCTATTTGGCCTCTTTGTCCTTCCTAATATCCTTTTTATTCGCAACAAAAGTTTCATAAAAACCAAGGCTAATAGGGGAGTGGATGGCCTTTTGTGTCGTGAGACACTAATACCCCATCAAGCTCTGTCAGTCGCTATTCACGAACACCATGCCCCACCACCAAAGCTTCCATTTGCCCATGGTAGGCCCCTATTTATTATTGTCTATAGAACATCGTTGAACATTCTCCCCAACCTTTGCTATTGATTGCAATCAAAATGTGGTATATAAAACATAGTACCATAACTACACAATTTTTCCATTTTCAGGAACATTTGAAATTCGACTTAAAAAAACCTTTCAAGGTTTTACATTTTCAACATTTAAAGAGCGAGATTTGGAGTGTAGCACAACCACAATGGAGCTGCAAAGAACTATTTAGATCACTTTTAGTTTAGGGAACACATAATGCATTTGAGTGCAACATAACAATTGTGTAAGTACTTAAGGTTTAAGCTTTTTGCATATGGAACTTGTGAGGTTGCAATAACTTGTGAAATTGACAACTTTAAGTTTTGTTTTTTAGTATTTTCTTGGTATGTTAGGGTTTTGAATGATTGTAGCAATGGAGTTATTATAAGGAAAGCCTCCAACAAAGCTCAATGTTAATCCGATTGAAAAGCTTTCCTCCCTTGCACCTAACGACATTACTACTAATCTATGTTTACCTACTTTCACTACCATCGCTATGAAAGATGTCAACAATGTAGGAGAATTTAACAAAATAGAAGAGGACGAAGGAATCATAAATGAACATGGAACACACATGATGCCACTGGTAGGGGTCATGAACCAAGGCCATTTATTTTAGGAGGTGTTGCCCATACACACACAAGAGGATCCTTACATGATCCAATTGCTAGGGTGACAAAAATATATTGACATTATCTTTAATGTGTGTATAGGATGAATAACAAAGGTTATTTTTCATTTAATTTTTTTTCCTCCCTCCTTTTCTACCATTCTTTCTTTGTTGTTGCTTGCTAATTTGTGTGTGCATATTATTGTTTGCTTGTCTTCTTTCATATGTTCTTGCAATTTTTTGACTCCACAATCAAACCTTTAAAAAAAAAAAATAGTTGACATCAAATGACCCAAAACAATTTTAATATGTTACAATATTCTTTTTTTCCACTTTTTTTTCCACATTTTGGGCCTTTTTAAAAAACAAGGCATATAAAATATAATCAACCATTGGAAGCAAATATATTCTTCCGCAACTTGGCATAGAAAACAATTGTGTTGTAATGTGTTAGATTTGTCAAAATTGTAGAACAATTGTAAAGAATTAGAAGTCAACAATTACATTGTATTTCAAAGAACAAATTTCCAAGAGGTTGTTGTGCCAATAGCTTGATAGCAATTTTGTAATTTTGTCAAGTTATTTGTAGTCACATTATATTTATAACACACTTGTAGAATCATGTTTGTAGCAATTCTTTTGCCATGTGTTGTGGTTGATTGAATTTTATTCCTAATTAACTTGCCACTAAATTTTTTAAATATTGTAATGTGTTGGATATCACAAAATTTCAAATTGAATTTGGGTTTTACTATTTCATTGTCTATTATGGCATGCTCATGTTTAGGTTTTCAAAAGCCCATCCCACAAGACTAGAATCTACAAGTGTAGCATGTGACAAAGTAAGAGAACACGTTTCGCCTTGTATCTTGAGGATGAGGATAAAAAACCTTATAATGGAAACACATTTTGATTGTAAATGACTTGACAACCCTAGTGGCAATTGGCCTTCCTTCCAATGTAAGTTCTACAAGGTTTGCATGAAAGATAAAAACATTTTTCTTATCATAAAATGATGAACCATTGGCCTACTTACAAGGGAAGGACCTCTTGAAGATGTACCTAACTTGGATCAAATGTGAAACAAAGAAAGTTCTTAAGTTAGGTGTGAGGATTGGCAATAACATACTAGGGTCGAAACAAACATCTTGTTTTAAATGAAATAGATCTTCCTCCTAAATGAGTTGCATCAAATATGAAACTTGGGGAAGTGGGGGTTATGCCACCTCAATGGCCTGGATTTGCTAAACAAAAGGACATGTGCATCATTAGTATCAATGATGATTTTTCATCTACTCCAAAGAAAACAAGGGTAAGCAACCAAATGTCCTTAAACTTTCCATTTTTAGGGGTAGTTCTTGTGTACAATTTGCCCCAAGGAGAAGGTGAAAGCTCCTTCCTAGAACAATAGTGCCACACCATTTTCAATTTTTAGTCCAATGCAAACCAATCCTTGTTTTCAACTACTAGCTATTACATTTCAATAGAAAAATGAAACATATTTAAGTAGAGTTGAAGTTGAGGCAAGGGCATTAGCAATTGCAAAAACATTCATAATAAAAGGTGATTGTGAATTGCCTCCTCCTCCAAAAAAAATGTTAATGAATGGGTTGTTTTCCTTGTTGTTAAAGATAGACACGATTATGGACATGACTATTTTGCAAGATCTTAAAAAATGGATGGCAATCCTTATGAACATGGAAACAATAAGTACTTTATGCAACAAACTTATTGCTGCATTTGGGTAATGGTAACTATATCTTTCTATAAGTCTACATCCACCTCCCTTCATGTTTTTTCAATTCTTGCAACCACTTATGTCAATATGATGTTGCATGTAGTCTCTCCATGTGTTAATTAGTTTCAAAATCCTTTTCTAGGAAAATGGATGTATTGACAAAAGTGGTTAAACAAAGACTATTGTGAAGAATTGTTTGGTTCCATGGACATCCAATGGGGTTGAAGAAAAGACAATGGAGAGATTTTGAGAGATAAAATGTTTGAAGTTTTATTTGCAACACTTAACATTAAAAAAAAGTACAAAGCAAAACAAATAGGTGTTTCACTGACCTCCAAAAAGAAGAAAAATGAATATGTTTTGCTACAACTTCATGAATTTGATGAAAAGGTAAATATCACTAATTTTTTCCTTCATTTGATGCCATACACATAGGAAACAACATTGGGAATTGCCTTGGGATCCACAAACTTGGTTGGAATTCTTGCCTTTAATACATAAAGGTTATAAAGACCTTCTTGACTCACATTAGAAACTTGGTTCCTATTGCCATTTATATATTTTGTTACTACCCATCTTGGATCACACAACTTGACACAATCCAACCACTAATAACATATGTTAGTCTTTGCATTTAGTTCGTCAATTTTATGTTGATATGCATGCAAGTTCAGGCTATTAAAGAAGAGAACAAAATTTGGTCATTCATGCATTGTCTTTTCAAGTGGCACTTGGTGCCATCAAGTCCATTATCCCCATAGTACCACATTAAGTAGGAGTTGTAGGATATATTGGTTGAATTGGAAAATGAAACATAACCTTTTTCTTTGGAAATATTATGGCCTCATATTGTCTAAACATTCAAAATGTTCTATAGATCACTTTATGGGAGGTGCCCACTAAAAACAATTTATGCCCATGTTCACTATTATGTGTATTCTTACATTTGTAATGACTTCAACTACTTTTACATTAGCAAATCTTTTCATTATTCTTCACATTCCCCAAAAATTATGTCTCCAAAAGTTGCATCCACTTGCTCATCCTATTTATGGGTATAATCATACTAACATGTACCATTAATAGTCGTAACCATTGCTTCATTTTTTGAATTTTGGATTGTAAATTTTTTTTATAAAAAGCTATTTTTTAATAAAATGTTATTGTGAATACATTATATCATTTTTTAAATTAATATAACGACTAAAAAATATGTAATTTACACTTTTAAGGACTTGTAACCATTTCTTAAAAGTAGTTTTGACACTAAAAACACAATTTGAAAATATGTTTTCGACATATTTTGGGATTCTAAAAATATAAACCTTAACAATATAGTATCATTTTTTTTGAAAGACATATTAAAAAGATTCTAAAAAGATTTTTTTTTTTTAAAATGAAAAAGAAATGGTCTAAAGGGGCACATGTGGCTCCTTATAACGTGGTTGGACTTTCATAGTTTAATGACATGCAACATCTTGAATTTCGCCTATGATATGGTTCATTTTATTTGCCTTGTGGTTCAAGATTTCATTAACTATGGGTTTGCATGATTTCCCAAGATTCATCATAGTGATGAGATTATTTCTTCATCTCAACATGATTTGTTGGGGCTTCTAGGCTTCAACCATGAGTAACAACATTGAATTTTTTTGAGATTTCATTTGCAAGATCACCCATAGAGCAATTGCTAACATACGTACTACTAGAAAGATCAAGTTGTTGGAAGACATGTGGTGCAATGACACATTGTCTATTGACCAATGCTAACTCCTTGACTAGGTGACCACAACCTATTTTACTTTTCAACTTCCTATTCCTTTTGGGTTTTAGTTATTGTTATTATTCATGATTGGTAGTATGTGCTTGTTGTGATTTTGTTAAGGTTGTTAATTATGTTTTGTTGTTACAAGAAGACATAAACATCGACTAGTTGTTTGTTGGGAAGGTTGACTTGGAGGAAGAGGCTACCTTACATCTCATTTTGAAGGGAGATGCAAAGATATTTTCATTGCTTTGGGATTGTTAGTTGCATTGCCTCATGATGAAATTGGACATGGTTAAAAACCCCAAGGGTGTCATTGTAGATGTGGAAGGGACCAATTGTGAAGTGCCATATTATAACATTGAATATGTTCCCAATGATGATTAACAAACAAATGGCAACAATGAGGTGTCTATTGTTATTCCAATGACAGACAACATCACTAACTTGGGTATGTTGCCATACTAGTTCAAAATGTTTAATGTGTTATGCATGTTGGTATGTTCTACCTTTCTTTCATTTGTATGGTTTGTTTGTAATTATTTTTTAACAAAAACAAAAAAATGTCCTAGGAGGGAGTTTTGTGGGTGAAGCTAAGGAGCAACTGCAAAGGGTGTTGCCTATGGATTTGGGACTATCACCAATATCCTCAACAACCTAATTTATTCCAATGAAATTATAGTAAACTCATTGGGCTTGAATGACATATTCACATCTCAAGCTGTCCATTTTTGTAATGTGATAATTCCATCTAATCTCGTGCAAGATTAACAACAAAGGGACAAAAACATAGTCAAATGAACCACCCAAGTTGTCGCAACTCCACTTTGGGCAAAGTGTGAGGATGAGACTCACACTCCCAAAAGTGGGAACTTCGAGTCCTTTAGGACTCCCGCAACTTCAGAGTTCGACAGTAGAGGGCAAAACACCTTAGTTTGAGGTGATCTTTATACCGTTGGAAAGGTCTTGAAGTGTATATGTTCGAAATGGCATCGCATGAGCTAGTTGGACATCTGCAGCCCAAGTTATGGGCAAAAGAAGGGCCGGGAGTCAAACTGGCAGTTTGACTCCTGATCACTAAAAGTCGGGAATCGACCTCTTCCCGACGTTTGCAGAAGGAGTGCGATGGGGCGTTGGAAAGCTCTCGAGGAGAGCTACAACTTTGGTTTAGACCTCACTCCAATCAGAGGTTGGAGCCAGGAGATATGAGTGTCCAAAGTCCCGGGAGTTCAACCCGAGACAATTTCGGGACTCCTCCTTGGGAGTCCCAGGAAAAAGTGCCATTCGGATGTGGCTCCCATGGAGTAATGCAGATAATACTATATGGGGGAAGGTGGTGGCTTCCCCCGAATCCGGGCCGTGGTGAGTCAAGTGAGTCCAAGGTCGCCCATGGCTTGTCCCAACACCAAATGGATGCAGAATGAGTTCTAACCAACTTGGGGTTGGTTTTGGATGCAGGATTGCGTAACAACATAATTGTCCCTCGTCCTAGTCTAATCCCGGGACTTCTAACACGTCCCTCTTACCCCCTTTAGTGCTGGAAGTCGAGAGTGCCTCCAAATTCCATATTTCCACAATTCAACACACTTGGACCCTCAAGTGGGTTCAACAAGGAACTTAGGAGTGTGTCACAAATGCATGGACATTCCTTAAAACTACATTTTTGTATGTTTGAAAGATCACAAGGGAAGCATAATAATTTGGATTGTCATAATGTTTTTGGAATATTTTCAATTAATTGCAAAGTTTACATGCTCAAATTTTGACACAAATAAAAAATGTTTTTGCATGCTCAAAGCATTCAAATTTTGAGAGTGGACAATTTTTGTTTTTTTCAAATGGCCTTCTTTAAAAACCAAATGTGCACCATTCTTTCTGAAAACTAGAAAGGATTTAACATTGATGATTGGAAGGGGAAAAGGACTTGAATTGATGAAAATTGTTTTTGTAACCCATTTGAACCCATTTGGGTTCAAAAGTGTTGTTGACCTTGAAAATTATGGATTTTGAAAATGTGCCTTTAACAAAAGAAATTCATATTTATGTTATAGAAGGCATGAAGACATGATAGAAAATCAATTTGTAGTCAAAATGTATTTATATCTAACATGTAGTGTTAAATTGAATATTCGAAATACAAAATTATAAATTGTAAATCAACATAAAAATGACATGTGTCATGCATAGTCCTCAAAAAAGGACTTTTACCTTGGTGCCCCTATTCCTTTTACCATGTGTTCACCCAAAAGGAAGTTGATTTATTGCAATGCTATGTGTGTATTCCAAGCCTTGTTGCTTTGGTTTGTACAAACCACATCCCTCTTGATTTGCAATCTTTCACTACGTAGGACACCTTCCTTCTCTCCAGGATTGTGCCTTCCAAGACAAATTTCCCATTGCCCCATGTGTGCCATCCCCAGCTTCAATATCATGGTGGAATGTGGCCTAGGGTTTATTTCAAGAGTGGGGGCAACTAATAGAAGAGAGGGGAGACCACAAGGAAAAATGTATGTTCACAACCAATACATCAATAATATTGCCTTGTTTATGTTGCAATCTTGATTATCATAAGTTGATTCTGATTTGGGAGATTATGTTTTGCAATCTTTTGTTGTTTCTAGTAATATGGGTTTAGAGTTTCTAATTTCATAAGATTGTAATCAAATGTCCTATTGCTTTTAGGTTGGGATCTTTTATGTAGGAGTTCATTATTAACAAGGGGGATACAAAGGAGGCAACACTCTCATTCCACATCTCACAACATTATGTGAAATTGAGGCTTGATGCGGATATTTCCTTTTTGGACAACCCCATAGGGCACCTAAGCATAGATGCCATGGACTTATTCAAGTTGTGGTTCTCACACTTTTACATTGATTCCCAACAGATGTACATTACTCATCCGCACCTTTGGGACATTGTAAAAAAACTAGTCCAAATAAAGAGGGGAATCAGAATAGAATGTGTTGCAATTTGCCCAAAAGAAATTGGAAGTCCCATTGTATGTCAAGGACCTCACAATCCCAATGTAGTATGCCTGACCAGTGTAGCGTGATTGTAATGAATGCCAAACAACTCCTACACTATGACCTTCTAAAGATTGAAAACATTTTCCCATCTGCATTAGTGCACTGGTTTTTTTCCAAATTGTGGGCTATCAAGCAAGGTCCCATGTTTCAGAATGCTGCTTGGAAGCTGGCCATGGCAAACAACTCTTGAGTGTGGCTAGATGGGCCACAGTAAAAATCAGATTGGGATTAATGTAGGTTTTAGGGTATGAGGTTCATAGCCACCTACTGTGAGTGGAAGTGTGCAAATAGTCTGGTAGCATTCAGGTATGATAATTGAAATCCTGATAGATCTATATATATTTGCAACACATTCAATAGTGCAACCTAACCTAGTAGGTTTGGTGAATGCAAGTGACACCCAACATGTTTTCAAAGGTTGCAGCCTTTCAAGCTCGAAACACATAGCGAAATGCAATCTTAGGTGCCCTGCAGCAATTAGGGTCATCAAAGACAAAGTGGATGGTTGAATTGGATGTGCCAATAAAAGGTGTATAAAGGAGTGTGGCAAAGTAGCAAAGCAAAAAAGCTTGGCTCTTATATGAGTCATATATAGAAGGTCTTAGCGTAGGATGTCTGGATGATGTGCATCTGGGTTGATTTTTGTGGTGCCAGAGGTTTCTGGTTGCGTTGCAGCATCATCACATCTCCATTTGTACTATGTACTTCTTTTGCTCTAAAGGGGTTCATGTTCTACAAGAATGTTGTACATTAAGTGGCCATTGTGTAGGGCAATGATTTGTAGCAATCAACATACCTAAGTTATTAATTATACGCAGTCAATGAACTGTTTAAACCCAAGCGTGCTATGTGTGGTTCTCTGAACACAAGATGATTGCTGACCAGAAGCAAAGATGGGTGCTTAACAGACTATGGTGAGGTGAGTGCAGGGTCTGGTGCTAGGGGGTTAGTGGATAGGGCGATGGTGTCTGTGTTTGAAAATGTGATTTCTATAGGGACAAAAATCATCTTTTCTAGACTAGATCTCTGTGAAGGCCTGTGCTGGGAAACATATATTATATTTAAACAAGTTATTTTGTGTGCCTTTCATCAATAATTTTCCACATGCTCAATTTTGTTGAAATCATGTTTGTTTGGTAAGATAAGAATGTTTGAATGCTTTGCTGCTATAATTAGTGAGTTTTGATGATAAATTGTTTGTCAATCTTATGATTTTTCTTGATGAGAAACTTTGCTATAAATTTGTTTATCAGTTTGATGATATGGTTTGATGAGAAACTCTTCTATAGATTCGTTTGGCAATCTTCTTGTCTCAAATAAAAAACTCTGCCATAGATTACTGGGTGGCTTGAAGTAATGGAATTTTGTAAATTTGACTAATAATTAGATAGATGATTTCATTTTAGGTTTCTGTTCAGGCTGTGGACTGTGAGTTCAGAACATTGGAGTCTTGCAGAACAGTGCTTTAATTTTGCACACCATACACCTAAACATCTGTCTACTTTTGTCCTAAATTCAATTACTTGATGTTATTCAGTTGAAACCTATGGATGTTCTTCCCTTTATCCATTTATCCCCTTGATGGTTGGACAATGGTTACCTTCTGCCTTGAATCAACAATTTGATTCCTGCCAATTGAATAAGAGGCAGGCAGCTTGAAAATGTTGATTGTCTTGAAAGTAGCCCTTCCAGCTCTCTTTTGAAGAAGAAAAGATAGAGCAGGAACAAAACTTGGGGAAGAGAAAGAGCAGAAGTCTTTAAATGGAAACTAAACTATCTTGCACAGAGTTTAGTAATGAGGTGAGAAGAGAAAAGTAGAAAGCCCAAACAGGAGACAAAAAATCATCTCCACTAAGAATAACTTCAATTTTCTATTTGAAATTTCAGATGGAAACCAAACAATCTTCTTGCATACAGTTCTGTAACAAAGTGACAGAAGAAAAGTAGTAATGAGGGCCACCTTAGAAACTGTAACAAAAGACAAAATATCATTTACACTAGATAAATTAATTTGGGTATTGACACTGTTTGAAATTCTTGCTGTTGATCATTGAAATTATATATCATTTTCTAAAGATCAATGTACTGATATATACCTAGTTCTCTCTTCCTCCCTCCCCTAAAGTAAAGGAACAGTTGGCACTCCTAACAGAGTCTTATAACCCACCACATTCAAATCACTATTTCACTCATCTGTCTGAAGCAAAGCTGCTAATGAATATGGCCAAAGCATGCCAGCTCATTGGGTAAAATGTGAGTTATATATCAATCATCACATTTTGGAGCAGAAGATTCTATCTCAAAAATATATCTCAACTTCGGGGTCAAAAAGTGCAGTACTAATCTACTTGGTGGACTTAAGTACAGGTGGACTGTGTTTCACTAGAATTCTTCTCTCCAGTGCTTCCTAGAACGACCTCTAAGAAAGAATAACAAACTGCAGACTGAAGTCATGGATGAACATCTCATTGCACTTCAATAGATGCATACTGCTCTGCAATGCTGTCACCCTTCTGCTTCTGGAACTGGATGTATCTCACTGTGCTAGCCAGGAATGCGTCTACCTCGAGGTCATGGGTTGTAGCTTCACTTTGCATATCAGTGACAATGAGCTCAAGCAGACCCTGAATAACTGAGCTTGTTACCTGTGGATTGCCCTTCTCAAAATGATAGAGATATCTGATGCACCCACAGGTCACAAATATTAGTTTGATTTCCCCACAAATGATTTTTGCTGCACCCATTTGAGTCTGACTTGCAGAAGTTGTGACTCTGTGTTCCAATCAGCTAATTACAAATGAAGTTTGAAATAAGGACCTTGGAACGAAAAGAGATATGACTCTGAAGGCAGATATATAGATGTAGGAAAAGGACATGACATCTCACTTGTTTAGAATCTCCACAAAGAGAGTCATAGGTCCACTAGTACCCCGGGTAGCACTGGACATTTGTTGAGCAGCATGGGCAATCCGCAATGCACGCTTCAAGCATAAAAGTACCCTGCCAACATTGGACAACATCATGTGTTAAAAACATCCGAGAGACAAAATAGATATACCTCCTGCAAATTGGGAAGGGAAACCACTGTGTGAGTTTGAATTCTGTACCTGGTAGAATCTTAGAAAAGACTGGCAAAGCTCTTAGAAGCAAACACATTTGAGCTGCTTTAAAATGTGAAGTGAAAGAAGAGCTTTAAAACAACTGTCTTCAGACAGAAACCAAAAGGATGACAACTAGTAAGCTATGCCCCCAAGGCCCTCCAAAAGAAAGTTACGGATTGGAGCTGAGTGTACCTTTCTCCATCAATTGTACCACCATCTTCAACCCAAAACAAATGTGAGCAGATGTACACAGCTCTGCATTGGTCGGGTTTCTTCAACAGCTTTGCTGAATACTGTACAGCCCTTAAAAAGCATTAGCTACTCAAATAAACAGGAATCAAGCACCAACTCCATGCACTCCAGTAAAAAATCCTCAACTTACCCCTGTTGCTTTGTGTGTAAGTGTATCTCTGTTCTCAACTCCAAATACTCGTGTTCTTTGCAATGTGCCGATGATGAGTTGTAGGGCAGTCACTTGAGCTTTGGAATCCTGCAATCCCCACACAGCAATAACCTATAAGCATGGAGTGCCAAGTCTTCACAGCAGGTGCACATTGATCACAATGACTGGGATCTGCTTCTTGACTCACCGAGACTTCCTCTTCATACAACACAAATGCCTGTGTGAAAAACTCATATGCCACTGGCTCTAGGCCACAGTCACCTGCAGCCTGCAAAATTGTGCTCACTAGGATTATCTCCTGCAGGTTTCCAAGAAACTTCAATGGACAGTTGCACAGGACAAGAGAAAGAGCTAATGTGATAGATAGCAAGGAATACCTCTGCACATTGAAGGTACAATCGCAGAGACAATTCTGCAGCTGGAACCATTGCAAGAGCCTCCACCATCTGGCACTCAAAATCCAACACAAAATCATTAAGACTGAACTCCTCCTAACACCAATGAGCTAGAAAGAAAAGTCATTCAGCAAGGAGAGATTTCAAGCACTTCTATTGAGACACTCTATTCAAGAGCACCTCAAACCCTCAGCATGCTATTTTGCAAAGCTCAAAGTACAACTTGTGGACTGCCTACACAGCAGAAGGCAACAACCCCTTAGTGCAGTGCAGTCTACTCCAAATGTGGAAGTTGTATGTCATTCAGGATCCCATAGGGAAAACTTGCAGAAGGGCAAACATCACAAGTCTGTACACGTAGAACAGTAAACCCAAGAATCCACCATTGCCTGCAACTGACAAAAAAATGGGAACAAACCTGATGCAAGAACTGGAACACCTTCTTCAGTGATACTGACCCAGACCCTTCACCTTCTTCAGGCAAATCTTGAGCCTGCAAGGAGTGTACCAACTGCACCCAAAAGGTAATGATGCTCCAGTGAGTACCAGTGTCCAAAAAACACTAATGGCTACAGATGTATAGCATGCACCTCAAATCTCAGCTAAGACAAAGTTGAGGGAAGGAGAAACAGCTACACATCATTACTTTGAGGGCTGTAAAAATAAGAGGTGGCAGAGTATACTGCAGTCGTCTGGGACCTCCTTGGACAAAATGCTTCCTTGCAGTTGTCAAAATCTGGAAACAACATAAAACACCAGAAGTATTTGCTCAAACACAATTACTCCCGGTTCCATATCACTTGTCTGCTTGTCCATTTTGTCTAAACCCTGATCCCTAAACCTTAACCCTTGTTAGCTCTTACGTTCTTTCTCTGCAAAATGAGGTCATAATTGTCTGAGGTTGATGTAGTCTGCAAATTAGGAATGTGGAAGTCTAAGTCTGCGTAGAAGTAATGAAGAAAGGTGAAGGACAAATATTGAGTCAACCATAAAACTCTTCCCACTGGTTGCTACCATCAAAGATTTCATTTGGAAGAAGCTTGTCTCACCAGGAACATCTGCTCTGGATCATCATTCACCAACATGTGCACCAGACGTGCCACGAGATTTTGTTCCTCCTGAAAATCTTCTTCATCCACCTAAAAAGGAAAAAGCTGCACGAATCACTCTCCCACCCACCAAGCCTGCCTCCTGGAAAGGAGAGAGAAACTTACAATGAATCTGTTTACTAAAACAATGATAAGAGCAAAGCACTCACAAAGAACAAATGCCCACTGGGAAGGAATCATTCAGATGTAGTTCATACCATATCCAATAATGGCTGCCCTTCACTATCTTGAATAAGCTCTTTCAGTAGCTCAAATAGAGCATCCACCTTTGATCACAAAAGAAAAGACCCCCATTGTTAGCACAAGGAATGTGCACAGTTTTAAAGGAAAGGAACACATTGTTGCAACAGGGTAGTAGTACACAGTAACCTTGTCTGGAGCACTGATCATGGTGGAATTCGAGAGGATAGATTGAATAAGGACCACAGTCATGACTTTGTTAGTCTCATAATCAAGGTGCTCCATCACCCGAGCATAGTTGCTCAGCTTCAGCACCACCACAACATCCTTGTACTTCTCTAGTGGTGCACTCAGCAGAGCCACCAGTTGCTTCGTTGCCTTACTATCCTTCACCTTGCCCTTTCCTTCAAGTTTTTTCACACATGCTCCCTGCAAGGTACATACACAACCAAGTGAGAATTTCTCTAGAGCGAGTTCACCCTTCGATATGTATTTGTCATAAACATATTGCATTTACATACAGCCATGACACAAAAGGGTTGTTGCATACCAGAACTTGATCGATGTAATCCAGCCGATCTGCATGCACTCGTAGAACAAATGTGAGGAGTGACACATGAAGGCTGATAGCACCAACCAATGGCATGTCTGGCTGTGCATCTATAACCTGCAATACATTTCACAGTGAGTCAAGTGTACAACTTCCAGCAGGACTGGGAAATTCTAATCAAACGCAGCATTCAATTTTTACAATTCATCTGCATCTCCAACACCCACCTGGCCAAAGGTGTACACATATATAATTAGGCTGCTCACCTCTACAACAGAATGACTAAACTTGGAGAAGGCCTCAACCTGCAGAAACTCCTGCAATACCTGCACTCCATTCCAACCCATGTGAGCCATAATGGGTTTTTTTTGTCAGTGTGTGCACTAAGCATGAAGTGTACAGGTGTGTAGGAGTGTCGTGACATACATCAGGTGAAGCAGCCACATACTTGGAGAGGCGCTCCATCAGTTGTGACATGACTGTCTTAATGTCAACAGTTGGCTGCATGCATCACAGTCTGTGTCTGTTAAAGCCATACCCCCATTTTGCACAGATGGAACCATATTAAATGAAGCTAGTCAGGAGAAGACAGAGACAATAAACCTGCAACTGGGGGCAAGCACCGAGAAGTGTTTCCAGTGTCTGAAGGTGAAAATCATCAGGAAAGACCTGGATGATACAATCCATTAAGTAATATTGCGCAAGCTCATCTTTGCAGTTCACAACCTGCTCCCTCTCTCACAGTAAGAAAATGTCAGATTGGACCCTAGTTTCACAAACCGGTCGTCGTACTGGCCCTTGAGATTTCAAAAGCAAATCAATTTGCGGTTCTACATCTGTAAAATTGCCATGTTTATAGCAATAGTCTCTCACCTGTTCAAGTACTCGTGGCAAGACCACTTCTCTGTACATCTCCAAATCCACCCCCTCCAATTGACTCAACACATGCAAATTCTTTCCCACCTGCCAACAGAATTGGGTAGTCTTATCTGCCTCAACTGTCCCAATAGTTTTACTCAAGCAAACATGCTGATGGAACTTTTGTTGGAGTTTAGCCACCAATAAATAATAGAGTCAATAAACAAAGTCACTCTCCAGCCAGAGCTTCCCTTCTTACCAAGTCACGAAGTTCGCTCCTTTCCTTCTCTCGTTTTTCCTTGTCCCGCACAAGTCCCTGCAGGAAATTGGTAAGACAGTGCACTTTCTTTTGTCAAAACTCATGCTAGCATCATTCTGGTAGAATGACATGGTCTGCAGACACATGACTGAAGGCAATTCAGAGCAGATAGATATGGGAAGCTTTCAACCTGATGCTGCATCCGCACCCACAACTTGTTCATCTCTGTGAAATTCTGAAGTACAAATTCCACCGCATCCATGACACTGCCACCCTCCCTGTGAAAGACAACGCAGGAGGTTTTGTGAGAGGATGGCGTGCGGTGGCAGGAACACACAGAGTAGAATCAGATAGCATCAGATGACAATCCATGTCTTTTAAGGGTTAACATGAAACATGTCTGAAAGCTTGATGAAAGAATGTGGAATGGCAGCTTATGGAAAACAGGAGAGTACCCTTCATATGGAGAACCAATATCTGGCAATTTATCCCGGCTGATTTGAGACAAGTAGCTGCGAAGGAAGAGACCTCGAATAGGATGCTGAACACCACGACTCATTTCAACTAGATCCTTCAGCACATCTTTTGCTGGTGCCTCCTTTGACTTGATGTACACTGACCCAACTGTGCACAGCAAATACCTGCAACCACTTTCTCATCTGTTTGTTAGAATGGATTCCTCACCAAAATGGCACACACTTGAGAGACCAAAATGCATTCAGATGGCACATGTGAGACCAAAATCAAGAATGGACAAAGAAGAAAATAGGGCTTACAATCGAGGGAGTATATTTCCAGCATGTTGCACAAGCTCATAGATGTCTGCATTCAAGCGCCCTCGTTTACCTTCCTCCCTAAAGAAAACTTCCAATTGTCGCAACTCATCAAATGTCCTCATGTCTGATGTATGATGGGTCAAGGTTAATATCTAATGTCCTCATGTCTGATGATGGGTCATGTCTACAGCTGGCTGCTGCTGCTTCATCAAACCCTAGTCTGGAAATGAAAACATCAACTCTCAAAACTGCTGGATCCAACGAAGGAAGGAATGAAAGGAAGAAGATGGGATACAGAGTTCATAGTATTTCTGCGGTGACAATTTGGATGTCCTCAGCTCTGATAACATCTGTGCTGAGAACTTGAGCACATCCCGGATGTTGTTTGCATCCTACACACCGGGAAACAAACCCAAATTCCTCAGGAAAAAAAAAAACAAAACTCTTTTCCACTCCACAGATGGATTCTTCACATTCCAATTTTCTTCACCTCTGGAGGACTTGGGGTTCCAAAGTCTAGTACTAATTCAAAGGAAGCAAAAGAGAGAGAGAGAGGGGGGGGCGGGTAGAAGATCAGCAGGAAAAGAAAAGAAAATACTCACTAGAGCGCGGTGCATGTAGAAAGCATGGTGCTGGACGAGTGCCATGGCATCCGCTAACCATTTCTCCTGCTCCTCCGCGCTGGTAAATACTGCATCATGGTCCGCAGCTTGCATTGCAGCAGCAGCCCAAAGCAAGCAAGCAAGAAAGAAACGACACCACCGGGGACGAGAATGAAACAAATCCCCAGCAACCCAAAACCTTCTTTCTCTTCGAAAGAATATCAAGAAGAAGAAGAAGTTTAGATCACACTCCGAGCTCTCGATGCCAGATCCGACCGCAGAAGCTCCTTCCTGTCTGTCCCAAGTAGCAGCAGTGTGTCTTCTGAAAGAGTGAAGTAAACAACAAAGGTTTTTTGTTTCTTCCCAGAGAACCTAGAAGAGAACGCGCGAGAACCGCGGCAACTTCACACCGCTGCAAGTCAAGCGGCAAACGCGGGAACAGCACTGGAGACAGGAGGAGAGGGAGAAAGAGAAAGAGAGAGAAGAGAGTCGTTGCAATACTCTTGAAGTATTGTCGTTGCCATATCTCAAAGACCAAGAAGCACACAGGGGAAAGGAGTCCCCAGCGAGAGGGAGAGAGGACTGGTTTTGTTTAGGATTCTCAGTGTTGTTGCAGAGGGTTTTGCGAAGATCTCAATACTGAGAGTGGAGGCGCTACAACACGACTGGGGTTTCAAGAATCCCCCAAAACCTTCCAGTGGGTGTTGGTTTACCTGAGGTTTTTGTGCAATACACTTAGAGATGGATTTGAGCATAAAGAGAATTTCCAGGGATGGCCTTTTGGTCTGTGTTCAATGCAGATCCTCACTGAAATATGTAGTGATGATGATGATGATGCAGGTGACACAGGAGTGTTGTGAGTACTACAGGAGTGAAGAAGCTGTGGGTACTTGGGTTTTGTTGTTGTTCTTCTTTTGCTCCTTCAAACTGTTGGAAGTTTTGTTTGAACTGCTTCTGAGGCAGGCAGCTGTTCCCTTCAAATTGTCTGGTTTGATCGTGTGTACAATGATCTGTGTACATGAAATGTGGCAGGATGTAGTAGGATTGAGGAAACAAAGAAATTGTGGTTCTTACCAAATGCATAATGACTGACTGTTGTTTTAGTACCTGCCTTCATGCTGCCTAGGTGGTAAGGTTTGCCACAGGAGAGAGAACTGCGAAGTTCCAGATCTGTATTGGCCTGTTGACACATTGTAACCCACATGACAGTAACAACTGTTTGCGCCAGGTTACAAGCCAGCAGCAACCTACTTGAAGCCCAGAGGGGAATCCTGCATCTCTTATGATGTGAAGGGCTGCAGCAAACTGCCAATTTTGGGTTGTGCTGAGTAGCCCAACACAAGCAATGAAACCAGCTGATTTCATTTGCAACAAAACAGATTGGACAGGAGGACTGAAGTATATATATCTCCTCCTAACAAGAAGCTGGTTTAGCACTGGAGACTCTGAAAGGTGCAGATGGTGTGAGGTAAGGTCCCCTGAATATGTTCAAAAGTCTGCAGAGAGAGACATCAGATTGTGAGAAGGGGACACTCATTGCAACTTTGCTCCTCTTTAAATCCTGTGACCCAAAACTCTGCTCACAATAAGAAACCCACCCCTACCCATCTCTTTCTTTCTTGCTCTCTTAATTTGTCTCTCTCTACAACTAGTCTCATGTCAACACCATGAAAACAAAACAAGAACAGCTTCTCCTTCCTTCCACTTCCGCAGTTCTCAGCATAGGATGGTGGCAGAAAGCTTGTTACTTGTCCTTATTTCTCAGCAGACACCTACTCTCATTGCTACAGTCAAGAGTAGAATGTACAGACATACCCACAAGCTGATTTTGAGTTCTGTTATATTTAGGGCTAGAGTTTGGATTTCTAGCACTCATCACAGATCTTTGCAGCTTTTGTTTGAAATTGTTCCTTTTTGGGATTCTGACAATTAACACCTTGCCACAGTCATTTGTTGCCTACTATTTTGGAGCTTATATTGACAGTTTGGGAAGTTGCAACGAAAACCAGCCACTATCTGCAGCTCTGGAGATTTGATCTGCAGGATGTATGACTGAATGGTTTCCAATTTACAGGTCTGGAGATTTTATCAGCAGGATGCATGACTGAATTGCTTCGCAATCTACAGCTTGTTACTGTAGACCAGATAGGATTCCACCTTCTGCAGGTACTGACTGATTCCTTGTCCCTTTGAACTTCATAACTAGTTTGCAAAGGTTCCAATGCATCATAATTGCTTGCTCCAAGATTTCAGATTTGTAATCAGTCTCAAAAGCTTTTCATGACTGCTCCAGACAAGCCACAGAGAACAATCTCCGAATTTGCAAAGCACAAGAGACTCTGTTTAACTTGCCCACAAAAGATAGTGTGAAAGACTGAAGAAACTGGAGCCTTTCTGCATTTGGGATTTGCAACCAACAGGGAGTTCAAAAGACAAATGTGTGAAACTGCAATGTTGAGCATGATTCCTAACCCTTCAAAGCATTAGGAATTGTATAAACCTTGCACTGAAGATGTCCACTGTGCTGAATGTGGCTTGGATCTCAATACAAACTACGATTTGCCTGTAAAAATGCACATGAAATTTCCTACATCTGGACACTAAGAATGCTTGTTGTCAAGAAGGCCCAACCATGTGACTTGTACAGAGGATGGCCTTAATCATAGACAAGATCACAACTTACTGGCAATCAATCTTCTGCAGCAGCACACTGACTGGAAGCTAGAAGTTTATGTGAAATCACCCTCTTGAATGGACCATCCTCTGATCCATGCCTCCGCATCTTCATGCAAACCTCATACATGATTATCAGACCCTTCCCAACTTGGTGAGCTGTGTGCTGGCCATGCTGCCAATGGCTGCGCTGGGTGCCTCTGCATGTGGGGATATGGACTTGACCCTGCACATATACAAGGACAGGCCATCAATTTTTCAAAATTCTTGGGAGGTAAGTGGTGCTAATTCCAGAGGCCTCATGCAGCCAGAATATATGTATCTATTGCTAGTACAATATAAGGGTACCATTCTAGCTTTGAACCTGCTTTTGTCCTGTCTTGAGTAATGCCTTTAAGTGCCAAACAGGAGTGATTCGCTCACCTTCAACATCAAACAAGCTGGGGTAATGTTGGCGATAGCAGAAGTATGCCACAAATAATCCTGCAGATCATAGCACAGAAAATGGGTTTTGGTTTCAGCAGCTTAAATGTTGATCCAAAGAGCACCTATTATGAGAAAGAAGTGGACATAATAACCCCAGATACAGGCAAAAGGACAAACTTACCAAGAAGACCTCCAGCAAAAACATCAAACCAGTGGTGCCAGTAATTGTCCACACGAGTAACGGCAATGAAGGTTGCCAGTAGCAATGGGAGGATCACAGGTAGCAGCTTCACAGTGTGGCCTCTCCTGTCAAAAAAAGTTCCCAGCTTGCCTGCAATATACATTGCCAAGTAGCCTAATCCAGCGAAAGACCCTGCAAATCAATTCCCAAAGAATGATCAAGAAGCTAAGCCCCACTGATTTGAATGACCAAGGAGAACAATTTGAGCATTCTAGTCTCCAAACTTCCTATCCTGTACAGAAGTTCGATTAACTACATAGTGTATCTAAGACAACCATCTAAGGTGAAATTACATACAGGAGGCATGCCCACTAGGAAATGATTTGTATCCTTCCTTGATTTGTGATGGGGATCCAGTGCACGCCACATTGTTGTCTGGACCATAAACCTGCATTTGTTGACTTTAACCATTATTAGTTGCAAATTAGCTCCATCAAACTCACCCCCCCCCCCCCCCCCCTCCCTTTTCTTGTCCTTCAGTCCCTCCATTCATAGAAAGACTGAATGCATTCACATGAGTAGCCCCTCTTTAGCTTTGAGCAGCCAATCGGACATGTAGTTTTGACAGCTGTGAACAGTCCAACATGGGAGTTTCAACAACTTTTTTGATACATCATTCATGCTTAAACAAAGATCATGTAGATTTGTGCCCCATATGCGCAGTAAGCCAATTTGGGTCTACTTTCAGGAATCTGAGACTGCGAAACTTCAGTCGTCCACTGACTTTTAAACAGGATTTTAAACCAAATGTGATCTCAAAACAGTCAAATTCTTGAGCCACAAATCAGATATGTAGGTGGACCATTTGGAGTGGAAGGCAACAATTTCCTTTAATTCCAACCCCCTCCTACATTGCAGATTGATATTCAAGAGGAGATGAATGAATTTTGACACAAGACAGGAGCAGACTCACTGGAGTGGCTGTTACACTTCCAAAACAGCGTGCATAAAAATCAGGTCGAGGAAATCCAAGCCCATCTTTCAGTGCATCTGTTATTACTGCTGTGAGTGCTACAGCAGTCAAAAGACCTACAAATAATACATCACAATCCAATGCAGTCTCAGGTTGAATTAGCAATCTAGACAAAATGATAAGAGACTTATGTACACAGCAAGAGGGTTGGTGCCAGGACGCTACAACTGTTGCATGGTTGCAGAAAAAGACAATTCAAGTTTTAGACGGCTCACTTCCTCATCCACCCTGCCAATTGTTATTTCAACAATAAAGCAATGGTTGTTGTAGCATTGAGAAAGATTTACCAAGGATTGAATGATGGACATCTCGCTGTGACTTTCTCCAGAAAAAATATGTGAGGATAAACACCAGGGGTATTATCAATGAAAAAATCTGCTCACACCCAGTTCACAGATGATGCAGATTTCTCAGTCTACTTAGCACATTTACTACCCTTGTTGCACAACTGAAAATTGGGGCTCACTCTCATAAGACATATGATGTTAACCTGTCCTCAAGACATACCACAATTGTCTCTGTGACATAAAGACCTGTAAAGAGAATGGAAACACTTTAAGAAGATGAGGAAAACTCACAGGCACAGCGTAAAATGGGATTGTTTGGCTGTGCATCGGATAGAGAAGTTCACCAGTGATGAAATTTTTGGGGCCCACATATCTTTTGTAAGGATGGATGACCTCAAGTATGATTTCAATGATTATGAGGATAACTAGGCACACCCAGTCTGTCCAGTGATATTTGATCAAGCTCAAGAATTTCACATCTGAGTTTGGAGCTGGAGGATCTGGATCTATTGGACCAGCAGCAGCAGCATTGGAACTGCTCCTCATTTTGCAAACTCAGTTGTAAATTCTTTCTGCCAAGAGAAAGCAGCCCCTATTACTTTTCAAGAATCTTGAGTGGTGGAGCTTCAAGACTAAATAAATATGTTCTTCACACTGCTCAATTTCCAACTTCTCAAATTGCAAATTTGTTTCTGCAGAAGCAAAAAACATGCAATGTCAGAATTGATCATCAACTGAGTTGCTGTCCAGCAATTTTTCCATAACCCATGATTGACAAGAAATTCACCAATGTCAAGACCAGTGTTGGGCAGGTACCAGATTGGAATCCTGGTATATAGATTGATATTGGTCCTGGTATCACAGAAACGACCAATCGGTTGGTATGACTCCGTAGGCAGGCAGCTTACCGGTCTCAACACCAGGTATATATCTCTGCCTCATACCAGCCAAAAATCAGCCTTGGACCCTAATACCAGACAGAAGCCACCAGGCTGTGCACTCTCAGTTCTTCCCAGTCAGAAACGGGAAACCAAAAAACCATCAGAAAAGAACCAAGCAAGAGTTTGTACAGGAGAGTAAACTGGTTGCACTTCCTACTATACCTACAAGACTTCCTCCTACTTGCACTCAATTCAACAAATCACTCAATTCAACAAATAACCCAGATACATAAGACATAAGGCAGAAAACGAATTGCTAGCAATCAATTGTACCAACTTCTTCCAGCACTCTCCAAAGCAAAGTCCCCCGGCTTCATTACCTTCGGAGGCGTCAAAGCATGATCACGAGTTATCATAGAACCAAAGACACAAAGCAAAGCTCTCAAACGCATGCAATGGAAACAATCAGCTTTCGAACGCTCGAGCTTCCGCTGCGCAATCGGCGACGACGACAGCTTCCCCACGCGCCGTCCACAAACGACGAGTCCGGGAGAAAGCGTGCGTACGGGTACAAACAAACAATGTACCGGTACCAGAAATGACTTACCCAGGTCATAACCGGATGGGGAAGCTATGGGTTAGGTAATGCACCTTTGCCACCACGGGTATCAACTAAAAGCTGACCCTTTTTTTGTCTGTCGGTTGTGTGTACACGCTAGGTTCTTAGATCCCCCGCTTCTCTCTTCATACCTCTTTTGAAACTTTCATTCCCCTATGTAGTACCACGGAAGAAGTACAGGCATTATTTGTAGGGTAAAGCCTTAGGGCGGGGGCATCCACAAAATAAGCTGGCCCCCTGAGGGAGGCCAAAGACTGGTTATTTTGGGAATGCCCCTGCCCTAAGGGCATTACCTAGCGTAAAAACAATCATCCTAAATTTTTAAGAATTTTCTACTGTGGAAAAACTTGGTGGGTCTCACAACAAAATTTATATTTATGAAATATCCTCTAGTACCCGCCGGTTATAAAGTCTTATATACAAAACTAACCGTGAATTTACACTGCACTCCTCCCCCGAAGTTGTTATTTGACCCAGTAGGTACCTGCTACCCACCAATGTACCCATGTTCAGTTGTGGATGAACATATAAGTTCCACTTTGGTGACCTAGCCTGTAGTGCCTTTTCCTTCCCCACCTTCCCTAGGTAACCAACCACCTGTGTAAGTGGGTAAGTATTCATACTTTGTGTAGGGAATGTAAGTGCTCTCCTACATAGGGTCCCAGCTTCCCCTACCTAGATAACCACCTATGTTAAGTGGGTGAATATCATAGGTAAGTGGGTAGGGAAAGTAATTGCCCTCCTACTTGCTGCAGCTTCCGCTACCTGGTTAACTACTAATGTTAAGTGGATGAGTTTATAGATAGGTAGGTATGTAGGAAATGGGAAGTATTTTCTATTTAGGTTTGTAGTTAGGTAAGGCACTAATTAGTCCCTACTGGCTGGGTGAAATTGCATTTGGATGGTTAGTACATAGCTAACCATATTGGTTAACTATGGATGGGAATACAATGAAAATGTGTCTCTTGTCCACCCACCATCCATGCTGCATGGTGCACTGGTCCCTGCTTGTTTACTCTGCCCATAAAGTACATATATGTTTGTTCTAGCAAAGCCAGGCAGCGCTTTTATTTTATTGGCAATGCCAGAAAGGGCTGTGCGAATCATAAGCCTAGGAAATAATGTAAAAAAATTGGTACTATCACCACTTAAGCAAGGCTAACAACAATCAAATCGTCCCTTAAATTACAGTGAAAAGCAGCAGCTCGCCATCCCCCGTCACCCTATTTTTGTGCAATAGCCATCTCAGTTGTCAGATGGGAGAGATATTGCCATTTCCCATCTTGACCATGGTTAGAAAAGCCAGAACCTCCCCTCCCATTCTCTACGATTCACCACAATCGCGCTTTTCCTATGTAATCCTTTTCGCCACTCCTCCTCCCTTTCTGGGTTCCTCCTTGCTAGATTCTTCTTTGGAGTCATGAAGGTTCAAGGTTTTAGGTTTGTGTGTAGTTTGGCTACGCATCAAGTCTCAAGGTTTTCGTAGGACAGAGAGGGAGGGTTGATTTATGAAGCTCAAAATATGGTGGTTATGGCAATTCCCACCTTGTAGCTTACAACAAGTT